>JRHI01000050.1_pt1 | contig 107801 bp, 117 predicted proteins | sample 215371 | NCBI WGS metagenome assembly JRHI01 (sample SAMN02929681, study PRJNA255918) | sediment metagenome | biome: cave system; feature: Ice Cave; material: Sediment; isolation source: sediment from deep within a dark volcanic ice cave with no known source of... ...
CGTGGTCCCGTGGCGAGAGGTCGACCTGAACCACCTCACCGGTCTCGCGCACCTGCTCGGCGGCGCTGGCCGCGCGCTCATCCGGGCGCGACCCTTGGACGAGACCCAATTCGACGGCAGGCGGGTTGGCCAGCACCACGTCGCCCGTCCGGTCGAGCAGCACTATCCCGTTGTGTGAGGAGAGCACGACCCGCTGGACCAAGTCAGCGACCGTCGCGCCGTCGGGGGGCGGCGACGTTGCCGGTGTCCCGCGACCCCGGCCGACCAGGAATCCCCCCGCGAGCCCGACCATCAGCGTGCCGATCACGATGAACACGACGGCTGCGAGTGTCACGTGGCAATCGTAATCACCGGACCGGGTGAAACCCCTAGCGCTGGCGCACCCCAAGTGACGACATCCACCCACAATAGGGAAAACTTTCGCCCGTCGTTCACCGTGAGTTCATCCCCGCGGCCGCGCTGGCGTCTGTACCGCAAACTACTGACCTTGTTGGGCGACCACGGCGATCGCATCGGCCGCCGAGTCTGGATCAAGATAGCTTCCGCCAGCAGTGATCGGCCGCAACTGATCATCGAGATCGTACCGCAGCGGGATGCCCGTCGGAATGTTGACGCCGGCGATGATCTGGTCGTCGATTCCGTCGAGGTACTTGACCAACGCGCGCAGCGAGTTGCCGTGCGCGGCAACCAGCACGGTGCGCCCGGCGCGCAGATCCGGCACGATCGACGATTCCCAGTACGGCAGCATTCGAGCCACCACGTCGGCCAGGCACTCGGCCCTCGGGATGTCGACGCCGGAGTATCGCGGGTCGCCGTCCTGGCTGAACTCGCTGCTCGGCTCGATGGGCGGTGGCCGGGTGCCATAGGAGCGGCGCCACAACGCGAACTGCTCATCGCCGTACTCGTCGCGGATCTGTGCCTTGTCCATGCCTTGCAGCGCGCCGTAGTGCCGCTCATTGAGCCGCCAATCCCGGCGCACCGGAATCCAGTGCCGGTCGGCGACCTCGAGTGCGAGGTAGGCGGTGCTGATCGCTCGGCGCAGCAGCGATGTGTGCACCACGTCGGGAAGCAGCCCGGCCTCGCGCATTAGCGCACCGGACCGCGCCGCCTCGCCCTCGCCGCGATCGGTCAACGGCACATCCACCCAACCCGTGAACAGGTTCTTGGCATTCCACTCGCTCTCGCCGTGGCGAAGCAGGATCAGGGCGCCCACGCTCATACCGGCAGCCTTGCAGGTGCAGCGAACCACGATCCCGGCGAGGGTCTGCCCGCCAATGCGCCGTGCTCGCGGAGCACGGCGGCTGGATCCACGAATAGCGATCAGTCCGCGGCCAGCCGAATGGCCCGAACGGGCGCTGGCCGTGACCGACGGGTTACCCGTACATTAACGTGCGACGACGGTGTACTGGCACCCCCTGCTGACACCCCACCGTCGTTGCAGGGAACCGCTGATCGCCCGCTTCCCCCGCCCCCCGGGAAAGGCTGGTTGCACAGCGGTTCCCTGCGCAAAGCAGTTTTCCTTGGGCGAAACGCTCAGGAGCGACAACTGTGGCGTCTATCACTTCATACCGTAGCGGATCGCTGTCGCACGGTGACGGCCCCGAGGGTGACAAGCGATTCCGGCTAGCGGCGCCAATGGTCAACCGTTGCGTGCGGCGTGACGACCGGCGAAGGTTCCCGGGAGTCCGCCCTCGTAGAGATACTTGGCTTCTTCGGCGACCTCTCGGGTCAGGCACGGCCAGGAGGCCGCGACGCCGCTTTCGTCGCGACAAGCCCAGCAGTTGCCCCGCGGGTCGGGTACATGCGCGGTCAACGCGCTACGCCACATGTCCGGCAACTCGGCCAGGATCGCTGCCATGCTCATGTCCATCTACCTCCCTGAGATCGGTGCACCCTACAACCCCTACAAGCACGCAGCCAGATCGCACTTCATACCAGTGGTATTTCGGCCTGGAGAAGCAGCCGATTGGGCGACAACTTCGCTGCGCAACCATCAGCATACGCTCCGTGACGATCAGTTGGACAATTTCTTCGTCAACACGCGAACAGGACTTATCGCCCCTGACGCTCGCCGAGAAGCCGCTTCAGAGCCGCCAAGGTGCTTGTACTGAGCGTGTCGGTGCTTGCACTCACTGTGTTGTCGCGGTAGGCGTCCGAAGCGTTACTCATCAACCACGTCGGGCGGCCAACGGCTTGGCCGGTAGGCCGATCGGGTCACACCGCAATCATCTGCCGGAAAGGGCTTGAGATCTGTTCGCTTGGCTGAGAGTGTGACACCGCTCTCCTCGCCGCTCCCATCGGACTTCCGGGCAGGTGAGCGCAAGCCCGCGGTTCGTCCTCCCCCCGTCGGACCGCGGCCCGCCAGGATCCCTGGGTGCCCCTCACCCAGGGGGCTCCGTTTACGCGGGACAACAGTGGCGGGGCAGGCCCGAGTTGCGACTCCCCCCTCCCCCGGGCCGCCCCGCCACTACCGCTGGCGAACTCCAGGCAGCCTCATCAGCCCAGCGCGAGTCAACGCACCAGATGTTCGAAGGCGGCGAGGTTGTTCAAGGACTCGCCGCGGGCCAGCCGCCAAGCCCATTCGCGCCGGATCGAGGAGGCGAACCCGATCTCCAGCAAGGTGTTGAAGTCACCGTCAGCGGCCTCGATTACCTGGCCCAGGACCCGGTCCAGCTCCTCGACAGTCAGCGCATGATGAGCCAGCCGACCGATGAGGTAGATGTCGCCAGCCTTGTCCAGCGCGTAATGCACGCCGTAGAGCCTCGTGTTGCGGTGCAGCAGCCAGCGGTAGACGTCCTCGTGTGACTCATCGGGACGCCGGCACACGAAAGCCTCCACCAACACCCCATGCCGCCCGACCATCACCCAGCACGTGGTTCGCAACCTCCTGTCACCCGGCAGGGTGACGGTGAAGCTGCCCGGTCCGCGGTGTTCGTGCTCGAGGCCGGCCTCATCGAGTACGCTGGCGATGACCTGATCCAGCTCAGCCGGACCGCTCACACCGCGACCTCCCTCATACCGCGACCTCCCTCATACCGCGACTTCACAGGGCAGTGCGTCCACCCGGTAGGCGGTCGCTGCGTCGGCGTAGACCCGCAGCAGCGCCTCGGTGGTGCGCTCCCAGGAGAACCGTCGGGCATGCCGGGCGGCACCGGCCGCAAGCTCCTCGCGCCGTTGCGGGTGCAGCGAGATCGCCGAGAGCGCATCGGCCCAGTCGACTGGCTGGTGGCTACTTACCAACCGACCCGAAACTCCATCGGCCACCGCCACCGGCAGGCCGCCCACTTCCGCGGCGACCACCGGCGTCCCGCATGCCTGCGCCTCCAATGCCACCAGGCCGAACGACTCGCTGTAGCTCGGTACTGCCACCACATCGGCGGCCCGGTAGACCCCGACCAGCGCGGAATCTGCCTGCGGCGCAGCGAACACGACTTGCTCGGAGATCCCGAGCCGGGCTGCCAGCTGGTGCAATACGGTGGGTTCGGCCAGCCCGTTCCCCGACGGTCCGCCCACTACCAGCACCCGTAGCCGATCACCCAGCGCCGGATCCCGACGCATCATCTCGGCCGCGGCGCGCAACAGCACGTCTGGCCCCTTCAGCGGCTGGATGCGACCGACGAAGGCGAGCACCACGGCGTCGGCTGGCAGGCCCAAAGCGATCCGTGCGGCTTGCCGCGATCCCGGCGTGAAGAGCTCCAGGTCGACTCCCGGGGCGATGGTGGCGGTGCGGGCCGGGTCGGCACCATAGAGCTCGACGAGCTGAGCGGTCTCGGCCGGGGTGTTCGCGACCAGCCGGTCAGCCTCGGCCACTACCTGCTGCTCGCCGATCACCCGGGTGTGCGGCTCCGGAAGGTCTCCCCGGGCAAGCGCGGCGTTCTTCACCTTGGCCAGGGTGTGCGCGGTATGCACCAGCGGCACCCCCCAACGGTCCCGGGCTAGCCAACCGACCTGGCCCGACAGCCAGTAGTGCGAATGCACCACGTCGTAGTAGCCCGGCTCGCGGCGCGCCTCGGCCCGCAGCACCCCGGCGGTGAACGCACACAGCTGCGCCGGTAGGTCGTTCTTGGCCAGACCTTCGTAGGGGCCGGCCGTGATGTGCCGCACGGTGACACCCGGAGCGAGTTCCACCACCGGGGGCAGCCCCGAGGAGGTGGCTCGGGTGAAGATCTCCACCTCGACGCCACGGCGGGCCAGTCGGGTGGCGGTCTGCACGATGTAGACGTTCATCCCACCGGCATCGCCGGTGCCCGGCGCGTCGAGCGGCGACGTGTGCACAGAAAGCACCGCGACCCGTCGGATCCTCCCCATCACGAACCCATCTTGCCCGTCATCCCCGCTCACCCGCATTCAGCGGGCTCAGCGGGGTCGTGGGCGCGCCTGTTTACCCCGCTGAGCCCGCTGAATGCGGGGTGGGGCGGTTTAGGGTTGCGGATGTGAATGAGCAACGGCCTACCGCGGTGGTCACTGGGGCTAGCAGCGGGATTGGGGCGGCCACGGCGCGGGAATTGGCCGCGCAGGGATTCCACGTGGTACTCGGGGCGCGCCGGGTGCAGCGGTGCCAGGAGATCGCCGATGAGATCGACGGCACCGCCATGGCGCTCGACGTGAGCGACCCGGACTCGGTGGCTGCCTTCGCCGCGGCGATACCCGCCGCGCGGGTGCTGGTGAACAACGCCGGCGGCGCGAAGGGCTTTGAACCGGCGGTGGCGGCCGACGAAGACCAGTGGCGCTGGATGTGGGAGACCAACGTGCTCGGCACGCTTCGGTTGACCAGGGCATTGCTGCCGACATTGATCGCCTCCGGGGACGGTGTGCTGGTCACGGTGACCTCGATCGCCGCGCTGGAGACCTACGACAACGGCTCCGGCTACACCTCCGCCAAGCACGCGCAAGCGGCTGTGCACCGCACGCTGCGTGGCGAGCACCTCGGCCAACCGGTGCGGTTCGTTGAGGTTGCGCCCGGCATGGTGGAGACCGAGTTCTCCCTGGTGCGCTTCAGCGGCGACGCCGAGCAGGCGGACAGCGTCTATGCCGGTCTCACCCCGTTGGCCGCGCAGGACGTCGCCGAGGTGATCGCCTTCGCGGTGACCAGGCCCCCTCACGTCAACCTGGACCTGATCGTTGTCAAGCCGCGCGACCAGCATTCTGCGATGCGCTCCTTCCGGCACGCCTAGCTACCGCTGTCAGCGGCGGTTCAGAGGCTGCAGTTGATCAACACGGGTTCGGGTGCCAGGGTCACGCCGAAGCAGCTGGCCACGCCGTCCCGGATCTCTCGCGCGAGGACGAGCAGATCCTCGGTGCCTGCGTCGCCGCGATTGGTCAGCGCCAGCGTGTGCTTGCCCGACAGCGCAACCCGGCCGCCCGGTCCCGGGTGTCCCCGGGCGAATCCGGCCCGTTCGATCAGCCATGCGGCGGACAGCTTGGTCCGCCCAGCGCCGCCCGGGTACTGCGGCACCGCTACCTTCGGGCCCACCCGGGCTCGGACGCGCTCCAGTACGGCGGCAGCCTGCACGGCGTCGAACAACGGGTTGGTGAAGAAGGATCCCGCCGACCAGGTGTCGTGGTCGGCCGCATCGAGCACCATCCCCTTAACCCTACGTAAGTTCAGCACGGCAGCCCTGACCAGCGCCGCAGGCACCCGGGCGCCGAGATCGACATTGAGCGCGCGAGCCAGTTCGGGAAAGCGGATCGGGCCGGACAGCCCATCACGGCGCAGCTCGAGCCGAATCGAGAGCACGACGGCGGCATCGGTGTCCTTAAGCGCGCTGGTCCGATAGCCCAGCTCCAACTCCGATGCAGGCACGGTGCGCACCGCACCTAGGCGGCGATCGTAGAGATCCACGTCGCGCAGCAGATCGGACAGCTCCACGCCGTAGGCACCGACGTTCTGCACCGGGGTGGCACCGACCGACCCCGGGATGCCAGACAGGCACTCCAGCCCTCCATAGCCGGCTGCCACCGTGCGCGCCACCACCGCATCCCAGTCCTGCCCGGCGGCGGCATGCAACACGCCGCCGTCATCGATCTCGAAGCCCGTGCTGGTCATCAGTACCGCGGTGCCGTCGAAGCCGCTGTCACCGATGACCAGGTTGGATCCGCCGGCCAGCAGTAGCAGCGGCTCACCAGCGGCATCGACGGCGCGGATCGCATCGACGCAGGACTGCCCCGTTCCCGCCACGACGAAATGGCGGGCCGGCCCACCCAGCCGCAAGGTGGTGAACGCGGAAAGGACGACGGCATCGCGCGCGGCGCTCGTCGACGCGGGGCTCTTCACGGACGCCCACGGTAGCCTCCGAGTCATGGCCAGCCAATTGGCGCTGCGGCACCGGTACCCGGAACCGCCAGAGCGCATGCGGGAGGTTCTCACCGACCAGCAGTACCTGCGCGACAAACTGCGCACGGTGGGCGGCCCACGCGCCGAACTGGTGTCGTGGGAGCGCGATGAGCGCGGCGTCACCGTGGTGGTTCACCAGGCGGTTCCTCAGGACGCGATGCCGTCGTTCCTGCGGTCTGTGCTGCCCAGCGGCCTGACGATCCGCCGCACGGAGACCTGGAACAGCTCAGGTGGCAACGTGCACGCGGTGGTCGACGGGGCGCCGGGGACGATCAGCGGGACGATGCGTTTCCAGCCTGACCCCGCCGGATGCGTGCTCGGCGCACAGCTCACCGCCGACGTCGGACTGCCGTTGATCGGCGCCAAGGTGGAGAAGGTCATCACCGACAGCATCGCCACGTTGATGGAGTCCGAGTACCAGTTCACGCTGGAGTGGCTGCGCAACGCACCTACTCACGCATGATCTAGGACTCAGGCATCGACTTCAAGGCGAAGTCCGAGCCAGCTCAGCAGCGGCCACCGCGAGGTCGAGCAGGACCGGCCAGCCAGCGGGCAGCCCCGGCGGGGTGATGCCGCCGTACTCCATCAAGGTGCGGGCGACCGCCTCCTCCTGCGAGGCGAAGGACGCTTTGCGCACGTCCAGCCACCGCCGCACCACGCCGTTGACGTCGGCCCGGGTGGTGGCGAGCACGACGCAGCCGGCCCAGCGCTGCACGCCGGATCGCTTGCCGGTGACCACCACGCAGTTGGCGCACGCGTCCAATAGCACCTGGTAGTGCTCACATAGTGCGGCGGTGTCGGCGAGCGCGGGATCGATCTCGGCGACAGAGCATCGGGCCGCGTGCTCGGGGTCCAGCGCAGTCAGCGCCGCCAGAACCGGCTCGGCAAGGAGTTCGGGAGCGTCCAGAGCCGGTTGGACGTCCAGCCGTCCGGTCAGCGGGTGCCCCGCAGCGTCACCAGCGCTGTCCGCGCTGCACCTCGGTCACGGCGGGTTTGACGTCGACGATGTAGACCAGCACCGCCACCAGGGCGATCAGCCAGAGCATCAGCAAGCTACCCCAGGGCCCGAACAGGAATAGGGCGGCAGTGGCGGCACCGGTGATGCCCAGCCAGGCGGGCTTGGTCAGCTTGTCGGTTGCGGTATAGGCGTCGGCTCGTTGAAGCGCAGCGTGAATGAAAGCGAACAGCCCCACCGGGATGGCGAGCCAGTACAGGATCTGAAAGACCCAGAGATCCAACGACTGCAGCAGCACCCGCCCAGGATACGCAGACAGCCGCCGACGTGGCGGGCGTGGCAGGTTACAGGAGGAATTGGGCGATCGTGTGGATCGCCAGGCCAGCCAGCGCACCGACCACGGTGCCGTTGATCCGGATGAACTGGAGGTCGCGGCCCACCTGCAGCTCGACCTTGCGGGAGGTCTCTTCGGCATCCCAGCGCTGCACCGTGTCGGTGATCAGCGTGGTGATCTCCCCGCGATAGTTGGCTACCACGTAACTGGCTACCCCCTCGAGCCAGGTATCCACCTTCGACCGCAGTTCCGCGTCACCGGTCAGCCGCCCACCCAGCGCGAGCAGCCCGTCGCGCACCCTGCGTCGCAGCTCCGAGGTCGAGTCCTCGGCGGCGTCGAGGAGCATCTTCTTCGCGGTGCTCCAGGCAGAACCGACCAGGATCTGAACCTCCGGATGGGCCAGCACCTGGAGCTTGATCGCCTCGGCGCGCTCGATCGTCGCCGGATCCGTGCGCAGGTCGTGGGCGAACTCCAGCAGGAAGGTGTCGACGGCCTTGCGCATGGCGTGTTCGGGATCGCTGTGCACCGCCCAGGCGAACGCCAGCACCTCCCCGTAGAGCTTGTCGGCGACCAGCCCGTCGACGAACCTTGGCGACCAGCCCGGCAGGCGCCGGCTGACCACCCGCGAGACCGCGTCGTGGTTGTCCCGCACCCACTCATAAGCCCGCTCGGTGAGCAGGTCGACGAGTTTGTGGTGCTCCCCGTCGGTGAGCAGCTGACCGAGCAACCGGCCCAATGGTGGTCCCCATGGCTGCTCGATCAAGCGTTTGACCAGCGCGTTCTCCAGCACCGCGGCGATGTCCTCATCACGCAGCACGGTCACCGCGGCACGCACCGCGGTCGCGAGCTCAGCGGTGACCCGCTCGGCGTTGGAGGGCTGCGCCAGCCAGCCACCAAGCCGGCCACCGATCCCCACCCGGCGAAGTTTGTCGATCACCACGTTCTCGGCGAGAAAGTTCGCGCCCACGAAGTCACCGAGGTTCTCCCCGAGAGCGTCCTTCTTGCGCGGGATGATCGCGGTGTGCGGGATCGGCAACCCCAGCGGATGGCGGAACAGTGCGGTCACGGCGAACCAGTCGGCCAGCGCGCCGACCATGCCGGCCTCGGCCATCGCCGCCACATATCCCACCCACGGGGCGGCGTTGACATTGAGCTGCGCGACGACGAACAACACCGCGGCGCCCAGCAGGAACGCCAGCGCGATCGCCTTCATCCGGCGCAGCGCTCGCTGCTTGTCCTGCTCGTTGCGGGTTAGCTCCACTCTGCCCATTGTGCCTTGGGCCCTTTGTGCCTTGGCCGATTGCACCTTGGGCTGATTGTGCCTCGCCGGGTCGGTTTGCAGCAGGATGACGGGCGTGCGATCCCTGCGAGCCCACGGACTGGTTCCCCGGCTGCGACCGTTCACCTCGACGATCTTCGCCGAGATGACCGCGTTGGCTGCGCGCACCGGCGCGGTGAACCTCGGCCAGGGCTTCCCGGACACCGACGGCCCAGCCGGCATGCTCGAGGTCGCTCGATCGGCCATCGCGAGCGGACACAACCAGTACCCACCCGGGCCCGGCATCCCTGAGTTGCGCGCCGCCGTCGCCGGGCAGCGGGCGACCTGTTACGGCCTGGTACACGATCCGGATACCGAGGTGCTGGTCACCGTCGGTGCCACCGAGGCGATCAGCGCGGCGCTGCTCGCCCTGGTCGGCCAGGGCGACGAGGTGCTGCTCATCGAGCCCTACTACGACTCCTACCCCGCCGCGGTCGCGCTGGCCGGCGCCACCCGGCGGTGCGTTCCACTGGTAGCCGACGGGGACCGGTTCACGCTGGATCTCGGCGTGATGGCCGCGGCCATCACGCCGACCACTCGGGCGCTGGTGCTCAACAGCCCGCACAACCCGACCGGCACCGTGCTGCGCCCCGCCGAACTGGCGGCGCTCGCCGCGCTCGCGGTCGAGCACGACCTGCTGGTGATCACCGACGAGGTCTATGAGCACCTGGTTTTCGACGGAGCGTGTCACCATCCGATCGCCACGTTCCCCGGAATGGCCCAGCGCACCCTGTCCGTCTCCAGTGCGGGCAAGACGTTCAGCGTCACCGGGTGGAAGATCGGTTGGGTGTGCGGGCCGGCGCACCTGGTGGCCGCGGTACGAGCGGTCAAGCAGTTCCTGACCTTCGTCGGGGGAGCACCGTTGCAACCGGCCGTGGCCCATGCGCTGCGCGCCGAACATGACTGGGTAGCGGCGCATCGAGCGGCATTACAGGACAAACAGCGCCGGCTGGCCGCTGGGCTGCGCGCAGCGGGGTTCGGCGTGCTCAGCTCGGACGGGACCTACTTCACCTGCGCTGACGTCCGGCCGCTGGGCTATCGCGACGGGGTCGAGTTCTGCCGCGACCTACCGGCACGCACCGGTGTGGTGGCGATACCGGTGCAGGTATTCGTCGATGACCCGGCACCGTGGCGGCATCTGGTGCGCTTCGCGTTCTGCAAACGCGACGAGGTGCTCGACGAAGCGATCGCGCGACTCGCGCGGGCCGCACTGCGGTAGCCGGGGCGTTCAACCTGACTATCAATCTCTGGGCAATCACTACAGAGATTACGCTAATCGGTCACAGCGTGTAGTGTGAGGTACCGACCGTCCGGGCCAGGCCGGATTGGACGGAAAGGTTAAGGGGGAACCGGTGGCCGCCATCCCCAATGCAGGTGGCGCGAGGTATGCGCCCCGCTGGGTGGTGCGCGCGCTACTGCGGTTCGCCGTACTCGCCGGCCTCATCATCGCGGGATGGCTGCTGGGATCAGGTACCGGCCAGGCGAGTGAGGACTCCGGGCAGCCGAACCCCGGCTTGGTGCAGCTCGCCCGCGACCCGGGTGACATTGCCGCACCGTCCGGTGGTGGGTCCGACGCTCAGTTCGGTGTGCCGCCCACGGTCGCGTCGTCTGTGCAGAGCGTGCTGGCCCACGCCTCGGTATCACGCCTGCCCGTCCAGCCCGTCGATCTTGTGCAACCCGTCGTGCGCGCGGTCAGTGTGCCAAGGCCTCTAGCCCACGTCCTCGCAGCCGCATCCCGACCGTTGTCCGCGCCCGCGCAGCACCGCGCCGATACCCGGTCGCGGGAACCGGCCCACGAACTCGCGGCAGTCCCGCCAACCGCGCCCGCCATTCGGACAGCGGCTGCGACGGCACCCGCGACAGCTCCAGCGCCCACCACCGTCCCTGCTACGACGGACCACGCCCAGGCCCACGCTCCGGTCTGCACCGCCGCTGCGCCCGCTGCAGCTCCCGTCGCCACAGTGTCAGCCGTCGGTGGGGATCCAGCGACGCCTATGCCCACGAGTCCACCGGATAGCACCACCGCGCCATGCATGATCGGCAGCACCGCAGGCGGAGGCGGCACCAAGAACTCCACGGACCTCGCAGTAGACGAAGGCTGGTCGAACGCAGGCCTGGCCTCGACGCATCGCGTGGGGTATCTCAACGCCAGCGACCTCCCAGGGTCGCCGGCTGAGCAGCCCTCCGCCTCACCAGACTGATCTCGCGACACCCGGGTGGTCGCCGTTTCCGGCGATCGGTCCCGCGGGTCGGCTTCGCCGATCCCAGGTTGACCAACCCTGCCGCAATGAACCCCCGATCTGTCCGACCGCGCCCGGGCGGATCGGGTTTACGGCCCCGGCGTCGCGTTGCCCCCGTGACGCCGGGGCCCTCCTACAACTGATCGTTTCTTGTTCAGGCACCGGCTGTAAGTAATTCCGCGCAATGTTTACCGCAACCTGTTCCACAACACGCTGCGACACACCCGATATTTCTCCAAGTTGTTGACACCTATCAAGGGCCCGCCGCGCGCCGAGTGGCCAACCACGCGTCGGTGGCGATCGTCGGGAGCAGGAGCGTCCAAGCCTCATCGACTCGCTGCCGTAGGTCGTGGCGATCCGCCACGGCGTCGCAGATCTGCCGGTGGCCGGCTATCAGCGCGACGATCTGCCGAGCGACCAGTGCGGGGTCGATCCCTTTCCGGAGCAGGCCAGCTTGCGCAGCCTGGGCCAACAAAGCCGAAGCGTCGCGCTCGCCGCAGCCATAGTGCCCGCCGGAGTCTTGGGTGCGCCTCGGCAGGTCGTTGAGCAACCGCGTACCACCACGGGCGATCGGATCTTCGATCAGACGTTTGATCACCTCGTCGACCAGTGTCAACAGCGCCGAAAGCGGGTCAAGCCCGCGACGGCTGACCTGTCCACGAACGTCTCGCCATCGCTGTACCATCTCGGCGATAACCGCCCGCGCAAGCGCCTCCTTAGAGGCGAAGTGAAAATACAGCGCCCCCTTGGTCCCACCGCTGTCGGCCAGGACGCTGTCCAAAGAGGTGGCGTGGTAGCCGTTGCGAGCGAAATGCTCGGCAGCAGCGGACAGGATCGCCAGCCGAGTCGCCCGGGCCCGCGGCTGCAGCGCGCCCCGACCTCCGCTGTCGCTGTCGCCGGCTCCGGGTCTTCGCGGACCGGTGCTGGACATGACGCTGTGAAAGCTACCCGCCTCAACCGCTCTAGGCTGCATTTAGTTTCTAGGTGGCGACGCAAACACACCCACTGGTATGTTTCATTGGGTGATCCTGCCTCCGTCTTGAGCAACACACGGTAGAAATTGGCACGTGTGGGGGTCCCGCGGGGGGTGTGGTTGCCTGGGGCGGTCGTGATGACTGCCCCAGGCAACCACGAATAACTCGGTCCGGGTGTGCAACACGACGGCGAGCTCATCGAGGCCCCGCACGTCCGCTGCGCGAGTCCGCAACGGGAACTGGTGGCACATCGCGATGGCAAGGTGTCCGGCGCCGGACTCGTGGTGTTGGCGATCACGGCGATCGTGGCCCGGTTGGTGCGTTGGTCGGGTTCGCGGCGTAACAGGCAACGTCAGCTCGTAACCGGTCAGATATCGACGAAGTCGAGCGGCACCATCACGCGCAGGGCCTCGGCGGCGAGTGACAGCTGGATGGGGGTGCTGCCACGGACTTCGCCATCGACGTCCAGGAGTTGTGGGGGGTCGGTCTCCAACCAGAAGTCCCTGCCGGTGAGAAAGGGACGGTCTGCGATCTGCCGGCGGTGGCCGGTGAGGGCGTGCCGCAGCGTCGCGGTGACCAGACGCATCCGGCTGTGCGTACCGAGCCGGTAGACCACGAGCAGCCGGTCGTCGATGCTCGCATCGCCCGCGATCTCGCGACCCGCGTGGAAGCGGCCGTTGGCGATGTTGAGCTGGTGGGTCCGCACCTCGTACCGGTCATCTCCGGTGGTGAGGCAGGCCCGAAACGGTGCGTGTCCGGGCAGGACGCGCAGAGCGGTCAGCGGGTAGGCGGTTCGCCCCAAGACCCGTTTGAGGGCCGGTTTGACGCGTTTCGCGACCTCCACCGACACCCCCAGGCTGGTGAGGTTGGTGAACAAACGCTGGCCGCACCGACCGAGATCGACGTCGGCCACCTTGCCGTGGGCCAGAGTCCGCACAGCCGCGTCGAGACCGAGCGGTATACCCAGGCTGCGGGCGAAGTTGTTGGTCGTGCCGAGTGGCAGGACACCCAGGCAGCGGTCGCGATAAGCGAGATGGTTGGCGGCCTCGCTCAGGGTGCCGTCTCCGCCGCCGACCACGACCAGGTCGGCTCCTGTGGTCACGGCCGCGCTCAGCGCATCACCCAGGCGCCCCGGGACGGTGACGGCCATCGCCTGCACCATCTGAAACCCTTCGGCGCGCAGCAGGCGGCACGCCCGCGCGTACAACCGACGCCCGCGCCGGGACCGGGCGTTGACCACCAGCGTTACCGTCGGACGGTCGCGAATGTCAGCACACAGTTCCGATTTCGTACGTACGGCGGGGGGCTGTCCGGGATCGGGCGAGGCCGTCATCGGTCGCGCGGCCGGATCAACAGCGCGGTCATGCATCAGCTCCCACATCGTCATGTTACGGCGCAAGAACAGCGTACAAATCGGTCGTTCCCTGTGCACCCCATGGTCGCCCAGTGTTCAGCTATGGCTATTACCGTCCCGACGCACCTGGTTTCATCCAACGGGTGTCCACTTGGAGGTAGGCATGACGCGCTGGCGTCGGATGGTGCTGAGCCCGGCCACGGCGGCCGTCGTGGATGTCGGGGCGTTGACCACCACGGCATCGGCGCAACCGATCGGTTCGTCGATCCGCTGGTCTACACCCCCGGCGACAACGAGTGGACCGACTGCCACCGGCCCAATAACGGCTCTTACAACCCGCTGGAGCGGCTCGCGGCCGTGCGCAGGGTCTTCTTCCCACACCCCGGAAAGACCTCGGCCAGCACAGCGTCAAGGTTCGGACCCAGGCCGACCGGGGCTTCGTGGAGAACGTGTCCTACCGCCGCGCGGACGTCGGGTTCGCCGCCCTGCACATCGTCGGCAGCAACAACAGCCTGCTGCCCTGGACCGGCCATACCGCGCCTGCGCCGGAGCAGCTGGCCGAGGTCCAACAGCGCACCGCGGCCACGCTGTGCCTGATCGACCAGATCTTCGACCAGGCCACAAAGGACAAGCAGCGAGCCGTGGTCCTGCTCACCCAGGCTGACATGTTCGACCCGACCGTGCCCAATCCCCGTTCGCCGACTACTCCGGCTTCCAGCCAATCGTGCGGGAGATCGCCAAGCGGTCCGCGGCCTTCGGCAAGCCGGTGTACCTGTTCAACGGTGATAGTCACATCTTCAATTCCGACGCTCCGCTGGCGCCCGGCTCGACCTGGCTGAACTTCTACGACGTGCCCGCCCCGACACCGAATCTGACGCGGATCACCGTCGACGGTTCCACCAAAGTGGACAACTACCTGCGGGTCACCATCAACCCGTCCGGACCGCGGGTCCTGACCTGGGTCAAGGTGCCCTTCACCACACCCTGAGCACCGGGTTCAGCGGGCTGGCACGTCGCGAGAAGGCCTGCGCAAGACAACCAGGGTGACGGCCAGCAGGGCAATCCCGCACAGCAGCATCGCCAGCGGCACACCCAGCGAGTCGGCGAAGAAGTGCCCGACTGTCCAGGGCAGGTAACCGAAGCCGCCGGCGAGACCGACTACGGTCAGCGGCGTCCGAACGGTTGCGACCCCCACCGCCACGAACACAGCCGCTGCGGCCAGGCCGAGCAGGGGGGCGGCGTCGGGCCAGTCGTCCACGGTGATTCCCGCACCGGCGAGGACCGCGCCGCCGCCGCCGACCAGCGCCAGCACCGGCGGGGGCAGCACTGCCAGCCAACCCGCGACCACCCATGCGGCTCCTGCCGCAGCGACCGCCAGGCCGACCGCAGCTGGCCCACCAGCAGTATCCGCGGCACCACCAGCGGTGGCGGCGAGCACCCCGGCGAGGCAGGCGAGGTGCTGCGCCGGCCGGTCCCGCAGCCGCCACAGCAGCCCCGCGTGAATAGCCGCCGCTGCGCCGGCCGACAGCCATACGGTGGACGACCCGGCGTGGGCGACGTCCTGGGCGACCTGACCGGCGAGTGCTGCCACCGCCGCCGAGGAAGCGAACCACAGCGCGCCGCGCAGCCTGATCAGCGCGGACGCCGACCCGTCATCGATCCGCGCCCCCACCAGCCAGGTGGCGACAGCGACGACGGCGAACAGCCCGAGCCGCCCGGCAGTGGGCACGCCGCGCCAGTACTGGATGGCGAGCGTCACCGCCCCCGACAGCGCGAGCAACCCGCCGAGGTAGCCCAGCGCCTCAGTCACCGGCAGGCGGCGATCGTCGTCTGAGGCCTTCCCCCGGGTTCGCTCGGCGGCGAGCACGGCCTGCGCTTGATCGGCGTTGAGGATCTGGGCTTCGACGGCGCGCTGCAGGGCCCCGGCGAGGTCATCGGGACGGCGGTCGCGCTGCGAAGTCATACCGAGCTCCTCATCCGCTCGACAGCAACACGCGGCCGATGAGCAAGACGCCACTCGCGGCACCCACCGCTAGCACCGCGCGTCGGGTCCAGCCGTTGTCGAGCAACCGGCGCGCCGGACCGGAGAGCGCGAACCCGATCAGCAGGAAAGGCGTGAGCAGCACGGTAGTCGTCAACGACTCGCCGGTGACCTGACCCGCGACGGCCAGCGCGATGATCGACATCACCGATCCCAGGACGAAGTAGCCGCCGATCGTGCCACGCACTCGTGGGCCTGCCGCGTCCTGGTACAGCAACGCAATGGGCGGCCCGCCGATCGACGCTGCGGTACCACCAGCCCCGCTGGCGAGCCCAGCCAGCATCAGCGAGGCTGGTCGGGGACGTGGGCGCCAGCCCAGTAACGAGAGCCCCACGCAGGCGAGCACGCTGAACCCGACCATGAGGCTGAAGACCCGTTGCGACAGCGCCACCACGGCGAGCACGCCGAGTCCCGTGCCGGGCAGCCGGCCCAGCATCGCCCAGCCGATTTCGGGCCAGTCGGCGTGCCGCCCGTCCCGGATCACCGCGAGCACGGCGTGCCCGGATGTCAGCAAGATCAATGGTATTGGCACGAGCCTAGGGTCGACCAACGCCAGCAATGGCGCCGCCACCAGCGCCATCCCGTAGCCCACCGCACCCTGCACCAGCGCACTCAACGCGATCACCAGACCGGCCGCGATGATCATCGCATCACTCGTTCTCGATTAGCGCGAAGCACGCGTTGCACCCAGTATGAGTGACGTGCTCACCATCACCTTGAACAACAACGTACAGATCCCCCAGCTCGGCTTCGGCGTGTTCCAGGTGGCGCCGCAGGATGCCGAGCGGGTGGTGTCTACCGCGCTGGAGACCGGGTACCGCAGCATCGACACCGCGGCGGCCTACCAGAATGAGGAGGGCGTGGGACGGGCGGTCGCGTCCAGCGGGTTGGCCCGCGAGGACGTCTTCGTGACCACCAAGCTGTGGAACTCCGATCACGGCTACGACCAGACGCTGCGGGCTTTCGACGCCAGCGCGGGGCGGCTGGGCCTGGATACCGTGGACCTTTACCTCATCCACTGGCCGGTGCCCACCGCCGACCGGTACGTCGAGACCTGGAAGGCACTGGAGAAGCTGGCCGCGGACGGGCGGGTGCGAGCGATCGGAGTGTCCAACTTCACCGTCGAGCACCTGCGCCGGCTGTTCGCCGAGACCGGCACGGTGCCCGCCGTCAATCAGGTTGAGCTGCATCCACACTTCCAGCAGACCGAACTGCGCGCGGAGCACACCGAGCACGGGATCGCCACCGAGGCGTGGAGCCCGCTGGGCCAGGGCGCAGCGCTGTCCGACGCCACCATCACCCGGCTGGCCAAGCGGCACGGCGTGACCCCGGCGCAGGTGGTGCTGCGCTGGCACCTGCAGGTCGGGAACATCGTGATCCCCAAGTCGGTGACCCCAGCGCGGATCCAAGAGAACTTCGACGTCGTCACCTTCGACCTATCCGCCGAAGACCTCACCGCAATCGCAGATCTCGAAACCGGCCGCCGCATCGGCCCCGACCCCGCGACGTTCGATATGCGCTAACGCGCTCGTGAGTGGGAAGCAGTGCCATAACACTGTTTCCCACTCACGAGCGCTTCAGCGCAGAATGGAGGTGATGGCGGCGAGGAGAGTGGTGAGGGGACGGGTTTCGGCGTTGTGGCCCATAAGACCGATTCGCCAACCTGTACCCGCTAGTGGACCTAGTCCGCCGCCGACCTCGATGCCGAAGTCCTCCCGTAATGCCTTGCGAGCTGCGGCGTCGGACACGCCGTCAGGCAGCCGGGCGGCGGTGAGCTGCGGTAACCGGTGGCCTTGCTCGGCGAACAGTTCGAAACCGAGCTCCGGCAGGGCCGCCTGGAGGCGTTCACCGACCCGGGCGTGGCGCTCCCACACCGCTGGCAGACCCTCACCCAGCAACCGGCCCAGTCCGGCATGCACCGAAGAGATCAGCGTGGAACTCGCGGTGTGGTGGTAGCGAGGGGGATCGCCCTGGTAGTAGTCATCCAGCAGGCTCAAGTCCTGATAAAACGAGCAGACCGGCCGTTCCCGGTCCCGGATCCGCTGCACCGCTCGCTCCGACAGGGTCACCGGCGCGATTCCCGAGGGTGCACCCAGGCACTTCTGGGTCGCGGAGTAGCAGGCGTCGACGCCCCAGGCGTCGACTTCGACCGGGATCCCACCCAGCGAGGTGACAGCGTCCATCAGGAGCAACGTGTCGGTGTCCTGGAGCTCGCGCAACGGGGCGATCTGGTTGCGCACCCCAGTGGAGGTCTCGGCGTGCACCACCGCGACGAGCCGCGCCTGCGGCGCCTGACGCTGGGCGTCGAGCAGCCGCTCAGGATCCAGGGGCCGCCCCCAGGGGACGTGCACAGCGTGCACCTGCGCACCCACCCGGCGAGCCACCTCGCACAACCGCTCGCCGAAGTAGCCGTTCACCCCGACGATGGCCAGCTCACCCGGCTGAAGCAAGCTGGCCAGGCACGCTTCCATGCCCGCCGATCCGGTGCCGCTCACCGGCAGGGTGAGGCGATTGCGGGTGCCGAAGACGGTCCGCATTCGTTGCGCAGCATCGGCGACCAGGGTCAAGAACTCGGGGTCCAGGTGCCCGAGCACCGGCCGGCTCAACGCCTCGATGGCCTCCGGGTAGGGATTGGACGGTCCAGGTCCGAGGAGCAGCCGATCAGAGTGCACGGACTGATCTTGCCACGCCTGTCGTACTGTCGCTCGCCATGGACAGCCTGGGCAACGTGCAACAGTGGCCGGTCGACGCGGTGGCCGCCACGGTGGTGAACGCCTTCGGTGTGGTGGTAGGCAGCCACGGCCCGCAGGACCATCGGTTCCCGCTCGCCTCGGTGACCAAGCTGCTCACCAGCTACGCGGTGCTGCTGGCAGTGCAGGAGGGCGCGCTGGACTGGCACCACCCCGCCGGGCCGCCGACATCCACCGTGCGCCACCTCATCGCACACACCTCCGGGCTGGAATACGACACGCCGCAGGTCTCGGCAGCGCCGGGAACCAAGCGGATCTACTCCAACACCGGGTTCGTGGTGCTCGCCGACGCGGTGGCGTCGTCATCCGGTATTGCTTTCGCTGATTACCTGGCCGAAGCGGTGTTCCAGCCGTTGGGGATGTCCTCGACGCAGCTGACAGGTTCCGCCGCGGCCGGCGCCGTGTCCACCTGCGCGGACCTGGCGCGGTTCGCGGCGGAGCTGCAAGCGCCCACGCTGCTGGCACCGGAGCTCCTGAATGAGGCGACCCAGGTGGCCTACCCGGGCCTGGATGGGATCGTGCCCGGCTTCGGCATGCAGCGTCCCAACGACTGGGGACTGGGTCTCGAGCTGCGGGATCACAAGAGTCCGCACTGGACGGGGACCCGCAACTCGCCGGAGACCTTCGGGCACTTCGGGCAGTCCGGCACATTCCTGTGGGTGGACCCGGTAGCCGGCGCCGCGTGCATCGCACTCACCACCCGCGACTTCGGCCAGTGGTCCCGCGACGCGTGGCCCCCGTTCTCTGACGCCGTCCTCGCCGAGCTCGCTACCCGCTGAGCAGGACCAGCAGGACCCTGAAGGTCCCGAACTCCACAGCAGAGCTGTTTGGGCATCCGCGGGCGACTCTGCTGTGGAGTTCGGGAACTGTGGAGCGGTACTTGCGGAGGTCGGGACTACGGCTGCAGGAGCTGGAAGTGGGTGCCCTGGTGCTGGGCTGGACGTTCCTTCCTGGCCGGGTCGAGGATGGCTGGCACATCGAGGGCACCTACCCACCGGCCGGGATGCACGGTGGCGCGGGCCGATCCGGCCGTCGGCCATCACGATCGGCTCACCGCGGCGTCGGGCACCGAATGCCTGTGCTTGTGCCGGGCGACCCCGATCAGCCAGCCGGTGGTGATCGGCGGTGTGGGCTGCTTGCGGGCCGCGGTGACCGCCGCGAGGAACGTCTCCGCGGTGAGGTCCTGGGCGACCGTGCGGTCCCGGCAGCGGGACAGCAGGTACCCGTGGACCTGGGGCAACGCGGTGTCATAGATGTCCAGCAACCCCATCGCCGGGTCCGGCCGCACCCGTGGTTGCTCGCTCACACACTCATCGTCGTCTCGAAACCGGGTTCTCCGACGTGGTAGCCCCCTAATTTCTGGCCTCGACGGCCGGCGTGGCGCATACTCGCTGGTATGGCGGAGTTCCGGATGAAATACGGCGCGCTGTTCACCTCGCGTCGGGTCCGCGCTTCGGCGACGGTCAGCGTCTCGGTGGTCATCGAATCTGCGCAACAACGACCGCGCGCTGAGGCCGAACACCGCTGCGCCGCGGAGCCCGACGATCGCCCTGAGCTTCGTGCCCAGTGGCGTGCCCTCCCGAAGTCAATCCGACCGCACGAATGGGTCACCGAGACCGGCGTCAAGCATGTGCCCGATTCCCTGCTGATTGCCGAAACGCAGCGACGCCCGGAGGGCTACTACCCCTGCGGCTCGTGAGGTCGCGCGGCTGGGCGGGAACTCCGCAGCGAAGACGTACAGACCGCATCGATCTCGGCAATCAAGGCCATTTTTTCTTCCTGAGTCAGAAACGAGGCTCGGACACCGTTTCGGGCGAGGGCAGCGAGGTCAGCCGGCGTGAGCCCGAGTCCGTACGCGACGCGGTACTCATTCGTGAGGTCGGTACCGAACATCGGCGGATCATCGGAGTTGAGGGTAACCATCAGCCCGGCATCAAGCAGCGCCGGAAGCGGGTGCGGCCGGTCCCGGGGAACGGCACCGGTACGCCAATTCGACGTTGGGCACACGTCTAATGGCAACTGAGTGTCGCGCAGGTAGTCGACCAGCGCTGGGTCGTCCAGGCAGCGGATTCCGTGGCCGATGCGTTCGGCCCCGAGCCGATGAATGGCCGACCAGATACGGTCCGGGCCGTGGGTTTCGCCAGCATGCGGCACGCTGTGCAAGCCGGCGGCGCGGGCCCGGTCGAAGACCGACGCGAACTGGTCCCGATCCACCTCGATACCCCCGACGTTGAAGCCGATGACGCTGTCCAGACCGGTCTCGAGGACTGCGTCGAGGGTGTGCTCCCCGCACGCAGCCCCGTAGTGGCCGGGAAAGTCAGCCAGCCACCGCAGCCGGATGCCCCATTGACGTTCGGCGGCTTGTCGGCCGCGCTCGAGGCCGCCGAACAGGTGCTCCGCTGGTATTCCGCGGTCGAGGTGCAGCCAGGGGGTGACGATCACTTCGGCGTAGCGGACGTTCTGTGCGGCAAGTGTCGCTGCGGTCTGCTCGACCAGTAACGCGAAGTCCTCCATGTCGCGCAGCGTCTGAACAGCGGCCAGGTAAACGTCGATGAAGTGCGGGAAATCGCGGAACTCGTACCATTCGCGCACCGCCTCCAGCGATGCCGGCAATCCCATTACGCCATTCTTCGCGGCCAGCTCCAGCAGCAACGCCGGCTGCATCGACCCCTCGAGGTGAACGTGAACCTCGACTTTGGGCAACGCCGCGATCAACTCATCAACCGACGCCGGGACCACCGGCTCGAACACCGACATCTGCGATGAACCTCCGATCAGGGCAGCCGACGAGCCAGCGAGATCGCGTCGGTCGGGGCGTGCACTTTGGCGTCATTGTCGAAATAAACGAATACCTCCCGCAGGTGCACCGGCGCCGGCGCAGCAATCGTGTGATCGGTGCGCGGACTCTCGCCAGCTTGCCAGCCACGGATCCGCTGGGCCCAGACGTCCAGCGCCTCGTCGGTGTAACCGCTGACGTAGAGCTCTGCGTCCCCGTGCAGCCGGACGTAGACGAAATCCGCGGTGACGTCCTCGAGGTAAGGCCAGGTGCCGGCGGTGTCTGCTACCACCAGGGCGACGCCGTGCAGGCGGAGCAATTCGATCAGCGCCGGGTCGCGGTAGCTGGGATGGCGCACCTCCAGCGCGTGGCGCAGCGGCCGGTCGACGTCGGCGCTGGTCCAGGCGCGGCCCTCGAGCCGCTCGTCGTGCTGCTGCGCGAGCGCCGCAGCCTCCGCGGTGCTGCGCGGCAGTAGGTCGAAAAACCTGGCCAGCCGGGCGGCGTCGAACGGCAGACTGGGCGGTAACTGCCACAGCAGCGGGCCGAGCTTGGCGCCCAACGCAAGCACCCCAGAGGCGAAGAAATTCGCCAACGGCGTGTGGACGTCGCGCAGCTTTTTCATATGCGTGATGAAGCGGCCGCCCTTTACCGCGAAAACAAAGTTCTCCGGGGTTGCCGCGGCCCAGGATTGGTAGCTGGACGGCCGCTGCAACGAGTAGAACGAACCGTTGATCTCGACGGAATTCACCAGCCGGGACAGGTATTCCAGCTCCCGGCGGTGCGGCAACCCGGGCGGATAGAATATGCCCCGCCACGGCGGGTACACCCACCCCGAGGTTCCCACCCGAACGGCGCCGTGCACCGCTACCTACTCACGAGCAGACTGCACCTTCGGCGGCGGAGCCGACGAGGCGGGCGTACTTGGCCAGCACGCCGCGCAGCACGCGTCGGGGGGCCTTCCACTCCTGCCGTCGCCGCGCCAGCTCGTCAGCGTCGATCTGGAGGTTCAGTTCGCGACGGTCCATGTCCAGCACGATCGGGTCACCGTCGCGGACCAGCGCGATCGGGCCGCCGTGCGCCGCTTCAGGGGCCACGTGCGCGATGCTCAGACCGGTGGTCCCCCCGGAGAAGCGCCCGTCGGTGATCAACAGGACGTCCTTGCCCAGTTCGGCGCCCTTGATCGCGCCGGTAACCGCCAGCATCTCGCGCATCCCCGGCCCACCCCGCGGACCCTCGTACCGGATCACCACCACGTCGCCTGGCTGCAGATCGAGGATCGCGTCCATCGCGGCCTGTTCGCCATCAAACACCCGCGCGGTGCCCTCGAAGCGGGATGAGTCGAGGCCGGCGGTCTTCACCACTGCACCATCTGGGGCCAGCGAGCCGCGCAGAATGGTGATCCCGCCGGTGGCGTGGATCGGATCGGTGAGGCTGTGCAGGACCTTCCCGTCCGGGTCGGGCGGGTCCAGCTCGGCGAGGTTCTCGGCGACGGTACGCCCCGTGACGGTGAGGCAGTCGCCGTGCAGCAGTCCCGCGTCCAGCAGCGCCTTCATCACCACCGGGACGCCGCCGACCTGGTCCACCGACGCCATCACGTGCGCACCGAAGGGCTTGACGTCGGCCAGGTGTGGCACCTTGTCACCCACCCGGTTGAAGTCGTCGAGCTCCAGTGGAACCCCCGCCTCGTGGGCGATGGCAAGCAGATGCAGCACCGCGTTGGTCGAGCCGCCGAAGGCCATCACCACCGCGATCGCGTTCTCGAACGCCTCCCGGGTGAGTATCTGCCGAGCCGTGATCCCACCCTTGATGAGCTCCACCACCGCGCTGCCGCTGGCTCGGGCATACCCGTCGCGACGCCGGTCCACCGCGGGCGGGCTGGCCGAGCCAGGTAGCGACATACCCAGCGCCTCGGCCGCGCAGGCCATCGTGTTGGCGGTGAACATGCCGGCGCAGGCCCCCTCACCGGGGCAGAACGCCCGCTCGATCGCATCGACTTCCGCTCGGCTGATCAGACCGCGGGCGCAGGCCCCCACCGCCTCGAAGGCGTCGACGATGTTGACCTCCCGATCCCCTACCCGGCCGGGTAGGGCCGTGCCCGCGTAGAGGAACACCGCCGCCACGTCGAGCCGGGCGGCGGCCATCAGCATCCCGGGCAGGCTCTTGTCGCAACCGGCCAGCAGCACCGTCCCGTCCAGCCGCTCGGCCTCCATCACGCACTCCACCGAGTCGGCGATCACCTCGCGGGAGACCAGCGAGTAGTGCATCCCGACGTGACCCATGGAGATGCCATCGGAAACGGAGATCGTGCCGAACTCCATCGGATACCCCCCGGCGGCGTGCACACCCTCCTTGCTGGCCTCGGCCAGCCGAGCCAGGGACAGGTTGCACGGAGTGATCTCATTCCACGACGAGGCGACACCGATCTGGGGCTTGCTGAAGTCATCGGTGCGCATGCCGACGGCGCGCAACATGCCCCGGGCCGCGGCGCGTTCGACGCCGTCGGTGACGTCGCGGCTGCGGGGTTTGAGGTCTGGCGTGTCCATGCTGTCCTCCTGCTGCGCTCTATCGGATCCCTGATGGATCATGTCACGATGCCTCGTCGCAGGGTGGCGCCGGTCGAGGTGCAGGCGGTGACCCAGTACGCCACCAACTACCTGCCGTGGTTGCAGCATTTCAGCCCACCCACTTCACCGGCTTCGGGGGGTTCGCGCCGTTCGGCTTGCAGGGGGTCTTCGAGGCGATTCCCATGGCGTCGATCGCGTTCGCGTTCTTCGGGTTCCGCCAGGGCATCGAGCTGGCCGGCGAGACGAGCAACCCGGGCCGCAACATTCCGCTGACGGTGGTGGGCTCGGTGGTGCTGTGCGTCTGGTTCGCCGGCCTGGCCGTCATCAGCGACCTGGGCCCCTATCCGACGGTGTCCAAGGGGGTGGCAATCTCGGCGTGACGGCTTTCGGCGTCGGGGTCGGGCTCTGCGCCGTGCTCACCGCCATCGTGGTCCGCCGGCGCATGGCGGCAGCCGACTGATGCGGCAAGGCGGTAGCCCACGGCGGGGTCAGGACGTCGTGTGCAGCGAGGTAAGGAACTTCTGCGCGATGGGGTTGGCGGGCACTCCGCTGGTCTGCCCGTTCTCGACGAGCACGGCGAAGGCCAGGTCGCCCTGGTAGCCGGTGAACCAGGCGTCGGCCTTGGGGGGTGAGGTGCTGCCGTGCTCGGCGGTGCCGGTCTTGCCGAACACAGCTCCGCCGGGCACGGCCGCCAAATCCGTCGCGGTTCCGCGGGTGACCACGGCGCGCATGAAACTGGACAGCGATGCCAGGACCGCTGCCGGTGGGCTCGGCGGTGGGTGATTCGCCGTCGCGGGCTGCCCAGCGACGAGCACCGGTGCCGGAGTGGAGCCGTGGGCCACGGTGGCCGCCATCAGAGCTTCGGACAGCGGGCTGACGAGGTCGGTGCCCTGGCCGAAGGCATTCGCCGCCTGCCCCGCCCCGTCCTTCGCGGGAGTATAGGAGCCGCTGAAGGAGCTGACCGGCAGTTGCCAACCGGCCTCGAAGCCGTACTCGGCGGCGACCTGGTCGAGCGCACCGGACGGCAACTTCTGCGAGAGCAGCGCGAAGCTGGTGTTGCAGGAGTGCGCGAAGGCGTCGGTCAAGCTGACCGTGCCCAGGTTGAAGGCGTTCTCATTGGGAATGGTGCGGCCGTCGATAGTGACCGTGCCCGGGCAGGGAACCGGGCTGTCCGGCTGCGCCACCCCGCTGCTCAGCACGGCGGTGGCGGTGACGATCTTGAAGGTTGAGCCAGGCGGGTACTGGCCGGCCAGGGCGATGTCGAAGGGCGCGCTGTCGCTGTTGGCGACGGCGACGATCTCCCCGGTGGAGGGGCGGACGGCCACGATCGCGGCATGCAGCCCCACCCCGGACAGCGCGGCGTCAGCGGCTTGTTGCACCCGGGTGTCGAGCGTAGTTCGCACCGGGGAGCCGGGATGCCCGGCGAACTGCCCGACCTGGGCCACCGCGTTGCCCTGGGCGTCGTGGATTTCGATGGTGGCGCTGGGAGCGCCGGCGAGCTGGCTGTTGAACACCTGCTGCAGCCCGGACAGACCGATCTGGTCGGTGGGCAGGTAACCGGGGCCTGCCTGGTGCAGCGCCTCGGCGGTGGGCTTGCCGACCTGCCCGAGCAGCGGTTGAGCGAAATGCCGGCTCGGCCCGACGAGCTGGGTGCCGGTCCGGAACACGGTGCCGGGCAGGTCGTGGATTTTCGCCTGGACGGCGCGGTAGTCGGACTCACGCAGGGTGACCACCGGCACGAAGTCAGTCGGCTTGGCCTGCCCGACGGCGTTGATCACGTCCCTTGCGTTGATGTGCAGGGCAGAGGCGAGCGCGGCGGCGAGGTTGTCAAGGTTGGTCACCAGCTTGGGCTCCACCCCGACGGTGACGGTGTCACGTTCGGTGATCAGCGGTTGGCCCGCGCCGTCCAGGATCGGCGCCCGCTGCGGCAGCGTCCGGTTCACCACCAGGGCGTCGACGGGGCCGAGCTGGGGGTGCACGTCCTGGGGCTGCCAGTGCACCCGCCACTGGTCGTCGCTGCCCTTGGCGAGGGCGAGCTTTCCCTGGTATCGCCACGGCGCGGGCAGGCCTTCCAACGTCCAGGACGCCGCGAATGCCATCGTCGTCGCGTCTTTCATGGTGGTGATCGCGCCGGGGGTCAGTTCGGCCGCGGTCGAGTTCAGCGCCTGCCCGGTGGCTTGCAGCACGCGCTGCGCGTTGACTGGGTCGTCGGTGGCCTTGGCTGCGGCAGTCATGTCACCTTTAGCCCAGGCGGCCAGGAACACCTGCCCAGCCTGCCGTTGGGCACTTTCGGTGCTCGAACAACCGCCCGCGACGAGCAGCGCGCCCACCAGCACGAGCGGCACCGTCAACCGCCGCCGAGCGGCTAACCTGATCCCCGAATGCCGTTGCACTCGACCGAGTCTCGCAGTGGCACTGCGGGGTCGGCCAGGCGGTGGCGGTCGACGGGCACCGCGTCGCGGATGAGGTCCTGCACGGGAGCGATGCCCTCGTCCCATTGGTTGACGTGCATACCGGCCACGATCCGGTCACCGGTGAGCCAGAAGGCACAAAACGCCCGCGCTTCCAGATCGCCTCGGGTGACCAGCGCGTCGTACCCGCCGCGAGGAAACTACCCGGCGAACTCCATGCCGACGTGATATTGATCGGTGAAGAAGTACGGCGCCCGGTCGTAGCTGACCTGCTGTCCGAGCACGGAGCGGCCCGCGGCCAGGCCGGGTTCCCACGCCGCGCCCAGCGGGCATACCAGCTGGGCAAGGAACTCGGCGAAACGGCGCGCAGCGCCGCAGGTGACAGTGACACCCGGGACACCGTGCTACGGGTCCTGGAGGCATACGGCTTCGAACCGCGCATCGCGGCCTGCAACGCGTAGGGCCCTGGTGCGCCGCCTCGCAGCGCGGTGACGACCAGCGCCCGGCCCTCCTCGATGGTCGCGGTCCCACAGTGCGCGGTCTTGGTCGGCTAGCACGAGTTCGCCTGACGGCCGGTGCGGGCAGCCCGGCGGGCGTCGATTAGAAGGAGCAGCGCGAGCAGTCCGGTGGCGTCACGATGCGCAGGTAGCAGCCGGTGCAGCTGGATCGCCTCCTCGGCCAGGTCGTCGCGGACCAGGTCAGGGCCGGCGCTGGCGGCGTGGCTCTCCGTGAAGATCAGGTAGATCACTCGCAGCACACCCGGCAGCCGCTGCGGCAGTGCCGCGGCGTCGGGAATCCGGTAGGGGATCCGGGCATCGCGGATCTTGCGTTTGGCCCGGACGATCCGCTGGGCCATCGTGGCGGGGGGCACCAGGAATGCGCGGGCCACCTCCGGTGTGGTGAGCCCGGCCAGGCAGCGCAGCGTCAGAGCGGTCTGTGCCTCCAGCGGCAGCGCGGGGTGGCAGCAGGTGAAGAACAACCGCAGCCGTTCATCGGGCACGTCACCGTCTTCGGTGTCTAGTTGCCGGACGAGCGTGGCGAGCAGCCGGCCCCGTTCCTCCCGGAACACGGCCTCGGCGACGTTCCTGGAGTCGGCTGCTCGCCGCGCGTTCATCGGCCGGGTCAGGGGTTGTCGAAGACCATGATCGGGCGCACCTCGATGGAGCCGTACTTGGCGCCTGGGCAGCGGGCCGCCCAGTCCAGCGCGGCGTCCAGGTCGGGCACGTCGAGCAGGTAGAAGCCCCCGATCACCTCACGGGTCTCGGCGAACGGACCGTCGGTGACGACCCGCTCGTCATCGCGGACCCGGACCGTGGTGGCGGTCTCCACGTCCGGCACCGCTCGCCGCCCACCTTCACCCCGGCGTCGGCGACGGCTTTGTCGAAGCCCAGTACTCCCCCATGATCTGGTCAATCTCGGCCTGCGAAGGGGGCTCGCTGGGCTGCTCGCCGGTGATCAGCAACAGGTACTGCACGGTGTACCTCCTGGTTTTCGATCGGTGGAGGCGTTGAGTGCCTCCATCATGACGACGAAGAAGACTCCCCAGAATCGACACCGGCGCGGAAGGCGTCCAGGGTCTTGTTGCTGAACAGCACGAAGCGGGCCTCGCGGATGCGGGTGGGTGTGTTCTGCACGGTCGTCAGCGCGATGCGGGCCGCGTCATCCAGCGGCCAGCCGTAGACGCCGGCAGACACCGCAGGGAAGGCGACGGTCTGGGCGCCGAGCTCATCGGCCACCCGCAGCGACTCCCGGTAGCAGGAGGCGAGCAGCTCGGAACGGTCCTCGGACTCGGTGTACACGGGGCCGACGGTGTGGATCACCCAGCGAGCCGGCAGCTCACCCGCAGTGGTGGCGACCGCCTGGCCGGTGGGCAGACCGTCCGGATACCGGCTGGCCCGCAGTTCCCGGCACTGCGCCAGAATTGTCGGACCTCCCCGGCGGTGGATCGCGCCATCCACCCCACTGCCGCCCAGCAATGAGTTGTTGGCGGCGTTGACCACCGCGTCGACGTGCTGCTCGGTGATATCGCCCCGCACCAGGGTGATCTGCACAGCCATTACTTCAAGGTAGCGAGCCCCTGGTGTGGCAGACTCCTCGCACCTGCGTGCACACCGTGGCTCAAGAGGAACACGATGAGTGACGAAATCCAGTCGTCCGGCCCCGCCAGCGACACCGGCAACCTGCTGGACGGCACCGCGCTGGGCGCCCTGCTCACCGGCAACGGCGCAGCGGCCGGCTTCTCGATCAACTACGAGGCTCTCCCACAGGGCATCGCCGACCTCGAAGCCGCCGCGAGGTTCTTCAAGGTTCAGGCGAGAGAAGCGCGCAACCTGGCGAGAATCCCGGCTCCTGGCATCGATGGGGTCAGTATGAACGCGGTAGCTCAGATAGGCCGATGGGCGTCGGATGCTGGTGAGAACAACCTGGAGGCGACCCTTACCGTCGGCGCACTCCAGATTGAAGCCCTCGCGCAGAAGTTGCGTGAGGACCTCAAGACCTACCTCCAAGTCGAGGAGCTGAACATCCCGAGCGCTAGCCCTGGACTGCCACTATGAGAACCCGCTTCCTGGCGAGCTTGATCGCGGTTGGCTCCCTAACGGTCCTGGCGGGTTGCGGCAGCGGGACAGGCGCGGCACCGGAACCAGTCGCACCAAGCCCTACGCAGGCGGCGAGCCCGATCCCGCCCGTAACGAATCCACGAGATGTCGCAGTCATGGCTCGGCGGCCGTGTGAGTTGCTGACCCCCCAGCAGGCGGCAGGTTTCGGGCTCGACGTTCCACCGAAACAACAGGACGGCCTTCTCGGCACCCTCGACTGCGAGTGGACGAGTACAACACGCGAGCGGCAGGTATATCGAACGGTCGGCCTCAGTATGTTTACCAACAACCCGACCTTAGAAGTCGGCTACAACCAGGATCGAAGTCGCCCATCCTTCGAGCTCACCGAGATCGCCGGTTATCCGGCGCTCGTATCGAGGCCGCTCGCAAATGAGCCCATTTGTGACATAGACGTCAAGCCGGCGGAGCGTCAGAGCGTTTCGGTGACTTACGAGTCAAAAGAGTTCCAGAGCAATCCGCAGCAGGCGTGTGTGGTGGGCAAGCAGGTAGTCGCAGCAGTGTTGACAAACCTTCCGCCGAAGAGTTGAGGGGGGCGTAGCGATGGGGACGAGCTTCAACTACGATGACACCAGCCATCAGTTGATCTTCGACCACATCAACGGCGGGGCGGGCTCTGACGCGCTGCAGCAGGCCAGTCAGGCGTGGCAGCGGTTCGGCGATGCGGTAGGGACGACCGGCAAGTCCTACATGCAGAGCGCGATTGGCGTCATCCTCTCTACCAGGAAGGGCGCGGCCGCGGACGCGGCTGCAGCGGCCACCAGCGCGATGGTGCCGTGGATGGATGACGTGGCGCAGATCGCGAGTACCGCGGCGCAGCGGGCGCAGGGGCAAGCCGAGCATTGGGTGACCGCCAAGAACAGCGTGCCGCCGGTGCCCCCGACGCCGAAATCGGCTGGTTTTGCCAGCGATCCCGCGGAGTGGGCAGCCGAGAAGATGGACTGGTTTCCGGGGGTGACCTCCGATGAGGAGAAAGCGCAGCAGCGCCAGCAGGACGCCGCCGAGCACGCCCGCCAAGCGATGCGGGTTTATCAGTCCAACTCCAATGGCAACGTCGATCCCGCCCCGGCGTTCACCGCACCGCAGGCATTGGATGGCAGCGTCGGAACGCTCCCGCTGAGCGACCCCCGAGTAGACAACGCCGGCACACTGGGAATGTCCGGTGGCAGCGCACCGGCGCGTCTCCTAGCAGCTCAGCAACCGGCAGCTCCCCGACCGGCAGTGTCTGCACCGGCGGCGCATCGGCCAGCCGCGTACCAGCCGGCGGCCACCGTGTCACAGCTCGCCGGCGGCGGGCCCGGCACAGGCAGCGTGACGCCCCCACCGGGCCAGTGGGCCGCTGAGCCGGCACTCGGCCAGGGCACGACTCCCGGCGCGCTACCCCTGGGCGCCGGAATCGCCGAGGGCGCCGCTGGACGAGGAAGGGCGGTATCCGCACGCGGGTATGCAACTCACGCGGGGGGCGCCGGGGGCACTGCGGCAGGCCACGCTGGGTTCGGTCCCCGGCCCAGCACCAGCTTCGGCCCCCAGCCTACCCCCAGCGCCCACCCGATGGAGGAGATCAGCGGTGCCCGCGGCAGCACCGGCTCAGCCGGCGCCACGCGCGCAGGTGGGTATGGGGAATCCTTCGCTGGTGGCCCTGGGGGTGCCAGCCAGCGCGGTGAGCAGGACCGCGAGCACCGCAGCAAGTATCTCATCCACACCGACTCCAACGCGATCGTCGGCGACCTGCCACCCACCGCGCCACCAGTGATCGGCGCCGACTGCTGAGGGGATCGACGTGCGCGGCATCACCGTTGAACTGAGCCACGAGGAGTACCGCACGGCCTGGCAGGCCCTCGATCTGGGCACCCGGCACTGGAACCTCGACCTGCCCGGCATCCCGGAGCTGACCGATCACGAACGCCGAGCGCAGACCGCAACCACGTTGGAGGATCTGCGGGCCCGCGGACTGACCGATCGGCGCGGGATCGACCCGGAGCTCGAAGACTCACTGCGCCTGGTGGCCAGCCCGGTCTGCGAAATCAACGGCTGGGTCCGCACCGGTGGGACTTCGGTGCGGTTGCTGGCCGGCTCGCGGGGTGAATGGGCAGTGCTGGCGATGCTCGATGAGCATCGGCTGCTGGTGCGCACCGGCCCAGCCACCGAGCTGTGCACGGCGGTCGCCCGGCAACTACCGGATCGCCCCGCCGGCCCGGGATCATCGGTGTCGGTGCCCTCGAAGCTGCTGGAGCAACCTGCCCACGGCGGCCAACCCGGGCTCACCGGGGAGCAGTTGGAGAACCGGTTGACCCGCGGCGGGGTCAAACCCGCCGACGCCCGGTCCTTCGCGGCGATGCTGCGCGGCCCCAAACCCGGCGCCGGGAAGTTCGGCGCCGCCCGCCGCGATCGCAACGGTAAGCGCCACCACGCTGGCGCGGCGCTGGTCTACCTCGCCACCGAACGCGGCGGGCACACCCTGCAACCGCTGCGCGGCCCCGACGGCACAGCCTGGACCACCCTCGCGCCAGCGACCCTCACCCAACTCGCACAACGCATCGACCAGCTCCTGACCAGCATCCGCACCGGATGACCAGCGTCATCACCGCAAGCCTGCCGCGGTTCCAGACACCCACGGACGTGCTGCTCCGGGACGTCAGCGGCGCATCTCGCTCCTGGACAACGTCCGCATGGGTGACCGGGATCGTCGCGTTTCACGCCCCCGGACTGGCGATCGGCAGCCCGAGCGCCTCGGCGGCACCAAGCAGCCGTTTGTCGTAGCTGGCGAACGACGCCAGCTGACCCCCGAATACAGCGTGCGGGTTGGCGAGGTGGATGGCAGCCAGCGAACGTAGTTCGGGGGCTGAGTAGCCGGCCGCCGTGGTGCGTACGAGCTCATCGATCTCGTGCCCAACTCACCGTCAAGCAACAGCGAACACCGGACGTCAGCGTTCGTGCACCTGGCCGTCGATGACGGCCCAGCAGCGGGTGGTGCGGACAGCCTCGAGCATCCGACGGTCATGGGTCACGAACAGCAACGTGCCCGCATAGGACTCCAGCGAGGCCTCCAGCTGCTCGATGGCGGGCAGGTCGAGGTGGTTGGTCGGCTCGTCGAGCACCAGTAGGTTCACCCCACGGGCCTGCAGCAGGGCCAGCGCTGCGCGGGTTCGTTCCCCCAGTGACAGGGACGCGGCCGGCCGCGGCACGTGCGCGGAGTGCAGGCCGAACTTCGCCAGCAGTGTGCGCACCTCGGACTCCGGCCATTCCGGTACAGCAGCGCCGAACGCGCGGATCAGCGGCTCGTCGCCGAGGAACAATCCGCGGATCTGGTCGACCTCCCCAACCCGCACTCCGGGACCCAGCGTCGCGGTGCCCGACGACAGCGGTAGCCGGCCCAGCAGCGCGCCCAGCAAGGTGGACTTTCCGGAGCCGTTGGCGCCGGTGATGACGACCCGGTCGGCCCAGCCGAGCGCCACGTCCACCGGGCCCAAACGGAACCCGCCACGCTCGACGACGGCGCCCCGCAAGGTCGCCACCACCGAACCCGAACGGGGCGCGGCGGCGATGGACATCCGCAGCTCCCACTCCTTTCGGGGCTCCTCGACCACATCGAGCCGCTCGATCTGGCGCTGCGTCTGCCTGGCCTTGGCGGCCTGCTTCTCGCTGGCCTCGGCGCGGAACTTGCGGCCGATCTTGTCGTTGTCGCTGGCCTTACGCCGCGCGTTGCGCACGCCCTTGTCCATCCAGGACCGCTGCATCCGGGCGCGGGCCTCCAGGCCGGTCCGGGTGTCTTCGAAGGCGTCGTAGTTTTCCCGGGCGTGCCGGCGGGCGCGCACCCGCTCGGTGAGGTAAGCGTCGTACCCGCCGTCGTACACGCCGACTTGCTGCTGGACGAGGTCGAGCTCCACCACCCGGGTGACCGTGCGGGCGAGGAACTCGCGGTCGTGGCTGACGATCACGGCTGGTGAACGCAACGAGGTCACGAAGCGCTCGAGGCGCTCCAGCCCGTCGAGGTCGAGGTCGTTGGTGGGCTCATCGAGCAGCAGCGCGTCATAGCGGGACAGCAGCAGCGCGACGAGCCCGACCCGGGCGGCCTGACCGCCGGACAGCGCGGTCATCGGGGTGTCGAGGTCCACGCCGAGCCCGAGGTCCGCTGCCACCGTCGCGGCCCGCTCGTCGAGGTCTGCGCCACCAAGAGCCAGCCAGCGATCCAGCGCCGGTGAATAATGGTCGGGTCCGCCATCGGCCAGTGCCTGTGCGGCGGCGTCCATCGTGGACTGGGCCTGGGCTACCCCGGTGCGGCGGCTCAAGAACGACCGCACCGTCTCGTCGGGACGCCGGTCGGGTTCCTGCGGTAGGTGCCCGACGGCCGCATCGGGCGGGCTGCGCACCACCGCACCGTCCTGCGGGGTCTGCAGCCCGGCGAGCAGTCGCAGCAGGGTCGACTTGCCTGCGCCGTTGGCCCCCACCAGCCCGACGACGTCGCCCGGGGCCACGACGAGGTCCAGCCCGGAGAACAACAGCCGATCACCGTGTCCGGCAGCCAGGCCGGTGGCGTGCACCGTCGCACTCATGTCACTGTGACGTCATATCTGGCGCGCTCATGTCGGCGCCGACGTTATCCGGTGAGCGTGGCGAGTGCGGCGTCGAGGCCCTCCAGGGTGGGCCGTTGGTCGGGCTTGCGTTGCAGGCACGCGTCGATGGCCTCCGCTACGTCGGCGGGTAGCCGACGTCGAGCCCGGACCTTGGGTGCGGGACGGGCCAGCTGGGTTCGGCACAGCGACAACGTCGAGGTGTTCACGCTGCCCGAGACGGAACTGCCGGGGATGTCGAACGGCTGTAGCCCGGTGGCGGCTTGGTAAAGCACCAGACCGATGCCCCAGACGTCCGCGGGCGCCCCGACGTCACCGCCGGCGACCTGCTCGGGTGACATGTAGCCGGGGGTGCCGAGACCAGCGGAGCAGCGGCCGGGAGGGCGGGCCAGGCTCAGGTCGATCAGGCGGGCGACGCCGTCGCAAGCGATGATGTTGCTGGGTTTGACGTCGAGATGGAGATGGCCCTGGCTGTGCAGGTAACGCAGGGCCGAGCACAGGTGCCGGCCGAGGTGGCCCAGATCTTGCGCGCCGAGCCGTTGCCGGCCGCGGTCGAGCAGGTAGCTCAAGGTGGCGCCGGTGAGGTTCTCCAGGACCAGCACCGGCGGCTGCGCTGAATCGGGTTTGATGTATTCGTAGGCCCGGACCAGGTGCGGGTGAGTCAGGGACAGCAGCAAGCGCGCCTCACGCTGCAAGTGACGCCGCGCGGACGCGTCGCTGGTGTAGTCGGGCCGGAGTGTCTTGATGAAGCACCGGCAGTAGCGCTGCGAGCTCCATGCCTCGTAGCTGTCCAGATCTTCCCCGCGGCGCACGTGCTCGATCACCTGGTAACCGGGTGCGAGCAGGTGGCCCGGGGGATGCGCCGGAGGGCCGTCGTCGGGCACCCGGTCGGTGCTGGCGCGAACCGCGAGATCGGGCGGTGTGGTCATATCAGCTCCGGCTGCAGTTGGAGGTCCGCCGCGGCCGGTGTATCGCGCTGCTGGTGCAGCCGATACAGCTGCGCATAACCGGGGCTGGTGGCCAGGAGTTCGTGATGAGTTCCGATTCCGGAGATCTGCCCGTCAGCTAGGAACACGATCTGATCGGCGTCGGTCACGGTCAGCAGGTTGTGGGAGATCACCAGCGTGGTCCGCCCGGTCATCAGCCGGCGCATCGGCGCCAGGATGCGTTCGGCGGAGCCGGCGTCGAGGCCGGTGGTGGGCTCGTCGAGCAGCAACACCGGAGCGTCACGGATCATTGCTCGGGCCAAAGCCAGGCGTTGGCGTTGCCCGCCGGACAGCAGCCGCCCACGTTGCCCGATCTGGGTGTCGTAGCCGTCGGGCATGGCGCTGATGAAGCCGTGTGCGTCCGCGGCCGCGGCGGCGGCCACCAGCTCGGCTTCGGTGGCGGCGGGATTGCCCCACAGGATGTTGTCACGGATGGTTCCGTCGAAGACCAACGTCTCCTGCAGGACCGCCGAGACGTTGCGGCGCAGCGTGGCCAGGGGCAAGTCACGCAGGTTGCACCCGTCGAGGCTGATCCGCCCGGCGCTGGGATCATAGAATCGCAGCAGTAGCTTGCTCACCGTGGACTTGCCGGCGCCGCTCGCGCCGACAACCGCAACCGTCTGCCCCGGGGCGACCGCGAAGGTGACCTTCTTCAGCGCCAGGCGGGGGGCGCCAGGGTAGGCGAAGGTCACCGCGTCGAAGTTCACCCAGCCCTGCGCCCTACTTCCCGGACCGCCGGGCAAGCTACGCGGTTTCGCGGGCTCGCGAACGTCGGGTTGTTGGCTGAGCAGGTCGATGATGCGTTCGGCGCTGGCACTGGCCGCGTAGAGCGTGTTGGACAGCCGACCGGCCCCCCGAATCGGGCTGTAGAGCCTGGTGAGGTAGGTCACGAACACCACCAGCCCACCAACGGTGATCTGATTGTGCGACAGCGCCCACACGCCCACTCCCAGGACCAGCACCACGGCCAGGGTCTCCAGCAGTTCGGTCAGCGGCCGGTACAGGGCACGCAGTCGCGTTGCGGCCATCTCGGCGGTGAACCGGCCGAGGTTTTCGCGGTGAAATCGCTCGGTCTCGGCGGCGTGCCGGTCGTAGGCCTGCACCAGGGCGACGTTGGCCAGGGTCTCCTCGGCGGCCGCGGTGACCGATCCCGATCGCCGTCGCTGCTCCCGGGAGGCTTTCTTGATCCGCGCCGAGAAATACCGCGCGATCACCAGGAATGCCGGCGCAGCGACCATCGCCGCCAGCGCGAGGTGCCAGTTCAGGTAGAACAACGCACCGGTGAAGAGCACGATCTCAAACCCGTAGGACAGTGTGCTGGTGACGCCCGAGAGCACCAGCGCCTCGATCGAGTCGATGTCCCCGGTCAGCCGGGACAGGGTGTCCCCGAGCTGCCGGCGGTCGAAGAAGTCCACCGAGAGCCGGTGCAGGTGATCGAACAGCCGGGTCCGCAGGTCGAGGACGAACCGCTCCCCCAACCAGGCGGACAGCAGTTCATCGGAGAACGAGCCGAGCCCCTGGGCCAAGCCGATCCCGATGTAGCCGGCCGCGATCGCGGGGAAGGCGTGGAAGTTACGCGGGATCAATACGTCGTCGATCAGCAGCTTGAACATCCAGACCTGCGCGGTGTCCAAGACTGGTCCCACGGCGACCAGCAGCAAACTGACGAGCAGGCGACCACGGTACGGGCGGGTGGCGGGCCAGAACCAGCGGAAAATTACCCGGATGCCAGCCGCCGGGGTTGCCGTCACTGACCCTTTGGGCATTGCCTGGGCCGCCGAGGAGCTCCCTCCCGTGCGCTCATCCCGCCGCTTCGTCACTGAAAGCCAGTCCTCCCATCACGGCTGCTGGGGCCCCACCCCAGCGTTCGTGAGGTGAGGCCCCTGCCGTTCACATCATGCCGTTACCGCTTGGTAGCCCTAGTCGCGGCGGCGGCCGCTGCGGTCGCGGCGACGGCGGCCGCTGTGCTCGTTGCGACGGCGGCGGCCGCTGCGGTGGTCGTCGTTCCAGTGGTGTCCACAGAGCGCGCGGTCGAATGACTTGAAGTAGCCAGTCACGACTTCATCTCCCGTTCATGATCAGCGATGGTTTTGTCAACCATCTGTACGAATGATGTTCGCGTGGCGTTGCGGGAACGTTACACACAATCATCGGGCGGTCACTTAACTACCCGTGCACACCTGTCACACTGCGGTAACTCCGAAGAGCCGACCGGCCCGCGCAGCGCCTCGTCGCACAACTGGTCCCTCCCAGCGCGACACGCCACGCCCCAGATCGTCGTGTTGATGTGTGGGGCCGGCCGACCGACGTGCACAATAAGGTCTGGGTGTGCTCCGTGACCTGCCGGATCGCGCGGACGGCGATTGCGGGGACCCGGCGCTGTCCCAGGAACTTCGAGACGCGCTCACCCTGCTGCATGAGCGCAGCGACAACGACGACTTCCGCGCGCTGGTCGATGACGTGCTGGCCGGTCGGTGCGGTCTGGTCGAGGCGTCCGGTACGGCGGCGTTCAGCAACGTGGTGTTCGCGAGTATCGCGCAGGAGTTCGACCAGCTGACCTCAGATGAGAAGGCACGTCTCGCCGCCCAGGCCGAGTCATCTGACGACGCAGCAACGGCCTGCGGTTCGCCATGCGCCGGCTGCGCCGGGGTGTGCGCGCTGCGCGGCAGCCCGAGCCAGTGACCAACGAGCAGCCTAGGCACGCCCGCACTGGGACCCGCCTGAGAGCTATTGCATAGCACTATCGCTATCAGGTAGCTAAGCTAGACCGGTGAGCGAGACGATCAAGCAGTCCGAGTTGCGCAACAACAACGCGGAGATCATGCGACGGGTGGCCGCCGGTGAGTCCTTCACGGTGACAGTGCACGGCCAACCGATCGCAGACCTGGTACCACACCAGCGAGAGCACCAACGCAGAAGGCGCCTCGTCCCGGCCGTCGAGTTCGATGAGGCATTGGCAGCGCTGCCTCCCATTGACGTGCAGCGGTGGCAGCAGGATCTTCGGGAGGCGGACGAGATCTTCGGTGCGGACCTACCGACGGACCCGTGGGAGCAGGCCCATAGGAGATGACCCGGCCCGCTGAGCGCAGGGTGCTCCTCGACACCTCAGTCATCATTGACCCGCCTTCGCGGGGCACGGCCTCGTTCGCCGACGTGGTGTGCGTCAGCGCTGTCACAGCGGGCGAGCTGCACTACGGGGTAGGTGCGACCGTCGATCCGGTCGAGCAACTACATCGCCGACGTAGGCTAGAGCTCTTGCTCAATACCTACGATGTCCTACCGTTCGACTCCGACGCGGCCGAGTCGTACGGCCTGCTCGCTAACATCGTCCGGCAGGCCGGACGGAACCCGCGGCCGCGCAGGATGGACCTCATGATCGCCGCTACCGCCGTATGCCATGGGCTCGCACTGGCAACGCGGAATGGGTCGGACCTCCATTATCTGCAGCGGGTACTCATCGTGATCGACGTTGACTAGATCGACGTGGGCTAGAAGGACACGGACGTCACCGCGACCCCACCAGGCTGCGACGAAGGCCTCCGTTGAGCAGCAGTGGGAGCTCCTTGAGAAGCTCGCCTACAACATCATCGTGAAGTATGCGCTCACCCGCCATCTGACGCATGAGTACGTTCGCGCACGCGTTGATGAACACCTCACCCAGTATCTTCGTTGTGGTAGACGCTATGGTGGTGTTGATCGTCGTTCCGGTACCAGGGAAAATCTTGAAAAAGCTTGCCGCCGTTCGGGCCACAGAGGCCACGCCAAGGACGGTCGCGAACGCGGTGGCGACGGCTCTGGGATCAACCTTGAATCCCATGATAGTGGCGATCTGACCCAGCATGCTGATCTGTAGTGCGCTCAGCGGAATGGAATCGACGAGTGGAATCGGAGTAGCCGCGATCAATGCAGCCGTGCCCATGTTGAAGTTTACCGAACGCTTCGCCTCAGCGATCTTGAGCTCTAGCGATACACGCTGGCAGCTGGCTAACGTATGCCGTTCTGCATCCGGCAGCTGGTGGTAGATCGCGCTCACGAGATCAGGAAGGCCGAACGGCGGAAGCGTGACCCCCGCGACGTTGTCTTCTTCCGCCAGGGTCATGAAACACCGCCCGTCGAGGACGGGAAGCTCGAGCGAGGTGAGGTACCGGGCGAATCTGTTGGCCCGAGAGTCGTCATCAGTGGGGCACTGCGTGAGCACCAGCGCTACCAGTACATCCTTCGCCAGCGCCCTGACGATGTCCGACTCGACCGTCTCGAAACGTTCGTCCCGGGTCCGGACGCAGTAGAGGCAGAAATGAATACGGGCATCATCATCGTCCATCTGCCTCCTGATTTCGGTCAGGTAGGTTTTCGCTATCAATTCCGCCTCCACACCGAGCTCTATGCCCGGCGTGTCATACACGGAAATCGGGAGGTGAGGCTGCACATATCTTCGAATACTCTGGGTGATCGAGGTGCCGACACCGACCGGAGCGATAGGCTCGCCAAAAATTGCGTTGACCAACGTGCTCTTTCCGACACCGACGCGGCCGGCGAGCATGACGTTGAGTCGAGACCTTCCCCGCAGCGCCTGAGAGAACCCGTCCCGGAAGAACTTCTCGAGGTTGAACTCGTCCTGGCCCTCTGTGTACCGGAGTAGGCCTGTAGATCCATCCATCGGGTCCCCTCTCAGCCGGTTTCCCAGCGCTGACCTATATGACCCACGAGCGCAAGATCAAAAGCGCTCGTAGGTTGCGGCCGCGCTGATCTCGGTGGTGTGGCGGCGCTGCTCTATGACAACGACCTGATGAGCGCGGCGTTGCCTTGTAATTTAATACCGATCTTCACTGATCACGACAAACTTCCCGGACGGTACGATCCACATCCGATCCGACCTGGTCACGATCGGCGTCGTGACGCGCCGTTGGTCAGGCGGCAAGGCCGAAGCGCTGTTGCAGGATGCAGGTGCTGACGATGCGAAGGACCACTCCCTCAAACGCGGCCCGGTCGGCAGGTTCCATCGTGGCCACCTGATCCATCAACCCGCGGATCCGGCACGGATTGAAGAACGGCTGGTCCTCAACGGACCGAGAGCGCAGCGTGTCCTGGCAGAACACCGAGAGTGCGTCGCCGGTGTTTCGGGCCGGAGGCGACATGAAGGGGTGCTTCTGGCGGTCGTACACCTCGGGCAGGACGCAGTCACGGACAGCCTCGCGAAGCACGTGCTTCTCCCGCATCCCGCGGATCTTGTGATGCACGGGGATCCGTGCGGCGTACTCCGCTACATGATGATCGAGGAAGGGCACCCGCCCTTCGACCGAATGTGCCATCTCCATGCGGTCACCGAGGACCGTGAGGATGTAGGTGGGCAGCACCGTCCGGGTCCAGATGTAGAGCGCCTGGTGCACCGGGTCGCGGCCGGCGAGGCGGCGATGCACGTCGAGGGTGTCGAGCAGTTCGGTGTAGGGCTCGGCGCGCAATCCTGCCTCGAGGTAGGCATCGGTGAAGAAGGGATACATCTTGGCGGCGAGGGTGGAGAACGCCTCGATCGCCGAGGGGGTCCAGTCGAGGCGTACCACGAATGCGTCGAGTCCAGGGGCAAGCGAGCCGTCTGCGGTGAGCAGCCCACGTGAGGTCTGATTAGTGGCATCGAGTTCGGTGAGCAGCTTCTCGATCTCCTCCGGAGGCTGCTTTTCAGTGTTGTGCAGCAGCAAGTCCCGGCGAAATGGAGGGTAACCACCGAGTATCTCGTCGGCACCCTCGCCGGTGAAGACTACCTTGATCCCCGCGTCGCGCACGGCCCGGGACAGCAAGTACTTGGCGACGCCGTGGGCGTTGAAAACGAGGGTCTCCGCGTGCCATAGCGCGTCGGGGAAGGCGTCCGCCAGGTCGCGCTGGTTGACGGGCACCAGCACGAATGTGGCACCCAGCCATTCGGCGGTCTGCTGAGCCAACCGCTCCTCGTTGTACAGCTCTTCCCCGAAAACGATCGTGAACGCCCGGATTGGACGGTTCGACCTCCGCTGGGCGAGGCCCAGCACCGCGCTCGAGTCGATCCCGCCGCTGAGGTACGAGGCCACCTCGACGTCGGCGACGAGCCGCTCCGCAACGGCGTTGTCGAGCGCTTCCCGAAACCCGGCGGCGATGTCGGCGTCCGAGCGTCCGTCGGCGGCGAGCGACTCGCGGCTGGGGTAGTCGGTGTCCCAGTACGGCCGAACCTCCACATGGCCATCGCGGGCGATGAGCGTGCAGCCGGGTGGCACCGCACGAATGCCGGCGAACAGGGTCCGATCCGCGGCCCGGACGTGGTGACACTCGGCGAAGAACGCCGCTGCGTCCCAGCGCGCGGGCGCCCCGAGCGCCAGCAAAGCCTTGATCTCCGAAGCGACGAGCACATCGCCGCCCTGGACGGTGTAGAACAGCGGCTTGATACCGAAACGGTCCCGCACCGCGATCAGGCAGCGTCGATGCTGATCGGCGATCACCACCGCGAACTCCCCGCGCAGCTGATGCACGAAGTCGCCGCCCAGCTTCTCATACAGATGCAGCGCGATCTCGCTGTCGGACTCGCTGGCGAAGTGCCGTCCCTCCGCTTTCAGCGCGCTGCGGATCGCCCGATAGCCGTACAGCTCGCCGTTGACCACGCAGCGCACCTCGCCGCCCGCGCTCACCAACGGCTGGTCACCATTGTCCAGCCCGATGATGCTCAGCCGCACATGGCCGAGCACCGTGCGGCGATCGGACGAGCACCACCAGCCGGTCTGGTCCGGACCGCGGTGAGCGATCGTTCCCAATGCGCCTGCGATTCGCTCGTCTGTCAGACTCGACTCAGCGAGCAGCGCCCCGATTAGACCGCACATCGACCGGCTCCTTCATGATCAGGCATCATCAGATCCCATGGCAACCCGGGCCTCACGAAGAATTAAGAGCCGGCTGCGCCCGCCGTGGATACAAAAACGACCCGCTGGATCTGCTATGTCAACCGGGGCCGTCGCAGTGCGGTGAGCACCTTCAGCCGACGGTGCCCTCGATGATCGTGACAGCGCTGCCGCCCGGGAAGTGCGCCGGTGGGGGGCCGAAGACGCGCCGGCTGGTATCGACCACCACGCGGCCGAAGGCCCGGTTCCCGGCGGCCCCTATCGCCACTCCGATGCCGAACGGTGCGATCCGGCCGAGTGCCAGCACGCCCTGCTTGCGCCCGTACCTGGTCAAGAACCAGCGGCCCAGAGTCTTGTTGATCGCGGTGATCGAGGACATCGGGATCGCGTCGGGCAGCAGCGCTCCCCATTGTTGGCCACCACGCCCGGCCATCTTTTCCACCAGCATGGCGCCGTTATCACCGAGAGCGACGGCGAGCACCAGTGTCCGCCGTCGCTCGACCTCCTCGACCCGGATCCCGTGCACCTCGGCGACGGCCAACGCGAACAGCGCTGTGGTCTCGAGGAACAACGCCATCTCACCGCCGGTGAGGGCGAGCGCGGCGACGGTCCCGATCCCGGGGACGACCGCGACGCCGCCCGCGGCGGCTCCAGTACCGGTGACCGTCGCCAGGTACTGCTTCTCCAGAACAGCGACGATCTCGGCCGGGGTCGCCAGGGGTCGCGCCCGGCGCAGTCGTGCCACATAACCGGCGACCGGCGACTGCGCCATGGTGATGGCCTTGCCCAGGGCCCTGTGCAGCATGTCCTTGGGCAGCATGGCCTTGGGTAGGACGTCTGGCATCCCTGGATCCACGTTCAGATCTCCCGCCCGCAACGTCCGTGCTCTGTTTCCCCGCTGCCTCCAGTATCCCAGCGCGAGCGATCGGCCGCTGCGCTAGCCGAGCTGGCCACGGATCGCTCCCTCCGGGAACGCGGTCGTGTGGATGATGACGTAGTAGCCGGCTGGATGGCCGATGACGGCCTGAATCTTGTCCCGGGTGCTCGAAGAGCAGCCTGAGGCCGTACTCCCTGCTCCGGAGAAGTGCTGGTCAGTGAAGAAATCGATCGGATGTGGACCGTCCTTGCCTCGCGGGGCGAGGTGAATATGCGCCATGGTGACGTCACCATGGAGGTCCTTCCATGACAGGGCGTAGCAGACTGTCTGCTTCGCAACGTCGAAGTCGACCCGAGCTGAGCCGCTCCCGCCGTGATCGCCGCCGCCGGTGACCTCCCCGGGCGTCAACGGGATGCTGTAGTGGCCGGGGCCCTGCGGCTGCGGGTTGTCCTGCGCTGCTGCCGTGCTCGGCAGAGCGGCGACGACGAGCAGCGACGACAAGGCCGCGAGGCACGCTCCGAAACGTCCCAACATCGTGAGCTCTTCCTTTCTGAAGTACCACGCGGACGAACCGATCGAGGAGGTCCGTTGTGCTCAGGTGTGACCGGCTCACCACTATACGTAATCGCCGACGCGGTTCGGCTCGTTAGCTCCGTGTCGCGACTATGTGCACTCGCTACGCTCGCGGACGTGGAACCGCTGCTAGCGGTGCGCCAGTTCGCGGCCTTCGGACTGTCCCACCGCGTGGTGCTCACGGTGCTCGTCGTGGTTGGGGCGGCGCTGGTAGTCCTTGGTCGGCGGTATCGCGGGACCCCCACCGAGCGGTGGTGCAGCCGCACCTTGGCGCTGGTGTTCGCCGGGTTCCTGATACCGGTGGAGCTGTACTGGCTGCTGCTTGGCCACGGGGAGACCAAGTATTCTCTGCCGTTGCAACTGTGTGACCTGGCGGCTATGGCCGCGGTGTGGACGTTGTGGTCGCGCTCCTCGACGACGTTCGCGCTGACCTACTTCTGGGGCCTGACGCTCACCTCGCAGGCCTTTGTCAGCCCCGAGTTGACCGCTCCGGACTTCCCGTCACTGCAGTTCCTGTCCTTCTTCGGCATGCACAGCTTGGTGCTGTGGGCCGCGATCTACCTGACCTGGGGGGTCGGATTGCGGCCGGACTGGCGCAGCTACCGGATCGCGGTCCTGGCCACGATCGGCTGGGGCGTCGTGATGTTCGTGTGCAACGAGCTCGCAGGCACCAACTACGGCTTTCTCAACTCCAAACCGGTGGTCAGGTCCCTGCTGGACGTGTTGGGTCCGTGGCCGTGGTACCTGCTCTCCGAACTGGTCGTAGGCGCCGCGGCCTGGGCATTGATCACCTTGCCGTGGGTACGGCCGCGGGCCGAGCGACACGCCCACACCGCAGCCTGAACGAACGCCCAAGCACCCGACTCAACGACCCGGTGCTTCCCAACTCGATATCAGAGCTGCCGACGTTCTGGTGGACAGCTCTGATATCGAATTCGGGCAGCGGAGGCAGGGACGCAAGAACTAGGATGAATCGGACTCTTTCTTCCGGTAGTTCTTGCGCCTGTCCCAGATGAGTTGCTGGTCGTAACGGGCCCGTGCGTCCTCTGCCCACCACCGTCCGACAAACCATCCGCCGACTCCGCCGAGCGCGAGAATCGTTAGCAGTGCATCAGTAGTCACTACTACACCCCCTTGGGTGACGTGACCCCCTCCGGGTGATATTTAAGCACAATGTCTTGACTCTTTGTAATCACCCGGGAGAGCGACGGACCGTGACCAGCGGACGCGGGCAGAACCACGCACAACGTCAGACAATTGGGGCAGACTTCACTCGTGATCGACGACCCACTGGAGCGGCTGCGGGCAATCTGCCTGGCGCTGCCCGAGACCACCGAGCGGCTCAGCCATGGCGAGCCGGCCTTCTTCGTCCGCCATAAGAAGGTGTTCGTCACCTATGCCGACCACCACCACGACGATCGGCTGAGCTTCTGGTGCCATGCACCCGCCGGCGCCCAGCAGGCGCTGGTGGAGTCCGATCCGCAGCGCTTCTTCGTCCCACCGTACGTGGGCGGGCGCGGATGGGTCGGAGTATACCTCGACGTCGAACGCGACGACGCCTTCTGGGCGGAGATCGTCGAGTTGGTGCAGGACGCCTACCGGATGGTTGCGCCACGTGTCCTGGTCGCCCGGCTGGACGCCAGGGCATCCGACGGTTAGCGAGCGACGTGTCGAATCGAACCCGGGTACGGCCGCTTTTCCTCGTCATCGGGTCATCGTCGAGGCCACTGAGCTCACGTTCCGTAGCGACACAGACTCTTGCCGCTATCACTAGTGGGTTAACCATATCGATACCGAGTCAAGCTGCCGATCCTGCTCGCCCACCTCTGATTGCCAGTATCCGTGCGCTTGCGACACTGGTCCGGTGGACGATCCGGCACGGCTGCGCGTCACGTTTCCGTGTCAGCACGCAGGCTGTCCGCGCGCGGCGGCGATCGTCGAGGTGAGCCGGCGCGGGCAGCTGTACATCAATGACGAGCAGGACATCATCTACCGGGTCTTTCCGGACGCCCAGGGCACGATCCGGATCATCGGTTTCCTGCCCTACACAAGTTTCGCCAGTCAGGTCCCCGACCTGGCCGCGACCATCCTCGCGGTCCGGACTATTGACGCGGCCGCGCTTCACGCGCTGGATCGCACCTGGATCCCGTTCTACTGCCCGCAGTGCGATCGCTCGTTCTGCCAAGAGCACTGGAACCTCGAGCCCACCTTCGGCTGGGGCTTCGATCACTATTCGGGCACCTGCCCGGCCGGACATCCACACTTCATCGATCATTGTTGATCACAGGGCAGCAACCGAGCGATTCAGCGCGTGGGCTGATCCTGGGCCAGCGCGTCGAACAACCGGCCGGCTTGCGCGCGGTCCCACAAAACGCCGGAGGAGCCGTCGGTCACCGGTCCGAACCCGGCGATCGGCACCGTCGCGGTGACCGCGTTGCCGCTGGAAAGCGAGCGCATCGCCCACCCGAGCCTGGCCAGATTCCAGACGTGGTCGCCGTTGTCGACGGTGATCGTTGCGGGTGCGTCGCTCGCCAGCGGCACGGTGTGAAAGGGATTGAGCAGCACCGCTGGGCTGCTGGCGCGGGCGATCAGCGCACCGACGAACTCCCGCTGGTGCACCACGCGGTCCAGATCGCCCCGTGGCGTGTGCCGGGTCCGCACGTACCCCAGTGCCTGCGGCCCATCCAGTACCTGGCAGCCGGCCGAGATGTTCAGCCCGGCCAGCGGGTCGGAGATCGGCTCGGTGGGACACATCTGCACGCCGCCGACGTCGTCGACGAGGCCGGCGAAGCCGCCGAACCCGATCTCGGCATAGTGGTCGACGTGCACCCCGGTCACTTTCTCTACCGTCTGCACCAGCAGGGAAGGCCCGCCCAGGGCGAAGGTGGTGTTGAGCTTGACGCGACCGTGACCGGCGAGCGGGACCGAGGAGTCCCGGGGCAGGCTCACCAGCGTGAGCTGACCGTTGCCGGTCAGCGCGGGGATATGCATCAACATGATCGTGTCAGTGCGCCCGCCACCCGCCGCCGCCTCATCGCCGGTAGTCAGCCTGGCCTGCTGGTCGGGGGTCAGGCCGACCCGGCTGTCCGATCCGACGATCAGCCAGTTGGTGCCGGCAGTGGCCGCGATCTGGCCCGGGTAGTCGGCCAGCGCGTCAGTGCGCTGCAGCGACCGGTCGACGTAGCCGGCGAAGCCGATCACCACCAAGGCGAGCACACCGAGGATGACCGCCACGATGCATCCCCTTGCGCGCCGGCGGCGCGCAAGGGGATGCAGCACAGGGCGACGGGGCCCAGGGTGCCGAAGCGCAGGGCGGCGGGAGGCTGGTGGCGGGGGCGCAGGCGGGCGCGCGACGGGCAGGCGTTGGGTCGCGCGCCGGGAGGGCCCCTGGTAGCTCACCGTTGGTCTCCTGTGGGTCGGTCGGTCCCCGCCGCGGGCGTGTGCGGCGAGGATAGCCGCGCCGGGGCGCGGTGGTGACCGGCGATTCTTGAACTCTCGACCCGATGGTTGCCTTTTTGTGATCAAGTGTAAAGATGCCTCACCACCGCCGGGGAGGTATGAATGGACCGCTTGAACCGCAAGGACTTCAAGGACGCAGCATTCGACGTCGTGCTGCGAGGTTACGACAAGCGGCAGGTCGACGAGCGGTTACGCTTTTTCGCTGCTGAGCTGACCGCCGCGGACGACGCGCTTCGGGCATCTGGCCAGCGGGCCGCGATGCTGGAGGATGCGCTGAGCGAGGCGCGGTCGACACCCGCCGACGAACCATCAGAACGCCCTCAATTCGGCGCCCGGGTCGACAAGATATTCAAGCTGGCCGAGGAGGAGGCGCGGGAAGTCCGCAGCCAGGCCGACGCAGCGGCGACGGCGCTGGTCGAGCAGGCCCGCGCGCAAGCCGCCGAGCAGGACAGTGCGCTGCAGCAGCGTTGGGCCGAGCTCGATACTGCTCGCCAGGAGCTGGACCAGGCTCGCCAGGAGGTGAATCGGGAAGCCGAACAGGTCCGGGCGCAGACACGGGCCGAAGCCGACCAGATCCGGGCGGCGGTCACCCACGATGCGGACCAGCTGTTCGCCGCAGCTCGCGCTGACGCCGCAGAGGTGAACAAAGCGGCCCGCGCCGAGGCCGAGCAGCTCATCGCGCAGGCTGGCGCCGAGGCGGAACAGCTCGTTGCGCAGGCCAGCGCGCAGGCGCAGCGGCTGGTCGCCGCGGCGACCGACGCCGCGCGCCAGCGGGAACAGTCCAGCGCACACGAGTTGCATCAATTGTCCAGGTTGCGCGAGGAGATCAACGCGGACCTTTACCGGGCGAAGGAAGTGCTGGACGGCCTGTTCGGGGCCACGGGAGGCCTTGTACACAAGCGGCGCCAGGACGCCGCGCCCCCGCCCCACCCGGTCCCTACTGTGTGACGATCGCACATACCCGTGTCAGGATTGCGGGTGAAGGAGATGCCCGATGCCATCCCGCAATCCCCCCTCACCTTCCAGCCCCACTGGCAGGCCACCCGACGCGGAGTCGGCTGGGCACTCGGGCGCCGTCGTGGGTACCGGGATGGACATCGACGGTCCCCACAGCCCGGAGCAGGTGATCGCGGGACTACGCGCCACCAGCGAGGGTGCAGACCTGGTCCAGCTGCTGACCCCCGAAGGCCAGCGGATCTCCCATCCGCAGTTCGACCTGGAGATCTCCCCGGCGGAGCTGCAGTCGCTGTACCGCGACATGGTGCTGGTCCGCAGGGCCGATCGGGAGGCCAAAGCCCTGCAGCGCCAGGGCGAGCTCGGTCTGTGGGCCCCGCTGCTGGGCCAGGAGGCCGCCCAGATCGGCGCTGGTCGCGCGATGGCCCCGCAGGACATGGCCTTCCCGTCCTACCGCGAGCACGGCGTCGCATGGTGTCGAGGAGTGGATCCCACCGAGATCTTCGGCATCTTCCGGGGCGTCGACCAGGGCTCATGGGATCCGATCGGCACCGGCTTTCAGCTGTACACCATCGTGATCCCCAACCAGTGCCTGCACGCCACCGGCTACGCGATGGGACAGCGGCTGGATGGAAAGATCGGCGACGCGGAGAACGCTGAGGCCACGATCTGCTTCTTCGGCGACGGCGCCACTTCCCAGGGCGACGTGCATGAGGGCTTCGTCTGGGCCGCCGTCTACGACGCGCCCGTGGTCTTCTTCTGCCAGAACAACCAGTGGGCGATCTCCGCATCGGTGGACCGCCAGACCCGGGTGCCGCTGTATCAACGGGCCCGGGGCTACGGCTTTCCTGGGATCCGGGTGGACGGCAACGACGTGCTGGCCACGTTGGCCGTCACCCGCTGGGCGCTGCGCGAGTGCCGCACCGGCAATGGCCCGATACTGATCGAGGCATGCACGTACCGGATGGACGCGCACACCACCTCCGATGACCCCACTCGCTACCAGGTTGCCGGCGCGCTGGAGGAATGGAAGCTCAAGGATCCCCTCGAGCGGGTCCGGGTGCACCTGGTGCGGGAGGGGCTCGCGGAGTCGGGGTTCTTCGACGGCCTGGCCGCCGAGGCCGACGAGCTCGCCGTTCGGCTGCGCAACTACTGTACTTCGATGCCCGCTCCAGGCCCGGAACGGATCTTCTCGAAGGTCTACGCAGAACCGACGCCCGCGGTTGAGGCGGCCCGTGACGACTACCTGGCCTACCACGCGTCATTCACCGACAGCGGCGGTCACGACTGATGGCGGCCACCGGCACGCCGCAGACGATCACCCTGGCCAAGGGCCTCAACCAGGGCCTGCGGGCCGCGATGGAGGCCGACCGCAAAGTCCTCGTGATGGGCGAGGACGTCGGCCGGCTCGGTGGTGTCTTCCGGATCACCGACGGTCTGCAGAAGGACTTCGGCGAGCAGCGGGTCTTCGATACGCCGTTGGGTGAGTCCGGGATCATCGGAACGGCGGTCGGACTCGCGGTCCGCGGCTACCGTCCGGTCTGCGAGATCCAATTTGACGGTTTTGTCTTTCCCGGCTTCGACCAGATCGTCTCCCAGCTCGCCAAGCTGCACTACCGTTCGCAGGGCAAGCTGCGGATGCCCGTGGTGGTACGCATCCCACACGGCGGCGGTATCGGCGCCGTCGAGCACCATTCGGAGTCCCCGGAGTCCTATTTCGCCCACACCCCGGGGCTGAAGGTCGTCGCGTGCTCCAGCCCGGTCGACGCCTTCTGGATGATCCAGCAGGCGATCGCCTGCGACGATCCGGTGATCTTCTTCGAGCCCAAGCGGCGGTACTGGGAAAAGGCGCCGCTGGACCTCGCGATGCCGCCGCTGCCGCTGTTTCAATCCCGGGTACTGCGCGCCGGTACGACGGCGACGGTCGTGGCCTACGGGCCGATGGTGCGCACCGTGCTGGATGCCGCGACCGTCGCCGAGCAGGACGGCCACGCCCTGGAGGTCATCGACCTGCGCACGTTGTCCCCGCTGGACCTGGCGCCGGTGTTCGACTCGGTGCGCCGCACCGGGCGGTTGGTCTGTGTGTCCGAGGCGCCCAGTGAGGTCTCGCTGACCTCTGAAGTGGCCGCCCGGGTATCCCAGGAATGCTTCTACTCGCTGGCGGCGCCGGTACTGCGGGTGACCGGGTTCGACACCCCGTACCCACCCGCGAAATGCGAGGAGGACTATTTGCCCGACCTGGACCGGGTGCTCGACGCCGTCGACCGCGTGCTGGCGTACTGACCACGATGGCCCGCATTTTTGCGCTGCCCGACGTCGGGGAAGGCCTCACCGAGGCGGAGATCCTCAGCTGGCACGTCGCGCCAGGCGACACCGTCACCGTCAACCAGATCATCGTCGACATCGAGACCGCCAAGGCGGCCGTCGAGCTGCCCAGCCCGTACGCCGGAGTGGTCAGCGAGCTGTTCGTCGAACCTGGCGCCACCGTCGCCGTCGGAACCCCGATCATCGCCATCGAGACCGGCACCTCTTCGGCGGATGCGGTCGGCGAGGAAGGACCCAGCGGGCGGATCCCGACCCTGGTCGGTTACGGCCCGCGAACCGCGACCGTGGCCCGCCGGCCACGCAACACCGCGCCGGCTCCCGCTGCAGCCGCCCCATCTCACTCAGGGGCGCCGCTGGCGAAGCCACCAGTGCGCAAGCTGGCCAAGGAGTTGGGGGTCGACCTGCGGACAGTGCTCGGATCCGCCGCCGGCGGGGTGATCACGAGGGAGGATGTCGAGCGCGCCGCCACCGTCGTCAACAATGGCGGGGCCCGCTCCGGGCCTGGATCCGGCGCTGGGCAGCGCCGGGAGCCCGTCCGAGGTGTGCGCAAGGCAACCGCGGCGGCGGTGGTGTCCTCAGCGTTCACCGCGCCGCACGTCACGATGTTTCTCACCGTCGACGTCACGCCGATGATGGAACTGCGGGCCCGGCTCAAAGGCCAACCACAGTTCCGGGACATGAAGCTGACCCCGCTGGCCTTCGCCGCCCGAGCGGTGTGCCTTGCGGTGCGACGGACCCCGGATGTCAACGCCAGCTGGGACGAGGCGACCGGCGAGATCGTCTACTTCGACTACGTGCACCTCGGCATCGCCGCCGCCACCCCGCGCGGACTGGTGGTACCCAAGATCCGCAACGCAGACCGGATGCCGCTGCGCGAGCTTGCCGTCGCGCTGGACGAGCTGGCGGTATCCGCTCGGGAGGGACGCACCGCCCCTGGCGACATGCTCGGCGGGACGATCACCATCACCAACATCGGCGTCTTCGGTATCGACACCGGCACGCCGATCCTCAACCCCGGCGAGTCGGCGATCCTCGCGCTGGGCACAATCCGGGACATGCCGTGGGTGCTGGACGGCACCGTGGTGGCCCGCAGGGTCTGCCAACTGGCGCTGTCCGTAGACCATCGTGTAGTGGACGGCCAACAAGGCTCCCAGTTCCTAGCCCACATCGGCGCCCTCCTGTCCGACCCCGCCCAAGCACTCACCTACTGATCTCGTTAACCGCCGACGACCTTTACCGCCAACCCGATCAGGTGATCCGCACCGTCCGCGCCGCCCTCACCAAAGCCCGCTACGCGCGCTGACCCCGCCCTGTTTGCGCATTGAGCAGGCTCAGCGGGGTTATCCGCACCTCGTTTACCCCGCTGAGCCCGCTCAATGCGGGTGAAGCCAGGGGGCGTAACGGATGACTGGGTGGTGGCGACAATATTGCTGAGGGTGATCGGGTCCGCGCGGAGCCGACGCAACACAGCGGGGTTCAGCTCCTTCACTACTGGGGGTGAGTGATGTGAGAGCACTCGGGTCCTGGCCCGGAGTCGGCATGATGATGGAGATGGGGACCAGAGCCGCGACGGCTCGCCCGATTTCACGGGAGCGAGCACCACAGGATCGAGCCGGCATGTGGACCAACCACGACGTCAGTCCCGGCCGGAACGTCGACGTGGTAGTACGCGAAGATCCTGGCCCCGACGCGTTGCAGGCGTGGGACCTTCTCGTGGACCGCACACCGGGCACGGACGTCACGCAGCTCTCCGTGTGGGCGGGCTTGCGCGGTCGGGTCGGCTTCAGTCCGCTGTATCTGCTGGCCTATAGCGGCAGCGAACTGGTCGGTGGGGCGCAGATCTTGACCCGACGAGTGCCCGTGTTGGGCCTGGTCGGTTACCTCCCGTACGGCCCGCTTGTCGCACCCGAGACCGAGGCTGGCGCTGATGTCCGGCGCGCACTGGTCGATGCTGTCGTCGCGCTTGGCCAACGGCGGCTGCGAATCCTGTTCGTCCAACCGCCTGAAGGCGCCCAGGACACCAGCGATGAGCTACGCGACCGGGGATTCCGGCCGTCTTCAGCCGGCATCGCGCCGCAGGGCTCGATCCGGATCGACTTGACTGCCGACCTGGCCGAGATCCGAAGCAGGTTCGGCAAGCGGCTCAAGTCCTGGACCAACCGGTGGGAGTCCCGGGGCGTCACAGTCCGAGTCGGAGACGAACGGGACATTCCGCTACTCGCTGAGCTGATGGCCAGTTCGGCGCAACACCAGGGCTATACCCCGTTGCCGCTGGACTACGTGATGGCGTTGTACCGGGAGCTAGCCGCCACCGGCCATGCTGTGCTGTACGTCGGCGAGGTGGACGGTGTGCCAGTCGCTGCCGATCTGATGACCGGATGTGGCGATATGGTCCGCGGCCGGCTGTCCGGCTTCGACCGCTCTGGCGAGGCGATGCGGCTCAGCGTGCCGGCGGCCATCCGGTGGGAGATGATCAAATGGGCGAAAGAGCAAGGCTACCGTTGGTTCGACTTCGGCGGGCTGCGTCCGGAAACCCTGGCAGCGCTGCTGGAAGGGTCCGATGCCAGCGCTGACACGGTGCCGACCGCCGACCAGCCCAAGGTCACCTTCGGGGGCACCGCGTTCCGCTACCCGACTCCGGTCGAGATGATCAGGCCGGCGGCACTACGGACCGTCTACGATGTCGCGTGGCGCTCCGCAACCGGCCGCCGGTTGTTTGCCGATGTTAAGAGCCTCCTTCGGGGATCCCGATGGCGCGGTCCTGAGGTCCGGGCTGCGGATCGCGCCAACCTCGGGGTGTCCGCAAGCTGATTTCGTCGTCGCTTCAACCCGTACCAAGTCCATTCGCTCGCCGTCAATCAGGGAGGCGGAAGAGGGTATGAAAATCGTGTGCGTCGGCGGCGGACCCGCCGGCCTGTACTTCGCCATTTCAGCGAAGTTGCGCGATCGGGATCACGACATCACGGTCATCGAACGCAACCCGGCCGGGGTGACGTACGGATGGGGAGTCACATTCTCTGATCCGCTGCTCGACAGCCTCTACCACAACGATCCCCACAGCGCGCGAAGGATCTTTGACAGTCCGGCATCCTGGGGCAACCAGGAAGTTCACGTTCGGGGCACCCAGGTGGCCCACCTCGGCGGATACGGGTTCGCCATCGGCCGCAAGCATCTTCTCGACATCCTCGTGCAGCGAGCGATAGACCTCGGGGTCGACGTCCAGTTCGAACGCGAGGTCGAGGACCTGGCCGAGCTCGCCGACGCTGACCTGATCGTCGCTTGTGACGGCGCGAACAGCCGCGTGCGCCGTGCCCATGATGAGCACTTCCAGACCGATGCAGATGTGGGCCGAAACAAGTACATCTGGCTTGGCACCCACCGGGTCTTCGAATCCTTCATGTTTGCATTCGAAGAGACGGCAGCCGGCTGGATCTGGTTCTACTCGTACCCTTACAATACCGACACCACCACCTTCATCGTCGAGTGCTCGCCGGAGACCTGGACCGGGCTCGGTTTCGACGAGCTAAATCCCGATGAGAGCTTGACGTTGCTGGAAGAGATCTTCGCGCATCATCTGGACGGTCACTCGCTCATGAACTCCATGCGTGATCTCGGCAAGATCCCATGGCTCAACTTCCCCCGAATCACCAACACCTCGTGGCATCACGACAACATCGTCCTCATGGGCGACGCAGCGCACACCACCCACTTCTCGATCGGCTCGGGCACCACGCTTGCGATGCAAGATGCGATCGGGCTGGCCGACAGTCTGGACGCCCACGATGACCTCCAGGTAGCCCTCAAGGATTACGAGGAGACGCGGCGCGCCGAGATCATGGGCCTGCAGAGCGCCGCGCTGAGCAGCACCGAATGGTTCGAAGAAGTTCCGGGCTATATCGATCAGCCGGTCACGCAGTTCGCCTACTCGCTGTGGAAGCGCCGCGGTAATTATCCGCTGTGGCGTTACCAGCTCCACCTAGCCACTCAGATCGCAATATTGCGAAGATTGCGACAATCTATCAGTGCCCTACGCAACGAGTTTCGGGCCCAGCAGCGGATGAAGCTGACCGATCGCACCATATCGGCCAGCCATAACCCCGAAATCGCTGCCGGGTCCGTGCGCGTCGAATGAGTTCCGGCCTGCCGCTCGACTTCCAACCACGGTCCAAGGGGGGCAAGTGGCCAGAAACATGCGTATCGTCTGCGTAGGCGGCGGACCTGCCGGCCTATACTTCGCCGTCTCGGCAAAGTTGCGTGATAAAAAACACGATATCACCGTGATTGAGCGCAACCCGGACGGGTTCACCCACGGCTGGGGCGTCGGATACTGGGATGACGTCCTTGACAACCTCTACCGCAACGACCCGGTCAGCGCCCGGGAGATACAGCGTTCCTCGGGAGTTTGGTCCGGGGTAGAAGTGCACGTCGGGAACAAGAAGGAAGCTTACCTCGGCGGATATGGGCTCAGCATGGGCCGTCAACGGCTGCTCGATATCCTTGCCGAACGCGCCACGGACCTCGGAGTTGACGTCCAATTCCATCGCGAGGTCAAGGATCTGTCCGAGCTCGCCGATGCAGATCTGATCGTCGCTTCCGACGGTGTCGGCAGCCGGACGCGTCAGCTCGCCACCAACCACTGGCAGACGAACGTCGAAGTGGGCCGCAACAAGTATCTCTGGCTTGGCACATACTGGGTGTTCGATGCCTTCACTTACGTATTCGAGCAGACGCCTGCCGGTTGGATATGGTTACACGCCTACTACCTCGATGCCGAGCGGAGTACCTGCATCGTCGAGTGTTCGCCGGAGACCTGGGAGGGGCTCGGCTTCCACGAACTCGGGGCCGACCAGAGTATCAGATTGCTGGAACAGATATTCGAGCGTCAACTGCGGGGCCGTGCGTTGATCAATCAGATACGCAGCAGTGCCGACAAACTTCCCTGGCTCAACTTCAGGATGATCAGCAACACTAATTGGTACCACGACAACGTCGTACTCGTGGGTGACTCCGCACACACGACGCATTTTTCGATCGGCTCGGGTACCAAGCTGGCGATCGGAGACGCGATCGCGCTGGCTACGAATTTGGCGCAGCATGACGACCTTCGCTGCGCGCTGGAGTCCTATGAGGAGCAGCGTCGCCCCGAAGTGACGGCAATTCAGCGCAATGCGGCGAAGAGTATGCAATGGCTCCAAAACGTGGCGGACTATATCGACCAGGATGGCGTACAGTTCGCCTATGCGTTGTCGCAGCGGTTTCGAGTCCGGCAACCGTTGTGGCGTTACCACCTCCACCTGGCAACCCAGATCCCGGCACTGAGGAGCCTGCGCCGCACGTTGACATCGGCCCGCAGATCGCGCCATGCTCGTCTGCGCGAACGTTCGGCTGACCCGCCGGCGGCCGCGTCACGGCAACCCGCACCACGGCCATGATCCTCACGCCTGAGGCATGTCGAAGATCTTGGTCAGATTGGCGGCGAAGCCGATGTCGCCGTCCAACTTCACCTTCCCGGTAATGAACATCATCGTGGGAGCGCTGTTTCCGGAGACCAGCGCGAGAAACTGGTCGGCGGCCATCGTCAAGGTGACGCGCGGATCGTGGCATGGTTCCTTGCTGGTCGAACACTGCGGCGTCGAAGGACCTTGGGCCCCGGTGATCCAGGTCTCGTAGACGTCGTCGCCGTTGCGGCCACCGATGATCCGCCAGTGGATCGCGGAGTCCCGGCCTGGCGCGCTCTCCGGACGGAACTGACCAGCCATCCGGCTGAAGACCCCGTCCAGCAGCGCGCAACGCCGCTGCGGATCGTCCAGCACCGCGTCGAGTTGCTCGTGCGAGGCATGTTTGATCAGCCTCGCGAACTCCTGTGGGGACAGCGTCTGCGGATCGATGCTGTCGATGTCCGTCATCGTCACTCCTCATCTACACCTGAGCAAGGTTACGATCGGGCAGTGAGAGCCCCGTGAGTGGCAAACAGGGTCCTGGCACTGTTTACCACTCACAAGCGGCGGTCACCGTGGCAATCCTGTCGTTCCGGCTCGGCGTGGCCGATGGAGTGTCGGTCGCCGCGGCGCAGTGGGCCGCGGGGCTGCGCCGGATGGGCTGCCGGGTGCGCACCGTTGCGGGTGCCGGCACTGCCGATCATCTGCTGCCCGGGCTGGCCTTTGATGTTCGCCGCCCGGCGCGCTGCCGGGACATCGAAGCGGCATTGCGCGGCGTCGACCTCGTCGTGGTGGAGAACATCTGCTCGCTACCGATGAACCCGCCGGTGACCGAGGCGGTCGCGCAGGCACTGCGTGGGCGTCGAGCGGTGCTGCGCCACCACGACCTGCCGTGGGAACGGGAGCGCTATGCGCACCTACGCGGCTGGCCACCAGATAACGCCAGCTGGCAGCATGTGGCGATCAGCCAGCACAGCGCCGCGGAGTTGGCGCGGCGCGGCATCGACGCGACCGCTGTCTACCACGGTTACGCCCGCCTCCCACGCCGCGGCGACCGCGCTGCTGGACGGGCCGCGCTGGGCGTCACACCGCGCCAGCGACTGCTGTTGCAACCCACCCGGGCGATCCCGCGCAAGAACGTCGCAGCGGGAATCGCGCTATCGCAGGCGCTAGACGCGATCTACTGGCTGACCGGGCTCGCCGAGGAGGGCTACGGCCCGCAGTTGGCCGATCTGCTCGCCGACGCACGCTGCCCCATCCGCCGCGGGCTTCCGGACGGGCTGCGGATGGCCGACGCCTACGCCGCCGCGGACGCGGTGGTGCTGCCCTCGACGTGGGAGGGCTTCGGCCTGCCGCTGATCGAGTCGGCGCTCGCGGGGCGGCCGCTGGCGGTGAGTGACTATCCCGTGGCACAGGAGGTGGCCCGGCTGGGCTTCACCTGGTTTCCCGTCGACGACCCGGCCCCGCTCGCCGCCTGGTTCGCCGACCCCGACCCGGCGCTGCTGGCCCGCAACCGGGCCCTGGCCCAGCAGCACTTCGGTCCAGAGGCCCTGACCGGCCGGCTAGCCGACACGCTGGCCCGTGCTGGGTTGAAGTGCCCGCCCGCTCGCTAGGGTCGGAAGATGTCGATGCTGGACGATCTACTGATCCGGGTGCTGCGCGGCCCGGTGCAGCGCCTGCTGGCCGAGGAACGAAACCGGTACACCCACGGTGAGAGCGAGGATCCGCTCTACCGCTACCGGCTGCACGGCGCCCGTGAACGGCTACATATCGATCCCAGCGCGATTGTGAACAATGCGCTGTTCAACGTCTCCGGTGGGGAGGTCTCCATCGGCGAGTACGCCTTCTTCGGCCACGAGGTCGCGGTGCTCACCGGCACCCACGACATCACCAAGGTCGGCCGGGAGCGGCAGACCACCTTCCCCCGGTCCGGGCGCGACGTGGTGATCGAGGAAGGCGTCTGGGTGGCCAGCCACGCGATGGTGCTCGGGCCGGTGCGGATCGGCAAGCATGCGGTGGTCGCCGCCGGTTCCCTGGTGCTCGACGACGTCGCGCCCTACACCGTCGTCGCCGGGCGGCCCGCGAAAGTGATCAAGAAAATCGCCGAGCCCGAGCAGCGGTGAAGATCGAGATCGGTGCAGGTGAGAAGCCGCACCCCGACTACGACGTGCACGTCGACGTCCTCCCGCTGCCCGACATCGAGGTGATCAGCTGGATCGACCCGCTGCCCTTCGCCACCGCCTCGGTCGATGGGTTGCGGGCCAATCACGTGCTGGAGCACCAGAGCTACGAACTGGTCGAACCGACCCTGCGGGAGTGGGCTCGGGTGATGCGGCCCGGTGCTGCGCTGGACGTCGGAGTGCCGGACGCCCGGTTCGTCGCCGAGCAGTGGGTACAAGGCGAGATCGGCACCGCCGAGGCGAACTACTGGATTCTCGGCGGCCACTCCGACCGGGCCGCCCACCAGGGTGCCGACGCGCGCGGTGTCCCACGATGGATCTGGAACGCCCACCACACCATGTTCGACGCCGAATCGCTGGGCGCGCTGGTCTCCCGCTGCGGATTCACCGACCTGGAGATCTTCACCTACGACATCCGCAACCTGCGCTGCTACGCAGTGCGCGGTCCGTAAACGCCGCCCGGCCGGACGCCAAGTGGAACCTTTTGCAGGCCACGGGGTGTCGTTGCTCGGTCCAGCCGACACGCGTCAGCGGGCAACTACTGGCACCTGTGACCGAGCTCTTGGGGTGGCCTGGCCCTTGGCGATCGCCTGCCACTGGCTCTGCCGGTTCCAGAACACCAGCAGGAACGCCACCGGGTCGGCCGAGAGATGGCAGTCGACCCGGCGCGCCGACGGCGTCTCGACCCGCAGCGCCCCGTCGTCGAAAACGAAATGGAAATGGAACCGGCTCCCACCGCGGATACGCACGACTAACCTGTCAAGATGGGTGACGAGGGGGTGGCAACGGCGCCGGCTCGCCGGATGACCGCCGCGCAGCGCGAGCAGCAGCTGCTGGGAGCGGCGGTGACGGCCTTCGCCCAAGGCGGTTACACCGGTACCACCACCGATCAGGTAGCGCGGCTCGCCGGTGTATCGCAGCCCGATGTCCTGCGGCTGTTCGATCGAAGCAGGCGCTCTTCCTCGCTGCCTACCGGCACGCGGGGTCGCGGATCCAGGAAGCCTTCCGGACCGCCGCGGCGACCGTGCCGCCCGACGCCGTGGTTTCCGACCGGCTGGCCGCGTTGGGCCGGGCCTACCTGCAGCTCGCCCGCGATCAAGACCTGCTGCTCGTCCTGCTCCACGGCTTCATGACCGCCGCCGACCCCGCACTCGGGCCGGCAATGCGGGCCTGCATGACCGACATCTACCGCCTGGTCCGCGGCCTGACCGGCGCCGACGCCGGGCAGGCCCGAGACTTCTTCGCTCGCGGCATGCTGATCAACACCTTGGTGGCCCTGCGGATGCCCGAGCACCTCGATGAAGACCCCGCCGCAGCCGAACTCGTCAACCACACTCTGACGCCACCGCCCGACCCCGCGGATTGCTAGCTGCCGGTCGTCATGTCCGCGGCGTAGGCGTGGGCCAGGTCATTATTGGAAACGAAGAAGATGTGCATCATCAGCGCCTGGCCGCCGGACCTGTCGTGGTAGTGCCAGCGGGTGATCGGTCCACCGGGGTCGGGCGGCGGCTGCGGGTAGGTCTCGTTGGCCGTGTACATGACGCCCATCAGCGTCCAGCTGCCGTGGCCTTGGTAGCCGTACATCAACGTCTCGGGCGCGGTCGGATCCAAGACCTTGCCGTCGGCCCGGTTGGCCTTGTTACCCACATGCAGCATCGGCATCTCGCGCTTGGCGGCGGTGCCCGCGTCGACGCGCTGCAGGGTCCGGGCCAGGCCGGGACGTTTCTTTTCGGCTCTGGCGAGGCTGGCCTGCAGGTCGAAGCCGGCGGCAAGGGCTTTGGCCGGGTCGGCGTACTGGGCGGTGGCCGTCTGGGTGCGGACCAGCAGGTCGGTAGCGGCGGCCTGTTGCTGCGGCGAGGCCACGGCGACGTCGGGCAGGTTCGGCATGCTGGCCCGGTCAAGTCCGTACTGGTGAGCCCAGGCCTGCCGAGCCGGGTCAACGGCCGTCCGCACGCCGGCGTGTTTGCCGCCGGCCTTGGCTGACCGCGCCGTGCCGTGCGCAGCCGGCGCAACCGCTGGAGTGGCGGCCGGTGTGGTGCCGGCGACGGCGGCCCCCACTCCGATGCCCGCCCCCACGAGCATCAGACCGGTCACCGCCAGGGCCAGGCCCCGCCACCACTGGCGATGGCGATCCGGCGGCGGGGACCGGGGCGCGCTACTTGGGGTTGCGGAAAGCGTCGAATCATCCGGCGGACCTGTCATCGAGACCTCCTTGATCAGCTCGGCTGCCGAGCCCGCACGGCCCGAGCGGGTGACTGCATGAATCTGCACCACCAAGCTGAAAGCCACCTGAAAAACAGCGGCGGTAGCGGCGAACTCTCCAGCGTCGACACCGGGCCTGCTGGGCTGGCTATTGCAGCGGTCGGGTCGCCGTAAATCGCAGTGAGCGGCTGCCGAGCTCAACCCGGGCGTCGGTGAGTCCGGCGAGGCGAAGTCGATCGGGCAGGCGGGCCGGATCGACGACGACCATCGTGTCGCCGATGTGCACGAGCCGGAACCGCAGACTGAGCCGGCTGTCGGAGCCGGCGAACACCCCGCCCGGCCGCAACACCCGGGCAGCCTCGGCGAACAGCCGGTCCTGCTGCTGCGCCGACGGTACGTGGTGCAGCATCGTGAAGCACACCACCGCGTCGAACGACGCGTCGGCGAACGGCAGCGCGGCCCCGTCACCATGCCGGACCTCAACCCGGCCGGCGAACTCGGCCCGCAGAGCGGCGGCCAGCGCTGGATCGACCTCGATCGCGGTGAGCCGTTCGGTTCGCTGCGCCAACCAGCGCGTCGTCACGCCGTAACCCGGCCCGATCTCCAGCACCTCGCCGTCGAGTGACACGCCCCGAAGTGCCCAGGGCAGCAGTTGCGCGTCCACCAGTTTGGTCCAGTAATCCGAGCGGCAGAGCCGGCGATGGATAGCGTTCATCGGCATACCCACACGGTAGGTGGGGTATCCGCATGACCGGAACCACGTACTCTGCCATTTCATGTCATCCGGAGGGACTGCTGGGACCGCCGCTAGGCGCAGTCCTGGTGGGACGATTCGCGCTCGCTCACGGACACCGGTACGACACCCACGCGCATCCGACCACCATCTCGTGTGGGCACCGCGCGGCGTCGTTACCGTCGGCGTCTATGACGCCGTCTGGGTCCTGCCATCTAGCCGCGCGCTGTTCATCCCCGCCGAGCTGCCGCACACCACAGCCCGCGACGACATCACAGAGTTGCACAGCCTGTTTCTGCGCCCGGAACGCTGCCCGGTGCGCTGGGCGCAGCCAACTGTGCTGACGGCCGGTCCAGTGTTCACCGCGCTCATTGGCTACCTAAGGCGACCTGAGCTGACGCTCGGTGGCCGGGGCCGCGCCGAGGCGGTATCGCGGTAACCCTGCCCGGCGGCGAGGAGCGATGCCAGTTCCTCACCGCCTTCATGTCGCGCACCAGCGCCGAGGCGAAGCGCGCCCTGCCGGTCCTAGCGCGAAACCCGAAGATTCTCCGGACAGCTTTCAGCGGCGGGCACACGACCGTTGTAGCGGGCAACCACGTCGCTCGCTGTGCCCTGGTCGCGGAGCCGCCCTTCCTCCAACCAGATCGCGGTGCTGCACCATTCGATGAGCAGATCGTCGGAGTGTGAGGCGAACACCAGGATGCCGGACCGCCTAACAAGATCATGGAGACGGTCGCGGGCCTTGTCCAGGAACGCCGCATCGACGGCGCCGATGCCCTCGTCGAGCAGCAGGATCTCCGGATCGATGCTGGTGACCACGCCCAGCGCGAGTCGCACCCGCATGCCGGTGGAGTAGGTACGCAGCGGCATGGAGAGATAGTCGCCGAGCTCGGTGAACTCGGCGATGTCGTCGACCCGGGCCTGCATCTGCTTGCGGGTCATGCCGAGGAACAACCCGCGGATGATGATGTTCTCGTAGCCGGAGATCTCTGGGTCCATGCCGACGCCGAGGTCGAATACCGGCGCCACAGTGCCGGAGATCCGGGCCGTGCCCCGGGTCGGCTCGTAGATCCCGGCCATGACCCGAAGCAGGGTGGACTTGCCGGCGCCATTGTGCCCGACCAGGCCGAGCCGGGACCCCTCACGCAGGGAGATGGTGATCCCATGCAGCGCCTCGATGATCGGGATGCGCTGGTCGATGCCGATCTTGCCGCCGGTCTTACCCAGCGGAGTGAGGCGCCGAGGCGTCAAGCCCAGCATGGCCTTCTTCAAGGACCGGCTCTTGGCGTCGAAGATCGGGAAGTCGACGCAGGTGTCGTACAGGTCGATACCGGCCATCTCAGCGCTCCTTCAGCCACAGCGTCAGCCAGCCGTGGGCGAACAGCCCACCGGCGAGCACGTCAGTCGGCCAGTGCACCCCGAGGTAGATCCGGCTCGCGCCGACGACCGCCGTCACCGGCACGATCGCTGGCAGCAGCGAGCGGTGCGGGCCGCCGACCAGCCGCCAGGCCGCGCCGGCAGCCAGCGCTGCCAGTGTGGTGTGTCTGGAGGGAAAGCTGGCTCCGTCCGGTCGGGCCCGCCAGTCGGATTCCGGCGGCCGTGGACGGTGCAGCACCCGGCACAGCCCGGCGCGGGCCACCGTCGCGCCGAACACGGTCAGCCCGACTCTGGCGATGAGCTCCGGCTTCGCCTGGGCCAGCGCTGCGGCCGTTGCGATCACCGGGTAGGCCACCTTGGGCTCGCCGAGCAGGCTGACCGCCCGCGCCAGCCCGATCACCACGGGGCGCCTGCGCCGCAGGACGCGGTCGCAAAGCCAAGTGTCTGCCCGGGTCAAGACCCGTCCGGGCTGGGTGAGAAGCGCCAGGACACCGACAGCGCCGAGAGGGACAGCGGCAGTGGTCGGTGAGCAACGGCGTAGGCGCGGCGGCATGAGATCCTCCCCGGAGTGTCCGGTAGAGGCCATCAGCACGGGCCGTGCGGTTGGGGCGAGCCTCATCGCCACCGGCGATCATCCCGTGGCGCTGCGCGTCGCCGCCAGCGGGGTAACATGACACCCGGCGGTGGACCCCGCCACGTCCGTCGCGTCGGCGGGCGAGCTGCCATTCCTGGCCGATGGGTCCTGCTCCAACGTCGTGCCCAGGAGGCCGCGATGGCAGCAGCAGGTGCATCTCCCACATCCCGGCCTCCGGGCCATGGCCCAGTACCTCGCGCATACTGGCTGCCGCCGCATGGCCGCGGCAACGGCCTCGACGCGGGGGCCTGGGCGCCGATCGCGGACGTACCGGCGCAGGACGTCGAGTTCCTGCTGGACGCACTTCGGGACGCCGACGTGCCGGGATACGCGGCCAAGGTCGGGCCGCCGGGTCTTCATCGGCAATGCCGAATCTGGGTGGCGTCACTGCGCTATTCCAGCGCCGAGGATGCCCTGCGCGACGCGCTGAACCGGATCCAACACACGTTGCACCGCCAGTAGCCTGGCGTGAGGCGACACGCGACGAGGAGGATCGAGTGGAGTTCGACGTGGTCGTCGAGATCCCCAAGGGGCACCGCAACAAGTACGAAATGGACCACAAGACCGGCCGTATCCGGCTGGACCGGACTCTGTTCACCGCGACCTCGTACCCGGCCGACTACGGCTTTATCGAGGACACCCTTGGCCGCGACGGCGACCCCTTGGACGCCATGGTGTTGGTCGACGAGCCCACTTTCCCCGGCTGCGTCATCCGGTGCCGGCCGATCGGCATGTTCCGGATGACCGACGAACATGGACCAGACGACAAAGTGCTGTGCGTCCCGGCGGCCAACACCCGCCAGACGCACCTCCGGGACATCAACGACGTCCCGGAGTTCGACAAGCTGGAGATCCAGCACTTCTTCGACGTATATAAGGACCTCGAGCCGGGTAAGTCCGTGCAGGGCGGCACGTCCTGGGTCGGGCGGCCTGCAGCTGAGGAGGAGATCGAGGAGTCCCGCCGACGCCTGGCCGAACCCGAGTGTGATCGACTGCAAGGATAAGATCGAATCGGCGATGAGGCTCGCCGCAACCGCGCGCTCGGCGCTGATGGCCTCTACCTGTCCGAGTAGACCTGTCCCAGTAGAGGAGTGCGTCGCTGATGACCGCCGTCCAGATCTCCAGCGTCCGGGCCATCGAGGTTCTCGATTCCCGCGGCCGCCCGACCGTCGCGGTGTGGGTCACATCGGGCGACGGTGTCACCGGCCACTGCTCAGTACCCTCGGGCGCGTCCACCGGCAGCGGTGAGGCCGTGGAGCGCCGCGACGGTGACCCGAAACGGTTCGGGGGCCTGGGCGTGCTCCGGGCGGTCGAAGCGGTGAACGGCGAGATCGCCGAGCTGCTCACCTCGCGAAAGTGGCCCGACCTGGAACACGTCGACCAGGCGCTCATCGAGCTCGACGGAACCCACAACAAGTTCCGCTTGGGGGCCAACGCCATCCTCGGCGCCTCCGTTGCGGTCGCCCGAACGATGGCTGCCACCGCTGACGCTCCACTGTGGAGCTGGCTGACGCCCGACGGCGTACAGCCGCGGCTGCCGGTGCCGCACTTCAACGTTGTCAACGGGGGAGCGCATGCCCCGAACCAGCTGGATTTCCAGGAATTCATGGTCGCCCCGTTGGGCGCACTGACGATCACCGAGGCGGTACGGGCTGGCGCTGAGGTGTACACCATGCTGCGGTCGCTGTTGACCGACCTCGGCCACCACACCGGGCTGGGTGACGAGGGGGGCTTCGCCCCGGAGATCACCGAGCCGGAGGAGGTCCTCAGGCTGCTGACCGAGGCGATCGACGGTGCCGGCTACCGAGCCGGCCGCGACGGCGTGGCGATCGCGCTGGATCCTGCCGCCTCGGGGTTCCGGCAGGTGGACGGGAGCTACCGGGTCGGGGGGCAGCGACTTTCGGCGGCTGATCTGGTGGACCGCTACGCGGCCATCATCGAGCGCTATCCGGTGTGGAGCATTGAGGACGGCCTCGGTGAGGACGACGACGACGGCTGGCGACTGCTGACCGATCGGCTTGGCGAGCGGGTGCAACTGGTTGGCGACGACTCATTCGTGACCGACCCCGACCGGATCCGTCAGGCGGCCGAAGCGGGAATCGCCAATGCGGCGCTGATCAAGCCCAACCAGATCGGCACCATGTCCCAGTGCCTGGAGGCGATGGCCACCTGTCGGCGCCTGGGCTACGCACAGATGGTCTCGCACCGGTCCGGGGAGACCAGCGATGACCTGATCGCCGACCTGGCGGTGGGCTCGGGCTGCGGCCAGCTCAAGTCCGGGGCGCCGGCCCGCGGCGAGCGAGTGGCGAAATACAACCGGCTGCTGGAGATCGAGTCGACCAACAGTGATCTGTTCTACGGACTTCCCGGCTGACTCGTAGGCGATCACTGCTGCTTGCGGGTAGTCGCGGGGTCGCTCCACTCGTGCCGGAAATACTCGGCGGCAACCATTCCATTGCGTCGGTCGTGCAGTTCTTTGAGGTGCTGGGCTATTGGTGGGTGCAGGTTCATCGCGCTCACTTCGTTCAGCGCCACCAACGTGGGGGCCAGTCCGTCTTCGTTGAAGCGGGGGTGGCCGACGGGCCGCGTTGGCGACAGGAACACGAGGTCGATCAGGCGTTCGGAATAAGGGCGGACCGTTTCGATGATCAAGGCGCAGGTACCGGGATCGATGACCATGCCGGCTTCTTCGCGCAGCTCACGCCGGGCACACGTCAGCAGATCCTCTCCAGGGCGGGGGGTACCACCGGGCAAGGCCCAATCGTTCTTGTCCCGGCGACGGACCAGAAGCACACGGTCGTCGAAGAACACCACGACCGAGCAACGCAATAGGACGTGAATATGCGACACGATGGCAGCCTCCCTCCACTTGATGGAGTAGAGGCCATTAGCGGAACGCGGTATCCACGGTTACGGCGAGCCTCATCGCCGCTTCCAGTGTTCAGCAGCGTGCGTGGCGACGCAAGGGTGGCGAAGTTGCACAGCGGCGCGTGATCGTCGAGACTGGTGGGTAAGGCGATGAGGCTCGCCTCGAGCGCGGCGCCGTAGCCGCTGATGGCCTCTACCCGCACCATCCGTGCTGGCGGCACGGACCGGTAGAGGAGGCCCCATGAGTCCGCGAAACCTTGTCAGGATCAAACCGTGAACGCCGACGAGCTTGTCGTGCTTCGCTGTGCCACGATCGTCTTTCGCAACGGAGAAGTCCTCGTGGTCCGCCGGTCGACCCGAGGGGACTGGGTTCTGCCCGGCGGTCGGCCCAACCCGCGGGAGGGAGCGCTGGCCTGCGCGCGCCGGGAGGTCCGCGAGGAAACCGGCCTGGACATCGACCCTGGCCGGTGCGCGTTCGTACTCGACACCATCGCCCCGCTCGGCGAGCAGCGCGTCATCGAGGTGGTGTTCCTGTCTCCGGACCGACCGTCCGCCCAGCCGGTCGGTTCCGAACCCGGCATGGCGCCGCAATTCGTCGCGATTGACCGGCTCGGCGAGCTGAACCTGCGACCCCCGCTGGCGGGTCACGTCCGGGCGCTGCACGCGAACCGGAACCACTCGACTGCGCCCTACCTGGGCAACCTGTGGCGGGCCGCGGATAAAGTGCTGGACCGCTGATGGCCGGCCCGACGTACTACTGCTGGGCGTGCTATTCGACGGCGCAGACGGCGTCGGGCCGGTGTGAGCGCTGCGGTGGCCACATCGAGGCGCCGCCGGAGGCGGACTACGCCGACCTGCTGATGTGGGCCCTGGGCCATCCCCTTGCCGAGCGTCGGCTGGTGGCCGCGCGGGCGCTCGGCCAGCGCCGCGAGGCGCGCGCTGAAGGTCGGCTCCGTGAGCTGATCTGGACCCGGGAGGACCCTTATCTGGCCGCAGCCGCGGTGCAAGCCCTGGTAGAGATCGTCGGGCGGCGGGCCTGTGCAGACCTGCTCACCGAACTCGCCGAGCACGGCCCGGCACCGGTTCGCCGGACCGCGGCCGACCTGCTCAGTGATCATGACGGGGGCCGTGACGAACCCACGGAGGCGGCCGGATGACCGAGCCGGCAGCGCTGGCCGCAGCAGCGTCCCTCCTGGAGCCCCTACTCCCGGCGCAGCGACGGGCCGCGTTACGCGACGCGGTCGCCCGCGTTGCGCAGGGGCGCGCCCGGGTACTGGTGCTCGGTGAGGCCAAACGCGGCAAGAGCACCCTGGTCAACGCGCTGTTCGGCGCACCGTTGCTGCCGACCGGAGCGCTTCCGCTGACTTCGGTGACAACCGTGGTCGCGGTGGGCGCGCCAGCCCGAGCGGAGGCCCGTTACCGGGACGGCGCGCACGCGGACATTGCGCTGAGCGCGGTTGCCGAGCTGGTCAGCGAGAAGGGCAACCCGGGCAACGAGCGCGGCGTGGACCGGGTGCTTGTCACCGCCCCCTGCGACTTCCTTGCACCCGGCACGGAGGTGGTGGACACGCCCGGAACGGGTTCGGTCAACCTCGCCAACACCGACGAAGCCCGGCGAGCGCTGTCCAGCTTGGACGTTGCGGTGTTGGTGGTGGCAGCTGATCCGCCGGTCTCGGTGGTCGAGTTGGACCTGGTGGCCGATGCGATGGCCACCGCGTCGCGGGCGGTCGTGGTGGTCAACAAAGCCGATCTGTTGGCCGGTGATGAGCTGGCCGAGGTCGTGGATTTCACTTCGCGGGTGGTTGCCGAACGGCTCGGGCAACCGGTGCAGGTCTTCCCGCTGTCCGCGCTGGCCGCCCGCCGCCGCAGCGACGGGTTCGACACGTTCGCGGCCTGGTTGGCGGGCGAGTTGGAGTCACACGGTTCAGCCCACGCGCTGGCCTCCACCGCCCGTGCGCTGCGCCGCGAGGCATCCGTGCTGCGCGACGCCCTGCGGGTGCAGGAGGAGCTGCTGCGGCGCCGTGGCGAGCACGGCACCGCCACCATAGCCGCACTGTCGGAGATCCTGGACCGGGCCGGCGACCGGGCCCGGGCCGCGGTGGATCACCTGCACGGTGAGGCGCGGCGGCTGCGAGGCCGGCTCGATGAGACCCACGAAAAGGCGGTCGCGGGCGCCCTGGAGGCCTCGGCTCAGATACTCGCCGAGCTATCCGAGCGCCACGCTGATGGCTCGCCGGAGGACCTCGCCGAGAGCGTCCGGTCCACGGTGGCCGACGCGACCCGGGTCCGGGCTCAGGACTGGTTCGCCGCCACCGCCGCCGACCTCGATAACGGCATGCGGCAAGCCGCGGTCCGGGCGATGGAGTCGCTGCGTGCCGAGTTGGCCGAGGCCCGCCGCGCGGCCGGCGAGCTGCTGCAGGTGGAACTCTCCGACGTCATCGACCTGCCGGGAGTAGACCCACCGCGGACCCCCTCCTTCGAAGCGTCGGTCCATCCCGGCTGGGAAGAGCTGGTCTCAGCGGCGGTCAAGCGTCGGCTACCCGCCCAGCTGCGCCGCCGCCAGGTGCTGCGCGAGCTCGACGGGTGGCGCCAGACGGCTGTCCCGCGCCCCTTCGGCCGGGCCCGCTCGACACTGCAGGACAGCCTGCGCGAGGCGGACCGCGCCGCCGAGCACAGCGTCGAGGCCACCCGCACCGAGCACATCGCGGCGTTGCAGCAGGGCGTGGTTGTGGCTCAGGACGAGAGCGGTCGGTCGGAAGGTGCGATTGTCTCGGCGCTGGCGGATCTTGCGCAGCGCTTCTCCACCCTGGACAAGGTGCTCACCCTGCTGGGCAGCCGATAGCCGAGTTCGTCTCCCGTCCGGACGCGCCCGGCGAGTGGCCGTCCGCCGAAGCGACTCTAGGTTACTAGCCGCCGTCCCGCGCCTGCCGGGTCCTCGCCGTCCAAGCCGATCGGGTACCCACTCGGTTGAGATGCCAGGAGCCACTTTCCACAAGATCACCGGTAGTGGGCAAATCGGATACCGCGCTTCTTCGTCTTAGACGGCGGTGACTCGCGCGCGGCCCGATGTGGCCGGGCCGCAGCCGTCCACGGTGCAGCGGCGGGCACTGAGGCCAGTGCTTCCGCACTTTAGTTCCATCGCTGCGATCTAAAGTCTAGAGCCTCAACCTTGCAATCTCCAGGCAGATTGAAGGTGGACGTTAGAACTCCGCATGGCAATGAAAGAGGAACCTGGTAACCTATAAAAGTGCAGTTCAACAGGCTTGAGCAGTCACCCATTGGTCACCTCGTCAGGATCACCGGGCACGACGCGCGCCTGGATGCCGCCTACAATCACTACGCCTTCGTGCCAACGGCCTTGCCTCATGCCGTACCGCTGGCCCTAGCCACCTACAAGCTGCTGAGCGAGGCGGACCGAGCCCTCGGTGCCCTCAACGCACACCTACAACGTCTACCCAATCCGCAGCTCCTCGTGCGGCCGGCCATCACGAGAGAGGCCGTGAGCACATCCGCGCTAGAAGGTACGTATGCGGCGCTGTCGGACGTGCTAGAAGCCGAGTACGCCGAGGAGCGACGCACATCGGCCGAGGTCCGCGAAGTGCAGAACTACGTTCGTGCAGCCACCAAAGGGATCGAACTGATCCAGACGCTGCCCCTCTGCCTGAGGCTCGTTGCGACACTCCAGAAGATCTTGGTCGCGCGCACGCGCGGGGACTCGTACGACTCAGGCCGACTGCGCGAGCGTCAGGTGTACGTCGGCGAAGAAGGCGGCCGGATCGAAGAGTCGAGGTTCGTGCCTCCTCCGCCCGGCGAAGTGCTGCGTGATGGGATGAGCGACTGGGAGAAGTGGATCAATGCCGGTGACGACCTGCCCTTGCTTGTCAAGGCTGCTCTCGGGCACTACCAATTTGAAACGCTGCACCCGTTCAGTGACGGCAACGGACGGCTTGGGCGGCTAGTGATCACGCTGCAGCTGATTCACGCTGGCGCCCTTACACAACCGATCTTGAACTTGTCCCCCTGGTTCGAGCCAAGGCGAGCCGCCTATGTAGATCATTTGATGACACTTAGTTGCACCGGCGATTACAATCCGTGGGTCTCATTTTTCGCGCAGGCGGTCGCGGCCCGATCCGAGGCGGCCTCTCTGAACATCAGTGCGCTTCTGGATGCCCGCAAGCAGTTCCTCGATATGCTGAAAATCGTTGGTGCGAAAGGCGTGGTTCTTGACCTCGCAGGCGACTTGATCGGCTTCCCCCGAATCACAGTGACCAGGGCGGCTGAGCGGTACGGAGTTACTTACCCCGCAGCGAACAACGCGATCTCCAAGCTGGTCAGTCTCGGGATACTCAGAGAGATCACCGGCTTGAGCTACGGCCGCGTATTTGCCTGCGACGTCGTCTACAACATCATCGCTCGTACCTGACCAGGCAAGGACGTCCGTGTCTTCGGTCGTGATCGCTCCGTCTCGGTCGCCTATCTGGACCGGGGGCAACATGTGCAGTGGATCTGTTACACGTGCCCAATGCTGGCGACACCACAGGGGTGAAAGAGACCCCCGGCTGGTCAGTCACCCAGGCACGCCGACGGTAGCGGTCACGCCACGTCGACCTGTTGCTCCGTAAAGTGCCGCTGCGCGCAACCCTGGCCAATCGACGGGATTGCAATGCGGAAGAGATTCAGATGACCATGAACTGGTGGCAGGTACTGATCGCCGTGGGCGGCGGCCTTCTCCTGCTTTGGCTGGCGCTGCTCGCGACGCTCTGGATCACCCTGCGCAACAGCTCCGACCAGCCCACGTTGAGGGAAGCTCTGCGACTGCTACCCGATGTCATCCGGTTGCTGCGCCGGCTGGCCGCCGATCCTGCCTTGCCCCGCGGCGTCCGGGTCCGGCTCTGGCTGCTGCTGGGTTATCTGCTGCTTCCCTTCGATCTGATCCCGGACTTCATCCCCGTCCTGGGTTACGCCGATGACGCCCTCGTCGTCGCGCTCGCACTACGCTCGGTGACCCGTCGCGCCGGCGCAGCCGCTCTGGCTACGCACTGGCCCGGCACGCCCGCCGGGCTCCGTACCGTCCAGCGCCTCGCCGGTCTGGCCACCGACCACTAGCCCGATGAGGGTGAGGAGGAACAGGCGTGAGTGTCGATCTGTGGTGGTACCTCGAGGTGAACGAGTTAGCTCGGCAGACGCCGTGGCTGCATGACGTTTTCGCCGCGTACGCGCTGTGGGGCGGCCTTGTCGTTCTGGCCGGGATGCTGGTCGCCGGCTATCTGGTGGGCCGCAGACGTGACAGGTCGGTGTCGATGGTGTCGGCGGTGGTATGCGCCGGGGTGGGCACCGTGGTCGCGCTGCTGGTCAACCAGAATCTGGTCTCCCCAGCGGTGGGACGCGCCCGGCCGTGCCAGGTCCTGACGCACGTGGAGGTGCTGTTGAGCTGCGCGCACGACTACTCGTTCCCGAGTGATCATTGTGTGCTGGCGGGCGCGTTTGTGGCGGGGCTGGCGTTCCTCGGGGTGCGCTGGGCGGCACCGGCGGCCGCGGTGGCGTTGCTCCTGGCTTTCACCCGCGTGTACACGGGAGTGCACTATCCCAGCGACGCCGCGGCCGGGCTGGTGATGGGCGCCGTGATCGGCGTGGTGGTGGTCGTCGTACTGCGGCCGGCGGTCGGCCGGCTCGCTAACCGGATGGCCGGAACCCGCCTGTACCCGCTAGTTGCGTCCCGCGCCGGCGCGGCTCCACGCCGTGCTCCCATGGCGCACTAGGACGATCTCAGCCCGAAATCCGGCACAAGCCGTTCGACAGTAATCGTAACCACTGTTAGATTTCGCTGCGGCGGCGCTCGCCCGGCACCGGCGCCGTGGGGAAAGGCGGACGCGGATGCGGGACGTTCTGCTCGTTCTTGCTGTCTTCTTGGCCTGCGCCGTCGAAGCGGTGGAGGCGTTGACGATCGTCCTTGCGGTCGGGGTCAGCCGGGGCTGGCGCTCGGTGGTGCAGGGCGTCGCCGCCGGCCTGCTGGCCCTCGCGGTGATCGTCGCCGCGCTCGGCCCGACGCTGACCTTCGTCCCGCTGGGTGCGTTGCGGCTTGTGGTCGGTGGTCTGCTGCTCATTTTCGGTCTTGGTTGGCTGCGCAAGGCGATCCTGCGGGCGTCGGGGTTCAAAGCGTTGCATGACGAGGACTCGATCTACGCTCGTGAGCTTGCCGCCGCCCGCGCGGCCGGACGGACCCGCCGCGCCGCCGTCGACGACTGGTACGCGTTCACCCTGTCGTTTAAGGGCGTGCTGCTCGAAGGCCTCGAGGTGGTGTTCATCGTGGTGACGTTCGGCTCCAACCAGGGCAGCATCCCGCTGGCCGTGCTCGGCGCCGCCGTCGCCGTCGTGGTCGTCACCGTCGCCGGGATCGTCGTGCGGGGCCCGCTGGCCCGGGTACCGGAGAACACCCTGAAGTTCGCCGTGGGAATCCTGCTGACCTCCTTCGGCACTTTCTGGGGCGCGGAAGGCGCCGGCGCCCACTGGCCCGGTGGCGACGCGGCGCTGCTCGGGGTCATCGCGGTCGTCGCGGTCACCGCGCTGGTGTTCGTCGCGCTGCTGCGCCGGGCTCACGGGCCCCGGATCCCGGGGTCGCCGCCGGTGACCGAACCGGCGGAGGTGACCTGATGGGGGCGCTGGGCCGCTGGTTGCACAGCTTCGGCGCGTTCTGGTGGGATTTCATCGTCGGGGATGACTGGCGGGTCGCTGCCGGCGTGGTGGTGGCGCTGGCCGTCACCGCCGGCCTGGCCGCCGCCCGGGTACCCGCCTGGTGGTTCCTGCCCGTGATGGTGCTCGTCCTGCTCGGCGTGTCGCTGCGGCGAGCCATCCGCCATGCCAGCACCCGGTGAGCATCAACCCTGAGCCCACTGCGCTCGATGGCGGTGATCTGCCTCGCAGGACAGACCCGCCGGATGATCCAAACAAGGTGGGGTGGCTGCTGCTGATGTATCGGGTGCCCAGCGAACCATCCCGAGTACGCGCCACCGTCTGGCGCCGGCTCAAAGGGTGCGGCGCGATCTACCTGCGCAACTCGGTGGCGACGTTGCCTGACAGCCCGGCCCATGAGCGGATGCTGCGCAGCCTGCGCGCGGAGATCGGCGGCCTGGGCGGCACCGCGCAGCTTTTCCGAGCCGACGCCCTGGCCGGCGGCCAGGATGTCATCGCCGCCTACAACGCCGCCCGCGACGACGAGTACGAAGAGATCGTCGACAAGTGCCGGGACTTCCTCACCGAGATCGACACCGAGACGGCCGCCGAGCACTTCACCTACGGCGAACTCGAGGAGAACGACGAAGACCTTACCAAGCTGCGCCGCTGGCTAGCCAAGATCACCGAGCGTGACGTGCTCGGCGCCGGCGGCGCCGCGGCAGCCCGGGCTGCGCTCGATGCCTGCGCCGGCGCCCTCGACACCTTCGCCCACCGCGTCTACAACGCCGACACCGACGCCTGATGGGTCCATCACCCGCGGGGTGCTCGGTGCCGAGGAGGAAGGGGGATACGTCCGGATGGTCGAAACCGAGCCAAGCCCGTCGACGGGAGACACGCAGGAGTGGCTTTCGCCCACCCGCCGGTTCTCACCGTTTGTGGCGGTGTGCGGGGTCGGGTTCCTCGGCCGGCTGAGCTACGAGATGGCCCGCACTCCGTTGACCCCGCTCTACGCCACCCACCTGGGAGCCCCGACGCAGGTGATCGGGCTGATCGTCGCCGCGGTGACGATCACCGGCATCGTCGTCAAGCTGCCCTCCGGGGCGCTGTCGGACCTGTTCGGGTTCCGACGGCTGATGTTCGCCGGCTGCCTGGTCAAGGCCAGCGGCCCGGTCCTGTACCTGGCCGCGCTGTCCTGGCCGTGGCTGCTGGCGGTGCGCTTCTACCACGGCCTGGCCACCGCCATCTACGCGCCGCCCGCCTCAGCGTTGGTGGCCAAGGTGTACCCCAAGCAACGGGGCAGCCGGCTGGGCCTCTACAGCGCGGCGGAGAACGCCGGGGTGGTACTCGGGCCCGTGCTGGGCGGCGTGGTGCTGACCGTGCTGAGCTTCGACGAGGCGTTCCTGGTGTCCGGGGTGATCGGAGCGCTGGCGCTGCTGACCATGCTGCGGGTGCCCAACGACCGGGTGACCAGCGCGCCCGCCACCGGGCAGCGCCGTGGGCTGGGACAGGCGCTGCGCGGGCTCGCTAGCGGCGTCCGGGAGATCCTCACCGACCCGGCGATCCGTCTGGTCAGCCTGGTCGAGGCGCTGCTGTGGACGGGCATCGGCTCGCTGCAGGCCTACCTGCCGCTCTACGCCCTGACCATTCACCTGTCCACCTGGCAGATCGGGGTGCTCGCCGGCGGCCAGGGCGTCGCCTCGATCGTCAGTCGCCCCCTGCTCGGCACCCGGTCTGACCGGCTCGGCCGAAAGCCGCTCATCGTCGGCGGGGCGCTGCTGTGCATCGCCACCCTGGTCCTGATCCCCTACACAGTTAGCTTCTTGATCCTGCTGGGGCTCAGTGTCGTGTTCGGCCTGGGTACGGGGATGGTCACCCCGTCGACCACCGCGATGATCGGAGACCTGGTCACCAAAGGCAACTACGGCTCGGCGATGGGCGTGTTCGGCAGCCTCTGGGACACCGGCCACGCGGCCGGACCGGTCATCTTCGGGTTCCTTCTCGTTGCGCTCGGCTACCGCACCTCGTGGCTGATCATGGCCCTGGTCATGGCCGCCGCGCTGCTGATCTTCCTCGTTGGAACGCACCGGCAGTCGGCGGCAGCCGGGGCACCGAGCTGGCGCGGCCGGGGGCCTGCTTCGGCCGGCGGTCAGCCCACTCGTTCGGAATGATCGTGGCGGGCGTCGAGGCGTACTCTGATATGCGGGCCGGTGCCACGCACTCCACGGCAGCACAGCCGGGTAGGCGTCGCGGGTCGCGGGGATGGAGCTCCCCGCCAATTGCCACACCGTGGCTGATGGCTCCTGCTGACGTGTGTCGACAGGAGGCCACATGGTGAAGTTTCCGGTGCCGTTTACGAGCATCCTCTTCGACGGACCCGACGACTGGCCCGACGGCACCGAGCCACCGGAGCCTGATTTCTTCACCGACCTGAATTTGGATCAGGTCGTCGCGTCGATCACCGCCGGCCGCGAGGAATACCGCCTCACCCGGTTCTTCCACACTCCCCTGCGCACCGTCGCATCAATTGGCTACCGGCATGAGGTCCTACGCGATCTGGAGTGCCAGCCGCTGGTCGAGTACATCGACGCCTTCGCCCAGACGATGCGGACCATGCGCCAACACCTGGCGCAAGCCGCTGCGCTGCGCTACGCCTACCAGCGCGAGAGCTGGTTCCTCGACGGTGTCACGCTGTACGTCGACGCCGTGCACCACCTTGCTCGGGACCTGAGCCAGGTTGACCTGCACTCGCGCGGTCTGCTAACCGTCCGCGATCATCTGGTGGACTACGTCGCCTCGGATGCCTTCACCGGGCTGGCCGCAGAGGTCAGCCAGGTCAAGGGTCAGCTGTCCGGCATCCGGTACTGCCTGGACATCTCCGAGGGCCGAATCAAGGTCAGCCGGTACGAGGGGGAGGCGGACTACAGCACGGACGTGGCTGCCACCTTCGCGAAGTTCCGGCAGGGTGCCGTGAAGGACTACCGGGTCAAGTTCTCCAACTACCCAGAGATGAACCACGTCGAAGCCGCTGTCCTGGATCTGGTTGCTCGGCTCTACCCGGAAATCTTCGCCGCACTGGACGGCTTCTGCGCGCGCCACCGCGACTATCTGGACTCCACGGTTGCCGCCTTCGACCGGGACGTGCAGTTCTACCTCGCCTACCGCGACTTCACCGGACGACTCGAGCGCAACGGCCTGACCTTCTGCTACCCGCAGATCTCCGCGGAATCCAAAGAAATTCTCGGCCGCGAAACCTTCGACATCGCCTTGGCCGGCAAGCTGACCGCGGAGCAGTCGCCGATGGTCTGCAACGACTTCCACCTGACCGACCCGGAGCGCATCTTCGTGGTGTCCGGTCCCAATCAGGGCGGCAAGACGACCTTTGCGCGAACCTTCGGACAGCTGCACTACCTGGCCAGCCTCGGACTGCCGGTACCGGGCAGTCAGGCCCGGCTGTGGCTGTTCGACCGCATCTTCACCCACTTCGAACGGGAGGAGAACCTGCACGATCTCCACGGCAAACTACAGGACGACCTGCTGCGGATTCACCAGATCCTGGCGCGGGCCACGCCCCGCAGCGTCGTCATCGTGAATGAGATCTTCACCTCCACCACGCTGGACGATGCCATCTTCCTCGGCACGAAGGTATTGGAGCGGATCATCGAGCTGGACTTGCTGTGCGTCTGCGTCACCTTCGTCGACGAGCTGGCGTCGTTGAGCGAGACCACGGTCAGCATGGTCAGCACGGTCATCCCCGATGACCCGGCCGTCCGGACCTATAAGCTCGAACGGAGCCCGGCTAACGGGCTGGCTTATGCGCTGGCTATCGCTGAGAAGTACCAGGTCACCTACCAGGCGCTACGGACTCGGGTTCGCTCGTGAAGGCCTTTCTGCTCTTTCCGGATCGGGACTTCGACCCCGGCGGGGAGCTGCCGGCGAATGAGCCGGCGTTGACCCAGGACCTCGGGTTGGGCACCCTGTTCGCCGCCATGGGCGGCGGGGACACGTTCCTGACCGAGGTCGCGCGACGGGTCGTGCTGTCCAGTCTCACCGCCCCGGACGCGATCACCTACCGCCAGCGCATCCTCCACGACTGCCTGCAGCAGGCCGACGTCGTCCGGCAGATCTACGACCTCGCTGCCGAGGCTGTTTACGAGGAAAAGCAAATCTGGCGCGCGACGTTCAGTCGGTACCCGGCCGCGATCCTGCGGCAGGAGCTGGAGGCGCTGGGACTGTTCGTCGGGATTCTCAAGCGGCTGCGGCGCATTGCCGACGAGCATGCCAGGGACTTTCGATCAGAGGGATTCGTCGCCCTGTTCGATATGCTCACTCGCGAGTTGGACGATGACTACTTCCGAGTTGTCGAAGAGCATTTACGGATGCTGCGGTTCGACAAAGGCGTGCTGATCAGTGCCGAACTCGGTAAGGGCAACAAGGGCACCAACTACATCCTGCGCAGACCCCATGCCTCGGGAAGCTGGCTTCGGCGGCTCACCGTGCGCGACCGGTCTACCTACACGTGGCGGCTGCCCGACCGGGACGAGGCCGGCGCGCAAGCCCTCGGTGAGCTGCGCGGCAGGGGGCTCAACCTCGCTGCCAACGCGCTAGCCCAGTCCACCGACCACATCCTCAGCTTCGTCACCGTGCTGCGCTCCGAGCTCGGGTTCTACATCGGCTGCCTGAACCTGCACGAGCGGCTCTCCGAGCAGGGCGAGCCGGTGTGCCTTCCCGTCCCGCTGGCCGTGGGCCAGCGTGCGCTGTGCTCCCGCGGTCTCTACGACGTCGGCCTGAGCCTGCGACTTCAGACCCGCGTCGTGGGTAACGACGTCAACGCGGACAACAGATCACTGGTCATGATCACTGGGGCCAATCAGGGCGGCAAGTCGACCTTTCTGCGCAGCGTTGGCATGGCCCAGCTGATGATGCAGTGCGGCATGTTCAGCCCCGCCGAGTCCTTCTCCGCCAACGTGTGCGAACGCCTGTTCACTCACTTCAAGCGGGACGAGGACGCGACCATGACCAGCGGGAAACTCGACGAAGAGCTCGCCAGGATGAGCGAGATCGCCGATGCCGTGACCCCCGACAGCATGGTGCTGTTCAACGAGTCGTTCGCCTCGACCAATGAGCGGGAAGGTTCCGAGATTGCCCGGCAGATCATCCGAGCGCTGGTGGACAACGGCATTAAGGTCTTCTTCGTCACGCACCTGTTCGACCTGGCGCACAGTCTGCACCTGCACCAGGCGGATACCGTCTTGTTCCTCAGGGCGCCACGACACGACGACGGGCGACGCACGTTCCGGCTCGTCGAAGGCGAGCCGCTGTCCACCAGCTATGGCAAAGACCTCTACAAGCGCATCTTCGGTACCATTACCCAATCCGCCAGCGCGGTGCCGACCATTACCGGGTGAGTTTGCGGTAGGTGACTCGGTGTGGTCGGGCGGCCTCGGCGCCGAGCCGTGAGATTTTGTTGGCCTCGTAGCCCTCGAAGTTGCCCTCGAACCAGTACCATCGGCCCGGGTGATCGTCATCGCCTTCCCAGGCGAGGATGTGGGTGGCCACCCGGTCAAGGAACCACCGGTCGTGGGCGGTGATCACGGCGCAGCCGGGGAAATCCAGCAGCGCGTTCTCCAGCGAGCTCAACGTTTCCACGTCGAGGTCATTGGTGGGCTCGTCGAGCAGCAGCAGGTTGCCACCTTGCTTGAGGGTCAGGGCGAGGTTGAGGCGGTTACGTTCCCCGCCGGAGAACAACCGGGCGGGTTTTTGCTGATCGGGACCCTTGAAGCCGAACGCAGCCAGGTAAGCCCGGGATGGCACGTTCACCTGCCCCACCGTCAGGAAGTCGTGTCCGTCCGACACTACTTCCCACGCGGTGTGGTCGGGATCTATCTGTGCGCGGTTCTGGTCGACGTAGGATATCCGCACTGTTTCCCCGATGCGCAGATCGCCGGCATCGGGTTGCTCCTGGCCGACGAGGATCCGGAACAGCGTGGTCTTGCCCACTCCGTTGGGCCCGAGAACTCCGATGATCCCGTTGCGGGGCAGGGTGAATGACAGGTCGTCGAGGAGAACCCGGTCGCCGCAGCGTTTGCACAGGCCGCGTGCTTCGATGACCAGGTTGCCCAGCCGTGGGCCGGGCGGGATCTGGATCTCCTCGAAGTCCAGCGTGCGGCGCTTGTCGGCCTCGGTGGCCATCTCCTCATAGCGTTGCAACCGGGAACGGCTTTTGGCTTGGCGGGCTTTGGCGCCGGCACGCACCCACTCCAATTCCTGCTGCAGGCGACGGTGTCGCTTGGCGTCCTTGTGTCCTTCGACGGTCAGCCGAGCCTGTTTTGTTTCCAGGTAAGTGGAGTAGTTGCCTTCGTAGGGATAGGCGTGGCCGCGGTCCAGTTCGAGGACCCATCCGGCCACGTTGTCGAGGAAGTACCGGTCGTGGGTGACCGCAACCACTGTGCCGGGGTATTTCTCCAGGTGCTGCTCCAGCCACTGGACGCTTTCGGCGTCTAAGTGGTTGGTGGGCTCATCGAGCAGCAGCAGATCCGGTTGTCGCAGCAGTAGTGCACACAAGGCCACCCGGCGTCGTTCGCCACCGGACAGCGAGCCGACATCGGCGTCCTCCGGCGGGCAGCGCAGCGCGTCCATCGCCTGCTCCAACCGGGAGTCCAGGTCCCAGCCGCCGCTGTGGTCCAATTGCTCCTGCAGCTGGCCCATCTCCGCGAGAAGCTCATCGGAGTAGTCCTCGGCTAGCTGCTCGGTCACCGCGGTGAAGCGGGCCAGCATCGCCTTGGCCGCTGCCACGCCCAGCTCAACGTTGCCCAGGACGGTCTTGGTCTCATCCAGCGGTGGTTCTTGCAGCAGGATTCCGACGCTGACGCCCGGCGCGAGAGCGGCCTCCCCGTTGGATGGTTGTTCCATCCCGGCCATGATCTTCAGCACGGTGGACTTACCGGCGCCGTTGGGGCCGACCACGCCGATCTTCGCGCCGGGCAGGAAGGCCAGGGTGACGTCGTCGAGGATCAGCTTGTCACCGCGGGACACCCGCACCCGGTTCATCTGGTAGATCCACTTCATGTGTCCTCCTCAAAGTCGACGCGGCCGATCAGCGGTTGACGATCAGGCGGGGGAGCAGGATCGCCAGGCCCCCGCTGAGCACGACGAAGAAACCGGCGATGACCGCTGCCCGGTGCAACGCCTCGGCATGGGCGCGCCACCGACTAGGCATGTGGCGCAGCATCTCGTCCAACGTGATCAGGTAGGCGCATATGCCGGCCAGCCCCGCAAAGGCACAACCCAGGATGAAAATCACCCACCCCACGGCGGCCTCAACTCAACCGGCGCGGTGTCGGTCCTACCACGCGGACGTTCATCGGCCACCTCCAGCGGTGCACACGGATCCGTGAGCAGGGACCGTTGGCGTCTTGTGACCGCAGTTGGTGGCGAGCCCCTCCGCCAGCTCTGCCAGGCTACCGGGTGATCCTGCCCCAAGGCTGGACGAGTTCGGGCCGCCCGGCCAGTAGCTGCAGTGCCGCGAGGTAAGCGCGGGACTCTTCGTCGGTGATCAGTTCGCTGTGTAGTGCTTCCCGCTTCAGTGCGTAGGCCCGCATGTCCTGCGAATCGCGCCGGAGCGCGGTGGCGAGGGCGCGGAGCATCGCGCGCCCGTCATCGGGCGCCGGATCGGTGGCGAGCACCAGTCCTACATGGCGCAGGCACAGCGTGGTGTGGGCCACCGTTGCCGAGGCGATTCCGGCGACCGCGCCGTGTTCAGCGGCGGTTAGCACCGCGCAGACCGGGCATTTCTCGGGCCGCCGGGCGAGGTCTGCGACGCTCTGCGCGAGTTCCGCGATCGTGCTCGACTGTTGGTCAGCCGAATCCAGCGTGTCGGCCAGGAACTCGGTGAGGCTTGCGTATCCGGCTGAGATACCGACTGGGGATCCGATCGCGGCGTACTGCCAGGTGTGCAGCGGGCAGAACCCGCCGGCTTGGGCGTGTCGCGTCTGGTCGTGTTCGCTGGTGGCGAGCCGGAACTGGTCGTGGCGAAGGTACTCGGATACGGTCGCCTCCAGTTGGTCGCAGACAGCGCAGCTGTCTGCGCGCCCCACGACCGGCTCGGCGTGGATGGTGTCTGTTAGCTCTGGCTCCCAGGTGTCGAGGGCAGCCTGAAAGTCGGCCAGCCGGTCGGTGAGCTCATCGAGTGTTGCCAGGTCCTCGTCGCGCGGTGCGGTCCGCAGGTTGTGGCGGAAGCGGTCAGCCGCCTCTCGCGTCTGCCGTTGTGCCTGTCCGCAGAGCAGCTCCACCCAGCTCCGGGTCGCGTCCTGCAAGGCCTGACGTGCACGGCCTTCGAAGGTGCTGACCGCTGTGCCGAGGGCGTCGACCAGTCGACGTCGTACCTCGGCATCGCGGGCAGCCGACCGAAAGTGCGCCCACCTCGGTGGCTGGAGCGCGACGGTCCAGTCGACCACCGGTACCACCACGGCAGGAAGGTCCTCGGCGGACCAGCCCGCCAGACCGACGCGGTCTTCGGCCAGGGCCAGACCGGCGATGTCGGCCCCCAGAACACCGGGCGAGCGACACAGCTCGAGCAGTGCACCGATCTCGTCGGCCACCACACCCATGACCAGCTCGTGCACTTCGGCGCCCCGTCGGTCCAGCCATTCGCGGACGATCGCGGCTCCCGCCCGTTCAAGCCTGTCCCGTGCGGTCTCGAGAACACCGCGACCTGGCACTGCATCCGCTTCGTCGGACAGAACCTCGTCAACGGTGGGTGCGAGCCGCTGCTGGAGGTCGGCCTGCCATGCCGGGCTCCGTGCGGCCAGCAGACCCGGTAGGTCGGCGTCGATTCGATTCGCGATCTTTTGGGCTATCTCGCCTTGTTGGATGTCGAGATCATCGATCCGTGCCTCGAACGCCGCCGCCACCATCTCCGGATCGGCCCCGCCATCGGTGGTAAGACGGCCGAGCCCCAGGTCGCGTCGTTGGCCTGTCACGAGCTTCGCGGTGCGGGCAGCAATGTTGCGGAGGAACAGTGTCGTCTTCTCCGTCGTCAGGAACTGCTCTAGCGCGGCCTCCAACGGCAGCAGGCCGCTGTCAGCGAGGCGCTCGTCATCAGCCTGGACTCTGGCTTGCAGCGCCTCCAGAGCGGACAGCGCAAATACGCGCGGCTCACCGAGCTGGAGGTCGTCGCGGAGCCGGCGCGCAACGAACTCCATGACCTCAGCGGCGCCATCAGCCGCGACCAGGTCGCGCTTGTTGATGACCAAGAACAGCTTGCCGACGTGTCGGCCGACCTCGGCGAGGAACTCGACTTCGGCCGCGGTCAGCACGGAGTCGAAGCCGGTCACGAAGATCACCGCATCGGCTCGCGGCAGAAACCGTTTCGTTGTCGCGGTGTTGACTTCGATGGCCGAACCGATCCCGGGAGTATCGATAAACGCAAACCCGAGCCGCAGAACCTCGGCAGGGACCTCGACGTCGACGGATGCCACCTGCAACTCGGATCGCTCTGCACTGGACTGAGCCACGAAACGGGCCACTTCGGCCAGCGGCGTCTCGATCGCAAGACGGGACTCCAGGCGGCGGACCATGGCCAGCGGTCTGCTGCCGTAGCTGACCGTGGTGACCACGGAGGTCATCGGCAGCACCCCAGTGGGCAAATATGCGGCGCCGAGAATGGCATTCATCAGGGTGCTCTTGCCCCGGCTGAACTGCCCGACGACCGCCAGCTGAAATCGGTCCTCGGCCAGCCGGGCGAGCAACTGCCGGGCCCGCGTGCCCGTCTGTTCATCGCTGCGCTCTCGGGCGACGTGCAGCGCGGCCCGGATCATGTCACCGAGTTCGAGCCGGCGGCGCTGATACTCCTTCAACCCATTCATGTCTCCCACTATCAGCCCGCGCTGACCGTACGTCTGCGAACGACGAGGATTAAAGGGATCGCGGCGAGTTCGGCGACCATCGAGAAGGTGACCACGACGATGAGAGAAACGTTGAAGAGGGCGCCGATTGCAATGCTTCCCAAAAACCATGCGATGCCGTATGCGCCGGTGAACAGCCCGTATGCTGAGGCCCGCCGGTCCGGCGAGATCATTGGAGCCACCGCCGCTGGAATGATTGACTCGTGCACACCCATCCCGAGTCCCCACAGTGACACACCCACCAAGCTGGGCCAGAATCCGCCGAGGAACGCAAGCGGTGCGTACAACGCCGCGATCAGCGTCAAGGGGACGAGAATGCCGATCCCGATCCGGTCGTACAGGCGCCCGAAGACCAGCGAGCCGGTTCCACTCACCGCCATCGCGGCCGCATAGAAAATCGGTATGAGCGTGGGGGGCACGGTCCCTGCCTGCTGGAAGTGGTAGGCGATGATCGGGAAGTCGGCGAACCCGGCGCCGACGAGTGCAGCTCCCGCTAGATACACCCAGAAAACCCGAGGCAGGCGCTCGGTGGTCACCTGAGCAGGACCCGCCTCGAGATCTTGTGGCCGCGGGTAGAGCAGACGGGCGACCGCCAGCAGCGTCAACATGATCGCGCCGGGCACGGCCAGAGACGCGAATGCGATCTTGTAGTCATGCTGGCTGACTGCCAGGATCAGGGCGATCAACAGCGGGCCGAACATCGCCCCGAACTGGTCGAGGGCTTCGTGTACACCGAACGCCCAGCCGTAGCCCATCTCCTTCGCCGCGTGCGAGAGCATCGCGTCGCGCGGGGGGTTACGGATAGCTTTGCCTACTCGTTCGAGGATGATCAGCAGCGCGGCTACCTGCCAGCTCCCGGCGAGAGCGAGCAGCGGCACGACCGACATCTGCAGCACATAGCCGCCGATCGTGATGGGCCAGTATCGCCCGGTCCGGTCAGCGCCACGCCCCGAGACCAGGCGCAGGGCGTAGCCAAGGAACTCACCGAATCCGGTGATCACGCCGATCGCGAGCGCCCCGGCGCCGAGCAGCCCCAAGTACTGACCGATGATGCTTCGCGATCCCTCGTAGGTGAAGTCGGCGAAGAAGCTCATGATGCCGACCATCAGCACGAACTTCAGCGCCGGAGATACCTTGGAGGCGCGCGATCTCACCATCATCGGCACAACCAGGAGGCAACATCAACCGCGATCACGGGCCGGTGGCCGCCTCGGTTAACAGATCCGGGATGTGTCGGGTCCCAATAGCTCAAGAATTCGGCTACAGGGCCATCGAGCGCGGCGGCGCTCGGTTTGCTCCACAGTTTCCTCCAGGCTGAGACGGTAATCATCCGGTTCGCTCCAGCGGTCACACTGATGATAAAGTGGGCATTCGCTGCGGGGCGGTCTGCCCCGTGGCGCGCAGGGCGGCGCTTTACCGGAACGTAAGTGCCGAAGAGCGCGCCACAATAGCAGTACTTCCTCCTTGCTGACCTTCGCCACAAGTTCCTCCCCGATGCGCGGCCGTGCTCGCATTTTCCCGGGATTAGGCAGAGTCAAGATCTCCTACCCATCGGGTAGGGACCGTTGGTGGCGAATGCCACGGCTAGCGGCGGGCCCCTCCGCCGTGTCACGTGATCGACCATAGTATGCACGGTGGCGTGGCGGAAGTCAGACGCGGTGTACCCGAGGTGGTGCCTCATGGTGATCGTTTGGCCCGAGAACCTGGTAGCCCAGCGGGTGCAGGATGGCGAGATCGCCAGTACGCTGCACGAGATGGCGGAGGGGCCCGCCAGAATTGCGGAAGGCCCGCCAACGGTCCCTGTTCGAGTTACGAACGGGATCGGGCGGACACGCGGCGGGCTCTGCGGATCGCGCTAGCTTTGCTGTGTCCCGACCCGGTGAACCGGGAGGGGCTATGAGCAGACTCCATCGCCGGCGGCCAGTAGGGGACCCGGGCTACGCAACCCCACCGGGGCAGGCAAGTAACGCTGCGTTGCCAGACGTGGTTCGCGCGGCGGAAAGCATCGTGTACGCAGAGAAATGGCGGGTCTGTGATGAGCTGGCCGCTGCCCGCTTGAGCGCGACCCGTTCGGTGAGCTGGACCCGGCTATTCCCGAACAGTCCGGTGATCATGGTCGTCGCCGTGGACGGCGTGGTGGTCGGCCGCGTTCGCCGCAGCGGAAAGCACTGGGTGGTCGTGCTGCCCGACCAAGCCGGGCCGGTCGCGACACGCCGCACCCGGCGCGGCGCGATCGCCGAGCTCGTTCGCCGCGCGGACGGATCTTCTCGAATGCCCGGTTGGCGTCTGTGGCGCCGGATACTGGGTCGCTAGCTGAGCCCCGCGTTTTCGCGACGGCCGAAGTGCAGCAGGCTCCGCCGCACGCCGGTTCGGGCGGGTTCTCGTGGCCGCGGGACGCTCGCCTCGGTGGGCATCAACAGCACCGGGCAGCACCCCGCCTTGACCACATGGCTGGCCACATGTCCTAGCTTGCGGTGGATCTCGCCTTCGTTGCCATGTAGCCCGAGCACGAGCAACTCGTAGCCGTGTTGGAGCGAATAATTCAGCAGCACCTCCGCGACCTGGTCACCCTCGAGGAACTCCAGGGACACTCGTGATGTCGCCGGCAAGGTGGCCTTGACCTGCTCGTAGCGCCGCTGGAGCGGCACTTTGATCTCAGCGATCGCCTCGTCGCGCTCCTCGGCAGCCTCCACCTGGGCGTAGGACGGGACGACGGCCAATGCCAGCACCTCGCTCGGGCCGGTGGCTAGGCGGCAGGCAGCCGCGAGGCTGTCGGCGGCGCCGGGTGATCCGTCCCATCCGACGAGTATCCGGGTGAAGTTGCGAGTATTCATCGTGGCCTCCTGGGCCGGGGGCCACGACGCTACTTCAGCATCCGCCGACGATCCCCGATCGTGAATGCCGCCATAGCATACCCGCATTGGCTACTGTCAACCAGGTGCAAATCGGTGCCAATCCCGGATGCGCGCAGTGTAGTATCCTGAATCTGGCTACGCGATGAAGCCCGCGAAACGCCACAGCTGATGGCTTCTACCTCACATCTGGGTCCCCCAGAGGGAGGTGCGCGTGGTGCTACGCCAGGTCGCGCTGCAGATTGTGCAGAGCGCGGTGGTTCTCGGGCTGGCTCCGCTGTACTCCGGTGTGATAACTCGGGCCGAAGCAGTGGTGGCATCCAAGCGCGGGCCGAGCGTCTGGCAGCCATATCGTGACCTCGCTAAGCTGCTACGCAAAAGCAGCGCGATCAGCGACCAGGCATCGTGGATTTTCCGGGTCGTTCCCTTCGTGGCCTTCGCCTGCTATCTCACGGTCTCAGCAATCGTGCCGATCATCACCAATGAACCGCTGCCACTGGCCTTCCTCGGCGATCTGATCGGCGGTGCTTTCGTGTTGACCCTGGCCAGCTTCGCGATGTCGCTGGCCGGGCTGGACACCGCGAGCCCGCTGGGAGGGCTGGGCGCTAGCCGAGCCAGCTGGGTGGGCAGCCTCGCGGAGCCGGCTTTGATCCTGGTGTTCTTCACCGTCGGCGCGGTCTCGGCCTCGGACAACCCGTACCTGATGAACCACGCGGTGGCCTCGTCGCCTTACGTCATCGTGCTACCCACCCACCTACTCGGTCTGGTTGCGTTCTTCCTGCTGGTGCTGGTCGAGGGGGGACGCATCCCGATCGACAACCCGACCGGGAGCACCGAGATCTCGATGATCGAGGAAGGGCGTGCGCTGGAGTACTCCGGACGGCTCTACGCGTTGGTCAAATGGGGCAGCTGGATGAAGCTGTTCCTGCTTTCGTCGATCTTCATGAACGTCTTCGTGCTGCCCTGGGGGCTGGCCGGCGCCGACGACTTACTCGGCGGGCTGCTGGCGATCCTCGCGCTGGCGGGCAAGCTCGCGCTGTGTGGGCTGGCTATCGTGATCATCGACAGTTCGTTCGCCAAACTGCGGTTCTTCCGGATCGCCGAGTTCCTCGGCGCGTCGTTCTTGTTGGCCCTGCTCGGCATCGTGACCTCCTATGTGATCGGGGGTTGAGCACGTGGAGAGCCTGTCCGCCACCTCCGCCGTTGGTGTGCTGCTGGACCTCGCCGGCGTGCTGATCCTGCTGTGCTGCTTCGCCTGCTTGGGTTCGAAGCTGTTCAGCCGTTACGTTGCCTATTACGGCGCGCAGTCGATCGTGTTGTCGTTCGCGACCGGCGTGGTGGCCTACCATTTCGGTCGTCCCGAGTTGTGGGTGCTCGCGGTGCTCACGCTCGCGATCAAGGGAATCGGCATCCCCACCATCGCCAGGCGGATGCTGATCGTCCGGCTGGAGCTCAAACGGGACGTGGCAGTGTCCACCGGGCTCTCGACGTCGATCATCCTCGGCGGCGTCCTCACCGCGTTCGCCTACCTGGTGACCCGGCCAGCCAACCTGCCCGCCGGGCTGGTCGCCGCGGCGGTGGTGCCGATCTCCACCGCGGTGATCCTGCTCGGTGGACTGACCATGGTGGTCCGGCGGCACACCGTGGCCCAGCTGATCGGCTGGCTGATCCTGGAAAACGGCGTGTTCCTGGGTGCGATCACGCTGGTGGCGACCTTCCCGTTCATCGTCGAGGCCGGCGTGTTCCTCGACCTGGCCGCTGCGGTTCTGATCATGCTGGTGTTCGTCTCAGGCTTGACCCACCAGCTTGCCGAGGCAAGCTCGACCGAGCTTCGCGGATTGCGGGGGTGACTGCCATGCTCACCTCGGTCGCCCTCATCGCTGGCTTCCCGCTGGCCGGAACGCTGGCCGCGGCCGGTGGCGCCCGAGCCCGGGGCGCCGGTTACGCCGCGATCGCCGGCGCGGTCGCAACGCTCGCGCTGGTTGTCTCCCTGATGGTGCACGTGCTCGGTCGCGGTCCGGTCAGCGCCGTATCGGGGTTCGTCTACGTCGACGCGCTCGGGACGTTCTTCCTGCTCACCGTGGCGCTGGTGGTGTTGGTCGCCTCGCTCGGCTCGGCCGCCTACCTGCGCGCCGAGGAACACGCAGGGGTGCTGAGCGCCCTGCAAGTCCGGCTGTACTTCGTGTTCTTCGGACTGTTCGCCAGCCTCATGCTCGCCTCGTTGGAGACCGGCAACCTCGGTTTGCTGTTCGTCCTCATCGAGGGCAGCACGCTGGCCAGCGTGGTGCTGGTCGGCCTGGAAGCCAAGGCCCGGTCGCTGGAGGCCGCCTGGAAATACGTGATCATCAGCTCGCTCGGCGTGACGATCGCGCTGGTCGGCACGCTGTACCTGTTCTACTCCGGCTCAGCACTGCAGCTGACGTCGAACCTACGGCTAGCCTGGCCGTTCCTCTACGCCCACGCCGCCGAGCTTTCGCACCCCAACCTGCGGCTGGCCTTCCTGCTCGCCGTGGTGGGCTACGGCACCAAGGTCGGCCTGGCCCCGATGCATACCTGGCTGCCCGACGCGCACGCCGAGGCGCCCAGCCCGGCCAGCGCGATGCTGTCGGCGGCGCTACTCAACACCGGCATGTACGCGATCATCCGGTTCCTGGCGATCGCGCAGGTCGGTTTGGGCACGGCCTACGTGCGGCACGTGATGCTTGCCTTCGGATTCCTCTCGATCATCATCGGCGTGCTGTTCATGGTGCGGCGGGGAAACTTCAAGCGGCTGTTCGCCTACTCCTCGGTGGAACACATGGGCATCATCGCGGTCGCCCTCGGCTTCGGCGGCACGCTCGGGCTGTACGGCGCGCTGCTGCACACGCTCAACCACGCGATCGGCAAATCCGTGCTGTTCCTCAGCAGCGGTGACGTCGTGCTCGCCTATCACAGCCGGGAGACCCGCGACGTCCGTGGCCTGCTCGGCGCGCTTCCGTTGACCGGCGGGGTACTGCTGCTGGCCACGCTGGCGATCCTCGGCTCGCCGCCGTTCGGGCTGTTCCTCTCCGAGCTGACGATCGTCCGAGCCGGCTTCACCCTGTCCAACCCAGTGCTGCCCGCGCTGCTCTTGCTGCTGCTTGTGGTGGCCTTCATCGGGCTCGCGCGCAGCGTCACCGGCATGGTCACCGGTCCGTCGCCCGGTCGGCTGCAGGCTTACGCCACCTCGTCGGAGCGGGTGTTGGCGGGGCTACCGCTGGTGGCCGGCTTGGTGGGATTGCTGCTGCTCGGGGTGTGGGTCCCGGGCGGTCTCGACCACGCAATCATGAGCTCGATCGAAGCGATCTCATGACTGACATACTGCGCCGCCGGACCGGCGCCCTCGCGGACCTGCCGGTGACCCGCCTCGGCTCGGGTGTCGAGCTGGCCGACCTGCCGGCTGCCGGCCTCGAAGCAGCGGTGCACGCGCTGGCCGGCACACCGGGAGCGCGGTTAGCCGACCTGTTCGGCTCCGCGGGACCACCGGTCACGCTGCACCTGGTCTATGCGCTGGATTCCGAGCGGCGTTTCCTCGTGCTGCGTACCCCGGTCACCGGCGAGACCTACCCGGCGTTGTCCGAGATCGACCCAGCAGCCTTCGCCGAGCAGGGCGAGCTCTTCGAACAGCACGGGCTGCGGCCGGCCGGGACGTTGCTCAACCGGGTTGCGGTGCCGCCGCACGCGGACGGCAACGGGCTGTGGCCGGGCGCCACCGCGCCGCTGTCCCAGGACATGCACAGCCCGCACACGGTCGGCGGCGAGGCCTTCGAATTCCCCGTCGGTCCCGTGCGCGGGGCCGGGGCCGAGTCGCTGTACTACGGGTTGGTCACCAGCGGCGAGGAGGTCGTCGACGTCTATCTGTTCACCTGGCACAAGCACCGCGGTGTGCAGCAGCGGCTGCACGCGCGGTCGCCGGACGATGCGCTGTTCCTCGTCGAGCGGATGGAAGGCTTGTCGGCGGTAGCCAACGGCTGGGCCTTTGCCGCCGCGGTGGAGGCCGCGGCCGGGGTCGAGGTCCGTGGTGCGCTGGCCCGCAGTCGCGGCTGTGCGCTGGAGCTGGAGCGGCTGTACAACCACGCGGCCGCAGTCGCGGCGATGTGCCAGTCAACCGGGCTTTCGGTCGGTCAGGCCCAGGCTGAAATCGCGCTCGAGCAGTTCCTGCGGCTCAACGCGGCGGTGTTCGGGCACCGCTACCTGTTCGGCGTGCTCGACGTCGGTGGGGTCACCCGGACGCCGGACCTCGGGGCCCTTCGCCGGCTGCTGCCGGGCGCCCACGACGAGCTGCGTCGAGTCACCGACGCGCTGATGCGCACCAACTCCTTCCTGGATCGGCTGGAAGCCACCGGGCTGCTGACGAGTGAGCAGGCGCAACGGCTTGGCCTGGTCGGGCCGGTGGCACGGGCCACCGGTGTGGCGACCGACTGCCGCTGTGATCATCCGGTGGCGCCGTATGACGAGGTGGCGCCCCGGCTTGCGCAGCGCTCAGCCGGCGACGCGCTGGCTCGGATGCAGGTGATGTGTACGGAGGTCGACGAGTCGGTCCGGCTGCTGAGCGAATTGGTTGACGCCGGAGTGTCCGCCGGCACCATCGACGTTCCCCCCGGGCCCGGGTTGGGGCTGGGCTGGGCGGAGTCCTCCCGTGGCGAGTCGCTGGCCTGGGTGCAGCTCGGTGCGGACGGCCGAATCGAGCACGTGCGGTTGCGGCCGGCGTCGGTGCGCAACTGGCGGGCTTTCGACGACGCGGTCCGCGCGCAGAACGTGTTCACTGATGTACCGATCATCGAGGCCAGCTTCTGGCTGACCGTCGCGGGGAGTGCTCGCTAATGGCCCTGACGATGACACTGAGGTTGCTATGACCCTATGGTTCCTGCGCGGCCTGCGACGGGGGGTGGTCACCACCCACTACCCGGCACGACCCGACCCGTCGACCAGCACGCTGCCGACCCCGCCGTCGTTCCGGCCGGTCCTACTCACCGAGGCGCTGGCGGACCGGCTGGTCGAACTGTGCCCCAGCCGCGCGCTGGCCAGGACCGGCGCCACGTTGACCTTCGATGTCGGCTCCTGTACGGCCTGTGGTCGCTGCCTGGCCGCGGCGGGGGACGCGGCGCGGCCCAGCGGTGAGTTCGAGCTCACCGCCACAGCCCGCGATCAACTGGTGAAGCAGATCCCGATCGGTGGTTCCGATGACAGATGAACAGCATGTCGCGGAGCAGCTGCGGGCCCGGATCGCTGAGCAGTTCGACCGGAGCCTGCATGTGCGCACCCTGGACACGGGGTCCTGCGCGGCTTGCGAGTCGGAGATCCGCCTGCTCACCGCGCCGCACTACGACCTGCATCGGGTCGGGCTGTTCTTCACCCCGGCGCCCCGGCATGCCGACCTGCTGATGGTGACCGGACCGGCCGTGCGAGCGATGGACGTGGCGGTGGCCAAGACCTTCGCGGCGATGCCCGAACCCAAGATCGTCGTCGCGGTCGGTGCCTGCGCGCTGGGTGGCGTCTACCCCGAGGACGACTTCGTGCACGGCCGCATCGACGCGGTGCTGCCGGTCGACGTGTGGATCCCCGGCTGTCCACCGAGCCCACTCGCGCTGCTGCATGGCCTGCTGGTGGCGGTCGGGCGGCTGGCGGAGAAGATGTCCTCGCTGAGTTTCGTGGCGGCAGAGGAGTCACCGGGATGACCGCCACGTTGCTGATCGGCGCGGCCGGGCTGTGGGTACTCGCGGCAGTGCTGGCGCAGGGTGTCTGGCGGCGCGCTGGGCTGGTCGCCGCGTCGGCGGTGTCCGGGGCCGGCGGGTTGCTTGCCCTGGCTGGCGGGATCGGTCTGCTGCTGCGCACTGAGCCGCTACATGCCACGCTCGGCGGCCATCAGGTGGTCGGCACGCTGAGCCTGCGGGCTACCCCGCTGGCCGGGGTGTTCGTCGCACTCCTCGGTCTGGTGGCATTGGCCATCGGCGGTTACGCGCCGCGGTACCACAAGCCCGGCGCTGGCTCGGTGCCTTATCTGCTGTGCTACAACCTCGCGTTGGTGGCCTCGCTCGGGCTGCTGGTGGCGGGGAACATCACCACGTTCCTGGTGGCCTGGGAGAGCATGGCGCTGCTGTGCTATCTGCTGATCCTGCGCTACCACCGGCGTGACGGGGTGGCCGCCGGCGGGTTCTGGTTCCTGGCGCTGTCCGAGGTCGGGTTCGTGCTCATCGTGGCCGCCTTCGTGATCCTGGCTTCCCAGACCGGATCCGGGGAGTTCCCCACGATCGCCGCGCACGCCTCGGCCGTGCCGATCGGCTGGCGCACCGCAGCCTACCTCCTCGCGCTGGTGGGATTTGGTTTCAAGGCCGGCCTGGTGCCACTGCACGTCTGGCTACCCGAAGCACACCCGATCGCACCCGCCGACGGTTCGGCGTTTCTGTCCGGGCTGATCGTCAAACTCGGCGTCTACGGGATCGTGCTATTCGCCTTCGACCTGCTCGGTACCGGGCCGGTCTGGTGGGGCCTGCTCACGATGGGACTCGGCGCCCTGTCGGCCGTGATCGGCATCCTCTACGCGCTGACCGAGCGAGATCTCAAGCGTTTCCTGGCCTTCTCGACCATTGAGAACGTCGGCGTGATCGTGACCGCGGTCGGTGCGAGCATGACGTTCGGCTCCTACCACCAGCCGGCGCTGGCTGCGTTCCTGCTGATCGCCGCGCTCTACCACGTCGCCAACCACGGCGCTTACAAGACGCTGCTGTTCCTGGAGGCCGGTGTGGTGGAGCACGCCACTGGCACCCGGGACATGGACCGGCTCGGCGGCCTGATCCACCGGATGCCGCGCTCGACGGCGATCACGCTGGTCGGCACAATGGGGATCGCGGCGCTACCGCCGCTCAACGGTTTCGTCAGCGAGTGGCTGATCTTCCAGGGACTGTTCCAGGGCTTCCGGATCCCGAGCCACCTGGTCGGCATCCTCGTCGTGGTGGCGGGCGCGAGCCTCGGCCTGAGCGGCGGCCTGGCCGTCGCCGCGTTCGTGCGCGCCTTCGGCATCCCGTACCTGGGGATGCCCAGGACCCGGCAGGCCGCGGCGGCGAACGAGCGGGGTCAGCCGATCGCCGGTCCCGCCCTGCTGGCCGGGGTCTGCGTGGCGCTGGGAGTAGGAGCTCCGGTCGTGCTGCTGGGCCTGGAACGCGCCGTGCACACCACGACCGGGACCGCCCTGCGCGCCAAGCTGCTCATCGGCAACCTCACGGTGATCCCGGCGCATACCGACTTCTCCGCGTTCTCCCCGACCTATCTCACCGTTTTCCTGGTCGCGGTCTGCGCGGTGCCGTTGCTGATCTACACCGCAGGTCGGCCGCGCGGCGTGAGTACCACGGTGCCGGTGTGGGACGGCGGCATCCTCGCCTTCAAGCCCCGCATGCAGTACTCGGGGATGACCTTTGCGGCGCCGACCCGGGTCACGTTCAGCCGGCTCTACCAGCCGACGGTCCAGCTGGAGCGAGCATCCGACGACCCGGCCGGTCGGTCGGGCCCGGTGCACTATGAGAGCGCGGTGTCCCCGATCTTCCAGCGCTACCTGTACCGGCCGGTCGTGGTCGCCGTCGAGTGGTTGGCCGACGCGGTACGACCGATCCAATCCGGCGACGTCAACCTCTACCTGCTCTATGTGTTCGTCACGGTCCTGGTGGCCTACCTGCTCGGTGGGCTCGGGGCCTGATCACGGCCGCACTGGTCGGTGACCTTCCTCAGCCACGGCGGCCGCGGCCTGGGCGGCGGCTATGGGATCGAGGTACTGCCCGCTCCGCTGCCGGGGGCGCAGGGTCTCATCCAGCTCGTAGCACAGCGGGATGCCGGTGGGGATGTTCAGCTGGACAACCTCGTCTTCGGACATCTGGTCAAGGTGCATGATCAGGGCGCGCAGCGAGTTGCCGTGGGCAACCACCAGTGGAACGCGTCCGGCGAGCAAGTCGGAACTCAGCACGTCCACCCAGTAGGGCAGCACCCGCGCAAGAACGTCGGCGAGACTCTCGGAGTCCGGGATCACCCTGGCGGGTAACGCAGCGTAGCGCGGATCACCGCGCAGAGCCTCGGCCGGCTCGGCGGGCATCGGTGGCGGTCGTTCGCGAAAGCCCCGCCGCCAGCGGAGAAACTGCGCATCGCCGACCTCGGCGCGGACCTCGGCCTTGGATCGTCCGGTGAGAGCCCCGTAGTGCCGCTCGTTGAGTCGCCACGACCGGGCGACCGGTAGCCAGGAACGACCCGCGACGTCCAGGGCGATCTCGGCGGTGCGGATGGCGCGGCACAGCACCGATGTGTGCACCACGTGCAGGTGCGGAGCCTGCTCACGCAGCAGCTCGCCGACCCGCCGGGCCTCGTGCTCGCCTGCGCTGGTCAACGGCACGTCCGCCCAGCCGGTGAACTGTCCCGCAGCGTTCGTGGTGCTCTGCCCGTGCCGCACCAGCACCAACGTCGGCATTGTCATCGGCTCCAGCGTTATCGACCCCAGCCCGCCACTCCGACCATCATCACGCCCGCACAGTGGGCACGGACTCCCGGGGTACCGATCAGCAGCCACCACGACGAGACGATCACCGGTATTCTCCAATTGATGGTGGAGGGGCTCGCCACAATCGCGGAAGGTCCGCCAACGGTCCCTGTTCGAGATGGCGAACGGGATTGGGGACACGCAGCGATGCCCCGTGGCATGTCGGCCAGCGGACTGGTGCGTTCCGCAGCCGTGCTCGCACTGATGGTCGTCGTGGTGTTCGGCGCGGCTCGGCCGACGTTGACGACGACGGTTTCCGGCCGGGTTGCTGGTGGACAAGGCGGTGGTCGTGCTGCCGACGTGCTGTCCTGGACGCTGGTGGCAGTCGGTGTAATGGCGGTACTGGCGTTGCTGAGCGTCCTACGGTGGCGCCGCCGACGTCACCTTGATGAGGATCAGCCGCACGAGCAGGTGTTGCCGCCGACCCAGCTGGACCGCGTGATTGGTTTGCTAATCGTCCTGTTCGTGTTCTGTGCTCTCGGCGCGGCCGGATGGTGGGCTGTCAGAGGCGGTGTTCAGTTGCCCAGCTCTCAATTGCACAACCTCCCGGGGGCCAACACGCCGTCAATGCCGAGCGGGGCGCGCCCGGTGCTTGCCCGGCCAGCGCCGACAGGTGGCGTCTTCCTGTTAGGCGGGGTGGCGCTGGTCATCCTGGTGGCTACCGTACTGGTCGGATGGCGACGTCGCACGCCACAGTCTGTGACGCCACCGCCCCATTCGAGTGCCCTGGCCGCAGCGGTGGTTGTCGGGCGATCTGCCCTGCGCGGCGCCGATAACGACCGGGACGCGATCCTCGCCTGCTACCAGGCGATGGAGCAGTCTCTGGCGGACCACGGCGTGGCCCGCGATGGAGCTGACACGGCCACCGAGCACCTGCGCCGTGCCACGGCCGCGGGGGTGGTGCGGCCTGACACGGTGAGTGAACTGGTCGCCGTGTTTCACCGTGCCCGCTTCAGCGACCATCCCGTGCACGCCGCCGATCGGGAAACCGCGCAACGGGTGCTTGCAGACGTGTCCAGCCAGCTTGCGGCGGCCCGATGAGCACCCGGTTGACGGCTGCGGCAGCCATCGCGGTTACCGCGTCGGTGCTCCTGCTGATCTCGGTGCTGCTGGCCGGTACAGTCGGCCTCATCGTGACCGCGTTGCTGGGCGGTGCAGTGGCGTTAGGTGCGGTTCGGGCCGGGCTGGGCACCGATGGCCGACCGGCGTCCCCGCAACAGTTGCGACCGTGGCCGCTGGAACCGTTCCATGCCTATCGGGAGATCCAGTTCGCGCTCGGTTGGGGCCGGGGGCGCGCGAGCCGCCCGGTGCTCACTCGGGTGGCCGCCGCGGTATTGGCACAACGGCACGGCATCGACATCGATCGTGATCCCGACGCGGCTCGCCGACTGCTCGGTGAGCACGCCTGGGTGTTGGCCAACCGCGAGTCGCCCATGAATGAGGATACCCGAACCTTGGCCGACATCGCACGGTTCGTGGACCGGTTGGAGGAGCTGTGACGACCACGGCCAGGGCACCCGCGGAAACCGGGCTGCTGGCGGCTGCAGTGCTCGATGAGGTTGAGCGGGTGGTGGTGGGCAAGCGCGATGCCCTGGAGCTGATCTTGTTGGGTGTGCTCGCCGGCGGGCACGTGCTGATCGAGGACCTGCCGGGACTGGGCAAGACCCTCATGGCGCGGAGCTTCACGCAGGTCTTGGGCCTGGACTTCGCCCGCATCCAGTTCACCCCCGACCTGTTGCCCGGCGACGTCACCGGCGTGTCGATATACGACCGGCGTAGCGGCGAGATGGTGTTCCGGCCAGGGCCGGTGTTCACCCACCTGTTGCTGGCCGACGAGATCAACCGCACGCCGCCGAAGACCCAGTCGGCGTTGTTGGAGGCCATGGCCGAAGGGCAGGTCAGCGTGGACGGTGTCACTCGGGGGCTGCCGCAACCGTTTGTCGTGCTGGCCACCGACAACCCGATCGAGTACGAGGGCACCTACCCCCTGCCAGAAGCGCAGCTTGACCGCTTCCTCGAGCGGGTGAGCATCGGTTATCTCAGCGCTGCCGACGAGGCGACGGTGCTGCGCCAGCACCGCAGCGACGGCACCCGACCGGAGCTGCGCCGGCTGTGCAAGCCGGCCGACGTGCTGGCCATGCGCGCCTCGCTGGATCGTGTGCAGGTCGTCGACGATCTGGTCGGCTACATCGTCGCGCTGGTCGATGCAACTCGCCACCACCCGAAGGTCGTCGTGGGAGCCAGCCCACGCGGGGCGATCGCCGTGCAGCAACTGGCCAAGGCCCACGCGGTGCTCGCCGGCCGGGACTTCGTGTTGCCTGAGGATGTCAAGGCCGTCGCCGTGCCCGCACTCGCGCACCGGCTCGCGTTGCGTCCGGAGATGTGGGTGCGCCGGATCACCGGCGAGGACGTGATCACCGAACTGCTCGCGCAAGTCCCCACCCCGCCGACGCGGCAGTGAGCACCGAACGCGTCGCTCCGCGGTGGCGACCCAGCGACCTGCAGCGGCGCCTGGTCAGTATCGCCGCGCTCGCCTGCCTGGCCCCGTTGGTTTTCGCTCGCCCCACGCTCCTGTTGGTGGCCGCTCCGCTAGTCGGCGCGTTGCTGGCCGCGCACCTGCGCCCACCACCAGCGGAGCTGCACATCGACTGGGAATGCGGGCCGATCCGAGCCTTGGAGGGCGAGGAGATCACCGTGCGGGTCACGGTCCACCCGGCAGCCGGCCGCGTGAGTGGGGTACTGCCGCTGGCCGGCATGCCCCATCAGACGCGCTTCACACCCGATCCGAACGGTGCACAGTGGACAGTGTGGCCGGGCCGTTGGGGTCGCTGGCCGATCGGCCCACTGCACCTTCGCGTCAGTGCGGTATGCGGCCTGCTGCAGGCGGATCTCGTACTGCCGCTGCCGGAGGTCACCGTGTACCCGGCGACTCCTCGCATGGATCTCTTGCCCACCGCCGAGCGACTGGCCCGGCAGATCGGCGACCATGTCGCGACGACCACCGGCCACGGCAGCGAGTTCGCCATGGTCCGCCCGCAGCAACCGGGCGACTCGGCTCGTCACATCAACTGGGCGCAGTCGCTGCGCCGTCAGGAACTGCACGTCAACCAGCGGTGGGCCGAGCATGCGCTGGACGTGGTCATCGCGGTGGACACCTTCTCCGATGTCGGCCCGCCGGGCCGCCGGACGCTGGATGTCGGGGTTCGGGGCGCTGCCGCAGCCGTCGCCGGCTACCTGCGTCATCACGACCGGGTCGGCGTCGTGGTGCTCGGCGGCATGCTGCGCTGGATCGGGCCCGATTCCTCGGGCCGGCAGTTCTACCGGATCGTCGAGTACATCCTGGACATGCCGCGCTGGGACAGTGCGGTGAATCCCGATATCGACCGCATCCCGCGCCAGGCGTTGCCACCCGGCGCTCTGATCGTCGTATTCTCACCACTGTTGGACAAGCGCGTGCTGCACGTGCTGGCAGACCTGCGGGAGCGCGGTTTCCCGGTCGTGGTCGTGGACGTGCTCACCTGCGAGCCACCCGTGGACAGCGACGAATCGTCGCGGTTGGCGCTGCGGCTGTGGCGGCTGGATCGGGTGGCGCTGCGCCATGGTCTGGACGCACTCGGGGTAGCGACGGTGCGCTGGGATGGCACAGAACCGCTGGACCTGGCTCTCGGCCCGCTACGACGACGACCCGTCGGGGGAGCGCGGCGGTGATCCGGCGACCCGGCAGCGCGGACCTTCCTGCGGCGCTCGCGGGCGCCGCGATGCTGGCCTGGTCCGCGGTAGCCGTTGGTGCCTGGGTGGTGGTGGCAGCGTTGGGTGTGCTGGCCGCCGCGGTCACCACGTTTCGCTGGCCCGGCACGGCTGCGGCTGCTGTCGCGGTCCTGGCACAGCTCGCGCGCGGCCCGTCGGTCGTGGATGGACTCGTGGCGGGGCTACTGGTGGCCGCCTATCTCGTGTTGCTCGACGGGATACCACGCGTGGACGGTCTCATGCCACTGGCGGTCGGTGCCGCCCTGACCACGTCTGTCGTCCTCGCGGTGGTGCTGTGGGCGGTGCAGCCGTCGGTGTGGTGGGTGCTGGCGGCCAGCGTCGCGGCGCCCCTGGCGTTGTTGTTGGCCAGCTCGGGACAACCGTGGCCGATGAGCTGGCTGCGGGCTTCGTCGCGCGGGGCCGGTTGCACGGATGATCGCGGCGTTCTCGATCCCTAGCGGAGTGAGCAACTGCCGATGCACGCGGCGGGGTTGCTGGGCAGCACTGCGGCGCGGTCAGCTCTGGTCGGTGTCCGCGTAGACGGCTTGAAGGTGTCGAGGGATTTTGTCATCTCCCGTTCACGAAGGCTTCCGCTGGGCGCCGCCTGACAAGTACCACCGCTCCCAGCGATATTGCCTTCATGACGCGACCCCTGAACCCGCCCGGTGCGACTCCCGACGTCGGCGTGCCAGCCAGGTTGGCCGCCCGCATGAGCATCGGTAAGCAGCAGGATCGGCTGGGTGCATTCTTTAAGGCCCGGCCGATGAGCAGGCGCGGCTCTGCGCCGGGCGGCCGGTGCGCAGGCCGGGTAGGAGCTGGCCTCGCGCGGCCGAGGCGCTGGGTATATCGCTACCCAGCAGCTTGAGCCGGACGACTTCAACCGGATCGGCGCCACCGTGCCGCACCTCGCCGACGTCAAGCCCTTCCACTCGCACGTGATGGACTCGGTGGACGAGGTTGGTGGGGTGCCGGTGGTGATGAAGGCCCTGCTGGCCGCGGGATTGCTGGACGGCGACTGCCTCACCGTCACCGGGCGCACCGTCGCGGAGAACCTGCGTCCCGCGCTGGAGTCCGTACGGCCTTGCCGCACCGTTCCGCGACGCCCAGCAGCGCCGCTTGCCACAGTGTCTGGGCCAGCGCCAGCAGCGGGACAGCGACCACGGTCACCACGTAGCCGATGATCGACAAAGCCCAGTGCCGGCCGGTGCGGTCAGACAGCCGCCCGGTGACCAGCCGCGCCACGAGCGCAACCGCCTCGCCGAACCCGGTCACGAACCCGACGACGAGCGCGCTGGCGCCCATCGTCGCCAGGAACGGGCCGACGATCGCCCGAGCACCCTCGTAGACGAAGTCCGCCAGGCAGCTGACCACCCCGAAGGCCAGCACGAACCGCAGCGGGGACAGCCGGTTGGTGACCGGCTGCATCCTTACGCGAGTCCGGCCACGACCGCGAGCACGGCGAGCAGAGCGATCAACATGTAGCCGAGGTAGGCGTCGAGCCGGCCGTTCTGCATTCTCTTCGCGGTGCGCACCAACAGCAGCAGCGGTAGTCGCAGCGGGCGGTACAGAAACCGCTCTACCACCTCCACGACGTCAGCGGTGTAACCGACGTGGGCTCCCGCGGCGTCGCGGTGCGGGTCTCCAGTGCGCCCGCCCGACTCCCGTTCCAGGACGGTGAGCTCGGATCGGGTGTACAGCAGGTTGGCCAGAACCTTGCGAGTCGGGTTGGCGAACCCGAAGGGGGTGTACTGGTTCTCGCCGGCCACCCCGCCGGTCGCCGAGCGCCAGGCCGGGACCCGCCGCACCGCGAACATCCGCTGGCCCCCGAAGGCGACGCTCATCCCCAGCACCGCCAGCAGCAGCAACGGCATCACGACGACGAGCCAGGACGGCGACAGCGCGGAGAACTCGGCGTACACCGGTTGCAGCACCCACTCCGATTTCAGCGCCCCGGCGGCGACGTCTCGCCCCACTACGGGGTCGAGTCCAGCGGCCAGCACTCGGATCCACAGCGGGGCGACCGCGGCCACGCCCAGACAGCCCGCCCCGAGCAGGACCAGTCCGGCGGTGCCCAGCGGGCCGACGTCGCGGCCACGGGTCATCTCGGCTGGTCCCCGAGGCCCGAGCACGATGAGTCCGACGATTCGGACAAATGCCACTGCGGCGAACCCTGTGGTGATCGCGACCAGGGCGCCGGCTAGCGCCAGCGGCAGCGCGTAGACCAGCCGGCCGATCCGGAACTGCTGCATGAGCGACTCCAGCAGGAACCACTCCGACACGAATCCCACAGTCAACGGCAGGCCGGCCAGCGTGAGCGCTCCGACGGCCAGACCCGTTCCGCTAGCGGGCAGGCGATGCCCCACGCCGCGCAACGCCTCCAGCTCGGTGGTGCCCGTAGCGTCCTGGATCCCGGACGTGGCCGAGAACAGCAGCGACTTGGCCAGCGCGTGCGCCACCACCTGTAGGGTCGCCGCGAGCAGACCCACCGCGACCAGCGGCGGCCGGTCCACTGCGGCTCCGACCAGGGCTACGCCGTAGCCGACGCTGATCAGACCACCGTTCTCAATGCTGGAGTACGCCACCACTTCGGCCAGGTCAGTCTGCACAGTGGCGTGCGCGATGCCCAGCAACGCGGTGAACCCGCCCAGCAGCAGGACGATCACCGCTAACCAGCCGGGCGGGACCCGCAGCAGGTCCAGGGTACGCCACATCCCATAGAAGCCGACATTGACGGCCACGCCGGCCATCACCGCGCGCAGCGGCCCGGGAGCGGCCCGGTAGCCCCGCGGCATCCAGACGTGCAGCGGGACCAGCCCGACCTTGACGGCGAACCCGCCGACCAGCAGCGCGAACGCGGCATCGCGCAGTCCAGAACGCGGCACCGACGCGAGCTGGACGAAGCTGAAACCGCCCGCGCGAGCGGCGAGCAACAGGAAACCGAGCAGCAGCGCCGCGCCGCTGACCTTGCCGAGGTTGATTGTGATGATCGCCGCGTCGGCGCGGTCAGCTTTGGTTCGCTCGAAGCCGGCCAGCAGGTAGAACGCGATCGTGAGCAGCTCCCAGGCCAGCAGGAACAAAAAAGCGTTGTCGGCGGTGATGATGACGGCTACCGAACCCAGCGCCAGGCAGTGCGTCGCCGCCAGGCTCCGGTACCGGACCCGGCCCGGGCGGGCGGCCCACGCCGCGCACACCAGGCTCACCGGCACCGCCACCGCGAAACTGATCACCAGGAACAGCCCGGACAGCCGATCGACGGTCAGGGCTGTGGTGCCGAAGCCCAGCGCCCCCGATCCCAGAGCAGAGTCCAGACCGAGCCGAACGCCCGCGCCGGAGATGCCCGCGGCACCGACCACGACCAGCAGCACCGACGCCGCCGCAGCCACGAGATAGGGCACTGCGCGCGGAATAGCGTGGCGCACCCCTGCCAGCAGGTCGATCAGTCCGGCACCGAGCAGGGCCAGCAAGGCTATGGCGAGCAGCCACACCATCCGCGATTCACCGACCTTCCGGAAGGATTCGGCCGACGGCCAGCAGCAGCGCATGCAACAGGCTGAACGGGGACGGGGGTGAGCCGGGAACCCACACATCGACGTTGACCAGATCGCCGATTCCCTCAGCAACCGCGTAGCTGGGGGCGACCAGCCCGCCACTGACCGCGTCGGTTCCGGCGGCGATCACGACCAGCGGTCGGGGGGTGGCTTCGATGGTGCGGCGCAGCGGCTCGGCCATGCCGTGCGAGCCTGCCCCGGTGATCAGCAGGACGTCGGCATGCCGGGGGCTTGCGGTGAAGAAGATTCCCAGCCGGTGCACGTCGTAGACGGGATTGAGCAGGGCGAGCACCTCCCACTCCTCCGACCCGTCCGAGCCCGCGTCGACGTGCCTGATGTGCACAGATCGGCGAAACATCCGCCGGACCCGGGCCGCCAACTGGCGGCGGACCAGTTCGACGGCCTCGTCGGTTTCCGGGAGTTGCGGCACGACCAGGGCCTGACGATGCAGCCGCGCGGTCTGGCTACCGGATACCCAGCCGAACAGGTCCGGCCGTTCCCGCACACACCGTCCACACAGGATGCACCGGCCGGCGTCGAGCTGTAGCACGCCGGCCCGGTTGTGGATCGCCCCTGTTGGGCACAGTGTCTCGTCGACCGGTACGCCGTTGGCAGACCCGACGACCAGTGGGCGTACCGAAGCAGGGAAAGCCTCGGCGTAGGGATCCGACCGGCGCGGGTAGCCGGTGGTGACCACCCCGTTGCGCAGCCCGCGCAGCACCCACGGCATCTACATCACCACCCCGGCGATGGACAACCCAAAACTGGCCTCGTTGAAGGGAAAGTCGGTCAGGATGTCACCGACGAAGATCGACGGGAACAGCATGAGATTGTGAAACGACGCTGAGCGCGGCGCGCAATAGCTGATCCGCGCGGCATCGTCGAAGTCGAGTAGGTAGAGCACCTCGCCCTGGGGGGCTTCGGCCCACCCCACGGCCTGCCCCGCCCCCGGCTGCGCGGCCACGCTGAGCTGGTCGGTGTCGCAGTCCGGTAACCGCCCGACCGCCTGACGGGTGAGATAGAAAGCCGCTTCGATCTCGTCGATCCGCACCTGCATCCGGGCCTGCGCGTCCCCCGCGCTGCGGACCGCAACAGGTGGCGGCGCCAGCTGCTGGTAGCCGTCGTAGGGGCGAGACACCCGGCAGTCATCGGCGCAGCCGCTACCACGGCCGATCGGTCCGAGCGCGCCGTGGGTCCGGGCCAGCTCAGGATCCAGGGGCCCAGCGGTGCGGACGCGATCCAGGAACGACGAAGTGTCCAGCAACGCGCGCACGTCACCGTTGATGGCGTGTTGCAGCCGGTCGAGCTCGGCGGTGACCTCGTCGGCGGGCAATCGGGGCAGAGCGGTCACGCCACCGGGGACGACGACGCCGCGGCCGAAGCGGCTGCCGGACAGCGCGCCGACCAGCCGCAGGGTGTGTTCCTTGTGCAGCCCGAACCGCGCGGTGGCCACGGCTAGGCCGGCGGCGTCGGTGAGCTTGCCCAGGACGTCGAGGTGGTTGGCGATGCGCTCCAGCTCAGCGTGCAGCACCCGGATCATCGCAGCGGCGACCGGGACGCGGGCGCCGGCGAGGGTCTCCACAGCGTGCGCGAAGGCCAACGCATGCGCCACCGACGCGATGCCCTCGACCCGTTCGGCCAGCAGCACCCCATCGTCGGCGGTCATGCCCTCGAAGCGTTTCTGCACTCCGCGGTGCTTGGCATGCGGGCGGATGCGCAGGTGGGGGATGTCCTCGCCGGGGGTTTCCACCAGGTATTCGACCGATTCGAAGACACCGGAGCGCACCGGGCCGTGCGGGATGGTGAAAACCCCGGTGCCGTGCAGGTGCACCGACAACGCTCGCTCGTCGGGTTCGATCCGGTCCGGTTGCCCGGGTGCGCCGGGGTGGGGCAACAAGCGGCTGGCGTCATCTCTGTGCGGCAGTACCAACGGGTCCAATCGGGGGTGCCCGTCGGGCAGCAGCCCGACCAGGTCGTGGATCGCCCGCTCGTACCAGAACGCCGCGGGCAGCTGCGGCGTCAGGGCCGGATAGTGGGTGACGCCGGCCGGCAGGGTCGCCGAAAGCGGGGTGACATCGCCGTCGTGCGCGACCAGCGCGGTGAGCGAGGTTCCTGCATCGGGATCACCCCGGCCGAGCAGCGCAGCGAAGCGCTGGCCGCTGGCCAGGCGCATGTGCAGGGCATGGTGTAGGGCGCCGACCGGATCCTGCGCGGGGCTGCGCACCGCGGACCGGCTCACAACGCACCTCCCAGTTCGGCGGCCCCGCGGGCGATGAGGGCGGCCAGCGCGTCCGGCGGGTGCAGGCCCAGCACCAGCAGTGCGAGCACTCCAACGACCATGGGTGCCACCATCCAGGCGCTCGGCTCGCCGCGCGGCGCTGTCGCGGCGCCCGGGCCGCCAGGGCGCGGCACGAACAGCATCCGGGTGGTCGCCATCGACAGCCCGAGGAAGGCCAGCGTGACCAGGGCGACCATCGCTGCGGCCGGCACGTAGCGGGCCGAGGCCAGGCCGCCGGCGACGATCTGGAACTCGCTGCGGAACAGCCCGAACGGGGGCATCGCGGACAGCGCGAGGATCGCACAGAGGAACAGCGGGGCGGTCCACGGCAGGCGGTCGAGGCCGCCTCGGATCCGTCCGATCTCCTTGGTGCCGTAGGCGCGCACCAGCACGCCGGCACCGAAGAACGCGTTGCTCTTGGCCGCGGCGTGCGCCAGCACGTGCAGCAGCACTCCGGCGAACGCGATCGGGGCGCCGAAGGAAACCCCGATGGCCAGGATGCCCATGTGCTCGACACTGGAGTAGGCCAGCAGCCGCTTGAGGTTGCCCTGCTCGACCAGATACAGCGCGGCCAGCAGCAGCGACAGCATGCCGAAGACGAGCAGTACGCCGCGGGGGAACCCGGTGCCCAGAGTGGCGCCGGCGATCTGGTAGTAGCGCAGCACGGCGTAGAAGCTGACCGCGAGCAGCGACCCAGACAGCATCGCCGAAACCGGGGTGGGTGCCTCGGAGTGCGCGTCGGGCAGCCAGGTGTGCACCGGGAAGAGCCCCATCTTGGTGCCGAAGCCGACCACCGCGAGCACGAACGCAAGCTGCACGGCGGGGTGCGGCAGCGCCGTCCCAGCCCGCAGCAGCGGAGCAACGGTCAGGTCGTAGGACGGTCCGAGCACCGACGCGCCCGCGTAGTACATGACGATCGTGGCCAGCAACGCGATCCCCAGCCCGGCCGAGGCGATCAGCACGTACTTCCACGCGGCCTCGGCGCTGCCCCGGGTGCCGTCCAGCGCGACCAGCAACGCCGAGACCACCGTGGTGATCTCAACCGCGATCCACAGCAGCGCCAGGCTGTTCATCAATGGAGCGCACAGCATGGCCCAGGCGAACAGGTTCAGCCCGACCCAGAACAACCGTGAGTAGCGGGGAAAGTCCGCTCGCTCGTGTTCGGCGCGCAGGTAGCCGACAGAGTAGGCGGTGGTCGTCGCGTAGAGGAAGGCAGTGCCCAGCACGAAGACCACCGAGATCGCGTCGGCCCGGAGAAAGCTCAGCGCGACCGGTCCCTTGGACGCGGCGGGCACCAGGGCCAGCGCGAGCCCGAGGCACGCCACGCCAACCGTCACCGAGGCGGCGGGCGCGATGCGGCGTCCTGGCAGCAGCGAGAGGAGCGCCCCGAGCAGCGGCAGCACGGTCAGGGCAACGAGTACGGCTTTCATGTCCTCACCCACGCAGCTCAGTGAGTGTTGCGGTGGACAGCGACTCCGACTGCTCGTGATGCACCCGGATCAGCACAGCGAACACCACGACGGCGACCAGCAGATCGAACAGGAACGCGACCTCGAGGAGCAGCGGTAGCCCGGCGGCGACCACCATGCTGGCCAGCGACACCCCGTTCTCCAGCGCGAAGAACCCGATCGCCTGGGAGGCGACGTCCCTTCGGACGATCATCAGCACGAACGACACCAGAATGATGGCCACCGCCACCGCCAGCGCGGCGGCCGGCAGTACCGGGCTGCCCAGCTGAAACCGGGCGCTGGCGAAGAATCCGAAGGCGGCGACCGCCACCGCGAGCAAGACCATGCTGGCCACCCCAAGAGAGCGACTGCCCGCGATCTCCTGGTTGGTCCGGCGCAGCAGCCGCAGCATGACCAGCGGGACCGCCACCACCTTGAGCAGCACCGAGAACGTCGCCAGCCCGTAGAGCTCGGGCACGTCCCGGGCGAAGGCCACCACCACGGCGAGCACCGAGATCACCACCGACTGCGCCGCATAGAGCCGGATCTGAGCCCGCAACAGGGTCGCCTGCAGCATGCCGAACTCGATGACCAGCATCAGCACCGCCAACGCCGTGGTCAGCCCAGCGTAACTGGACGGCGGCGCGGCGACAGCCGCGATCAGCGGCGCCATCAGCCACCCCCGAAGTACAGCGTGAACACTGACAGCACCGCCAGCATGAAGGCCGCCGACACGAACTCGGTGATCTTGAACAGGCGAAGTTTGGCGAACGAGTCGTCGATCACCGCGATGCCCACACCGAGCAGCGCGCACTTGCCGACCAGCGCCAGGATCGCCAGCGCCACCGCGAGCAGCGAGGCGTCAGAGGCCAGCCCCCACGGCGCGATGAACACATTGATGAGGATCACGAACAGGATGAGCTGCTTCATCGTCGAACCCCAGCGAAGCAGCGCCAGGTACGGGCCGGAGTGCTCGAACGACCGAGCCTCCTCGATCATCCCGAACTCATTAGTGCCGGTATGGGTCTCGACGGGGATCCGGCCGGTCTCGAAGAGGATCACCATGAACAGCGCCGCCGCGGCGAGCAGGTGTGCCGGTCGGACGATCTGGTCGGCTGAGGCCCGGACCGTCTTGGCCAGTGCGTACGGCAGATCGGTACCGGTGACCAGCGCGACGGTGAACACCACGAATAGCACCACCGGCTCGGTGATCGCGGCGAAGGTCTTGGCGCGGCTGGCTCCCAACTGTGCATAGGGCGATCCGGTACTGGCAGCGGCGATAGCGATGACGAAGCTGGCCAGGGCGAGGATGAACCCACCGCCCAGGATGTCGCCCATGTAGCCCAACGGCAGCGGGAACGTGGTCAGCACCGGGATCAGCAGCGGCACTGTGAGATAACAGGTCATCGCGACCACCGGCGCGGCCAAAAACACCCAGCTCACCCCGAACGGAGCCAGCGCTTCCTTACCGAACAGTTTTGCGATGTCGTAGTAGGGCTGCAGCACCCGCGGTCCACGTCGACCCTGCAACCGGGCCTCCACCCGGGCGATCACGCCGTTGATCCCCGGCGCCGCCACCAACACCGTCAAAACCTGCAGAGCCTGAACCACAGGGATCGGCAGCATCATCGCCGGCACCGCCGATCGGCAGGCCGGCTCAAGCTATTCCCTTCGACCACCCGAACCTCCTCTACCGTCGGCCAACGCAGTGCGCTGTGTGATGCGGTAGAGACCATTAGCGGCCCGGGTGGTCCGCAGTTTCGGCGAGTCCCATCGCCGTAGATTCAGTGTGACCGGAGATCGTGAGCCCACGCAAGTGGACGCTCCGGGGGTGTTTGCGGTTGGCGCACCCAGGCCGGCGCGTGGCGGCAGGCGAACGCCGACTCGCCGGGTGGGGGCGATCACAGATGACCCGATACTTGTGCCGCATCCGCCCGCTGGCGGTTACGGTGACCGGCGAGCTGGACGGCTCGCGGCGGTGGGGCCCGCCGTCCATCCGGAAACTGCGGCCAGGCCGCCAACGGTCCCAACCCGATCCCTGGTAGGAGTACGCCCGTGGCCGAGATCCCCGCCTACCTCCCCGGCGATACTCAGGCCGACGTCGACCCCGACCTCGAACCCGCCGCGCCGAGCGACCATGCCCCAGCAGTAGTCGGGGGCCGTTCGACACCGCCCGCCGGTCTCCGGTTGGCGTTGCGTGGCCGGTGCTGGCCATCATCTCCGCCGGCGGTGTGGCCGGCGCTCTGGCCCGCTACGGCCTCACCGCAGCGTTCCCGCACACCACGGAGGAGTTCGCGTGGGCCACGTTCGGCATCAACGCCTCCGGCTGCCTGCTCATCGGCGTGCTCATGGTGCTGCCGCCGCCCGGCTCGACGTGGCGGCGGTGTTCCTCTACGCGGGCACAGCCTTACCCGGCCGGGTAGGTGACCGGGAAGTCAACATCGTCGACGCCTTCGAGGCGGTGGGGGCCTGTGCGAGCGGTCTGATCAGCCGAGCGGACGTCGACGTCAAGCCCTTCGGGGCGCACGTGATGGCCTCGGTGGACCAGGTCGGCGGTGTGCCGGTGGTGATGAAGGCGCTGCTGGACGCGGGGCTGTTGCACGGCGGCTGCCTCACGGTTACCGGGCGCACCGTCGCTGAGAATCTCACCGTGGCCGGGCGGCGCGGACGGCAGGCCGCCCGGCGAGTGCAGCGAGCTGCTAGCGCACGTGGCTGAGCACGAGGCGCGGTCTCGACTGCGATGAGCGAGCCCGGCGGCTGCCCCGTAGGTGGACGGGGAGGAGCCCGCACCGCACCTGGCGGGATCGGACGGGCGCCAGGCTGACGTTGCTGTCGACACTGCGCGGTGCTGAGGTCCTGCGTCTTAGCGATCGCCGATGCGGACATTGCGTGGCGCTGGATCCGTGCGATTCCGCCTCGGCAAGCCCACCCGAGGAATCGGCTCCGCACGCATCGCCCCAGCAATCGCCGTCCGGTAGCCGAACGACCGCTGGGGACTCACAGCAGCAGCACGGTCGCACGACTGCTCACCGGCATCCAGCTGGAGGCGACGGTCTCCGAGCTGGATCAAGTCGTCCTCGGCCGCGTGTAGTACAGTTTGTAGCATGTCTTCGCTTACGATCCGCACTGACTCCGAGGTTGAGCAGGCCCTCGAGTATCTGACCCGGGACGGGCAATCCCGCTCGGAGGCAGCGCGTGCCGCAATCTTGGAGGCCGAACGCGCCCATCGACGGGCGCGGCTGCGGGCCGAGGCGGAGGATCTGCGCAACGACCCCGACGATGTCGCCGCATCACGGGAGTTGGCCGCGGAGATGGACACCATCCGTGCGTGGTGACCTGTACCGGCTGAAAGCATCCCGGGACGTCCGCGGCCACGAACAAGCCGGCGCCCGCTACGCGGTAGTGCTCCAGTCCGACGATCTCCCGCTCTCCACGTGGATCGTCGCGCCGACCTCGACCGGACGGCGGGCGGCATCGTTTCGCCCCGAGGTCGAGATCGATGGCACGAAAACCCGCGTGATGGTCGAGCAGCTGACCGTGATCGACCCGCAGACGCGCCTCGGTGAGTTCGCTGGCCGGCTGAACGGCTCCGAGATGCAAGCCGTCAGTGCCGCGCTGCTGACCGTCCTGGCCTTGGACTGAGCGCGGCCGGCTCCGCTGACCGGCCATCGTGACTCAGCGGGCAGTGGTTACCCCGCTCTCGGTGGACAGCCCGGCGCCGACCCAGTCCTCGATGCCGTCGGTGTACTTCCGTACGTCGATGTACCCGAGCCGTTCGAGCTTCCCGGCGACCTGCGTGCTGTTCTGGCAAGCCGGGTTGGAGCAATAGGTGACGATCGCGGCGGTCTTGTCCGGCAGCAGTTCGCCGGCGCGATCCTCGACGTCGGCGGCGATGAGGTTGACGGCGCCGGGGAGATGCTGCTGGCTGTAGTAGGACTCGGGTAGCGCGTCGACGGCGGTGATGGTTCCGGCGTCGAGACCGGTCTTCAGGTCGTCACGGGACATGGTGCGCGTCATGTCAGAAACCTCCTGAGATGAGATAGGTGGGTTGGACGAGGCGAAACCGGCGGGAGGTTGTCCCGGATCTCGTGGAACTTGAGGTGGCGGTCCCCCACCTG
>JRHI01000052.1_pt1 | contig 107057 bp, 88 predicted proteins | sample 215371 | NCBI WGS metagenome assembly JRHI01 (sample SAMN02929681, study PRJNA255918) | sediment metagenome | biome: cave system; feature: Ice Cave; material: Sediment; isolation source: sediment from deep within a dark volcanic ice cave with no known source of... ...
CTCTTGTGTGTGGGAGGCTTTTGTTCAGGGTAAGAAGTGCAACTGTAGTGTGTCGTGCCACAATTCGTACAAACGCAAAACTCAGCTTGGTCCGACGCAAAACTTAGGTTGAAACTGTAGTACACCAGGATAAATGTGTAGAAATTGCCAGCTTAATGGCTGTTCCCACGGGATGCGCAACGAGGTGTAAGCAAGCGAGCAATAAAGTAAGGGAAGGAGATGACTAAAGGCAGACAGAGGTTCTTGGCCCTCATGATCGGCTCAGAGGGGAGATGACCCGACATTGAAAAAGCTTCTTGGTGTGTCAGTTCCTCCTGTCTTCGTTGCTGGCGAGGAATGTGGGAACGCCAGCGACAGTGATGCGCTGGTGGGGTGGTCCCGACCAGGCATTGCATGCGAGCCGATCTTGCCAACTCCAACGGTGATGCGACCGCACCGCACGTGGTGGGCGAGGGGGAGGGGAAAGGCTCAGCGGTATGCCGACAAGCGGAAGGATCTCGACGTATTGCCTGCGCCAGTGGGTCATCCAGGTGCGGCGAAGTGCTCGCCCAGCCACATCCACCCACCGGATCGGTCCGAGCAGGACCGGCTTGCGCGAAACCTCCACCGGTGCGGGTGGAGGCAAGAGACGACGGACCGCACTCACACGACGGGCTCGATCCCCTTTGGCTCCTGATGCCAGACACTGCTCTCGCAAAGAACAGGGCAGACAATCCGTCTGGTAGGCTAGGTAGACGGCTCGCTGGGTAAAGGCATTCTCTTGACGCACTTCGCTCAACCACAGGCTGGCCCCGGCTGGGCAGCGCAGCTTCCCGTCCTCTTGCAACACGAAGTCCTCTGCCCCGAAACGCCCCGTGGCTCGTCCGAACGCGGCGGCCCACTGCCATGGGCCATACTCTTCCGGTGAGGGTTCTGAAGCTCCGAAGACAGCAGGAGCTTCTTTGGCAGAGGCCCACTCGATCTCGCGCACCTGGACGCCCTGCATCATCTGTCCCAGGCAGAGGCGCAGGTTCCACACCCATTGACACGCAATTTGCCACAGCTCTTGCCCACACTCGGTGTAGGAACACCAGCAATCGGGATCTTCTTCGACGTCTTCATCGGCCAGCACCGCCTCGAAAGCGCCACGCCCATGATAGAGATCGAGCACATCCTCCACCAGGAACCCCTCAGCATCCAGTGTCGTGATGAACAGTTCATAGACCCACTCCCCGACGCGCTTGCCCACCGGAATGTGCTCGCCTTTAGGAGGAGCAGGATGCCGGGCCACAATCACTCGCACAGGAGACAAGTCCTCACCTAGTTCTGGCCAGCCGCCCTCAAACAACTCGACGACCACACCGCTGTTCATCCTCGTCATGCCCGCCGTCGGTGCATGAGCCAGCACGCGCTGGATTTGGGGATGCTCCAGGAGCAAATATCCTCTCCATCGCGTCACGAAAGGTGTGCTGGCCAGAAGCAGTTGAGCGACGACGGTCGCATCGCCATAGGCTCCGTCCAGACGGATCAGCGCCATTTCTGGGGGAAACGCGAAGTGCTTCAAATAAGCGGTGATGGCTCGCAGCGCCGAAGCCAGTTCCCCGCGATAGTCGCCATTGCCCTTGCCCGCATACGTCCCGACCCATTGGCGCGTGTGCATCTGAAGCGCTGTGGTACGTGTGCGCACCACCTCCCCCCGCTTGCGCCCTCGGTAGCCAGGCGCACAGACGCCATCGAGTCGGCGTTTGGCAGTCGGCAAGGCAGGATCGCAGGGCAGCGCGCGTTGCCGTGCAGCTTGACGCGTCGCATCCACATCAAAGACGATGTAGCGCCGCCCCTGTCGATCCCAGATGCCACCGATGGTTTCTGGGGTCCACCCTTCGGCAAAGCTGGACTGCTCGAAGAGCGTGCGAAACGCTTCCAAGCAGGGACGATCCACGTCTGCCAGGAAGCGACTCAGGCTGGAGCGATGGGGAAGGCAGGCACGCCCAAACAGCGCCATGAATGCCGTCTCGAAAGGCTCTACTCGCTCAAAGAAGTCAGAGAGCGTCCGTTCTCCGCTGATGGCATAGCCGATCAACAGGGCCAGAAAATCGATGGGTTCATACGTTCCGAAGCGCCCGCGCACCAAGCGCACCTGCTGCGCAAAGGCTTCCAGAAGCCCTTGCTTCTCCAGGTAGCGAGCAATGATGACGACTTCAGCAAACCACGCAGGCACCGAGAAGCGGGTTTCAGAGGTGGTTTGGACCTCAATACAAGGGTTGGATATCATACGTAGAGAGACCTCCTTCTGGGAAAATGACACAGTTCTTTCCCATTAGAGGCCTTTTTTTCTTCTTCTGCCAGTAATTTCCTTCTTGTCAGCTCGTTGCGCATCCCGTGGGCATACTCTTCCAAGACGGTTTCACCAGCCTCTATGCTTATCTTTACTGGCACAACTGCAACATACGTATCATCTTGGGATGAAGCTTTTCCTGATTGAACAGTAGCTGGTTTATGGTTTTTGCTGTGCTTTTTCACTGTTGAGTATAGCATATTATCTCACTGACTGCTTATTCAGGATCGGGATACATATAACATCCTTTTATACGAACCAGTCAAGAATAGTGCTCCACCTATTCCCTGCGAACAGATTCGTGTGCCTTATTCTTCTTGTCCTCACGCACATAGCGGAATAAGGTCGAGCGGGAGATCCCAAAGGTCGTACAGAATTCATCAATAGTATGCGTCTTGTCGTTGTACGCGCTGAGTACCATAGCGACTTTCGATGGCGTTCTGAGTGTTTTTGGCCTGCCGCCTTTGCGCCCTCTGACCCGTACTGAGGCTAATCCGGCATTGGTGCGCTCTCGGATTAAATCGCGTTCAAATTCTGCTAAGGCTCCCATGACATGAAAAATCAGCTTGCCTCCGGGTGTGGTGGTATCAATTTTCTCGGTCAGACTGATAAAATCAACGCCGCGCTCTTTCAGTTCGTTTAAGGTCTCAATCAGATGTTTCAACGAGCAACCTAACCGGTCAAGTTTCCAGACGACAAAGGTATCTCCAGGTCGCGCATGGGCTAACGCCTCTTCTAAGGAGCAGCAAGGATTAATCAAACTTCTGAAGGATTTTTTGCTGGTGTAGGGCATGCTACACGATCCCTACCACAATTAACGGGCTATGAAAAAGGTGAAGAAAGGGATATCTGCCGCCTTCACTGCTGCTTGACCACTGCTACCGCGAAGCCATCAGTATAGTCATCATCCATTGCCAGTACGAGAGAGACCAGGCGGGGGTCGCTTGCCATCCTTTTATTTAATGCGATAATACCGGCAACCCCATCATCTTCTGGCTGTTTGAACGCCTTTCCCTCACGGATACAGTTGTCAGCAACGATAATGCTGCCGGGGCGGGTTAGGCGTAACGCCCAATCCAGGTACAAGGCATAGGGCGGCTTGTCAGCGTCGATAAAAACAAGGTCGAAGGGAGCTTCACTTTCAAGTGTGGGAAGGAGATCGAGCGCTCTCCCAACGCGCACCTCAGTGCGGTTGCTCACGCCAGCTTTCTCGAAAGAGGTGCGCACCACCGTGGCATGTTCGGGGTTCATTTCCAGGGTAATGAGGCGACCATCAGCGGGTAAGGCGCGCGCCAGCCAGATACCGCTATATCCGGCCAACGCGCCGATTTCCAGTATCTTGCGCGCATTACACATCGTTGCCAGCAGTTGCAGGAACTTTCCCTGGATCGGCGAGATCTGAATCTCAGGTAAGCCAGCCTGTTTTGCATTCGTCAACGCTGACCGCAGACCCTCGTCTTCGGCAGCGAACATAGCGGTAATCGCTGCTTGAATGTCACGACGGGTTTTTGCCTCTTGCTGCAATGCTGCCAATTCTTTTGCGTTGTCTGTCAAAATGAACCTCTCTCTATTCTGGTGAATAATTCAATGATGCGCCTACCGTTGCGGGCCTGTAACTTGCCAGGGTGTGATCAACCAGCTCGAGGTCGATCGCGGCGTGACTATCGGCGAAGATGGCGTGGGCTTCGTGTACATACGTTAGACCTGTGTTGAGTTGCACCTCTCCACATGTTTCGCGCTCTAGCAAAGTGACGCCATATCCGTACAAGGCGCGTGCATAATCAAGGCGCAGTTCGCACTCGCGAAATACCTGCAGCGCTTGCGCAAAGTAGGCATCCGCCTGTGTATAATTCCCCTGTGCGGCCAATACCCGACCCAGTAAGCGGTACGAGCGTGCAAGCATCCTGGTAAGTTCATACTGCTTCGCCTCCTCCATTGTCTGCACGGCCTCCTGCTTTGCTCTCGCCAAATCGCCAAGCAAAAAGTGGATACTTGCCAGGATTAGCTGTCCTTCAATGACTAGCTCAGTCTCCAATCCTTCAACCGCCAGAGCACGCTGTATGGTAGATTTCGCACGCAAAAGAAGCTTCGTACAGAGCGCTGTCGGTTGAGGGACGTTTGTAGCGTTTTTACCCTTGTCCTGCAATTTACAGGCAATCATCGCCTGGATGATACGCAAATCCGCCAGCGCAATGAGAGCGCCGCCGATATTGCGCGCGCTCTTCATTGAGCGTGCAATACTCAGAGAGCGGCGGATACATTCTGCCGCACCCACCAGATCCCCATGGTCCTGAAGTGTCACCGCCAGGGCAGTGTTGCACCAGCTGATCTGATCCGCCTCATTAATCCGCTCAGCCATCGCCAGGCTGCGTCTGAACCACTCTTCAGCCTGGCGCAAATCGCCGGACCGTGTTGCCATCTCACCGAGATTACCAGTGACAATAGCGATATTGGGCTGATTACCCAGGCGTTCCGCTAATTCAAGCGAACGCTGCATGTACGTCAGAGCCATGGTGTTTTCTGATTTTACCGCATGGAGCGCTCCCAGGTTGCTATATACTTGTGCCAGCGCCGTGGCAAGGTCATGCTGCTCGAAAATCGCCAGCGCCCGGTGTAATTGCTGGAGCGCTTCAGCAAATTGACCGACATTGGCCGCGATGATTCCCAGCAATTCGTGCGCCCGCCCAACTTCTAAAGGGGCTCCTAAAATAGCCCGCTCAGTGCGTGTTTGAAAACTGCTGTAGTTGTTGCTCCGCTCGCTTTCCTCCCCGTCTCTGCTGTACGCTACTTGCTGGTACTTCCCGTCGTCTTGTCTCTCTTGCATGGCCTGTTCGAGCACCTCAAGCGCCTCTAGAATGATGTGGCGTGACTCATCGTAGCTGCCTTGCAGGCTGCGGATACTGCCAAGTTCAAGGTGGAGACAGGCCCACGCTGCCCCTGAGGTAACCCCCGTTTCGAGCATGACGTGTTTGCCACGTTGATAACATTCGTAAGACTGGTCAAAGAAACCATTGGCGGTCCACGTACGCCCAATCTCGCGCCAGATCAATGCCTGAATCTGCGCTTCCTGCTTTCGTTCTTCCTCCGACGCAAAGCTGCGCTTTTGATTGCGTAGCAGCAGTATGCACTCATACGCCCGCCGCGCTTCCTCGTAATTCCCTTGCACGATGGTACATTCGCAGGTACGTTCCAATAAGCGAGCCACGTGAAGCGGTTCTGCTATATCGGTCAATAATTTGTCCGCTTTGTGCAGTAGAGCTTCATATTCACTTTCTTTGAGAGGTAACTTACCTCTGGTACGTGTTTGTAGCGCCTGAATGTAGTACTGTTCTGCTTCTACAAAAGCGGAGAGTGAATATGCCTGGTTCCCTGCCAGTTCGGCATAGTGGGCTATCTGGCCGGGTTCGGCCCCCCCCTTGCTGAGATGATAGGTGATGGCTGCTGCGATTTCTCCCTCGTGCCCATGATGTACTTGTAACAGCGCACTCGCCGCGCGCCGGTGAAGTTGTGCGCACCGAGCTGCCGAAAGACGCTCATACAAATGGCTCACAATCAATGGATGCCAGAAATGGTAGGTAATACATGATCCGGCACCTTCCTCTGTAAGCAATCCCGCTCTTAATGCCTCTTCAAGTAAATCAAGGATCGCGTCTTCCTGGTGTTCATTGGCCATGAGGAGCAGTTGCCCAAACTCGAAAGAGCCACCTAAAACTGCTGCCTTTCCTAAGAGTACCTGGCACTCGCTGCTTAATCTTCCCAGGCGACGTTCGAGAACAGCGGCAATGCCTTCTGGTAATGTGCTATTTGGAGACACTCGAAGAGTATCTCCCTCGTCTGCTCGTCCCATTGCAGGAGAGGACATGCCACGGTTGTGAAACTCAGAATGTGATGGCATAGCCTGGGCTGTTTCGCTTACACGCGCCAGCTCCTCCGCGAAGAATGGGTTGCCCGCCGCTTGCGATTGAATACTGTGCACGATATTTTGCGGTAGATGAGCTACAAGTGTGCCTATTTGAGATTGGGTCAGTGGCTGCACCGCTACCGTCACGATCGCCTGTTCCCGTCGCAGGTCAGCTATGAGTGTGCGCAGCCCGTGGCTTGGAGCCAGCTCGACATCGCGACAGGTGCCTAGCAACATTATACGCTCATCCTGTATATGGCGTGTAATATAGGCGAGGAGTTCCCTACTACTGCTATCTGTCCAATGGAGATCATCTAGCACTAACAGTAGAGGAGTTGTTTTGCTTAAGAAGCTCAAAAGACCTGAGGTGGCCTCCCACATGTGAAGTCTGTCTTGTTCAAGCGGGAGTTGTGGATACGCTCTAGCACTTTGCGGGAGTACGTCGCGCAACTCGGGGAGTAATGTGCTCAGTCTTTCCAACGATGTGGGAGCGTAGTGTACTGTGCTCGTGACTTCCTCGTTGGTGCGGGAACTGACGCTTGAAACAAGCAACTCGGTGGGAACATGCTGCAAAAGGGTGCGCAAGAGTTCTATCCAGGGACGGTAGGGGACAGTGCCCTCCTGCTCATAAGCCCGTGTCCATGCTACTGCCCAGCCCCTGGTGTTCGCCTCGTGGCTCAATTCCTCGGCCAAGCGCGTCTTGCCAATGCCGGCCTCGCCCATCAGCAGTAACACATGCGGATTGCGCGTTGTGCTGCCTAGGGCAGGGGTACCACCTGGAGATCCAGGTCTACCGTCTCCTTCTATGGAGACCATGACCTTACGCATCGTCTCAAGTTCACGTTCACGGCCAATTAGTGGGCTTTGGTTGTAGCGGCCCAATTGGCTGGTTCCAACAAAAGGAGCGACTGCATGAGCAATTGTTTTCTCGGCATTCACAGGCTGATGCTGTTGCACCTTCGTTGAGGCTGTTTGCTCCTGAGCATCGTTCTCGGTCGTAGCGTTGAGAGTTTGTTTCACCTGTTGGTCATCCAGCTTCTCCTGGTCGCTTTCAGAAGGTGTAATCAGTATCTTCGGCTGCGCAATGTTGCTGTGCCCCAGGCGTAGCTCTTCACAGAGCTTGCGTGTTTCTGGCAGAGGTTCGCATTCGTAGTACCGTTCCAGCCTCGCAGCAAGGCGGAGATAGGTATTTAACGCTTCTCCACGCCGGTCGAGCCTCGTCAGCAAAATCATCAGGCGTTGTATAGCGGTTTCATCGGTGGGGTCTGTAGCGAGGAGGCGGTTCAGCGGTTCCATCGCACTGGCATAAGCTCCTCGTGCCTCACGAAGCTCTGCCAGTTTAAGCAGCAGGCCCGTCCAGCCTCGTTTAAGCGCCTCGCGGCGTGGTGCTGCCCACTCCGAGTAGAGTTCTTCCAGTAAATAGTCGCCACTGTAGAGCGTGGCTGCATCCTCCAATAACTGTTCAATGCGGTTGGCTTTGTCTATGCTCAAGCTCTGCTGAGTTGCATCATTACTACCTTTTTTGCCGAAAAGCGAATGTGCCTCTTTTAGTAGGCTTTCAAACGCTTCCGCGTCAACCCAGATGTGGGTGCGGTCCGCCAATTCAAACACATCGCGTTCTAAGCGCAGCATACGAGATGCCGCGGGGCGCGCGATTTCTGGCTCAAGTATCTGACGTAACTCGTGCACTGCGCCATTCAGACGATTTGCCGCCGTCTCCATATCCAGGTCGGGCCATAATGCTTCCATAGCCTGTTCTCTGCCCAAACGGCGCCCGGTACAACTAAGGAGGCAGCCAAGAAGCGCTCTTGCTCGTCGACGATGCCAGGTGCGATTGACAACGGCACTCCAATCATTTCCCTGCAGGCGTTCCACGCGAAATTGGCCGAGGGCATACATACGCAACGTTTGTGTAGGTAGTTGGAGCGGCATTCCCTCTCCAAATCCCGCTACAAGCATTGGATCAGTTGGTGACGCTTTATATACAGCAGTAGATTGGTTTGCCGCTAACGTCGGTGTTGGTCGTTTCCCTCTTGCTGGTTTTGTTGCTACTGCCGCTTGTCGCTCTATTTCAAGATCTTCGGGAAGACGTATCCCGATGTATTTGCTAATAGTGCGACCGTTCTCACTCCAATACGCGTACCAGTAAGGGCCGTGCCCAACTCCTTCTTTACATTTACGACAACGCTCTTTTCCGCAGCGTGTGTACTGCTGGCGATAGGTGACTTTACTGCTCATTGCTACGTTCTTACCTGTTCCCCCTTTAGGCAGAATACCCGCAATGTGTCCTTTTGCGGATGCTTCCACGTGTCGAAACCGGTTTGGTCCCCTTCCAACAGGTGAAGCGCGAACTGCTCCACTTCAGTTCAATCTTACAGAAGACAAGACTATTATAACCTATGATTGAGCTATGTCACAATCATTTGGCTTTCTTTATCACCCTTTTGGGGAACGGTTGGAGAGAAATTATTACGTTGATGACAACGCTGAGGGTTTGCTAAATTACGCTCTTCTTGCATAGATGGCGGCACTTTTAGCACTTTCCCGAACGAGGGGATCAGTATCAACCTGGAGACGTCCCAGAGCTTCTTGGGCGCTTCCAATGTTCATACGTGCCAGGAGGCTTGCTACTCTACGGCGGCGCTCAGCATCAGCGTGCTGTGACCAGTACAAGGCAACGAGCAGCAAATGCTCAAAAATATCCGCGTCATCCAGTGTGGGCAGTTCTGCAAAGATACTCATGAGGGTATCTTGCATATCACTGTCGGCCTGTTCCAGGAGAGGTGCTAAGGGGTAAAACACTTCATTGGCGGGGAAAGCCTCCCAACTATAGGCTGGATAGGGAAAGCGAAAAGGCCAGAAGCATTGGAAAATCAAATGCAGAAGGGCTTCCTGTTCTCTCACTGCCGATGTTTTGTTTTCCTCGAGCCGTGGATGAACAGTTGCCGTAACTAAAGTTACAAAGATTTCTTCAGGTTTTGTGACCAATCCTGCCTGCAATAACAGGCGCAGCCAGGAGGCTGCCTCTAAACGCAATGTCCCATTGGTTCCTTGCAGGACATGGATGCTCAAGGTCGTGATCAAACGCTTTCTGTTAAGCGCCTGTTCTTTTGCAGGAAGTTTCCACAGTTGATATTGGATACTATTGACCGTTTTGGTGAGGAGAGCAGGAGTGGTAACTGTCTCCATCTGTAGAAGCAACTCGGATAGCGATTGAGGGTGGAGGTGAGCAGATACTTTCTTCATGCCACGCATAATCTGCTGTATAGAAGCAATGAAGCGATTCGTCTGGTTAAATAGCAAGGTACCGGTAGCATGGCTCATAAAATTTTTATCTCCACATGGATGATTGTTCTTACTAATCCATTATAATACATATCATAGATTGGTAACACTAGTTACTCTCATTTTATACAAGTTGGAACTCATTGTCAAGGATAATAAGAGCCTGCTCCTAATTGTGATAGATTTGTTCGATGTAGTACAGGGTAATTATCTTTTACGGCCCTTGAGCAGGATGAAATCATTGCTAAAACTCTCCAGGTGACCATCTGCACGTTGTACCACCTCGAAATATGCCTGGATTCGAGAACTGCTCTCTAGTATAAACTGCTCCAACGTGGCTTTTTCGTTGTCGGGGAGCTGAGAACGCAGCGTCCAATCGTCATAGTGGTGTGTTTTCCGGAAAAATTCTCGGTGCTCTGCTTGCAATCCTGCCTCGGTAAAGAATGCTTGCCACTCTTCGGGCGTACAGGATCGCCCATGCGAGGAATCGCGCCATTTTTCAACAGTATTGTCGAAGTTATCAAGCTCGGGATCACTGGGGGCCATACAGTCGATCAGCAGGTAGATCCCTCCCGATTTCAGCACTCGTGCTACCTCCTGTACAGACCTGGCAACATTCGGGAAGTGGTGTGCCGCGATGCGACAGGTAACCCGGTCGAAGGTCGCATCTGCGAATGGTAAGTGTTCCGCGTCCGCTACGACGAACTCGGCATTCGTGACACCCTGTGCCACGAGATATTCGCGTGCTTTTTCCAACATGCGAGGCGTGAGATCAGTAACCGTTACTCGTGCGACATGAGGTGCGACCGAAAGTGCTGTATGCCCTCCGCCAGTAGCGATGTCCAGCGCCTGCTGTTGCCTATCCCACTCTCCAAGTTCGATCAGACGCTGTAAATCGTCCCCACTCTTGTGCGAGAAGCTGCTTACATAGCTCTCTGCTGTACGTGAAAAATAATCCTGTACCTGTGTTTTCTGTTCATCATGGTCGTGTGGTGTGTTGGGCATGTTGCATGAAACTTTCTATTGTCGCGATAGTGAAATGATATTTGCATTCTTCTTCATTCGTATAAGCGGATAAGCGAGGAGAAATGTCACGCTCCAGGTAAAGATGCGCGCCATGTGCTACTATAGATGCGTACTCTTTCCAACCTTTTGTCCATGAGATGGAATACTGTAGAATGCCAACACTTGAAGGTTCTGTAGAAAATATCGTCTTCCGCAACGAGGACAACCATTATACCGTCGCCCGATTTCATCCTAACGATAGTGGGCGACTCTTTCGTGACGACCTGATGACCATTGTTGGTATGTTGCCGGGCGTACACGTGGGCGAGCTTTTATCCGTTGAAGGCGAGTGGGAGAAAGATCCGAAATATGGCCGTCAATTGCATGTTACCAGCTTCGTGCAACGCTTGCCAGCTTCTGTTGAAGGTATTACGCGCTACTTAAGCTCCGGTTTAATCAAAGGCATTGGACCGAAGAAAGCCAAAGTAATTGTGGAGCAATTTGGCCTGCAATCGCTCGCAATTATGGAACAACAGCCCGAACGGTTAAGTGAGGTGAAGGGCATCAGCGCCAGGGACCGGGAACAAATAATAAAGACCCTGGCGGAGCAGAGCGAGATCAAAGAACTGCATCTTTTTTTACAGACGCACAATGTATCGATGAACATCGCTACGCGTATTTACAAGCAGTATGGCAAGGAATCAATCAAGGTCATTCGTGAGAATCCCTATCAATTGGCGCAGGATGTGCATGGCATCGGCTTTCGCATTGCCGATGATATCGCGGTGAAGTTGGGGTTGCCATCCGATAGCGTGCCGCGCCTGGCGACAGGTCTCAAGTATGTGCTTGCCCAGGCGGCCAACGATGATGGTCATTGTTTCTTGCCCGAGGGTGAATTGCTCACGCGAGCTGCTACCATCTTGCAAACGCCGTACGATGCTTTACCTGCTGCAATGGAACAACTGCGCAGCGAGCGCGATGTGTTTATTGAATCTCCTTTACCCGCGCAGCAGGTGCCGCGTCCCGCAACCGGAGATGAAGAGTATCCTATCGATTGGAGCGAGGTCGAGGAAGCAGAACCGCAACAACGCGTCTATTTTGGTCCTTTCTGGTATGCCGAGCAGGGTTCGGCGCGACTTTTGCGCATCCTTCTGCACTCGTCCAGCAGTCTTCCGCCTGCCAGCCAGCAACTATGGGACACCGTGTTTATTCGCCTGGCACAGAACGGAAAAATGCAGTTGACCGAGAAGCAGCGTGAGGCAGTGCAGACGGCTTATAGTAAGAAAGTTAGTATCCTCACAGGAGGACCGGGCACGGGAAAATCGACCTCTATCCGGGCGCTGCTGATGTTGCTGCGCAAACGTAAAGTTGATGTTGCCCTTGCCGCCCCGACCGGACGTGCTGCCAAGCGGCTCTCCGAGGCAACGGGCGCGCAGGGAACAGCTTTCCAGGCGAAAACACTGCATCGTCTGCTTGAATATTCGCCACATGACAATACGTTTCAGCGCAATGAGGAGAACCCGTTGCCGTATCAGTTTGTTATCGTCGATGAGTTTTCGATGGTCGATATCCTCCTCTTTTATCATTTACTCAAAGCGCTGCCAAAAGAAGCGCACCTGCTGCTGGTGGGTGATGCCGATCAACTGCCCTCCGTTGGCCCAGGAAACGTCTTGCGCGACCTTTTGAGGAGCGAGGCCATCCCCTCGGTACGCTTGATGGAGCTTTTTCGCCAGGCCAAGCAGAGCCAAATCATTGTCAACGCTCACCACATCAATGCAGGGCAAATGCCACATTTGAAAAGTGAGGCGACAAGTGATTTCTTTTTCATCGCAGAAGAGGACCCCATCCGTACTCAGCAGCTTCTCCTCGACCTTGTCCATCGTCGTCTGCCAGCGCGCTATGGACTCAACCCTATCACCGATATCCAGGTTCTTGCCCCAATGTATAAAGGCCCGGTAGGCGTGATAACCCTTAACGAAGAGCTACAGGCGCGGCTCAACCCCAGGGCTTCCATGGAGATCGAGTGGGGAGACCGCATCATACGTGTCGGCGACAAAGTCATGCAGGTGCGCAATAATTATGACAAAGGCGTCTTTAATGGTGACGTCGGCTGGGTGCGCGGTATTAATAAAGAAGACTCAAGCCTCAAAGTAGAGTTTTTGGAAGAAGCAGGTCCGATGATCGTCAGCTATGAGTTCGCGGAATTGGATGAACTCATCCTGGCTTATGCCGTTACCGTCCATAAAAGTCAGGGCAGTGAGTATCCCGCCATTGTGATGCCTCTTACCAGGGAGCACTCCATGCTCCTACAGCGCAACCTTCTCTACACGGCAATTACGCGCGCCAAAAGACTCTGCGTCCTGGTTGGGCAGCAGCGGGCCTTAGAGTGGGCGGTGCGAAATGACCGTGTTGCACATCGCAATACCGGTCTGGCGGAACGATTGAAGTGGTGAGCGCTTCCTTGCTCCATTTACCCACTTGCTTAATTCCGAGTCAGCTAGTAGAATATAAAGCAGATCAACTTTGTTATCTTTTAATGAAGCACTGCTTCATGGCATACCACCCCTATCTGCTGATAGCGGGTGAGTGAATACACCATTGTATCTATTTTAGGGAGGACACTACAAATGTCTGGAACAGAATCCGCGACCTCCGGTATGAGTGCTACTTCTGGTTACACTCATCCAGAGTTATTGGTTGAGACAAGCTGGGTCGCTGACCATCTCAACGATCCCCAAATTCGCCTGATCGAGGCCGACGAAGATGTATTGTTATATGAAATTGGTCACCTGCCCGGCGCAGTTAAACTTGACTGGCATGTCGATGTGCAGGACCCGGTAACGCGTGACTTCGTAAGCCAGAAGGGCTTCGAGGATCTGATGAGCCGTTGGGGCGTCAGCAATGATACCACTATCGTTCTCTATGGTGACAAGAACAACTGGTATGCTTGTTACACGTTCTGGCTATTCTCTATGTATGGTCACAGGAATATGAAGATCATGAATGGTGGACGGCTAAAGTGGGAGTCGGAGCAGCGCCCAATGACGAAAGAGCTTCCCCATTTTGCTGCTACAACGTATCACGCACAGGCCATGGATGAGTCTATACGAGCCTTTCGCGACGACGTTACCTCCGGACTCAAAAATCCTGGCCGCGGTCTGATTGATGTGCGCTCCCCCCAAGAATATAGTGGTGAGTTACTGCACATGGTCAACTATCCACAAGAAGGCGCCCAGCGTGGTGGACACATTCCGGGCGCGAAGAGTATACCCTGGGCCATGGCTGCCAATTCCAATGGTACCTTCAAGTCTCCTGAAGAACTGCGCCAGCTCTATGTAAGTCGGGAAATGACTCCTGATAAAGATATCATTTCCTATTGCCGCATAGGCGAGCGTTCAGCCCATACCTGGTTTGTGCTGACACATTTGTTGGGGTATCCACGTGTACGTAACTATGACGGCTCATGGACCGAGTGGGGCAACCTGGTCAAAGCCCCCATCGAGAAGCCATAGCTACTGAGATTACTACAGATCATTTGAAAGACGTATACTATTGACAGAGGCAGGTGCAGTTTTTTGCGCCTACTCTGTCTTACTCGTACTCTCTGGTGGAGAAAATTACTATGGATCGCCAAGAAGCCATCGAATTTTTGATGGATCATTATGATAATCCCCGCAACACCGGCCCATTGGATCATCCTGATGTCAGCCTCAGTGGCGGCAATCCTGGTTGTGCCGATGTAATCACAATGCATGCTCGCTTCGATAAAGATGGCAAACTGGAAGCAGTGAATTGGGAAGGTGAAGGCTGCACGATCAGCCGCGCTGCCGCTTCCTATGTCACAGAAATTACGCAGGGGAAAACAGCGGATGAGGTCGAACAAATGAGCTTCGAGGATCTCATGGAGGAGCTTGGGCGCGAGCTGGTTATGACACGTCCAACCTGTGCTACTCTTGCGCTTGGTACCTTAAAAAAAGGTGTACATGAATATCATATGCACAAAAAGGCGGAAGAGGCCCATTATCCCGCTCTGTCTAATGAAACTTCTACCGCTTCGAGCTAGATGGACGACCTTTATGGTTGTCCAGCTACAACGCGAACTCGTCTCTCCACGTTGAAAGCAGTTTCAGTGCCTGTTGATGTAGCTTCTGGTGCGCCGGGTCGTTGAGCCAACGGCTCACACCAGAAGAATGAGGCAGAGGTAAAAGTAGTGTCCCGTCGCGTTCCTCAAAAGTCCCTATGACCTCCTCTAATCTTACTTTGCCAAAAAAAGCCTCAATGGCCATCGTACCTATCAGCAAGATAATCTTTGGTCGTAAGAGCTTAATCTCTTCTTCTAAAAATGGTCGGCAGAGAGCGACTTCTTGTGGCGAAGGGCGTCGATCGCCATTGCCCCTTGGATTGCGACCTGGATCGCAGCGTGTCAATGAACTAAGATAAGTATGTTCGTGCAGGTATTTGGGGGGAAATCCTGCTTGCTCAAGCCACTTTTGTAGGATGCCGCCACCTGGACCACTGAAGGGAAGGTTGTTGGTGATAGAGCGATGCCCGGGGGCCTGTCCGATAACAAGGATGCGGTCACTGGCGCGGCCACTGACAATCGGCTGAGCTACTTGAATATAGCCTTGTTGCTGACAGAGGCGGCATGACAGGATACGCTGTTGGAGCGAAGTAATCGCAGCATCTTGATCTCTGTTCGAAATTGTTGTCATTTTGCCAGACTAGGTTTGAGATAGTCACAAGCGAGATGGCGGTATTGCCCACGATAATAAGCAAGCGGTATTTTCTCCTCTCCGCTTTTGTCGTCGCTTCCGTTTTCTGCGCTTTCAAGGATGGTTGCGTGGAGTGTATCTTCCTCGTTGGCAAAGGCAATCTGTCCATCTGTACCTATTGCCACAACCTCGCTTAGAAATATGACATGATCGCCACCGGGATATTCGGCTATGATGCGAGTATCGAGAAAAGCCAGGCAGCCGTCAATGATCGGTGAACTGGTCGCGGCTGTACGGAAGCTCGCGTGGCAGAAATATTCGTAACGATCTTCCGTAGAAGTGGCAAAACATTGTGAGAGATACTCCTGGTCAGCGGTGAGCATATTGATCGCAAATATTCCGCTTTCACGAATATAGGGAAGGGTATTGCTGGCGAGATCGACGCACACCAGTACTAAAGGTGGGTCGAGGGAGACCGAGCAGAATGCATTCACTGTTAAACCCGCGAGAATTCCTTGACTTTGCGTTGTGACGACGGTGATTCCCGTTGCGAATTGGCCAGCAACCTGCCGGAAAAAATCTTTTTCAATTGTCATGTATGAAATGTCCTTTTGATCGGACGCAATGCTGCGCGTCAGTAGCTGTTATTTATATAGTAATATCATCCTCGGTACCCCTCTTGTCAACTGTCCATAAGTTCAGTAGCTCGGCAGCGTGATGTGCATAGCCCGGTTGACAATAGAGAACAGCCCTGCGTATACTACCCACAACAACAGCGACTTAGCTGTTTACATCGGGTGGCCTGAAGCAAAATCAGGCAGAATAGGGAAGTCGGTGGAACTCCGACACAGTCGCGCTACTGTAACTGGCAAGTAATTTATCTCCTCGAATATCTTAAGCAACATTGTAAAGATACTCATTGAACAAAGCCACTGCGTTGAAAGCAAGCAGCACAGCATCTTACTTTCAGGTGGGAAGGCCAGATGGAGAACGTTTGTAGCCAGAAGTCAGGAGACCTGCCCGGTGTGTATGATGACGACTTCTATGGTGAAGCACTACTTCATACAAGAGGTCGTCTGGCTCATGTTCCTTCGCGTTATGAGGAGCGAGCTGCCGAGACATTTTTAGCCTCAGTGAAGCAGTGCTTCGCGGAACTTGCCAGTACCTGTCTTTGGTTGATCTCCATCCGACCCACGCGAGGTGACTGCAGACGTTAGAAAGTCTCGGAGGTAAAAGCTGATGCGCTCTCATGTCATCTCAACACGTCTTTTTACAACGCTCCTACTCTCGTTCTTTGTCTTGTTGGCAGCGTGCGGACAGACACCGGCATCTTCGACCAGTTCCAATGCGACAGCGACGCCAACCCCTGTTGCGCTAGATGCTTATGGAACTCCCGTCGTCTATCCGAAAACGACCCCACAGCGAATCGTCTCCCTTGTACCTACTAGCAGCGAGATGCTCGGCTCATTGAACCTGGATAGCAAAGTCGTGGGGATCGACTACTACACCAACTATCCAACTGACCTGACATCACTGCCCAAGGTTTCAGATGTCAACGGCAAGTATAATGTCGAGCGGATCGTCTCGCTCAGACCTGATCTTGTGCTGAGTTATGGCGCGGATACGAAACAGTATGACTCGCAACTCACCAATCTTGGCTTGCATGTCGTAGATCTGCCCTCCGCCAACCTGACGCAAATACTCCAGGAAATAGCGGTTGTGGGACGCCTTACCTTTACCCAGGCTGCCGCCACCAGCGAAGTTACGAATTTGCAGAAACAGATCAACCAGGTGAAGGCCGCCGTCGCGGGGACTTCCATGCCCAAGGTTATGATCGAAGCTGATTACAGTACGCCTGGCAAACCCTACGTCTTTGGCGGTGGCTCCTTTGGCGATGAGCTGATACAGGACGCGAACGCCAGCGATATCTTCCACAGTAATAGTAGTGGAGGAGGATTCCCACAGGTGACTGACGAAGCGGTTATCAGCGCCAACCCCCAGTACATCATACTCACCGAAGATCCGCAGTACGGAGGGAATGTCGCTGCTGTTTACAAACGCCCGAATTGGAGTAGCATTGCAGCAGTACAATCCCATCACATCTACCGTATCAACTCGAATCTCATCGGGCGTCCTGGTCCACGGCTGGTACAAGGACTGCAATGCCTGGCCCAGCTTGTCCATCCCGAGAAGTTCAGCACGGCGTTGCCTTCGATTTGTACTGGCACTGTATAGGCACGGCACAGACAGCGCCGTCTGGTTCACATAAGCGGAAGTGTGAAAGCTTGCGTACATGCTACATTTATTATTAGAAACAATGTGTACCGGTTGTACCAGTTGGTTTGCTGGTATAACCGGTATAGATCGTTGGATATGCCTGCTCAACATATGAAAATTGCAGCCCGGAACACTACAATCGAACAACCGCCGGTCAAGCCACCCCTGGAAGGATTGCGCAAGGTACCGTTTCCTTTCGTCTTGCTTATCTTGAGTGGGGGGGTATGTGTCGTCGTACTGATATCAGTAAGCTTCGGCTCAACGCCGATCCCGCTCGGCACGATAGGGCAGATTCTCTTGAATGGAACGGGGATCTTCCATTTTGCCCGACAATGGGATCCAACGGCAGAACTGATTATCTGGCAGGTACGCCTGCCCGTAGTTATTGGCACAGCGTTGGTGGGCGCGGCACTCGCTGTGGCAGGCGTCCTCTTTCAAGGGATGCTGCGCAATCCTCTGGCAGACCCCTATCTCATAGGAACCTCCTCCGGCGCAGCCCTGGGAGCGGCTATCGCCTTTGTCCTGCCTTTTGATACCTTCTATGGCTCGTTTTTCTCGCTGACCCCTCTTTTCGCCTTCGTTGGAGCAATGCTGACGGTTCTCCTGGTCTACAGTATCGCTCGTAGCGATGGGCATACGCCTGTAGTAACCCTCTTGTTAGCAGGTGTTGTTATTAATGCAGTACTCGTAGCGCTACAGACCCTTATCTTAACGCTCAGTCCACACGCGCAGTTCGGCCTGCAAGCCCTGTTCAACTGGCTTTCTGGCGGCGTATCGGTCACGAGTTGGCCTCCCATCTTTGTGGTGGGAACGATTATTGTCGTGGGAATAGTCTTTTCACTGACGCTTTCCAGCGTGCTGGACGCCTTTGCTCTGGGCGAAGAGGGTGCGGCGCATTTAGGACTGAACGTTGAACGTCGCAAACTCGTTATCGTTGTTGTCGGTTCACTGTTGACCGCTGCCGCCGTCTCCATCAGCGGCTTGATCGGGTTTGTAGGATTGGTGACGCCCCATGCCATGCGCCTTTTACTGGGACCGCGCCATCGCCTGCTGCTGCCGTCCTCTGCCCTTGGCGGTGCTATCTTCCTTATGCTTGCCGATCTGCTGGCCCGTGTAGTCATCGCACCCGCTGTGCTGCCCGTGGGGATCTTCACTGCACTCGTAGGCGCACCATTTTTCCTGTTCCTGCTCAGAGGGAGCAAGCGAGATTATCGATGGTAGAGATGGAAACTCGCTCTAACAAGCCCATAAAGCGACCTTTTCTCGCAGTAGATGGTGTAACCTTCGGCTATGGACGGGAGCCACTCTTGTATGATGTACGTTTACAGGTGCAGCAAGGCGAGATGATTGGTTTGTTGGGGCCTAATGGTTCCGGTAAGACAACGCTGCTACGTCTCCTCAGTGGTGTGTACCGCCCCCAACAAGGCAAGATTTTCCTGGAGGGGCATGATTTGCAGCAGTGGAACAGACGAGATATCGCCCGGCGTGTCGCCGTCGTTCCTCAAGAACTGCATATGCCCTTCGCTTTTACTGTTACACAAATGGTGAGCCTGGGACGCACGCCGTTCATCAACTTTTTTGCTTCGCCTGGCAAACATGATGAGAGTATCGTCAAGGATGCTCTGCATGCAGCCTCTATCGAGCCTCTGGCCGAGCGCATCTTTAACCATCTCAGTGGCGGTGAACGACAGCGCGTGATGATCGCTATGGCTCTGGCACAGGAACCCAGCCTTTTACTCTTAGACGAACCGACCTCTCATCTTGACATAAAATTTCAGATTGAAACGCTGGCTCTGGTACAGCGCCTGAACCTGGAGAGGGGAGTCACCGTGATTGCCGCTATGCACGACCTCAATCTCGCCGCGCGCTATTTCCCGCGCCTACTGTTGTTTCAGCGCGGCATAGTTGCCGACGCACCTCCCGCCGAGGTATTGGAGCCAGGAGTGCTCAGACGTGTCTATGGTGTCAACGTCCAGGTGGGTATCCTGCGCGGAGCCGAGCATATCAGTGTCTTGCCGCCTGGAAGTGAGGTCGCCTCTGAAGTTGCAGAAGACCAGTTCAGGGAGCATGGGCCGCAACCTGTAGTGCATGTGATGGCCGGAGGCGGCACGGGAGAAATGATGATGCGAGCCTTAGCTGATGCTCACGTACCATTTGTCGCTGGAGCGCTCAATATCGGTGATAGTGACCATACGCTGGCCTTGCGTCTTGCCGACGAAGTGATTACAGAGCAGCCCTATGCGCCTATTTCTCCTCCAATTCTGGAGGAAGTTCGGGAAAGCCTGGCAGCTGTAAAACTCCTGATCATCTGTTCCATGCCGATTGGTCCCGGCAACCTTGCTTTGTTACAAGAAGCCGTAGCATCAGAACGGCATGGTTTACGCGTGCTTTTGCACCATGACACCGCTATTGCAGACCGTGACTACACAGGTGGTGAAGGTCAACAGCTCTTGGAAGCGTTGCTACGAGCAGGAGCGAAATCAGTAGCATCGGTAGGGGAAGCCATGGACATTGTGAAGCAACTCTAAGCAAATCTCAGGCTTCACATGAGTGCTTGACATGGATGTGCATACTCATACTCATGTCCAGCACTTTTCACAAAAAATACCCTTGCGAACGTTGTATCTTGCGAGTATACTATTGCGAGTATCCCTACTATCATTGTAATATGCTTAGAACACGCGTCAATCTGTGTCCTACTTTTGAAAACACCATTCTGTAGGTAAGTAGGTAGCATTGTTCTACGCACAACTCCACAGAGGTAGTATGTAGCATGAGTGATGAAGAAAAAGCAACTGTGACGCTCCGTTTGCCGTCAACATTAAGTGCCTATAGCGGGGGCAAAAGTCAAATTCAGGTGAAAGCAGACACTGTGGAGCAACTCCTGGAGGTACTTGAGCGCCTGCACCCTTTAGTATGGGAACGCCTCTGTACGCAAGAAGGTCATGTCCGCAAACATGTTAAAATCTTTGTCAACAACGAAATGATTAGCGGCCCCCATGGTCTGCAAACCATGTTGAAGCCAGGTCAAGAAATCATTGTGCTCCCATCTACTTCGAGCGTTTAAATCAAGCTGATAGCGTATTATTTTTGGGCATAGACAGAATAGATCACTCCTCTCATGCTGTTTTTCAGCAAACCTTCTCCCTGTGGTATACTTTACGAAGTATTGCCGTCACCTATCGTAGATTAGAGTTACCGAATGAAGACCGAACCGCAGAGAGAGATTCCCTCTGATAAGCCAGTCCAGCCAGATGCCATCACCTCCAACGCCCTCTCCCCGACGAAGAAAACAGCAGGCTCATGGGTTGTACTGCGTAACCGCAATTATGCCCTGTTATTCTGGGGGCAACTTATCTCCGCGGCGGGCACGCAGATGCAGGTTGTTGCGGTTGCCTGGCAGGTCTATCTCCTCACTCATTCGGCTATTGCGCTAGGCCTGATAGGGCTTGTCCAGGCCATACCGCGTTTACTCTTTTCGCTCATAGGTGGTGTCTTTGCAGATGTATTTGATCGGCGCAAAATGCTCCTTATCATTGAGATCACCATGGCTTCCACATCTGCAATACTGGCGCTGTGTACCATCTTCCATGTGATCAACATGTTCATCATCTACACAGTAGTCCTGGTTGCTGCCAGCGTATCTGCTTTCGAGTTTCCAACTCGCCAGGCTGTTATTCCCACGCTTGTGCCGCGCGAACAGATGTCAGATGCTATGTCTTTGAGCATGGTCATGATGCAGTTGACGTTCGTAATTGGCCCGACGCTGGGCGGCTTCATCATCGCCTGGTGGGGTGTTGCGAATACTTACTGGATCGATGTTATCTCTTATTTTGTGGTTATCGGCTCACTGCTTCTCATGGTCATCCCACGCGTTCCTGTTGAAATACGCGCGCAGGCCGGTGTTGGGGCTTTGGTGGATGGTATGCGTTTCTTGCGCGCGCATCCCATCATCCTGGCCGTCCTCTCCCTGGATTTTTTCGCTACGTTCTTTGGCTCACCTCGTGCACTCCTGCCGGTGTTTGCCAGCGATATTCTGCATATTGGCCCACAGGGCTTAGGTATTTTACTGGCGGCAACCTCCATCGGCGCAGTATCTCTTACCCCATTTACCAGGCGTATAAGCCGTATTTCGCGCCAGGGGTTAGGTATTGCGCTGGCCATTATTGGCTGGGGTATCTGTATCATCGCTTTTGGTTTTTCAGCAGGTCCCCTCTGGCTCTCGATCCTCTTTCTGGCTGGCGCTGGCGCGGCTGACATGATCAGCATGATTCTGCGTGGCCTGGTCGTTCAGCTGACCACTCCTGACGAGTTTCGTGGGCGTATCAGCGCAGTCAATGCGATGTTTGTCATTGGTGGGCCTATGTTGGGACAGTTCGAGTCAGGCGTAGTGGCTGGTGTAGTGAGTCCACAGTTTTCCGTCGTGAGCGGCGGGGTGGCCTGCATCCTTGCCACGCTTGCTATCGCCGCCTGCGTTCCTGGCCTATTGCGTGTGAAAGTCAAATAGCGCAATGTCAATAAAATAGAGCTTAAATACGAGACTGATCAGAAAAATTCTGCCTGGTCGCATACCTTTGCTGATGATGTAATTCATGAATTGTACGCATCACTTTTGCCAACGAATCGTCAAGAGGGTTAGAGGTATCAATGACGCAACCACCATCGTCAAAATCTTCAAAACGTGGTTTCCATTGCATCCATTCTTCCCACGAGGTAATCTGAAACTCGGAAACTTTTCCCTTGCGTCCCTCCAGCCGGCGTTTTTGCACTTCAGGGGGACACTGACAATGGACCACCAGCATCGGAGTCTGGAAAGATCTGGCCAGTTCCTTCGACTGTTCGAACGTAGTGCGATACGTGAGTGGAGTGTCTAAAACCACGCTTAGCCCCAGTCGTAATTGTTCTTCAGCGAGGGCAAACATCAGTTCATATGAAAAACGCCCAACCTGGGGCAAGTCTCCGAAAAGATCTACAGCCTTTTGACGTAGAATATCTCTATCAATGAGGGGTGCGTGTAAGGCACTTGCGATAGCGCGTGCTATCGTACTTTTGCCGGTTCCAGGATATCCACGCATTACAATGAACGTACTTCCACTATACACAGTTCTAATCTCTCTTCTCTGAGTCAACCTCGAGTTTTGTGCAGGCAGCTATTTCGTATAGCCATGATCTACACCACTCTCAGGCAGTTGATGAATAGCTTATCTTTATGTGACGAGCCTGTACTTACAAGATAACTCATCTCCTGATAGATAGTGGGTTACTATGGAATACACATTCTTAAGCGCCTTTGAGTGTATTGTTTAATCAGTATAGTCGCATTTTGCTGTGTTGTCTAGGATTTTGAAAAGAGCTTTGCATAATCTTTCTAGCTACTGTTACAGATCAGGTTGGAGATTACTGCGTTTGTGAAAGCAATGTCACCTCGTCAGCTTGCCAACTCGTACACCTTGACTCATTGTCGCAAGAGCGTTATCATCTATTATAATCAAACGCCACCAACAGAAAATAAGTGATTCTATGATGAAGAAACTACGTGGGCGTAATCTGGCCCACCCTGGTTGTTTAATTGGCATTACAGTAGGCATGACACTTGGTATCTTTCTTGCTGAAATCCTTGCTACCGTCTTTAATATCACGCTCAATACCGTCTTACTCACCTGGTTAGGTCTAACGATAGGGCTTGGGGCAATTGGTTGGATTCTTGGTGATCGTCTCTCTGCGAGGTTTCCAGAGCTGGAAGACGAACCGCAGCCTTCACCTACTTCAAGCAATCCATCGGCACCCTAGCACTTTACACAAAAATATGGTATATTCTTATTTGCATCGGCAATGAATCAAATGTTACTCTCTTGATTTGCCGACAGGCAGAGCAAAGCGGCTCTTAGGCGTTGATGCGTGTTCTTGTAGTTCCGTATCACCGTGGATTCCTCGATGCTGCTGACCACTAGATACGGGTTTCCCCTGCTGTGCTGTAGTTAATCGTGTTTGTGGTGTAAAGTTAGCCTTTACCAGCACGAACTAGGAGGATACCTCATGTCAATGAACGAATTTATCAGGCCAATCTCTGTCGACTCGGCTCCGCGTGGCAGCTCCTGTGAGTGGTGTGGTCAACCTGCTGAGCAGCAACTTACTGCTATCGGTGGTAGCTATCACAATGAAAGTGGGCTTTTTTGTCGCCCCTGTGGCGAGCAGTTTTCTCTCGCCGTTGTTGCTAACTCCGTGCGCATGTCAGCTTCCGAGTCAAATCTGCGTCCTCTCTCATAAAACGTTTCCCTGCGGGAGACCAGGTGCCATAGAGCACAATAGAGACAGCTCCCCTTCTTTTCGCCTCTAACAAAGCGAAAAGAAGGGGAGCTGTCTCTATTCATAGACTGGGTTTGCTTGCTACGCCCTTTTCCGAGGTTACACGTAGCGCGACAAGTACCTGTCCAGGTTGAACTCCTGCGCCTGTTGGGATAATTGGTGAGCCGCTTGATCCATCGTAGGACGTTCATCATGATAGAAAATGCCCGTATATTGCTTCTCGGATTCCATTGCTAGCATTAAGGCCTTCATACGATCACTTGAGTCGTGGTCCGTCGGAATAGGAGTAACCGATGCATCCCACGCGTCAAACGTATTGTAGAACGTTGGGCAAGGGCTAAGTGCATGAATGAATGAAAAACCATGATGAGTCATGCCCTGTTCGATCAGCGCCGCCAGTTCTTTTGGTTTGGCTGAATAGCCGCGCGCCACAAAACTGACATTCAAGGTCAACGCAGTCGCTATGGGGTTGAACGTCGAGGCCATCAGGCCATATGGCGTCGACTTGGTTACATGACCATGTGGAGATGTTGGCGATGTTTGCCCTTTTGTCAGACCGTAAGTCTCATTGTCCATCACTACGACCGTTATATCAATGTTTCGCAGTGCAGCATGCACGAGATGGCCTGCTCCAATGCTGAAGAAATCGCCATCGCCGCCAACCGCCACGACAGTTAAGTCGGGTCGCGCCATTTTCAGTCCCTGGGCAACAGGCAATGCGCGTCCGTGCACACTATGGAAACCAAACGTTTTCACGAAATGCGGAAAACGACTGGAGCAGCCTATCCCTGATACAACCACCGTTTGGTCCGGCGATATTTTGAGACCGGCCAGGCTGCGATAAGTGGCGTTCAACACTCCAAAATCGCCGCATCCTGGACACCACGTTGGCTTCACATCACTTTTATAATCTTTGGGTGTAAGAGTTACAGGTGTCTGTAGCAAGATTAACTAACCTCCTCGATTGCTCGCAGGATCTCGCCCGCGGTGAAAGGGATACCACCAAATTTATTTACTCGAATAGCTTGTAGTCCATACTTAGCGCCGAGTAAATTAGCCAACTGTCCAGAATAATTACACTCGGGGACAATCACCGATTTCACTGAACGGATAAAATCGCGAATTATGCGATCGGGTAAAGGTGAAAGAATCTTTGGATGGAGGGCCGCCACTTTATAGCCCTTTGCGCGCGCGCGATCTACCGCCTCCTGGATCGTTCCCTCTGTCGAACCCCATCCAATAATACCGATCGTGGCATCCTCGTCTCCATACCGTTGCGGCTTGGGCAGTTCCTCGGCGGCAGTATCAAGCTTACGGAAACGCTTCTCCATCATCGCTGTATGGTCTTCCGGTTCGTAGTCAGGATGTCCTTGCTCATCGTGTTCCAGACCAGTGGCTACATAAGCCATCGCGCCGGGACCAGGTGAGCTGATTGGGGAAATACCACTTGCCGTGTAGGCATAGCGCGAGTAACTGTGCGCTGCCTGAGTAGCTCCGTTGCCATTGAAGGATGAACCGTTTGCTTCAGATTTGATGCGTCCCTCGATCTGCATAGGTTTGAAGGCGCTACGATCAACGCTCTCCACACGAGCTGTCAGCGACTGGTCGGTGAGGAAGATCACTGGTATCTGGTAGCGTTCGGCCATATTAAAGGCTGTGATAATCAGGCTGTAGCAATCTGCCACGTCGGAAGGTGCGACGATCATACGAGGAGTATCACCATGGCTCGCGTTTAGCGCGAAGCTCAGGTCCGACTGCTCCATCTTCGTCGGCATACCAGTACTGGGGCCAGCACGTTGAGCATCCACGATCACCGCGGGAATCTCTGCCATCGATGCATAGCCAATCAGTTCGGTCATCAATGAGAAACCTGGACCGGATGTTGCCGTCATGGCACGCACACCGCCGAATGATGCGCCGAGGACAGACGCCAGAGCTGCAATTTCATCTTCGGTCTGCATGAAGGTCCCCCCGATCTGGGGTAACTCTTTCGCTAGCGCCTCCATAATATCGCTTGCAGGCGTAATTGGATATCCTGCGAAGTAACGGCATTCGGCGGCGAGGGCCCCTGCTACCAAAGCCTGGTTGCCATTGAGCACAACACGATCAGCCTTTTCAACCGGGCCAAGCTGGAATGGATCACGTTTGGATAATTGCTGAGTAACATATTTCTTCGCAATCTCTAGAGCCAGCATATTCTTTTCCATCAAAATAGGATTTGCCTTACGTGACTTAGAGAGTTTGGACTCCACGACGTGGGCGATAGCCTCTAATGGTGGACCGAACAAGCCCGAAATAGCACCTAACATGACCATGTTTTTGGTCTGGAAAAGTTGTACTTCCTTGCGGGCAAGCTCATTGAATGGGACGGCATAGGCGATAAAATCGCCAGCTTCCGGTGTAAAGTCGGCGGGATCATAGACCAATACTCCGCCGTTACGAAGGTCGCTGATGTTGCGATCATATGCCTCTTTGTTCAAGCACACAAGTATATCAGGATAATCGCCCATGGACTTGATTGGTTGATTTCCTATGCGCACCTGAAACATACAAGGTCCGCCGAGTATTTCGGCTGGAAAGGTGCGGAAGGTATACACGTGATACCCCCAGCGAGCGGCGCCTAGAGCAATAATGTCACCACCGGATATGGTTCCTTCGCCCGATTCGCCGCCAATGCGAATGGTTATTTCATTCATCGTTGAACGCCCCCTGACTGGGAAAAATTTTTGACCGCGCCATCCGTCAAGTATGGCGCGGCCCTAAAGTAGCGGGTCCCGATATCTTGGATAAATTTTTGCAAGAATCAGTTGCATATCTATTCGGTTGGACCGAGATACATACAATGGAAGTGCGTTTTCTACTACCACTTACCACGCAGCAGTGAAACATAAGTACTAAGCCTATCGTCTTTCTATCTGCCTGCTATTGTTTCCTGACTGCCCGTTACTTGTACTTCATCGACTTATTGCCTGTTCCAAACTGATCCAACTGAACAAAGTGGAACAGGGCTCTACTATATAAACACTTGTTATTATATCACACTTAATTGCTTATGGAGCATGAACGGAGCTTCATTTTTGGGAATTATGAGTACATTTACGGAAATTGGTTGTGCTTGGATGTCATGAGCGAGTTCCTTTTCATTCCGCGACTATTCAGAAAATTAACCAACTTCCCTCTTCCCAGTTGGTAGGAGGTATGCTATAATGCGTTTTGCAAGGGCCCATAGCTCAGCGGTTAGAGCAGTCGGCTCATAAGTGCGCCCATGTGTCTTTACATACCAAGCCTACAGGGGTAGGCGGCACTGAGGTTAAAGTGTCTAAAGCAGGGTCTTACCTGGATGGGAAACCTGAAGGGGACAATAGCATGACCTGTAAAAGTCTGGCCAATGGCCGGGCAGCTACGCTGTATATGGTTAAGGCTGAATTGTTTGAATCCCAGTCCGCGCGGCGTGGAGTTAGCAAACGGGGTTATGAGGTTTGCTAAAGGCCTCCTCCACAGCGATGCTTGATGAAAGCAGGTAGGACGAACGGGGAACCTACGTACAGACGTGGTGTGTAAGGGAACTTGGGGATCGCCTAAACGTCGAGAGATGCATGGCGACGGAGTGTCCATAGTACTCAAATGATCGGGGTAATGCCCGATACACGGGAAAGGGACACAGGGGAAGGCGAATGGCGAGTACCAGCTTTGTGCCGGATGGTACGGAAGTCCTGGGAAAGTACACCGCATCCTTGGAGAGCCGTGTGCGCTGAAAGGTGCATGCACGGTTCGGAGAGGGGTAATTGGAAACGCGTCGGTTATCTACTCTACCTGATTGGTCGCTGGTTCGATCCCAGCTGGGCCCATTCCATTTACATTTCGTAGTTTTTTGCCCAACGTACATTCTTCTCTTGCCTGTTCTTTGGGGGCTCCAGCCGAAGATGTGCTCTGGTAGTCCCTACATCGTTGACTGGAACCAGGAACACCTTGTCAAGGTTCGCGCTGTAAACGGCGAAATATTCACATTGTTCTCGATAATGTCGCCAATCCCTTTTCGTTCCTGTGACATTATGATTGGCTGTATCAAACTTAAGTACCGTTCCATCCTCATCAATCCAGGCCGATTTACATTGGATGCGCCAGAACTTCCCATCTGCATCCTCAATCGCTAGATCATAGCGTTGGGTACCGCCATAGGGAGTAAGGACTACATATCCAGCCTGAAGTAAACGGGCTGTGATTACAGCTTCACTGATCTGTCCCTTTTTATTTGAATCAGATCTTCCATTTCCAAGTATTCCCACTTGTTTCTCCTTTGCTAACATATCCCTGGAGGTACTAACTTAAAGAGTGTTCATCCAGTTCTTGAGATGTTGGGCCGGTGGCAGGGCCGATCTTCTCAACTGCGAGGGAAGCAGCAATGTTGGCGACGCGCGCTGCCAATAGCATATCGTTGCCTTTTGAGAGGCGCGCGAGCAGGGCGGCAACGTGGGCATCGCCCGCGCCGGTCGTATCAACTGCCTGTATTGGTCGGCCAGGGAGATGTGTTGGTATCATAGAGTCGCTGACTATCCAACAGCCCTGCACTCCTGCCCGCGCTACAACGTACCCGCCAGGGGCAAGGCGCGGCACAAGGTTTTTTGCTGCCTCCGCTCTATCTGCTATGCCTGTCAGTAGCGCGATTTCGCGCGCATTGAGGCTCAGAATATCACAGCGAGCAAGCGCGCGTGCGAGACGTTCAGGCGGAATTTCCGCTACGAGCGGACCGGGGTCTATCACCAGTAAATAGTCTGTTGGGAGCGTGAGCAGCCATGTACCTAGCGATGCGCCGGAGACCGGATAGCACAGGTCGTATCCGGAGACATAGATGGCGTCGCCAGGTAAAAGAGGAATAGCATTCAAGTCAGACATGCTCAAGCGAGATTCGGTTCCCGGAGAAGTGACGAATGTGCGCTCGGCGTCTGACTCAACCAGGCCAATGTCAAAGCCGGTATCTTCCCCGCTGACGCGCGGTAACACGAGTGGAATTCCAGCTGTTTTGAGATCAACCATGACTTGTGAACCCATTGGGCCATCCCCCACGCGGCCTGCGAAGGCAACAGACATACCGAGGCGCGCTGCCCCGACCAGCACATTGAATCCGCCGCCAGAGGTGAGGATTGCTTGCCTGGCTACACAATCTCCGCCGCGCTCCGGTAGGTGATCGACATACATGAGGATATCCACGAGAACGCTACCAATAAGCACGAGGCGGTGCGGTTGTATTCTCGCTGTATTATTCATCGTCCAGCTTCGCTTTCTAAGCGCTTACGCGGCTTCTAATAACCAAAAGTTCCCTGGCGAGCCTTGCCAGATCGAGTCCATTGACGCGGGTGACTGTTGCCAGCGCGTGTGCGGGGAAAGCCGCTTTCCCCGCACACGCGCCGAGCATCGCCCCGGTGATGGCTCCGATGGTGTCACTGTCCCCTCCCAGTTGTGCGGCGACGAGGCAGGCACGCCAGGGATTGCTCGACCAGCGCGCAGCAATAGCGAAGGCGGCGGGCACTGCCTCCTGTGTTGCCACTCCCGTGCCTATGAGTTCGACGATAGCATCAAGCGCGCTGTTCTCGTCGAGCTGGCGTACAAGCTCAATAGCCCAGGTAGTACGCGTGGCAACGTGTGCTCCCGCCGCGTAAAAACCTCGTTCCTGCCCAATGCGGGCGGCGCGCAGTGCTAGTGTAGTCGCTCCAGCAAACTCCGCGCCGCTCAACCCGGCGCTAATTGCTGCGGCGACCGCCGACGCGCCGGCAATAGCTATTCCGGTGTTATGGGTAGGCAGGCATACCTCTTCCACCAGGTCTACCAGTCTGTCAAGTGGCTCTGGTGGCGCGATTATGCCGACCGGGGTGATACGCATCGCGGCCCCATTTGTATCGCCGTGGCGTCCGGCTTCCTCTAACGGGAGTCCGCGCTGGATCGATTCCAGCGCGCGACGAGATGATGGACCGAGTTGTTCTGTACCGTTGGCTTCGGCTTCGCGTGACCACGCTAACAATTGCGCGACAAACGCGTGAGCATCGATATGCCCGTTGCCTGCGATGAGCAGCCTGGCGAGGATCAGTGCCTGCTGGGTGTCGTCTGTCACGCTTCCCGCAGGCTGTCCGGCGCTGATCGCATTTTCGGGCGGGCCATCTTTAAGACCATCGAGCGCTGGAAAAAGTTTTGCAACCTGCTGGCGAGAAAGTAACTGGGTAGGCATTCCCAATGCATCGCCGATAGCCAGCCCGGCGAGCGCCCCCTGTGCACGGCGCGTCATCTCGTTCAATGTGCGTGTTTCCTTTGTGGTAATTCGTTACGGACCGTAGGAGCGCATTTCAGTGCGCCCTTACAGTAGCATTATCTGCCAGATTATTTTGCGAACATTCATTGTTGTGCCCCTGTTTCCTCCTCTTACAAGATTCTGCTATAATACGAAGCACAGCAGAACAGCTTCCAGAGAAGGAGACAGCCATGACAGAGGTGACGATGGCTTCTTCCAGGCGCCGACCATTGAGTAGGACGCCAAAGGTAGAGTCGGTCATATTCGCGGATCAGATACTGAACTGTTTCTCGGTAGACGCGCCGGTGCTTGGCGTTACGCAGATCGCGCAGATACTTGGCGTGCCGAAGGCCCGTGTGCATCGTTTCCTCAGCACAATGGAGCAGATCGGCTATGTCCGGCGCGATGCGACAGATCGCTACTCGCTCGGTATGCGGCTCTATGGATTGGGGATGCTGGCCGTCAATGGAGCCAGCTACCTCGAACGAATCAGCGTCAAGGCGCAGGAATTTTCCGAGCATTTTGGTTATACAGCAGTCGTTGGCATCTGGGCCGATAACGAATTTGCGGCGATTCGCACCTTTATACCTCCTCGCAGTCTGAGTGTTGCGATTCACACCGGCTTCCATAGCCCCGCTTATGTCACGGCTCAGGGGCGTGTTTTCCTCGCTTTTCTGCCACCTGAAGAACTCGATCACTATTTTCAGGCGACCGAGTTGCGCGCGTTGACAACGGAAACGCTCACCGACCCGCTGACGTTGCGCTCTGAGCTTGATGCTATCCGCGAACATCTCTATGCCGCCGCCTGTAACCAGGTATCTCTTGGCGTGGCCGCCGTTGCCGCACCCGTCTTCGATATCCAAGGGCGCGTGCAAGCAGTCATCTCCCTGGTCTGGTTTACCCCTGAACTGGTGCCGCGTATCGAAGAACTCGGCACGTCCTTGCGCCAGGCTGGGCTGGAAATTTCCGCCGAACTTGGCTTTCGCATCCCGCCAGCCTGGCAACAATGGACAGGTATAAAAACGCAGTAAACGGTACAGGGAACCCCCTTACCTGGGCGTCTCCGCTTTCACTTGCAAATTGCGGGCAGCGATCAGCCGGAAGGCGTAATAGAGAATCCCAGCTACAATGATGCCCACATAATAGGCGATGTCGGCGCCGTGCAACGCGGACGCTATCGGACCTTCATACAGCGAGGAGTCCATGAATGGGATGGACACGGCCAAACCGATCAGAAATGCTGCCAGACCAGGCCACTCAACAGCCGAGCGCACAAAACGCAGCCCTTGCGTTGGTTTCTCCGCCTGCCCCGGATGCAAGAAGAAATCCACGCAGACGATCGCCAACCAGGGACCAATCCAGTACGAGATCAGTAACAGGAAATTCTCGTACTTGCCCGACAGGCCATTCACGCCATACAAGGCCAACGCGCCGCCGAGTATACCAGTGGCGACTACTGAAATCCAGCGTTTGATCGGCACGTCCAGCGTGAGCAGCGAGAGCGCGCCGGTGTAAATGTTGAGGGCGTTGGCAGCGATGGTGCCCAGAACGACGGCGATCAAAGCGATGATCCAGACTGGCCCCATCACTTTGACCACCAGGTCAATTGGCGACAGGCTCAGCCCGATGGTTGCTACGGCAACACCCAGGAATTGTAACCAGAAGCAACCGATGAACGAACCGCCAAACACTGCCCCGAAGACGCGCACCTTGGACGAATCGGCTGGCAGATAACGTGCATAGTCCGCGGCGTATGGCGACCAGCTAAAGACGTAGGAAGCTACTGCCGTCGCCGTCAAGACGAACAGCCCGATATGATCGGCTGTTGACAGCTTCGAGATTAGCCCGTAATTGGCCTGCTGGAAGCCGATGACTGACATGATTACAAAGATGATCGCCAGTAGCACCGCGCTGATGGCTTCAAAACGGTGGATGAAGTTATAGCCATAGATACCAACCAGAATCTGCGCGACCGAGAGGATTACCAGCGAAAGCCAGAACGGCAGCGTGGTCAGGCGGGCGATAGCTAATGAGCCGACGATACTGTTGACGGCATACCATCCACTCGCACTGACCCAGTTCAGTACTGCGGGAAGATAAGTGCCACGCGAACCAAAACTGTGACGGGTGAATGCCAATTGCGGCATCCCAATTTCTGGCCCCATGCTGGCTGTGAGCGCCAGCAACCCGCAGCCAATAATGTTGCCGATGAGAATGGCTGCTACGCCATCGACAAAGCCCAGGCCAAAGATCACCGCGAGCGCGCCTACCAGCCAGACGGGTAAACCCATGTTGGCGGAAAACCAGAGCGTGAAGAGCGAGCGCGCGCTGCCATGTCGCTCTGTTTCGCGCACTCTCTCGATGCCATGCGGTTCTACAGTCAGTACCTGTTCACGATATTCTATGTTCGAATCAAGTTGTTCTTTTGCCAGATCCCTGTTTGCCATAGCTTACTCCTTTGTTAACGCAATGTGTAATTTCTTTATGGAGAACGACAGCTTTTTCTGCTCCTCGCTATGTGTTCCTCCTTTCCGTATCATCTTGTTCCGCTTCGTGCGACGACTTGCGTTGCTGAAGTTTGCTCAACACATATTCAGTATCCGCGCCAAGCAGTGGCGGCGCTGTGGGGGGGGCCAGGCGCATCTCTGAAAAAGTGATCGGTGTTCGCGTGACGGGCATCTTTCCTACGACAGGGTGTTCAACATATGCGATCATCTGGCGGGCGACTACCTGCGGGTTGTGCGCTACCTCCGCGATGGAGTCCACGCTGCCTGCCGGTATCCCCGCGTTCTGGAACAACTCAAGCCAGGAGTGGCGTGGTCTCGTGCGAAAGATCTGATTCAACTGCTCGACAAGCCGTTCTCTTGCCTGCATCCGCAGGTTGTTCGTCGCGTACTCTGGCGAACGATACCAGCCTTCCCCATCATGCACGCTGTCCAGGATAGCGCAGAGCCTGGGCCAGAGGGCATCATTGCCGACGGCAAGGTTAAAATAACCATCGCTGGCCTCAAAAGACTGGTACGGCGCGACATTCTGGTGTGCGCTGCCGAGTCGTTGCGGTGTGCGCCCGGCAATCAGCGCAGCGCCCGCGAAGTACGTTTGCCAGGAAACGACCGTTTCGAGCAGCGATACATCCACGTGATCGCCCTGCCCGCTCTGACTGCGCGACATCAGTGCGGCCAATGTGCCGACGACGGCCCACATGCCGGCACCGACATCAGCCACCGAGAAGCCTGCCTTTATCGGCGGCCCATCCAGCTCGCCGGTGACGGCCATCAAGCCACCCTCGCCCTGGGCGATGAGGTCGTAGCCGGGGCGACTTGCCAGTGGCCCGGTCTGCCCGTAACCGGAGATCGAGACCAGGATTACGGATGGATAGCGCAGGTGCATCTCATCCCAGCCGAAGCCCAGTCGTTCCAGCGCGCCAGGGCGGAAATTCTCGACTACGACATCCGAATTGGCGATCAACTCCCAGATTACTGCTTTGCCCTCATCGCTCTTCATATCGACAACGACGCTCCGCTTATTCCGGTTGACGCTCAGAAAATAGGTGCTTTCGCCATTGACCAACGGCGCGAAATGCCGCGTATCATCCCCTTCGGGACGCTCGATCTTGATAACCTCCGCGCCCAGGTCGGCCAGTGTGGTGGTGCAGAACGGCCCGCTCAGCACCCTGGACAAATCCAGCACTCGTATTCCTTGCAGTGGCAGCATCGCTCGCCTCTTCCTTCATAAGTAGATAACTGGATAGAGATAGAAAGCTGCTAATCAAGCTGTGCGATGACGCGCGCCATGCCGCCGTTCTCACGCAACTTGACCGGCAGCGCGTACATGGTGAACTGGCGCTGTGGTAACATAGCTTCCAGATTGACGAGGTTTTCGATAAGGCAGCGCCCGGTACTAAGAACAATTGTATGGTTTGGCCAGGGCCGCGCACCGTCGATGCCGTGATCGAGCGCGAGCGTTTTCACCCCTTGCTCCATCAGCCACTGCGCCGTCTCCTCTTCAAGAAAAGGGTTGGCGGTGTAAAAATCTGACCTGTTCCAATGTTCCTCAGACCAGCCAGTGAAGATGGTCAGGATGACTCCTTCCAGTCCGTCGCGCGGTAGACCACTCTGTTCCAGGTCCGCCCTACTGATATGGTGCCTCCCCTTAGAATGGTTGATCACGCCGCGCATATCGCACAGCCAGGCACGCCCGCAGAGCTGATCCAGGGGTACCTGGTCGATGGTCAGCCCGCTCTTGATAAAGTGATACGGCGCATCGATGTGCGTGCCTGTGTGAATGCTCAGCGTGAGCAGGCTGTTATTCACGCCATCGCGTTCCAGAGTGGTGAGCGGCTGCGAGTGAAAGTGCGGATGGCCTGGTACCGGCTCAACCTCCGGCCCTAGAGTCATACTGAGATCGATTAAGTGCATGGCAAGTATTGCTCCTTTCAGGGTGTAATAATCAGAGTGAACGCAAGGGGTGTCCTGGAACCCGTGCGCCGATCCACTTTTTGATGTGAGCAGGTGTGACGGGTATACATGTGATTTCGATAGTATATGCGCGCAGCGCATCTTCAACGGCGGCGACGATGGCGGCAGGGGCGGGGATAGTGCCGCCCTCACCAGCTCCCTTCGCTCCCAGTGGATTGAGCGGCGATGGCGTCTCCAGGTGAGCGATGGTCATGTCGGGTAACTCGGCTGCGCCGGGCAGGAGATAGTCCATGAGCGTGCTTGTGAGCAACTGCCCATCATCATTGAAGCGCACCTCTTCGAGCAGCGCGGTGCCGATGCCGGCAACGACGCCGCCCATCACCTGCCCTTCGACGATGAGCGGGTTCAGCAGCGTGCCGCAGTCATGTACGGCGGTGTAAGCGACGAGGCGAAGCGCGCCTGTTTCGGGATCAATTTCAACAACGACAAGGTGTGCGCCTGCGGCATAGGTCGAACCCTGCGGGATAAAATATTCGGTCGCGTTCAAGCCCGGCTCGATGGGATAGCTGAATGTTGCGCCTGGAAAACGCCCGCTCGCCAGTTTGGCAAGTTGGGCCAGGGTGATACTGCGCTGCGGGCTGCCGCGCACCTGCGCCGCGCCTTCGACAAGCTCGATATCTTCCGCCGCCGCCTCGAGCAGGTGGCCGGCCAGCCGTGTGATCTTCTGCCGTACTTTCTCGCTGGCAAGGTGGACGGCGCTGCCCGCCACTACCGCTGTGCGGCTCGCGAATGTGCCAGCGCCATAGGGAATCGCCGCCGTGTCGCCTTCCTGGACATGCACGCGCTCTAACGGCACGTTCAGGACACTCGCCGCAACTTGAGCCAGCGTCGTTTCGTGAGATTGTCCCTGTGAGGCCGCGCCCGTCTTGATGATCACATCGCCGTTGCTATCGACGGTCACGGTTGCTCCCTCGTGCGGCCCGATAGCCGTGTTCTCAATCGCCACAGAAACGCCGATGCCAAGCAACTTGCCGGTATCGTGAGATGCACTTTGCCGCTCTCGCCACTGCTGGTATTGTCCTTTCTCCAGCGTTGTATGCAGCAGCGCGGGGTAGTCGCCGCTATCAAGTTGCATATCTGTGCCGTCGCGAGCGCGCAGACCGGTGCGATAAGGAAACTCTTCGGGTTGGATGAAGTTTTTGAAACGAATATCCGCTGCATCCATGCCTAGTTGAGCGGCGGCCTTGTCGAGCAGGCGGTTTATGATCAACGCCGCCTGCGGGCGACCTGCACCACGATAGGGCGCGAGCGGTGTGGTGTTGGTATAAAACACATCGACATCGCAGTGATAATGCGGCACTTTATACGGCCCAGGCACAAGCGTGGAGGTCAGGATGGGAACGATGATGCCCCAGGGCAGGTACGCGCCTGCCGTCGTCACGAAACGATCAATGACGGCTAGAATCTCACCGGAGCGCGACAGCCCCATCTGCGCGTGGTGCTGCTGCTCGCGTTCATGGACAGCAGCCTGCATGTGTTCGAGGCGATCTTCGATCCAGCATACGGGCCGGTTGACCTGCCGCGCCGCCCAGGCGATCAAAAAATCCTCGACATAGAACGGTTCTTTTGCGCCAAAGCCGCCGCCAACATCGGGCGCGGCGACGCGGATGCTTTGTTCAGGCATATCGAAGATGTCGGCGTAGATGCGGCGCATCATATGCGGCGTCTGCGTCGCGGCGTAGACAGTCAGGCTGGGCTGTCCCAGTTCGTGAGACCACGTCGCCAGCAGGCCCCGGCACTCGATCGGAACGCAACTGACGCGCCCGATATTCATCTCTACTGAGATGACGACCGGTGCATCGCGCAGCGCGCTTTCGGCATCGCCCGCATTTTGCTCGAAATGCGCGGCTAGATTTGAGGTTAGCTGGCTGTGCGCGAGCGGCGCGTCTCCGGCCATCGCTGCGCTGATAGAAGCCGCCACACCCATCGGCTCGTAGGAGACATCGATCTGCTCGCAGGCGTCTTCCGCGTGGTAGCGGCTATCGGCGATCACCATGGCAACCGGCTCTCCCATGTGCGCCACTTCGCGGTTGAGAGGCTGCTGCGTCACCGCCGTCAAGGCCGGGTGCGGGAACAATAGGGGCAATGGCGCGAACGCAACATCCATCGCGGAGTAGATGGCGACGACGCCGGGCACCAGGCGGGCAGCAGACGTGTCCACGTCGAGGATGCGTGCGTGCGCATACGGGCTACGCACAAAGGCTGTGTGCAGCATCCCAGGCAATCGCATATCAGCTATGTATCGGCCCTTGCCACGCAGTAGGCGCGGGTCTGTGTGCCGTGTAATGCGCCGACCGATCATTTGCTTACCTCTCATTCAATAGAATCATGTGAACCTGGTCCTTCTGCTGCTTGCCGCAGCCACCGGCGTATTGTGGCTGGACGAATCGGCAGGCTTGTAAAGGCGTCGGGCGGCGCGTCCAGCGCGTCAGCGATAGCGTTGGCGATAGCAGCGCCTACGCCGGTTGTCCCACCCTCGCCAGCGCCCTTGACACCTAACGGGTTATGACGCGAGGGCGCGTCTTCGGTAATGATCGCCTCGATATCAGGCACTTCGCACGCTCCCGGCAACAGGTAATCAATAAACGTACCGCTGAGCAATTGCCCATTGTCATCATAGGCCAGTTCTTCAAAGAGCGCACCACCCAATCCCTGCGCGACACCGCCTGCGATCTGCCCTTTCACCAGCAGCGGATTTACTGCCTTCCCTACGTCATATACCACCAGGTAGCGCGCAATTGAGACGCGGMCCGTCCCGGTGTCGATTTCGACTTCGGCGGCATGAACGCCGTAGGGATAGGTCATGTGCGGCGCGTCGTAGCGTTCGCTCACATCGAGCGTGATTCCTATGCTGGCGGCATAGTTTGCGACCTCCTGCCATGACAGGCGGCGCGTCGTCATTCCGATTACCGAGAGACCTTCTGGCTCCATGCGCACGTCGGTAGCGGATGCTTCAAAATAGCGTTCGGCGACAGTAAGAATGCGCTGTTTGAGCGCGTCAGCAGCAATATAAGCAGCGACGCCGCCGGTGGCCGTGCCTCTGCTGGCGAACGAGCCATTGCCTGCCGGTACGACATCGGTGTCGCCGTGAACGACGCGCACCTGTTCTGGAGCAATGCCGAGGCGATCAGAGCAGGAAGCCGCCAGTTCAAGGCCGGCCCCGACGGCATAGCCGTTGATGGCCGCGATCACCGGAATGGGCAGCGCTGCAATCTCGCGGCAGGCATCATCTACGGCAAGAAACGAGGTGAGTGCAGCTTCCGGCGTGCCCTTCGTCGTGCCGAACTCCATGATGTCCGCCCCCGAAGCGAATGCTTTAGCGCCCGCGCCCGTGATGACCAGCGCCCGCGCATCTGAACTCGCGAACTCAAGCGCCGCTCGTCGCAGCTCATGCCACATTTCTTGCGACATGGCGTTGCGCTTTTCCGCTCGATTGATGGTGATCCATCCAATCATGCCCCGTTGTTCAGTTATGATCAATGGCTCCACGATGGTTTCTTCACCCTAGTATCCACACATAGCGCATGATTGGGGATTCCCCGTCCGATTATTGTACATTACTTTTGTAAGGGCATGACCAGTTCGCCGAGCACGCCTGACAGGGCGTGTGGCTCCAGAAAGGCGATCTGCATTCCGCCTGCGCCTGGACGGGCAACGTGATCGCGCATGGGAACGCTCAAGTGAGCCAGTCGATCCAACTCGCCGTCCACGTCGCCAACCAGGAACGCCAGGTGTTCCACGCCTTCGCCATATGCGTGCAGGAAGTTCCATGCCGAACTGCCAGGGCGTAGTGGCTGCAACAACTCGATCTTTGTGTGCCCAAACGCGCTATCGGGCCCAACGGGCAAGAATGCAATTTCAAGCAGCCCATCGCCATAGCTTTCGGTGTGTGTTGCCGTCAATCCCAACACCTGCTTATATTGCCTCAAAGTATATGTCATATCTCGCACGACAACGCCGATGTGATCAAGTAGTTGGACGGACATGATATGCGCCTACCTCTTAACTTTTAATCCCGATGCCTACAAAGGACTTCAAGTTCTATGTTCATGTTCCACTACGATCCGCGTTCGATACTGTTCAGGACGACTATCGCGCTGGAGATCACCCGCCGAGCCAATGCGTTTGTTGCGCGCGCTTTTGACATCGAGAACGGCGCTGGCGGTCGCGGGTTCATTGCCACTCAAGGGGCCAATCGCGACCTCGCCGCCAGGGTGTACCGCGATGCTGGCTCCCAGAAACGTCACAGTTCCCTCTTGCCCAACGCGGTCGGAACAGATGACGGCAATGTGATGAGCATAGGCATAGCCGATCACCAGGTGATCTTGTGGGGTATAGCCGTGCCGATCCCAGAGGATACGCTTACCGATGGATGTCCAGGTGGTTGGTACTGCCAGGAGATCGATGCCAGAGAGCGCCAGCGCATGGACGGCCCCAGTGAAGCGCAGATCATAGCAAATCAACATACCCAGGCGAATGCCGAGACCAGGCAAATCGAAGACGGGTAGGTCATCGCCCGCGCACAGCCACTCGCGCTCCCAACCGAAGCTGTGCATTTTGCGATAGCGCCCAATCAGGCCGCGTGGTCCCACGAGAACGGCGGTATTGTAGATGCCATCCTCCGCCTGTTCAAGTATGCCGCCAACGATATAGCCGCTGCGCGCCGCCGCCAACGTTTCCCAACGCTGCACCGATGGCCCGTCAAGCGGCTCGGCCAGCGCAGCCGCCATTTGCGCCGAGGCGGGGAAATACTGGGAGTTCGCGCATTCGGGCAGCACGACCAGCTCCGCGCCTCCGCTAAACAACTGATCAGCCAACTGGCAGAGATGATTGCGGTTCTGCTCGAGCGCGTCAACGCCGCTTTGTATGAAAGGCTGCACAATCCCGACCTTCATGGTTTGTCCTCCGCAGCTTATCGAACCGCGCCGTAAGACCCCTGCATTCATGCCTGGGGATATCAGGCGCGTTCCTTATGGGGCGTGATGGGCAGGGTATATAAACCCGCCTCACACGCCCGTTGACGCTTGACATTGGCAACATTTTCTGGTATACTCGTAGTAGTTCTTCGCACACTGACAACTCACTACTGTTTAGCGGTTCCGCAGTAAATCGTTCCTGCGGGTAAAAGCAGTAACGTACCAACGTTTGTGTGCCAATCGTTGACATGGACAGCACCTACAGGTCTTCCATCGAGATTGCAACGAACATCGGCCTGGAAGAGGCCAACAGGAGCAATCCTGTCGAAGCCCCTGGCTTCAGCCATGGGCTACTTCACGCGTCCATGATCGCCTTGCGCTGGTTGCCATCGATGGTCAACATCGCGCCGTGCACAAAGCTGGCGCGGTCAGAGGCGAGAAATACGACGACATCCGCCACTTCCTGCGGCTTGCAGAGGCGACCGAAAGCGATGGAGTGTTTGGCGCGATGATCCGCTTCCTCAACAGTAAAATTCATATCGCGAGCGAACGCCTGCGTGAGGCTGTCCCAGCGCCCGGTATCCACCGGCCCCGGATTGACACTGTTGATGCGGATATTATGGCGTCCATACTGATCAGCCAGGGCTTGCATCACGGCGAGGTCTGCCGCGTTAGCCGCCGTACCGGTCAGTTCCCAGTAGGACGGCTTCACTCCGTCGTTGCCCACAACATTGACGATCACACCGTGCCCCCGTTCCAGGAAATGAGGCATGATAGACTTCGCCATACGCACGTATCCTAGAAATTTCAGGGCCAGCGACTCGTGCCATATGTCGTCAGTAATATCGGATAGCAATCCTCCCGGCGCTGCACCGGCGCAATTCACCAGGATATCGATACCGCCGAAATGCTCAATAGCTGTCTGAACAGCCTTCTGCGCCCCTGCTTCGCTGCGCAAGTCGGCTGAAATAATGAATACATCACACGCGGGCGCTGCGTCAAGGATGCGGCTCCGGGCCTGCTCCAGGTCGTCCTGCGTTCGCGCGCAGAGGATAACATTGGCTCCCTCTTGGGCGCAGGTGAGCGCGACTTGTCTGCCAATACCTTTACTGCCGCCCGTGATCAGGGCAACCTTGCCTCGCAAATTGAGATCCATAGGTGTTTTCCTCCTTTGCCTGCGCCCTTGTACGGGCAGAGTGTGAAATGGAAAGCAGTGTGTGAGCAAGAGTAAAAGATGATTCTTTTGTCTCAATATACGAGACAACGTCTTAATTATATGTTATACTATACCCAACAAGGAGCAACAATGTCAAGTTCCGAGCGGTTTTGCTAACAGGGCTTGTGTATGTTTGCCAGGACAGGAACTGCTGTACACCGCAACATGGCAAGGGCGACTCTTGTGGTCGTTTTGACGACTCATGGTGAACATACCGCCAGGTAAGGAGTTTTGCTGTGGCAAAGAAACTACTGTTGGATACCGATATCGGGAGTTCCATCGATGATGCTGTCTGCCTCGCCTATCTCCTCTCTCAGAGCGAATGTGAACTGCTCGGCATCACAACTGTGAGTGGTGATACCGTCCAGCGCGCTATGCTCGCCAGCGTTATGTGCAAGGCCGCGGGTAAAGATATTCCCATCTTCCCTGGGGCCGCAGCGCCTCTGCTCGTCATTTCCAAACAGCCTGATGTCCCCCAGGTGACTGCCCTGCAAAAGTGGGAACACGATACCCGCTTTCCACGTGGCCAGGCGGTTGACTTTCTCCGGCAAACCATTCGCGCTCATCCTGGTGAAATCACCCTTCTTACCATCGGACAGTTGACCAATATCGCGTTGCTCTTCGCGTTAGACCCAGATATTCCGCATCTACTTGCCGGATTAGTCATGATGTGTGGCTTGTTCACCGGCTCTGTTTCTCTTCCAGGGTATGGCCTGGCTGAGTGGAACGCTCTACTCGATCCACATGCTGCGGCGATGGTGTATAAAGCTCCCGTGCCGCTCCATCGCTCCGTTGGCCTGGATGTCACAACGCAGGTTCACATGCCTTCGGCGCAGGTCAGAGAGCGATTTACGCATCCTCGCTTGCTGCCCATTCTGGACATGGCCGAGACATGGTTCCAGGAAACTGATCTCATCACTTTTCACGATCCTCTGGCAGCCACAACTATTTTCGACGAAACCATTTGCCGTTTCAGCAAAGGGCTGGTCGAGGTCGAACTGACCAGCGAGCGACTGCAGGGAGTTACGTACTGGAATTGGGACTCGCTCCTGCCCGAGCCAAAGCACGAGGTCGCGCTTGAGGTTGATAGCGAGCGCTTTTTCCAGCACTATTTCGCCGTCTTCCAGTGAATAGGGGAAAATAGGCAACCTTACGGAATGGCCTGTTTTCGTGTATATTATTATCATAATGTATCTCTCTTTTTGCTAACCAGATAAGGAGCTAAGCATTGAGTACAACCAATCCCGCTTCGGACCAGGTATGGTCAATTGAACTCAACGGCATCAATCCCATCACAGATGAAGAGCGTCATGGCTCACCGTTTGAGCTGTTCTGGGTCTGGTTCGCCAGTAATGTTGGTATCTTGGGCATTGTTTATGGTGCTATTCTCTTCTCTGCAGGTCTGAATCTCTGGCAAAGTGTCTTTGTCGCGTTGGTTGCAAGTGCCATCTCGTTTGCTCTCGTCGGCGTGCTGAGCGTCGCTGGCGTGCGCGGTGGAGCACCAATGCTCACACTCTCGCGCGCCCCTTTCGGCTCGCGCGGAAATTTTGGTCCGACCTTGATCAGTTGGATCAGTTTCGTTGGCTGGGAAACGGTCATTGTCATCACCGCTGCTTACGCCATGCTCGGTCTGCTTAATCTCCTTGGTCTTCCCTCGAATGCACTATGGACAATCGTGAGCCTGGTTATCGTCGCGGTCCTCGTCGTTGGCCTTGGCCTGCTCGGCCACGCCACCCTCGTGTGGATTCAGCGTGCCGCGACCTGGCTTTTCGGCATTCTCACACTGCTGATCGTCATCTTTCTGATCACACAGACGAAATGGACGACTGTGCTGGCAATGCCCGCTGGTCCGTGGGATACAGGCGTTCTCGCAACGCTCAGTATCGTTGCCGCCGGGACGGGTATTGGCTGGGTCAATGCTGGAGCAGACTACACGCGCTACTTACCGCGCCGTAGTTCGTCGGGCGCTATCGTCTGGTGGACAGTGTTAGGTGGGACGCTGCCCCTGTTTGTTTTGATGATTGTCGGAGTGCTACTCTCCAGCCGCGTTCCCAACCTGGCATCAGCCTCCAACCCCATTCAGATTATCGGGCAAGCCCTACCTTCCTGGTTTGCGGTTCCATTCTTGATCACAGCCGTCGGCGGTCTGATTGCTGCCGCCGACCTGGACATCTACTCGTCCGGCCTTAACCTGCTCGCTCTCGGTTTAAAAGCACAGCGCTACAAGACGGTGCTGATTGACGGAGTGTTGATGATCATAGGGGCAATCTACGTAATGCTCATTGCGCAGAACTTCCTGGGTTCCTTTGAGAGCTTCTTGCAGCTGCTCGCGGACGGATTAGCGGCCTGGTCTGCCATTTTCCTGGTCGATATGCTCTGGCGCCGCGACTATGATCCCGCCGCATTAATCGATACCAGCTCGCGTAGCCGCTACTTCTATACGGGCGGTTTCAATATACCGGCGTTTGTTGCATGGCTAGCAGGTTTTATCGTGAGTCTACTCTTTACGGCGTCCCCGCTGTTCTCCGGCCCCTTAGCAATCGGTATCTTTGCCAGTAGCAGCCTGGGGTTTGTGATCGGCTTCTTTGTGAGCGCGCTCCTCTACGGACTCTCGTTGTTCTTCGCCCGTGGTAAAGCGACGGCTTCTACAGCGGGTAACACAACCAATCCGACAGCGTAGCAAGCGGGTGTAGAGATAGATTGGGGTTTGTGTGTGCTTGCCAGGACGGACTTTTGGCTGTCCTGGCATGAATTGCAAAACTCAAATCAGACGTTCCTTCTTGCAAAGGCGACGTACATCGCACGCTTTGCATGTTTCTGGCCCAGGTGGTACTACAACATCAAATTGTCGTTGTTGTATCTTTGCAACAATATCATCAACAGAGTTGAGTACCAGTTTCATATCCTCCTCCTGAAAGGGAACCTCCATGATCGCGTCTTCTTTCTGTTCCTCAGCCGTCCAGTAGAAAAGGAGATGCTGGGGAGATCGACCTGTCCGTTTGTGAAATGCATATGCGTAGAGATACAACTGCTCTTTGTAAGATGTAAGTCGCGGAGAATCTTTCTCTGGTCGATGGAGTGTTTTGAAGTCCAGTATCTCCAATCCGTTCTGTCCACTTTTCAGTAAGTCGATTTTACCTGTTACAATGTACGTCTCCTGCTCTACCCGAATACCAAACTCTGTTTCCTGGATACTCTGCATCTCCTGCCGGTTTTGTTGAAAGTAGGTAAGAACTTGATGAAAAGCTTGCTCTTTTTTCATGGAAGTGACAGGGTTCATGGTAGTACACAGGAGAAATGTAAAAACCTTCTCAAACAAAATTCGTATTTGCTGTTCGTCTAACGCGTCAAGCTGACCGTCGAGGACGCGGCGATGAATTTGTTCAATGGTTTGGTGAACAAGCTGACCGAAAAAAGCTTCGACTGAATGAGAGGGGGCAAAACGATGCTCATGGAAAAACTGATAGCGTCGAGGGCAGGTCATATATGTCTGGATGTGGGTTGTAAAACCATAGCGAGGCTTTGGCGGCAGATATTCTCTCGCAACAACAGGTTTCGGCATCTTCAAGAGGCTTTTGTGACTGGATGACCACGAAGGTACGTCACGCCAGAGCGAGGCAAAACACCCATGAGGTTGTTTGTTGGCTGTGAGAACTAGCAAATCTTTGGCACGTGAGAATGCTACGTAATACAGACGTTTGCGATCACAGCCAGGAATGCGGTGAGTTGGTTCAAAAGGAAGATGGTAAAAGAAATGCTGCAAATCCACGTGTTCATCAGCCGAAGACGAGTGAGGTTTATCCATCCTGCCAACGAAAACGACCGGAAATTCTAAGCCTTTTGCCTGGTAGATGGTCATAATCTGGACATGCCCCTTCAGAAAAGTCTGCTCTTCGTCTTGATTGACTCCGTCCTCAAAAAGGAAAAAGAAAAATCGGTCAAAGAAATCTGTGTGTATCTCTTCCAGTTTATCCAACGTGATTGAGCTATGGCGGTAGTGTTTCTGGAAGGTTTGCAGCAGTTTGGAGAACAATACCAGGTTAGATTTTTTGCTCTCACACGTCACAAAAGAGAAAAATGGTTCAAGAAAGATGAGGCGATAGAAATAGTCGGCCAATTGCGATGCATTGACCGAACTGTGTTCCTGCTCAGTCAACGGTATTTCTTTTGCGATGGTTTGCAGTTCTTTCGCAAGCGCGGGATAGAGGCGACTGTGTTCTGCGAGTTGCATTCGACAATCATGGAGATAGTTTGGGAAAAGGCTTTCCCGTATTGTTAAGTGTTGCTGCCCTTCAGGATAGTGGAGAATGTCCATAAAACAAGCAAGAAGTAGCGATATCTCTTGCTGATCAAAGAATGCCCGGGCACGCGAACAATAGACCGGTATGCCTTTGTTTTTGAGAGCGTGTATATAGGCGTCGCTCATGTAGGAGCGTACAGAATAGAGGAGTAGCGCTACCTCGTTGTAGTCGCTGATGTGTCCCTGTTGTTTGAGTGAGTATACCAGTTGAGAAAATTGTTCTGCTTCGGCATGAATGTCAACATCTTCGACGCTGATAATAGATGGATACGCAGGATAGTGCCGATCGGAAACAGCATGAATAGTCTTCTCGGTTCGTAGCGGATTTCCACCTGGATTGGACCAATCAAAAGATCTCATCCACTTATTACATGTGTCGATGATGCCTGGATGCGAACGATAATTTGTAATGAGATAAATTTGCTTACAATCTGGAAACGTATGGGTAAAGGTAAGAATATTGCGAACGGTCGCTCCACGAAAACGGTATAGAGCCTGGTCCTCATCTCCGATTACGAAGAGGTTTTTAGGTTCACAGCCAGAGGCAAGCAAGGTAAGTATGCGCTCCTGGATATAGTTAGTATCCTGGTATTCATCAACAAGCACATATCGGATATCATGGGTAATCTTCTGAAAAGTGTCCGGCTGAGTCAGGAGGTTATAGGCACATTTCTGTAAGTGCGCGAAATCAATACTGTTTGTGCGTACAAGTATGTGTTGGTAGTGATGATACGTATGGGTCAGGTAACATAAAAATGTATCCTTCTTTGTCGGATAGGCTCTCAGGGTTGGAAAGGCTGACTTTAATTTGTCAAAAACAAGTTCTTCAGCGATGGTATCGAAGTAAAACTTGAGCTTTTTCGCGATATTCCAGGCTGTTCCCCAACGGTCTCGGAAAAAAGTTTTCGTGCTAGAAGGACAAATTTCGTTGAGATGTTCAAAGATCAGTAATTGTTGCGTAAATTGATCGAGCGTTTCATAGTTATTGCCCAATGAAGTTCGATGAAGGTACTCGTTGACCAGTTGCTGACAAATACCATGGATCGTGCCAATCTTGAGCCTGGATAAGTCGCCATGATATCCGACATTTTGAGCAATGGATGTAAGGCGATCTTCCAACTCATATGCCGCTTTTTCTGTATAGGTGCAGAGTACGAGTTGTGAGGGTTCCGCATCCTTACACAAAAGTAAATTCATGGCCAGTAGGGTGAGACTGCGGGTTTTGCCAGAACCTGGTCCGGCAATAACGAGTAATGGACCCTGCTTATGAGAAACAATGTCCCGCTGCTTCTCATTCATAAGATAAGGAGCTTTTAGCAATTCAGGATCGATCATCGCGACGCTATTCCCCCGTTCGTGCGATAGTGTCCACTCACTATAATTGAAAAGCAAATTGTATGTCAATACGATTACCAGAATGGTACAGGCGCATTATGATGTAAGGTTGAGCGAAAGAATAATTCTGCATAATTTGATAAGAGATTTATCCCATTCTGAGCCTTCAAGGTATAGCATAAAGCAGGGGTAGTATGTATAATAATGGGCATTAACAGATGAGACAGAGAAAAGTTGATCATTGCTTTAGCGCTAGCAAGGGGACTATAAAGGTGAGCCTTGTTCTGACCATTCCTGAGCCGGGGCAATTGGTAGATGTCCGGCAGCGTCGGTATGTGGTTGTAGATGTGGTTGCGGGAGTAATACCCCTTGATCCGCTCAAGGGAGAGAGCCTGGGTCAATCATACCTGCAATCACAAAGGCAACATCTTATTTCGCTCGCCTCGGTGGAGGATGACGACCTCGGCGAGGAGCTGCAGGTCATCTGGGAGGTAGAGCCGGGCGTCAAAGTCAACGAAAGGAACGCGCTCCCCGTTCCCGTCGGCTTTGATGCTCCCGAACGACTGGATACCTTTCTCAACGCGGTCCGCTGGGGAGCCGTCTCCAGTGCCGATATCAAGTCCCTACAAGCTCCTTTTCGCAGCGGCGTCGAGCTGGAAGATTACCAGCTTGATCCGGTCGTGCGGGCCATCCAGATGCCGCGCGCCAATCTGCTGATCGCCGATGATGTCGGCCTGGGCAAAACCATTGAGGCAGGCCTTGTCTGCCAGGAACTTATTATACGTCATCGTGCGCGTAAAATACTGATTGTCTGCCCCGCCGCGCTGCAGGTGCAGTGGCGCGACCAGATGCGCGACAAGTTCGGCCTGGAATTTCGCATCGTCGATAGCCTGCTGTTGAAAGACCTGCGCCGCCAGCGCGGGCTGCATGTCAACCCCTGGACACACTTTCCCCGCCTCATCACCTCGGTTGACTTCCTCAAGCGCGAACGCCCGCTGCGCCTCTTCAGCGAAGTACTGCCGTCAAATGGCGAGCCGACCTACCCGCGCACATTTGACCTGCTCATCGTCGACGAGGCCCATAACGTCGCCCCATCCGGGAAGGGGCAGTATGCCACGGACTCGTAGCGCACCCTTGCCTTGCGTCGACTGGCACCCCACTTCGAGCACAAACTCTTTCTCTCGGCGACGCCCCATAACGGCTACTCCGAGAGCTTTACAGCGCTGCTGGAACTGCTTGACAATCAGCGTTTCGCCAGGGGCGTCAAGGTCAATCGCGAGCAACTGCACGCCGTGATGGTGCGCCGCCTCAAGTCCGAACTGCCGCCCCGCTGGGATGGCACGCCGCGTTTCCCAAAGCGCGTGCTGGAACCCATCGAAGTGGACTACAGCGTAGAGGAGCGCGAGGCGCATCGGCTCCTGCAAGCGTACACGCACTCGCGGCTGGCGAAATCGTCGGACGAAGTGGAGAAATACGCGACCGAGTTTGTGCTGAAGCTGCTCAAGAAACGCCTCTTCTCATCACCGGAGGCCTTTGCCACCACACTGAAGCAACACGAGAACTCGCTGGCCAACGCCCGCAGGCGCGGCCCAGCGGCCTTCAAGGCTACCATCGGCATCCTGCGCCGCCAGGTGGAGCAGGCAGAGGAAGAGACCGACAACGACGAAGAACTGGAAGAGGCTAACGCCGTGGCCCTGGAGGCCGCCGCGCCGCTCTTCCGCGAGCCATCTGCTGAAGAAAAACGCTTGCTCCAACAGATGCGTGAATGGGCCGCGAGCGCTCGCACCCGCCCCGATAACAAAGCTGCCGAACTCATTGCCTGGCTGCACCGCACGATCAAGCCCGGCGGCGCGTGGTCGATGCAGCGCGTGATTATTTTCACCGAGTATCGCGCTACCCAGAAGTGGCTGCATGACCTGCTGGAACGCGAGGGTCTGGCCGAAGCGGAACGCCTGCTCACCCTGTTCGGGGGCATGAAAACCGAAGATCGCGAACGCATCAAAGCCGCTTTCCAGGCCGACCCGCGCGAAGCGAAGGTGCGTATCCTGCTGGCAACTGATGCCGCCTCCGAGGGTATCGACCTGCAGAACCATTGCAGCCGCCTCATTCACTACGAGATCCCCTGGAATCCCAATCGCCTGGAGCAGCGCAACGGGCGCGTTGATCGTCACGGTCAGAAAGCCTCCGAGGTCAACATCTACCACTTCGTCAGCAGCAAGTTCCGCAATGCCCCGCTGGGGGAAGACTTGCATGTTGGGGACCTGGACGATGACCTGGAGTTTTTGATGCGAGCCGTGCGCAAGATCGAGTCCATTCGCGAGGACCTGGGCAAGGTCGGTCCGGTGATTGCCGAACAGGTGGAGGATACCATGCTCGGACGCAGGCGGCGACTGGAGACGCGCACCGCCGAGGAGAAGGCCGCGCCCCTGCGCAGTCTGTTGAAGTTCGAGCGCAGGCTGAAAGAGCAGATTGACAAGCTGCACGACCAGTTGCAGGAGAGCAGAGTCGAGCTGCGCCTGACGCCGCAGCATGTGCGGGCTGTGGTTGAGACCGCCCTGGAACTGGCCGGACAGCCGCCGCTTGAACGCATGACGTTGCGTGATCCCAATGGCGAGAAGCCGAGCATTGAAGCGTTCGTCGTTCCCGCGCTGCGTGGAAGTTGGGCGGCCTGTAAAGAAGGTCTGGAACACCCCTATACGCACCATGACCGGCCCATTGTATTTGACCATGATGCTGCCAGTGGGCGAGACGACGTCGTGCTGGCTCACCTCAACCACCGGCTGGTCGCCATGTCGCTGCGCCTGCTGCGCGCCGAGGTCTGGTCACCCGATAGCCAGCGCAAACTCTACCGTGTGACGGCGCGAGTGGTCCCCAACGTCGTATTAGACACGCCCGCCGTTATCGCGCACGGTCGACTGCTGCTGCTGGGCGGCGATAACCAACGCCTGCACGAAGAACTGATTACCGCTGGCGGCTTCCTACGGCAGGGACGCTTCGCGCGCATGAACGTGGGACAGGTGCAGCAGGTACTCGAGGCGGCCCGTTCTGATATGGTCTCGCCACAGATGCAGCAGCGCCTGCAAGAACTCTGGCCAACGCATAATGACGCCCTGCTGCAAGCTCTCGAAGCGCGCGTACGCGAGCGCGCTAATGGACTGCAAAAATTTCTGGCGGAACGGGCCGAGAAAGAGATGAACGATATCAGCACCATCCTGACCGAACTGCGTACCACCATCCTGGCCGAATTGCGCCAGCCTGAGGTAATGCAGTTGCAACTGGCTGGCTTTAGCACGGCAGAGCAGGAACAATTCGAGCGCAACATGTCCGCCCTTGCCGCACGCGCTGAACAGATTGACGCCGAAATTGAGCAGGAGCGCGCCAATATCCGCAGGCGTTTTGCCGACCCGCAGCCGCGCCTCTTCCCGGTCGCCGTGACCTATCTTGTGCCGGAGCGCATGGCACGCTAGTTTCAATCCTCAGCACCTCTTGGGGGATGCTGCAACGACAGATATCCGTCGTCATCAGTCTACCAATGATTGTACAGCTTGGCAAGACCTTGCTTTTGCTTAACAGGTCTGCTGATTATGTACTAGAAAGAGCAGTTGTCTCATGTCCATTGCCCGTCAACATGCCGAGTGGCTCTCGCTCATGGAGGTATCCGGCCCATTCCTCAGTATGCCGGTACTGCTGAACGTCTTTCCCCAGGGCCTGGAAAAGGACGAACAGGAGGCGGAACTGCGGCGTACACTGCGCATGGCCTATGATGAATGGGCCGATAACCAGGCGGGCGTGCGCCCCGAAGCGGCTATTCACCGCGCGTGGCTGCGTTTCGTGCTGGCAAATGTGCTGGAGATGCCGCGAGAGGTACTCGCAGAGGGTCAGACTTTGCCGCCTGGACTACGAGCATATTTGCCGGAACATGGTGAAACGCTGCTGCCTGATATGGCGCTCGTCTCGCCCGGTGCTTCCAAACCGCGCCTGCTCATCAAGCTGTATCCAGCAGGCCAGGACCTGGACAAGTCCATTCCCGGACTGCATTGGAAAGCCTCGCCCGCCACGCGCATGATGGAACTCTTGCGCCGTACGGGGGTGAGGCTGGGACTGGTTACCAACGGCGAACGCTGGATACTGGTTGACGCGCCGCCCAACGAGACGACGGGCTTTGCCTCCTGGTACGCCGCCCTCTGGCTTGAGGAACCCATCACGTTGCGAGCCTTTCGCAGTCTGCTGGGCGTGCGGCGCTTCTTTGGCGTGCCGGATGACGAGACTCTTGAGGCCATGCTTACCAAAAGTGCCAGCAACCAGCAGGAAGTCACCGACCAGTTGGGCTACCAGGTGCGCCGCGCCGTCGAGATGCTGGTGCAGTCGCTTGACCGTATCGACAAGGACAGGAACCGCACACTGCTGAGGAATGTATCAGAAGCGGACCTCTATGAAGCGGCCCTGACGGTAATGATGCGGCTGGTCTTCCTCCTCTCGGCAGAGGAGCGCGGTCTCTTGCTGCTCGGCGAACTGCTCTATGACCGCAATTACGCCGTCTCCACCCTCCAGGCCCAGTTGCGCGAGCAGGCCGATCTGTCCGGAGAGGAAGTCTTGGAGCGGCGGCACGATGCCTGGAGCCGCCTGCTCGCTATCTTCCGCGTCGTCCACGGCGGCGTTGAGCATCAAGATATGCGCCTTCCAGCCTATGGAGGGCACCTCTTCGATCCCGACCGTTATCCCTTCTTAGAGGGCCGCGCCCCTGACACCTCCTGGAAACATACGCCTGCTGAACCCCTGGCGATCAACAACCGCACGGTGCTGCACCTGTTAGAAGCCCTACAATTTCTACAGGTGAAAGTGCCAGGTGGCGGCCCAACCGAGCGCCGCCGTCTCTCGTTCCGCGCCCTGGATATCGAGCAGATCGGGCACGTCTACGAGGGCCTGCTCGACCACACAGCCCGTTGCGCAAAGACACCGGTATTGGGCCTATTTGGATCGATAGCCAACGAAAGCGAGGTGACACTGGACACCTTAGAAGAACTGGCCGCGAAAAGCGAGCAAACCCTCTCCGCCTTCCTGGAAGAGCAAACGGGTCGCACCCTCAACGCCATCAAGAATGCCCTGACGATCTCGCCCATGCCCAAACGCTTCAGCCGCGCGGATCTGATGGCAGCCTGTGATAACAACCAGGCATTATTTGAGCGCGTCTTGCCCTTCGCCGGGCTGCTGCGCACAGACACCTTCGACAAGCCCGTTGTCATCACCGCCGATTCGGTCTACGTCACACAGGGTAGCGACCGCCGCACGACCGGCACCCACTACACTCCGCGCAGCCTGACCGAACCAATTGTGCAGCACACGCTCGACCCGCTGGTCTACAGCGGCCCGGCAGAGGGCAAGCCGCAAGAGGAGTGGCAACTGCGCCCGGCGGCAGAAATCCTCGATCTGAAGGTCTGCGACATGGCCATGGGATCGGGTGCCTTCCTGGTGCAGGTCTGCCGCTACCTCTCTGAAAAACTGGTGGAGGCCTGGGAAAACGCCGAGCAGAACTTGCCGGGGAGACCACAAATCACACCCGAGGGCAAGCTTTCAATAGGAGCCTTGCATGAAACCCTGCTGCCCAGAGACCCGGATGAACGCGTAGCCATCGCCATGCGCCTGGTCAGCGAACGCTGCATCTACGGCGTGGACAAGAACCCGCTCGCCGTCGAAATGGCCAAGCTCTCACTCTGGCTCATCACCCTCAACAAGAACCGCCCCTTCACCTTCCTGGATCACGCCCTGCGCTCTGGCGACTCGCTGCTTGGCGTTAACCTGCGTCAGCTCACAACCTGGTCAATGGACAATGGTCAAGAAACGAGCAAACCACGTCAGATGGCCTGGTTTGAACCGACTATCACCCGCGCCCTTGATACCGCCCTTAAATTGCGCCGCCAGATCAGCGCCATGCAGGAACTCGACGTACACGACATTGAAGCCAAAACCCGTCTCTTAGCCGAGGCCGAAGAGGCTATGGAACTGGTCAAACTGGGAGCCGATCTACTCATCGCCACCGCCTTGAGCAACACCAAACGCAAAGAACTGCTTGAGGGCACCATCCAAGTACGCTATACCGTGCTGGTGGGTGCCTTCGAGGATGACCGCCGCGAGAAATTTACCGAAGCATATCGGGAAAAGCTCAGGCGGGATTTTAAGACAATGCGTGATGAAGTTGATGAGTTGTTGAAGGGACGAAGACCTTTCCACTGGCCGCTTGAGTTTCCTGAGGTGTTTGTGGGTGGTTTGGAAGAAGAGAGAGGGTTTGCAGCAATTATTAGCAACCCCCCGTTTCAGGGTGGTGGCAAGATTATAAGTTCACTCGGACCTGACTACCGTGATTACCTTGTGGAATATATAGCAAAGAGCAAACGAGGAAGTGCCGACCTATGTGCTTACTTTTTCCTTCGTGTGGGCCAATTACTGCGTCCAGGCGGATTGTGCGGGCTATTGGCAACCAACACAATTGCTCAAGGTGATACTCGCGAAGTAGGGCTAGATCAGTTATTGACATTTGGTTGGGCTATTATACGTGCTATTTCAAGTCGCAAGTGGCCAGGAACAGCTAGTCTTGAAGTGGCTCATATTTGGATGAGGCAAGGCAATTGGTATGGTGGATGCCTACTTGATGAAAAATTGATAGTAGGTATTACATCGTTTCTCTCTGCACAGGATTCAATAAAAGGGAATCCCTATAACTTATTTGCTAATGAGGGAAAAGCTTTCAAGGGCCACAATGTCTATGGAATGGGATTTGTACTTGAACCAGAAGAAGCACTAGCTCTGTTGGTAATAGATTCTAACAGCCGCAATGTGCTGTATCCTTTTCTCAACGGCGAAGATCTCAACTCACGTCCTGACCAATCTCCTAGCCGTTGGATAATCAACTTTCGAGATTGGTCATTAGAGCAAGCCAACGCTTACCCTGCTTGTATAAGGATTGTTCGGGAGCGGGTCAAACCAGAAAGAGATCTCAATAATCGTCCTATTCGACGCGAACAATGGTGGAGATATGGAGATTATGCCAAAGGGCTTGAGTTAAAAATCGTTGGGATGAAGCGAGTGTTGGTTATATCAATTGTAACAGCACACTTTGCCCCTGTTTACTGTCCTACTGGATGGGTTTATGCCCATAGATGTTGCGTTTTCCCTTTTGAAGATTGGGGATCTTACTCACTTATCCAATCAAGTATACATGAGGTTTGGGCGCGACAATATTCATCAAGTTTAGAAAATAGGCTCAACTATTCTCCTTCTGATTGCTTTGAAACTTTCCCTTTCCCCGTCGATATGCATCAACTTGATTACATTGGCGAACGCTACTACCAGCACCGCCAATCAATCATGCTTGCTCGGCTAGAAGGCCTCACCAAAACCTACAACCGTTTACATGATCTACAGGAGACAGCGGAGGATATTGAGCGGTTGCGAGCTTTACACAAAGAGATGGACGAGGCTGTGGCGAAAGCATATGGATGGGATGACTTGAATTTAGGGTATGGCTATCATGAGACGAAGCAGGGGCTGAGGTATACGATTAGTGAGGAGGCGAGGAGAGAGGTGCTGGGCAGGTTGTTGAAGCTGAATCATGAGCGGTATGCAGAGGAGGTAGCGATGGGGCAGCATGTGAAGGGTGCGAAGAAGGGGAAAGGGAAGAGGAGCGCTGGCAAGGGAAATGATATGGGGAAAGGGCAGGATGGAGTTGGTGAGCAGCAGGGGGAGTTGGTGTTTGAGTGAGGAATTGCGAAAGGGATATGATAAGTCGAAGTCAGGCAGAGCGATTTATCGGCTATTGTGTTATATCTGTTCTTTCCGGTATACTGAGCTTCATTCAATGAAAGAATCGTTGTAGAGGACTATAGCTTTGACATATCAACACGATACCTATGACCGACGCATTCAGCTTGGTGCATCACGCAGAAGGCGTGAAGACGCTGAAGCTCTGCACGAGGCTCGCCGTTGGGCTGGTGCTATCTACTTAGCCGGTTATGCAATTGAGTGCTCGCTTAAAGCACTGATTTGCTCGAAGGAAGGTAAAAATAACTTCAAGGAAACACGGATGTTTAAAAGAGGGATTCAGGGGGATACGCTGCACAATTTGACACACCTGCTACGGGAAGTACCTGCTATACAGCGAGCTATTAGGCTCGACCGTAATGGAGGCTACGAAAAGGCATGGAATATCATCACAAGGCTATGGCAAAAAGATGAGTTGCGTTACTGGGACAAGCAGGGAGATGTGCATGATAGCGAGCGTTTTATGGCTTCTGTAAAGTTATTGCATACCTTCATTTTAAACCAACAGGGAGCAGCTTCGTGATGGTACAGTTAGATTTACCTCAGCAGATCACCGAACAGTTAGCTCGTACTTTAAGGCAAAAAGATCCGGATGCCCAGATCAGAGTCAAACGCACCTCTCTTGGCTGGTTATATCTCTCTGTTATTACGTCCTGCTTCAATGGACAAACATCGGTTGAACGTGAGCAACTGATTGACAAAATCCTATCGATTTTAAATTTAAGTCTAGGCGGGTATCCGTTTGCTGATTACACGCTCCAGACTCCACAAGAGGCTATTAGTGAGAAGCCATTGCAATCAATACAGTTACCTCTGTGGTCGGAGATCCTCATGGCTCCTGATCCTGATAATCCAGCACCGTTAGATGACGATACAATGAAGCGCCCTTTCATTGTCACCTTCTACTCATTTAAGGGAGGGGTTGGCCGCAGTACAGCTCTGGGATTTGTTGCGAACATTCTGGCGACACGTGGACGCAGGGTCGTCATGATCGATTTTGACCTGGAGGCTCCTGGACTTTCTTTGATGTATCCCTCACCTTTGTACCCCTCACCTTCATTGTATCCCTCGCCTTCATTATACCCGTCAATAGAATCTGCTACCGGATCGTATGGAGTTCTCGACTATATCTACCAACGCTATCTAACTCCTAACGAGGATCAGCCAACAATCAGTGAGTGTATTCGCCAAATTGATATACCAGCGCGAGGCGAATTGTACCTGGTACCTGCGGGCGAATACGACGAAGGCTATATTCATCGCCTGGCCGATCTCGAAATACAACTACTCTACCGTCTCGAGACAAACCCTATTCATCAACTCATTAGTGATGTCAAAGAGTATCTTGACCCGGATATTATTCTCATAGATGGTCGAACTGGCTTCACAGAGATGGGAGCGATTGCTTTATTCGATCAGGCCGATTTAGGGATTATTTGCTTCTCTCCTACCAGCCAGAGTTTCGCTGGCTTGAAGTGGGTAGTAAAAGCAGCGAGCAAGCAGCGCAGTTACCGAGGCATCCCTGACTTGCGATTTTTGCTTACGCCCGTGCCACCGGTTGCCCAAAGCCAGCAACAGATATGGACATTACGTACCGCCGAATGGATTACGAACAACTGGGGAGTGCCTCCTGCTTTAACAGTGGAGGAGCTTTACTATCAAGTTCCATACAACCCCAGCATCACTACACTTGAGAATCTTTTCGGCGAGATACCGCCAGGAATACTGGAGCCTTATATGCCGGTCGCCGATGCTATTGCTGCTAGTTTGCCAGAAACCAGCCCCAGTATTATTACCCTGGCTGATAACCGTGCGGCAATTCTCGGCGAACTCCAATTTCGAGCCGCAACTGCACAGGAAATGGATCCTGCCGATATTCCAGAAATCTTCCAACGCACAGGGGATTTCTCCAAATTCTTGCAAGATCGCACCTGGCTCGTGCGTGGAGCGAAAGGCACGGGGAAAACACTTCTTTTTCGTCTTTTCGTTGAGCGATCGACGGATGCGCGTACGCTTGCCAGGTCATATACCGATTTAAACAACGTACAGTTTATTCCAGGACATGGTCAGGCTAAATTACGCAATACTCTGCTAACGAGCACTGATTTGGCGAGTTACGAGCAACAAGCAGGAGAGCACTCCTGGCCACTGTTCTGGCTGAATTACATGCTCTTGCAACTTGTTTCGTCGAAGTCTGAGCTACAAATGATGCCTGGTCTCGATCCGCAGTTGGCCGCAATGGGTTTAGAGGGAAAGCCTCAACATGCTAATATAGTCGATTGGCTCGTTCATCGCGCAAAGACACCTCAGTCTGCTCCCCGGGCAAATGATGAACTTCTCATAATTGATCGCTGGCTGCAAGAACATAACCAAAGAGTATGGTTGCTGTATGACGAACTGGATGTTGGCTTTGGACAAAATTATGACCGTCGTCGCCATGCGCTTGAGGCTCTAGCGGGGTGGTGGGTGGAGAATGGTTCTGGATTAACTACCATAGTTCCAAAAATTCTGTTGCGCGAGGATATCTGGACTGACCTCAACTTTACGAATAAAGCCTACTTTTCTTCGCGATTTGTCCAGTTGCGCTGGGAGGAGAGCGATTTATGGCGTCTAGTCTTGCGCCAGGCCCTGGGCAAATCACCCACACTGGCTGCTTTGGTACACCAACAATATGGTGTTGTTAAGGAACAATTGGATAATTCCGAAGAGCAACAACTGCGAAGAAGTCTGTATCCTCTCTGGGGTGAGCGCATGGGCCGCAGTCGCAAGGCTTACACTTACAATTGGGTACGTAACCGCATCAGTGATAGCAAAAACAATCGTTTCCCACGAAGCCTGATCCAGCTACTCCAGCGTGCGGTTGAGATTGAAAAACAGACTGTTGAGCGCAACCCATACGAAACAGTACTTCGTCCACGTGCATTGATTGAAGCTTTACCCTTCGTTTCAGGACAGCGGGTGGCAGAAGTGCGCAACGAGTATCCTGAGTTCGCTGATTTTCTGGACAATCTCTCAGGTCAACGCTCGCCAATTGCACTTGATCGTCTGGGGCAACTCTGGCATCAAGACAGTGACAAGCTGAACTCTCTGGTTACAGGTCTTATTGAGGCTGGGGTTCTACAGGAGTATCCTCGCTCGTTGGATACTGAGGTGCCACGCTACTCAGTCGCTGAGTTATATCTCTACGGATTGGGAATGACACGCCAAGGCCAGCGATAACAAAAAGTGCAAGCATTGCCCACGATAGTCGTCATATCCCTGCGTATGGGTAGCAATTATTAGGAAGGGGTACCTTAACAAATGGCCACTATCTGGTTAACTACAATGAAACCCGGTTTCACAAACGAATGGCTAGCGTTGCCTCCCAAGGAAGCTCACCAAGTACTGGAAAAGATCAATCTCCTGGCACAGGACCCAACGCCCGATGCGAAAGTCAAGAAGCAACTCAAGTACCTGAATGGCAAGCTTCATCGCATCCGCAGCGGCGATTACCGTATCTTCTATACCTTCGAACAGCCCTATATCAGCATCCTCGCGCTACGCCGCCGGGATGACGATACCTATGATGAGGACATGGACGTCGAATTTCTCGGCGGGCTTGACCCACAAGTTGACGCGGTGCAAGCTGTCAAGACTATGCAGCCCGACTGGGAACAGATTCTCGCACCAAAAGAACCTGAGAAGAGGCAGTTGCCGGAACCAATCACAGAGGAATTGCTAGCAGAACTTAATGTGCCAAAAGAGTGCCATGCTCGATTGTTGCGCATTCAAACACAAGAAGACCTGTATGAATGTCCCGGTGTACCCGATGATTACAAGCTGAAGATCGATGAATACATGTTTGAGCGGCCTCTCGTCGAGGTGCTGCAGCAGCCAGACTACCTCTTGACCGATGTGAACGATTTGCTACGGTATAAAGAGGGTGAGCTCCTGGGCTTTCTGCTGAAGCTCTCTCCTGAACAGGAAAAGTATGTCACCTGGGGGATGAATGGTACAGGGCCAACGCTGCTCAAGGGTGGACCTGGTACGGGTAAGAGCACGATTGCGCTTTATCGCGTGCGCTCATTGGTACAGGAGCTGCGCAAGAAGGGGCGCGACGAGTTCCGCATCCTCTTCACCACCTATACCAATGCCCTGGTCAATTCATCACAACAGCTTTTGCGGCAACTGCTTGGGGATGATGTTAGGTATGTAGAGGTGCAGACGGCAGATAGAATTGTCGTGTCGCTTCTGGGCCGGGCAGGGATTTCACCAAAGTTCATAGATTCAGGAGCATTCAATTATCTGCTTCGCCAGGCGGTTAAGGTCACTCAATTCGAGGGTAATGCAGTGCAGCAGCAGGCACAACGGCAGGCAATTGAAAGGCTCAGTATTGACTACCTTCACCAGGAAATCAACCAGGTCATCGTCGCGCGCCAGATCAACTCTTTAGAGGAGTACCTGGGGACAGCGCGACCTGGGCGAAAGGTTCGTTTGAACGCGCTCCAGAGGAAAGCAGTCTGGAAGGTGCACGAGACCCTTCAGCGACTGTTGAAACAGCAAGGCAAAGAGACCTGGCACCAGGCAAGAGCTATGGCAGAGGAATGCGTTGCAAAAGGTGTAGTTGGTCTCACCTATGACGCGGTAGTGATAGACGAAGCGCAAGACCTTGACCCCAGTGCGTTACGGCTGCTGGTGCGCTTGTGTGATAAACCCAATCGTATCTTTATCACCGCTGATGCTAACCAATCGATCTACGGCAGTGGCTTTACCTGGTCTGATGTGCATGAGCATTTGAAGTTACAGGGACGAACGAGCATCTTACGCGTGAACTATCGCTCCACGCGGGAGATTGGCGAGGCCGCCCAAGCCTACCTCGCGGCAGGTGAACTGGATAGTGAGCAAGTAGAGCGCACCTACATGAATAGTGGTCCAATGCCAGGTGTACGGATGATACGCACAGGTGGTGAGGAGGTGCAACTCCTCTCACGCTTTTTGCCAGCTGCCGCACACGAGTTCAGGTTGAGTATCGGAGCCTGCGCCGTCCTCTGCCCCACTGCAAAAGTGGGGAAAGCTATCGCGGCTGAGCTGACACATCGTGGTGTCGAAGCCACTTTTATGCCGGGACAGGAGTTGAATCTTGCTCGTCCTGGTGTAAAGGTCCTGACACTCAAATCGGCGAAGGGTTTGGAATTTCCCATCGTGACCCTCGCAGGTTTTAGCGACAGTGGCTGGTATACGAACGTGCCTACTACTGTTCCCACTGAGGAGCGTGAGGAGTTCCTGGCGACGGATAGGCGTACTATGTTCGTTGGCATGACAAGAGCAATGCGCGCGCTGCTGGTCGTGGTACCTGTGCAGGCGAAGAGTCCGTTGTTGGAGGGGTTTGATGGGGCATATTGGAATTTGGGAGGATAGTCGAAAGGGAAAAGGATGGCCAACCAGGAACATCTTGATATACTCGAACAAGGAGTGAAGATATGGAACCAGTGGCGTGAAGAACATCCAGAGTTCGTGCCTGATTTGAAGGAAGCTAGCTTGAAAGAAAAGAATCTTAAGGAAGTAAACTTCACAAAAGCTGACCTACAAAAAGCTAACCTCAAGGGTGCTGATCTCACCAAAGCCAACCTCAGAGGTGCTGACCTGAGTTACGCCATTCTCTGGGATACTATTCTCAGTGAAGCCGTTCTCAACGATGCTATCCTCGTTGAAGCCTACCTCTATGGAGCTAATCTCACCAAAGCTAATCTCACCAAAGCCCTTCTCTTCAAAGCCTGGCTTGAAAAAGCCAATCTCAGTGGCGCTGAGCTTGCTGGAGTCCACCTTGGAGGAGCAGACCTGGCGGATGCCAACCTTAAAGGGGCGAAGCTTACCAAAGCAACTCTCAATGGAACTAGCTTTGCTGGAGCCGATCTCAGTGAAGCGGACCTGAGTGGATCTGATCTCTCATGGTCCAACCTGAGCGGCGCCAACTTAAGCCATACAAATCTAACAGGATGCAGAATCTACGCTACCTCTGCCTGGAACGTTCAGCTCGAAGGAGCCATTCAGTCCAACCTGACCATCACTACCGATAAAGAGCCAATCATCACCGTTGACAACCTCAAAATTGCTCAGTTCATCTATTTGTTGCTGAATAATGAGCAAATCCGTGATGTCATTAACACCCTTACTATGAAAGCTGTCCTCATTCTTGGACGCTTCACCCCTGAGCGCAAAGCCGTTTTAGAGGCTCTACGAGAGGAGCTTCGCAGGCATAATTATATTCCCATCCTGTTCGACTTTGAAAAACCGAGTAGTCGAAGCTTTACCGAAACTGTAAGGACGCTCGCTGATTTAGCACGGTTTATCATCGCAGATCTCACCGACCCAAGTAGTATTCCTCAGGAGTTGCAAGCCATCATCCCAACTCTTGCTATCCCTGTTCAGCCGATCCTCCTTGAAGGAAAAAAGGCGTATGCAATGTTTGTAGATTTTTCTCTCTATCCCTGGGTGCTGCCAATCCATTTCTACAACGATCAAACGAATCTACTAGCGACCCTGAAAGAAAAGGTCATCGAGCCAGCCGAACAGAAAGCACAAGAACTAGAGAAAAGAAAGAGCATGTAGATGAGATGGTACAGGTTATGTGATCTGAGTAGCAATGGTGTTATACTACTCTCACTAGAAACGATAGAAGGAACGCCTTGTGAATATCATTAACCTGCCACCGGTTCTTCCTGGCGAACTTGACCTGGAAGCACTCAACCTTGCTTTACTGAATGATGAAGCGACCCTTGATTGGAGTTGCGTCCTGGAGGCTCCGGAGAATACTCTGACAGCGCTGCTCGCTGGCCTGGACCTGGTTGAGCAGAGTGAGATACTTGGTATTGAAACTGTCCCTGATCACCTATCCGAGGTTGTATTACGAGCCCTCTCCAGGTCAGAAAGTCCGGCTCCTCATCGCCATGAACATAAAAACCCCACAAACAACGGTGCTTCCCCCGTTGTCTGGGAACCTGAAGAGCAGCGCGATGCAATGCCTCCTCTTGAAGAGGCGCAGCAGCCACAGCCAGTAGCGGGGCCACCGGCAGAAATCACCCCCTCAATACTTCAACCGCCATCGCCATCGGCCTTACGTGATGAGCTTGAGCTACTCGTGTTACGCGATCTGCTCGGCCCTGCCGGTGGACCTGAGGAAGAGTTGGACGAGGGCAGTGTGCGCGATCGCTATCTTGTGGGCATGCTTGCTCCCAGAGATCAGCAGATTGTGCCGGAAGAACTGGATGAGCTGGCGATCCCCGAGGAGGGCAGCATTGAGGACGGCCTGAATGATGATACGGCGCTGCAAATCACCAGTCTCTTCCCCTCGTCCATTGGTATGAGTTTCTGCGTTGATGACTCAGCTACCAGTTTGAGCGTCAAAGCGAGTTGGGGCTACTACACACGCGTACACAGCGAGAGCATCAAAACTCCCAAAGGGGCACCCAAGACGGTGTGGAAGCGGCAGCCGATGGGCGGAAAACCTCATGTCTTTTCACTTAAAGAAGGGTCTCTCGTACCCTGGAGCCCAGAGGCCGAGGAACAACCCAACGTGGTGGTCAGGGGCATTGTGCGCCGCACGGAGGACTACTGGACGGTGACGCTCTTTCTTGTCAATGAACAGCGCGAGCCGGAGAAACGCCGCGATGAGGCATGGGTCTTCCAGCCAGAACTCACGGTTGAAGCTCCCGATGGCTCACCAATCTTTCAGCGGCGTGCTTCCTTCAAAAGCAAGCGACAATCTGACGAAGAGCAGGCCATGGCGATGCTTTACCGGAGACATGTGAGCTTTGCCATCGGGCATGGCGTCGGCGTTCATACTGAGGCGCTCCCTGGTGATCCAACCAGGGCAATTCGCCTCTCCACGAGCGTAGTGCCCAGCTACGATGTGCCGCGTACCGAGGCTCCCACTCCCACTGAGATACCGGGCCTGTCTGAGTTGGTGTTGGACATGCAAGTACTCGCGGAGTGTTCTGCCGCTGAACTACCTGGCAAGCTGACCTCACTGACGACCGCGTATGCCGCCTGGATTGCTGACCAGACTGAGCTTGCGGATGACCCTGAGGCTGACCTGGCACACTATCGCCAGTCCGCGCACCAGGCCATGGAAGAATGTCAGCATACCCTTGAGCGCATCCATGAGGGTATAGTCCTGCTGGCAAAGAACGCACACGCCGCTCAGGCCTTCGCCTTTATGAACCGCGCCATGTGGCAGCAACGTATCCATTCTCTCTTTTCTGAGGGAAAGCGGCGCGGGCAAAACACGCCCCTGGAAGACTATGATAGAGCGGAAAACCGCAGCTGGCGGCCATTCCAGTTAGCCTTTATCCTGCTCAACATCCCCGCGCTCACCAACCTGCATCATCCCGACCGCAGTGCAGAGCCTGGTGCGGTGGCGGACCTGCTCTGGTTCCCAACCGGCGGCGGTAAGACCGAAGCCTACCTCGGCTTGACAGCCTATACCCTGGCCATTCGTCGCCTGCAAGGGATTGTTGCGGGCCACTCGGGTGAGGAAGGCGTCGCGGTTATCATGCGCTACACGCTGCGCCTGCTCACGCTGCAACAGTTTCAACGTGCGGCCTCGCTCATCTGCGCCTGTGAGGTCATCCGTCGGACAGATCCACAGCATACCTGGGGCAGCACGCCCTTTCGCCTGGGCCTGTGGGTTGGTCAGCGCACCACGCCCAATACGACGGAACAGAGCGAGGAGTCGAGCAGGCAGGATCGCGGTTTCTACCAGCGTGGCAGTACCGTAGGTGGTGTCGGTTCCCCGCGCCAGCTGACCAATTGCCCGTGGTGTGGTTCTCCCATCGATGCTGGTCGGGACATCAAGATCGAGACATTCGCCAGGGGACGCGGGCGCACCTTTATCTACTGTGGCGATCCCCTCGGTCGTTGCGCCTTCAGCCGCAAGAACGCCCCTGACGGCCTGCCGGTGCTGGTCGTCGACGAAGAGATCTACCGCTGCCTGCCCTCGCTGCTCATCGCGACCGTCGATAAATTTGCGCAGATGCCCTGGAATGGGGCGACGCAGATGCTCTTTGGCCAGGTGGATAAAAAGTGCAGCCGTCACGGCTTTCACTGCCCGGATCTTGAGGACAAAGACCAGCACCGGGCCGTTGGCGCCTTTCCCGCGGCGCGTTCACAGCCCCATCGTCCACTGCGGCCACCTGATCTGATTATCCAGGATGAACTGCACCTGATCTCAGGACCATTGGGCACACTGGTGGCCCTCTACGAGTCGGCGGTGGACCGCCTCTCGACATGGGAGGTGGACGGCAAGCAGGTTCGCCCCAAGGTTATCGCGGCGACAGCGACGATCCGGCGCGCAGCTCAGCAGGTGCAGGCCCTCTTCATGCGCCAGGTCAACGTCTTTCCCCCACAGGGCCTGGATGTGACCGACAACTTCTTTGCTCGCCAGCGCGCACCCTCCGAAGCCTCTCCGGGCCGACGCTACCTGGGTATTTGTGCTAGTGGACGTCGTCTGAAGGCTGCTCTTATCCGCGTGTACGTTGCTTATCTTTCGTCCGGTCAGTACCTCTACCAGCGCTATGGTCAGGCTGCCGATCCCTGGATGACGCTTGTGGGTTATTTCAATTCCATGAACGAACTGGGAGGCATGCGCCGCCTCGTGGAAGACGATGTGCGTTCGCGCCTGAATAAAATGGACCAGCGCGGCCTTGCCAGGCGTAACTCACCCATGCTGGAGGAACTCACTTCCCGGAAAAGTTCCTCGGACATACCAGAGGTCCTGGACAAATTAGAAAGAGTCTTTGACCCGACGCGTGCTGCGACGGCGCCACGGCCAGTAGACGTGCTGCTGGCAACGAACATGATCTCGGTAGGAGTAGATGTCAAACGTTTGGGCTTGATGGTTGTGGCGGGTCAGCCCAAGACGACGGCGGAATACATCCAGGCGACCAGCCGCGTTGGGCGCACTGCTCCTGGCCTGGTCTGTATCGTTTTCAACTGGGCGCGCCCACGTGACCTCTCCCACTACGAGCAATTTGAACACTACCACGCGACGTTTTACCAGCAAGTAGAGGCCCTGTCAGTGACGCCCTTTGCCCCGCGCGCCATTGATCGCGGGTTGGCTGGCTTGCTGACCAGCTATATCCGCCTGCTCGGTTCCGAGTTTAACGAGAACAGCCAGGCGGGTAAAGTAGTTGGGAGCCATCCCTACTTTCTCACGGCCATCAGTGAACTCTCCCGGCGAGCGCTGGTCGTGACCGGCAGCAAGGAGGTGGAAGCGACCGTGCATCAGACCCTGGAAGACCTACGGGCCTACTGGCTGAGCATGACGCGTTCAAACGTCGGCACGCAGCTTGGCTACAGAACGCGCAAAGATGGGCATACCATTGGCCTGTTGCGCCAACCTGGACAGGGTGACTGGACTCCCTTTACCTGTCTGAATTCCTTGCGCGACGTGGAACCTTCCATCAACCTGATTTTAGATGAACGCGGTCTGGGCGACAATGTAGATGGCATTGTTGACGGCTTGCAGGTGGGAGAAAGCAGCCTTGAGGGACCCGGTGAAGGAGAAAGGCAGCAGGTATGAGTGCGACCAGAAAGAAATATCGCGTCGGCGAACTGCGCCCGAGCCAGGTCCTGTTCACCTACGGCGTCGGCTCGATTGTCGATTTACCTTATATCTCTACTATGGTGATGGGACTGGACGACTGGGAGAACCCCTATCCTGTGCAGGTGGGTGAGGAACGCCTGTTGCAGGCTGTGCGCATTATCCTGGGGCAGCAGGTCTCGCGCCTTCTTGCTCCGCCAGAGGCGCCCGAGCCGGTTGCAGGGCCGCCCAACCCATTTGACGACAATGCCACCGTGGGCGTGCCGGTAGCTGCCTTTCCGCGCTGGATGCTCTGCCCGCGTTGTCGTTCGCTGGCCTCGCTGGATTCCGGCCTGTTTCAACTCAAGGCCGATACCTACCGGGCCGATCGGACGCGCTATGTCCATGTGAACTGCTCCTCCGCGGGCGCGCCTCCCCCTGTGGTGCCCGCTCGCTTTCTGGTGGCATGTAAAAATGGGCACCTGGATGACTTCCCCTGGGTGCGCTTTGTGCACGGTGAGATCCCATGCCGGGCGAGACTCAAGCTGCGCGAACTTGGCGTCACAGGCGAGGCCGCCGATATCCAGGTCTTCTGCGAAAGCTGTGGGAAGCAGAGGCGCATGTCTGATGCCTTCGGTGCGGAAGGCATGAAAAATCTTCCCGCCTGTAATGGTCGCTTTCCTCACCTGCGTAATTATGACAAAGAACCGTGCCAGGAGCAGTCGCGCACCATTCTGCTTGGAGCCTCCAATAGCTGGTTCTCGCTGGTACTCTCCACCCTGGCAGTGCCCAATGCCCTTGACAGGCTTGCTCAACTGGTGCAGGAGCACTGGCATATTTTGGGGAAGGTCACCAATCAGCAAAACATCGAACTGCTGCGTATGATCGGACAATTGGAGCACTTCTCCACCTACGCGGACGCGGAGATCTGGCAGAAGGTGGAAGCGCGGAAGAACGAGGTTGAGCATGACAATGACGAAGATACGCCGCCGAATTTGAAGGCACCTGAATGGAACGTGCTGAGCAATCCCGGTGCTGCTCCTTCGGCTCCGGACTTCAAAGTAAAAGCGGTTGCCACGCCTGCAGGCTACGAGGATGTGCTGAAGCAGGTCGTCCTGGTTGAACGGCTGCGCGAGGTACGGGCCTTGATCGGCTTCACACGCATTGAGTCGCCAGGGGAGTTTTCCGATGTCGTGGAGATCCCTGAAATACGCCGCGCGCCACTCTCTCGCAAAGCGCCCACGTGGGTGCCGGCCGCCGAGGTGAGGGGTGAAGGCATCTTCATAGAATTCCGCGAGGATGCAGTCAACGCCTGGATCAACGGCTCTGCTCAACGCCAGCATGATCGCACCTTCAAGGAGGCGCACAGGCAATGGCGTAAAGCTCGCCACCTGGAACCGCCAGAGGCAGGCTATCCTGGACTGCGCTACGTCCTGCTGCACTCCTTTGCTCATGCGCTCATACACCAGTTGACGCTGGAGTGCGGTTATACAGCCGCCAGCATTCGCGAGCGCATCTATTCGCTTCCCCCGGAACATGAATATGGTCCCATGGCGGGTATCCTGTTGTATACCGCGGCCCCCGATAGCGAGGGGACATTGGGTGGTCTGGTAGGCCTGGGCGTCCCCGATCAACTAGGCAGGCATCTCGACGGGGCGCTTGAACGCATGCAAAGCTGTACCTCGGACCCCCTCTGTGCCGAGCATACCGGCTTACAGGAGCGCTCCCTGCATGAAGCTGCCTGTCACGCCTGCCTCTTTTTACCGGAAACGTCCTGTGAACGCGGCAATAAATATCTCGACAGGTCGGTACTCGTCCCGACGGTTGATAAATCGAAGTTGGCCTTCTTTAAGATGGAGGCTAGCTAAAAGCACAAAATCTCATGGGCAATCCGTACGACTATATTCGTAAAGACAACTTCCTTCAAACATTCCGTTGACAATACCAACGAGAGCGCGCACGCACGAGCACGACTTCCCCTCGCTTGATCTGCTGCAGTCTGGTACATTCCTGACCTGCTGCGGGAAAAGGATCGATCCAACTCTGTATTTCTAGCTGCTCTCCGAAGCGGGCACTTTCGACATATTCGACATCATACTCGATGGCGTGGATAGTTGCCGTATCGGGCGTAATGCCAGCTTTCCTGTATGCTTCCCAGGCCGCGTTGTCTAACACCTCAACATAGGCGGCATTGTTCATGTGTTTCATCGGATCGGTATCAGTAAAACGGACCATGTACTCTGTACGCTCAGGACTGCTCTGCGGGAAGGTCGGCAAGGGGACTTCCGCTTGTGGCGCAAGTGGCCCATCAGGTAACCAGATCTGGGCCGTCTGTTCAGGGAGGCGAGCAGGTCGGCCACGTGTATTCATGTAGACCCACAGCGTGCGAGCGGAGATGACCGGTTCGTCATGACGTTCACCAACCATGCTAGCTGTATAGGCACGCTGAGCAGTAATGCGGGTAAAACCAAGGAGAGAGGTCTCAAGTTCGAGCCTGCTATGGACCGGGACAGGAACAGCAAAGGAGAGAATCGTCCTTCTGGCTACCCAATAGCCCTCACCTGAAAGCTGCGCATCTTCAGCATCCAATGCCGCAAGATCTTGCAGATAACGCAAGAACGTTGCAGGAGTAAGGAACCCATAGCAGTCACCCTCGTCATAGCGAACGATATAGGTCCGCCGAAACCGTCGTTTCATATGTTTCCTCTCTATGCCTACATTTCCCACGCGTAGGATAGTGACTGAGACTACTGCCACACATACCCCCGACCTTCCGGCTATCCTCTTACGAAAGAGTAAAAATGTTCTGAATGAACGTCAGTATAGCACAGGAACTGTCTTCATGGAGAGCCTTGTTCTCAGTTCGCATATTTCTCATACATGCCATTGACTATGAACTCACTCCATATTATAATTAGGTTGCCAACTAAATTAGTTACCAAATTAATTCCCAACTTGCCTCAAAGTGGAGGGGAGCAAATGGAGAATCAGACCAATCCAACTGTACAGAAGCTTTTGCAAGCCTTAATGCAGTTCAAAAAGGCTGAATGGCATCAACGATCAATTGCGGGGTGTAAACCGAGCGAAATCAGGGTGCTGTTCTGTATAAAAAAAGGCTTGAAACCCGATACCCCTGAAATGAAGGTGTCAGAGATTAGCAAACTGCTTCACGTGACCTCTCCGACCATTACCCAATTGCTGAAAGGCCTGGAAGCGAATGGATTAATTGAACGGAATATCGATCCAACAGATCGACGCGCTGTTGGCATTACTCTGACGGAGCAAGGCGAAATAGTCACCCAGCAGGCAGCGGCTGCTTTTACCGCCTCCCTTCACGGATTGATTGAGTACCTGGGAGAGGAACAAAGCGATCAACTTGCCGAGCTTTTAACCAAAGTGTTTCACTACTACAACGAGAAAGCAGCCAATTTGAATCACTCATATTGGAACGGAGATGAGGAAGCATGATACTATTGTTCCGGTTCTTACTTCGTTTCTTAAAGCCATATCGCATGCCTGTGGCTTTTGTTCTGGTCCTTGTCTTTTTGCAGTCCCTTGCTAATTTGTATCTTCCCACCTTGATGGCAGATATCGTGGATACCGGGATTGTGAAGGGCGATACCTCGTATATTCTCAATGTTGGTGGCGTCATGTTGCTGGTTACCCTCGGGGGCACCATTTGCTCCATCATAGCCAGTTTCTTTTCCGCCAGAGTCGCTATCGGATTCGGCAGACTCATACGCGTCAAGCTTTTCACCCACGTGGAAAACTTTTCACTGCACGAGTTTGATACCGTCGGCACCGCATCACTCATTACCCGCACGACCAATGATACGACACAGGTTCAGCAAGTCTTAATCATCATATTGAACATGATGATCAGTGCCCCCCTGATGGCTATCGGCGGGATTATTCTGGCAATCGAGCTGGATGCCACCCTCTCATGGGTGCTGGTTGCGGTCATTCCTATCCTGGTTATAGCCATCCTTGTGATCATGAGCAGAGCGATACCGCTCTTTCAAATCATACAGGTGAAACTTGATAAACTCAATCTCATTCTGGATGAAGGACTGAGCGGCGTGCGCGTCATTCGCGCTTTTGACCGCACCGACCATGAGAACAGGCGCTTTGACGAGGCAAATCTTGATCTGACCGATACCACCATCAAGGTCAATCAACTCGTCGCTGCTCTCATGCCGATTATGATGCTAGTCCTGAACGTGACAAGCATCGCTATCCTTTGGTTCGGCAGCATCCGCATCAACAATGGCGATATGCAGATCGGCGCTTTGATCGCATTTCTCCAGTATGCAATGCAAATTCTGTTCGCGATGCTGATGCTTTCGATGATGTTTATCATGCTTCCGCGTGCATCGGCTTCCGCGTCCAGAATTAGCGAGGTGCTGGGCATGAAGCCCGAAATCAAAGATCCTGAAAAGGGCGGAAGTGGGAAACAGGCTGACGCGCGCCGGGGATATGTGGAGTTCCAGGATGTGACGTTCAGCTACCCCGGAGCAGAAGAACCCGCGCTCTCTAACCTTTCGTTTAGAGCTATGCCTGGTAAAGTCACCGCCATCATCGGTGGCACTGGTGCGGGCAAATCAACCCTGGTTAGCCTGATTCCGCGCTTTTACGATATTGACAGTGGTTGCGTCCTCGTTGATGGAGTGGATGTACGAGAGATGACGCAGGAACACTTGCGCGCGAAAATCGGTTTTATGCCGCAAAAGGCTGTGCTTTTTTCAGGAACGATCGCGGAGAATATCCGCTATGGCAAAGAAGAGGCATCGGATGAAGAGGTGAAGCATGCCGCTGACATCGCACAAGCTACCGAATTTATCGCTGAGATGAAAGACGGCTTCGATTCCGTGATTGCCCAGGGAGGCACGAACGTTTCAGGTGGGCAGAAGCAGCGTCTGTCGATTGCCCGCGCCCTGGTGAGAAGGCCCGAAATTTATGTGTTTGACGACACTTTCTCGGCGCTTGATTTTAAAACTGATGCCATGCTGCGCGCAGCGCTCAAAGGGGAAACTCTTGATGCGACGGTGCTCATTGTTGCCCAGCGCGTCGGCACTGTCATGGATGCAGACCAGATCATTGTCCTGGATGAGGGGCGCATTGCGGGCATTGGCACTCATCGGGAGTTGATGGCGACCAGTGAGGTCTATCGCGAAATTGTGTCCTCACAACTGTCATTGGAGGAAATCGCATGAGTGTAGAGCGCAGTTCACAGAGACCTGGCGCTGGCGGGCAAGGCGGCATGGGCCCGTGGGGAAGAGGCGGCATGGGCATGCCGGTGCAAAAAGCCAGGAATTTTAGAGGCACCCTTACCAGGTTGCTTGGCTACTTCATGCCACAGAAATATCGCTTACTGGTCGTACTTGTTGCGGCAGTGATCGGTACGGTGTTCAACATTGTGGGCCCGAAAATCCTGGGGTTAGCGACAACCAAACTCTTTGAAGGCTTATTGCTGAGGTTCCACGGGGTGCCAGGTGCCGCGGTTGATTTCGATTACATCCGTAATATCCTGCTTTTCCTGCTCGGACTGTACATTATCAGCGCCTTGTTCCAATATATGCAACAATATGTCATGGCGGGTGTGGCGCAAAAAACGGTCTATACGCTGCGTAAACAGGTGGAGGAGAAATTTGAGCGCCTGCCCCTGAAATTTTATGATGGGCGCCCGCACGGAGAAATTCTCAGTCGCGCCGTCAACGACATGGATAACATCAGCAGCACCTTGCAGCAAAGCCTGACACAGTTGATTACTTCTGTGGTAACCATCATCGGCGTCGTCGTGATAATGCTGACCATCAGTCCATTGTTGACCCTGGTGGTTGCTATCACCCTCCCACTCAGCGTGCTAGTTACCACCGTCATCGCGAAACGTTCGCAGACCTACTTTGCACAACAGCAAAGGGCGCTGGGTGAACTCAACGGCCACGTGGAGGAAATGTATACCGGCCACAAGATCGTCAAGGCATTCGGACACGAGGGCCAGTCTATCGACAAATTTAACGAGTTCAATGAAAAGTACTACAACGCGGGCTGGAGAGCACAATTCGTTTCTGGCATGATTATGCCGCTCATGATGTCTATCGGCAACCTTGGCTACGTCTTCGTGGCTGTCATCGGCGGGATCATGGTCACGAAAGGGACGATTTCGATCGGAGACGTGCAGGCCTTCATTCAATATGCGCGCCAGTTTACTATGCCGATCACCCAGTTGGCCAATATCACCAACATTATTCAATCGACGATAGCATCGGCTGAGCGTGTCTTTGAACTGCTCGATGAACCGGAAGAAATACCAGAAGCTACTGACGCGAAGGTCATTACGTTCCCGCAAGGCGAGGTCCAATTCCAACACGTCAGGTTCGGCTATAAAGAAGATGTTCCGCTCATTGAAGATATGAATATCGCTGCCGAGGAGGGACAGACCATCGCGATCGTAGGTCCGACCGGTGCAGGTAAAACGACCTTCGTCAACCTGCTGATGCGTTTCTATGACGTAAACGGCGGTAAAATACTGGTTGACGGTGTGGACATTACGCAGCTCGAGCGTGGAAATCTGCGCCGCATATTTGGCATGGTGCTGCAAGACACCTGGCTCTTTAACGGGACGATACGGGAGAATATTGCGTATGGTCGTGAAGGTGCCAGCGAGGAGGAAATTATTCAAGCCGCAAAAGCTGCACAGGCCGACCACTTTATCAGAACGCTTCCTGAGAGTTATAACACCGTTTTAAATCAAGAAGCAACCAATCTCTCGCAGGGACAAAAGCAGCTGCTCACCATTGCCCGTGCGTTCCTGGCTGATCCGACGATCCTTATTCTTGATGAAGCAACCAGCAGCGTCGATACCAGAACAGAGATTCTCATTCAAAAGGCGATGAGCGAGCTGATGAAAGGCAGAACAAGCTTTGTCATTGCCCACAGACTCTCTACCATTCGGGACGCGGATTTGATCCTTGTGATGAATCACGGCAGCATCATAGAAAAGGGAACCCACCAGGAGCTTCTTGCGAAAAAAGGCTTCTATGCTGACCTGTATAACAGCCAGTTTACGGGTAGGGCTTTGCAGGAAGAAGCTGTGTGAAAATTAGTGTAATACCATCTGCTCTTCATCCCAATACTGCTGGTCCAGCTTCAAGGCTCTTTGTATCGTTCCATACACTTCAAAGCCCATGGAACGATACAAAGACCGGGCGGCAGTATTGGCTATTACTACAGTCAGATGCAGTTGTTCCACCCCGCCGAGCTGTTTTGCCTGCGTAATCACTTCCTGCAAAAGAGCTTTGCCTACCCCTTGCCCACGACTTACCGACTGGACATACATACTTAGGATGCGCCCCTTGTGGCGGTTCTTACGTCCCTCTTCTCTGCGGAAGAAGACCATGCCGATTAAACCAATTTCAAAGGCGCCAACGTAAAAAGCCTCATCCTTGCGCAGTCCCTCAACCAGCCGCTCCTTGCCGGTGGCCAGGGTCTCTTCATAGGTTGCCGCAAATGCTTCTGGATTGTCGGTGAGCGCTCTCAAGCGTAAGGCCCAAAGCGCTTCTCCGTCTTCTTCTGTTAATTTGCGGACGAACATCGCTCGTCATCTTTCTTCGCTGTCATTTTTCGCTCGACTCGACCAGGCGCAATTACACGCTGGTCAGACCGCCATCCATAACGAGGCAGGTGCCGGTCGTGTACGAGCTGTCATCTGAAGCCAGGTAGAGGACGGAGCGCGCGATTTCCTCCGGTTCGCCGAAACGCCCCATTGGGTAGCGGCTCAGGCGCTGGGCCAGCTTCTCTGGTGTGTCGTTTTCGATCAGGCGTTTACCCAGAGGGGTCATAGTCGTGCCGGGAGCGATACAGTTGACGCGAATGTTATGCTGCGCGAAATCGGCGGCCATTGCGCGTGTCAGGCTGACGATGGCCCCTTTGGCGGCACTGTAGGCGGACATGTTCTGCAGGCCAACTAGTCCCGCGACTGAGGAGACGTTAATGACTGATCCTCCCTTACCACGCTCGATCATTGCCGGAATGGTATATTTTGAGCAGAGGAAAGGACCGCGCACGTGCACTGCAAAGATTCGTTCCCAGGTGGCCTCGTCGCTATCGATCACAGACCCCCAGCCCTCAATTCCGGCATTGTTAAAGAGGATATCAACCTGCCCAAAGTGATCGAGCGTGGCTTTGACCATCGTTGCGGCGCTTTCGCTTGACGTGACGTTGGTCTCGACCCAAAAAGCCTTTCCTCCTTCAGCTTGAATGGATTCGGCAACTGCGCGAGCCGCAGCGCTATTGAGGTCGGCGAGCATTACCGCTGCACCTTCACGTGCAAAGAGACGCCCGGTTACTTCACCAAAACCCGAACCACCACCCGTGATGATTGCTACTTTATCTTTCAATCGCATACTATATCCTCAAGAGCAACAGGGACAAAGTCCGATGCCATGTCCCCCTTCTTTTTCCCAGGGATGGAGCGCAGGTTTCTGGCTTCGATCCACTTCTGCTTTGCGCGAGCCGCATTTTGAACAGACCCACTCTTCCGGGGGACATGTTCCCGCCAGGACGAGGCCCTGGAAACGGTGTCCACAGTTCGGGCATTCGATGGTCAGGATAGGCATTGCACTTCTCCCTGTGTGATGTGGCAAGGGGACAATGGCTCGTACCCATCAGTACGGGGGGATGGGGTGTAGTTGATGAGTACAAGTCACCGTCCCGAGCTGCATTACGGTGTAGCGGGCTTGCGTGCCAACTCGTTGCGGACGATCCGCGATCCAGCCGCCAGAGCATGCAGCTTGCCGACGGCGATGTAGCGCTGGAGCAGTATCAGGCCACAGTCGGTAGTGAGACCCAGTTGTTCCGCGGGAACGTACTGGAGAATCTCGCGAATGCGCTCCGCAACTTCTTCGGCGGTCTCTGTGATTGTGCTTTTCACATCGATCACCCCTGCCCAGAATTGCATATGAGCGGGAATTGGATGTTGCTTGAGTATGTGCATGCCGCTCAGGTCGCGCCGGCGCCCACCGATTTCAAGGTTCAACACGTCCATTTTAGCTTCGTATGCCTTCGGGATGACAAAGGTGCTGTCGCCAGGAGTTTGGCCTTTGCGCTGGGTAAGATCAAAAATCTCCCCTGCCTGGGCTGTCTGATCAGGAAGATAGGCGGGTGTGCCGCCCCAGTTGCCCCAGCAGACGTGGCAGATGATCCTGGCATGTTTGACGCCCTCGACGGCGCGGTTGAATGCTTCGATAGCATAATCCTCGAAGCCATAGGGCCAGGTGAACTCGTCAAGCTGAATGAAATCAATGCCGAGAGAGTCCACTTCCAGGATATCTTCGTTCATGGCTTTGGCGATATCCATGGCGCGGTCGCGGCTGGACTTGTAGTGCAGGTCATTGGTGGCTTGAGCCAGCACCTGAATGCCGGTATACTGTATCTTCGTCGGCCTATCGGTGGCGCGTTTAAGGGCTTTGGCCTGTTCAACCATAATAGCCCCGCGTCGTCTGATTTCCTGGGACGCGGTGCCTGCGTGCAAGCGACTGTAGATGGGGAAGCCCAAAAAGCCGCCTTTGAGGTCATAACCCAGTCGATTATAGTAGTAGTAAAGGGCCTGGTCGCCGTAGTTATCGTCTTGCACTCGCCCATCAGTGATAATGTCCAGTCCGGCCATTTCCTGGTCGTGGGCGAGCGCTAACACAACGTCTTCCAGCGCTTCACGCTCAAGGGAATCAGGCGGCCTCTGGTCTCCCGTCCAGTGACGAGCAAAATAGGCGTCCCACCATCTGGGATTTGGGTAGTTGCCGACCATACTGGTTGGCAATAAAATCTCTTGACCACGGATCTTCATAGTTCCCTCCTTGTGAGAACGACATCATCGTCAGTGAATTGTCCTATGCAAACGACATCAAGTGATGGAAAGGGTCTACCGATGAACGCCAGTAAATGAGGAAAGAAATAAGTCTCTGTTACACATTCCCCCTTTCGTTCTGCATTTTGTGTGATAGAAAGAAAGTTTTTGTGCCTAACCCGTATCACAGCAAATTTGTTCATCAATTGCTGTTTGAAAAGAGAAGAGATCAGGAAACTCTTGCGTAATGTCAAATAATACTAATCATTGATACTCTTTAGTGTACGGATAGCGAAGGGGAATGTCAAGCTTTTTGGGTTAAAAAAATAATTCTGTTTGAAAAGGAAATAAAAGCAACAAAAATTGTTGTAGATATAGAATTGCAAAGAGGGGCTTGACTTCTACTTAACAATAGTAGTATAATAAAGATCAATAAAGCGTAGGATTAACTTAGATAGATTTAGAAATGCAAGAAAAACAGAGATTTTTGACAATTAGCGAGGCAGCCACATTCCTTCATGTCAGTGAAGTATCGTTGCGACGATGGACAAACAGTGGAAAATTACGCTGTTTTCGCGTTGGTGGACGAAATGAACGACGTTTCTTAGTAGAGGATTTGATCGCTTTCATGCCTTCAGAGGATGCACCGCTAGAACAGAAGGTAGGTGAAACTGAAGCCGCGGTTGATACTACTACTGAATACACTGAGCGCCACATCAGCCTATTCTTTCGCAATCCAGAAGAGCAATGGCAATTGTTAAGCCCTTATATAATAGATCACTTGAAGGCTGGCGCACCGGTGATCTACCTCCAGCATAGCACTTCATCGGAGCAATTGATGCGACAACTGCATGCCGAGGGATTACCTTTAGATAAGCTGATTGCGCGCGGCCTGTTACGAGTATTGCCCCCTGCTCAATCATACCTGCTTCCGGGCAGATTCGATGCTCAACGGATGCTGGATTTCATTGAAACAGCAATTCTGTCAGCGCTGGAAGGAGGGCATAAACGCATTCTTCTGACAGGTGAAATGACGTGGTCACTGCAAGGCACTCCTGGTGCCGAGGAGATGGCGACATATGAGGCGCAGCTCAATCCGTTGATTGATAAGTATCCAGAAGTGGTTATTGTTTGTCAATACGATCTGAAACGCTTTAGTGGCGACGTGATACTCGATGCTTTACTAACCCACCCATCGATACTCGTATCAAGTGGCTTAGCGCCTGGATTCTACGGCATTTAAAGACAATGAATGGCGCCTCTACACGACGCTGGGAGGCCAGGCTTCGTAGCTGTCACAATAACAAATAGGGATTTTCCAGAAATACCTTGAGTTGATGAAGAAAACGGCTACCACTCGCACCGTCCAGGACGCGATGATCCGCTGAAAGTGAAACCTTCATCACAGGACGTATCTCTAATCGCGCAGTATTGTTTTCCTCTATGACGACACCACGCTTGGTCACCTTGCCCACCGCAAGTATGGCGCTTTGTCCTGGCACAATAATCGCGTGGAAGGTGTCGATATCGTACATCCCCAGGTTAGAAATAGTAAAGGTCGCGCCTGTTATCTCTTCGTGCGTCAGAGTTTCATGGCGGGCAGAGAGTGTGAGGCGTCTTAACTCGCGCGCAATGTCTGGCAGGGATAGCCGATGAGCGTTACGGATTACCGGTGTCATCAATGCTCGCTCTGTGTCGACAGCTATGCCGATGTGCACAGCTCGCCTTTGACGAATAGCATCTTTTCCCTGTAGAGCGTCCTGTTCAAATACAGCGTTCACGTTGGGATTGAGCACAATGGCTGCTGCTGCCGCTCGCGCTATCAACGCGGTGAGGGATGGCGCGGGTTCTCCTTGAGCCTGCATGCCTCGCCCAACGCTCTGGCGGCATCTCTCAGCCTCTGTCATATCAATTTCCAGGTCAAGATAGATGTGAGGCGCTGAGGTGATGCTTTGCAGCATACGTTTCCCGATAATTTGCCTTACGGAAGAAAGCGGCACCAGTTCCTCATCTGGTCTATCGAGTGAGACCACAGGCGGCACAGAGGGTATCGTTTGCTCGAGGGTTGGCGCTGCTTGCTCTGGTTGCGCGATCTCCATGAGGTGGCTCTCAACGTCAGCCCGAGTCACTTTTTCACCAGGCCTGCGCTCAGCGACTCGTGCCAGGTCTATCTGATGCTCTCTGGCGATTTTTTGTGCTACAGGCGTAGCTCGCACATCCAGGCGCAAAGATTGTTCCGCTGTCTTGAGTTGACTTGCACGCGTCACAAAGGTAATCACGTCGTTACGGTTGAGAGGGAGCTTAGCTCCGGCGCTGACGACAGCATGCAGGTCGATATCGTGTAGCGCGGCCTCGCGCTTGGCTGCTGGCGTACTGGCAACGGCCTGTAGTATCGGGTTCTCGGCCACGGTCGTTTCATTGGAGCTGCTGGCATCATCGGCCAGTATCGCCATTGTTGTGCCGACAGGTAAAATATCGCCGTCCTTTGCCAGCACCTTGACCAGGCGGCCACTGATCGGCGTCTCTACCTCGATGTTTACCTTATCGGTCATGATCTCGACGATCGGTTCGCCCTTGGCTACCCAATCGCCAGGCTGGTAGAGCCAGCGCAAGACGGTACCCTCCGTCATAGTTGCGCCCAATTTGGGCATGGTAAATGGCTTCTCCATAGGCTTCGTTGCTCCTATGCGGGCTTCTTTTGCAGCAGCAGTTTTGCCGCCTGGTAAATATCTTCTTCTTGCGGTGTCGCACGTTTTTCGAGCTTGGCCTGGTAAGGCATGGGTATTTCCGCGCCTCCCAATCTCATAATGGGCGCATCCAGATAGTAAAATGCTTTGCTGGCGGCTATACGGGCTGCTATCTCACCGCCAAAACCACCGGTGAGCACTGCCTCCTGTACGATCAGCACATGCCCAGTTTTACAGACCGAATCGACCAGCGTCTCTTCATCAAGGGGTCGCAAGGTACGTGGATCGATTACCTCCGCCTCGATGCCCTCGTGCGCAAGACGTTCGGCTACCGCGAGGGCGCGCTGAACCATAATGGAGAGGGCAATAATGGTAAGATGCTTGCCCTCCCGTTTCACATCGGCATTGCCAAGTGGTACGCGCCAATCGCCAGTGGGGACCATACCCTGCTGGTTATAGAGGAATTTATGCTCTAAGAAGATGACTATATTCGGGTCGTGGATGGCTGAGCGTAATAATCCGCTGGCATCCGCTGGGGTTGAGGGCAGCACCACTTTTAGGCCGGGCACGTGGGCAAACCAGGCTTCGAGTGATTGTGAGTGCTGAGCAGCGAAACCCAGTCCGGAGCCGATTGGAGCGCGAAAAACGACAGGCACCTTCGCTTTGCCTCCGAACATGAAGCGCAGCTTGGCACCTTGATTGACGATCTGGTCCATAGCGAGGGTCATAAAATCGCTAAATTGAAATTCTGCTATCGGCAGCATGCCACTGAGCGCCGCCCCTATCGCGCAGCCCGCGATGGCCTGTTCGGAGATAGGAGTATCGCGTATACGCTCTTCCCCAAACTCTTCGAGCAGCCCCCTGGTTATGCCAAATGCTCCACCGTAAATACCGATATCTTCGCCAAGTAAGAAAATCCGTGGGTCCCGGCGCATTTCTTCTTGTAGTACCTGGCGGATGGCAGCACCGTAGGTCATTTTCTGCGCGGGGGTGCTTCCGGCAGCTTCTTCGGCTGAACCGGTCACTGATTGCGGGTGAGAAATCGTCATGCGTACACTCCTTTGAGTAAGGTCTCAGGATCAGGATCGGGACTGCTCAGGCCAAATTGATAGGCTTCTTCTACCTTGGCGTACGCTACAGCTTCTTCCTGTTTGGCCTCTTGCTGACTCAGCTTTCCCTGAGAGATAAGCAGGTTGGCAAAATACAGGATAGGGTCGCGTTGCTGCCACTCGCGAATCTCGTCACGGCTGCGATAGAGATTCTGGTCGCTTTTGGCATGTCCTTTGTGGCGATAGGTGCGTGACTCGATCAAGCTTGGACCTTGACCATCGCGCGCTCGTTGCACCGCGACAGAGACAGCAGCATAGACGGCCATCACATTGTTCCCATCTACAAGTTCGCCCGGTATACCATAGGCAGAGGCACGCTGAGCGACGGTTTCGTTGCGCATGGCCTTCCGCGTTGACATTGACATCCCGTACTGGTTGTTCTCACACAGAAAGATAACGGGCAAATCCCACGTGGCTGCCAGGTTGATGGATTCGTGAAATGCTCCTTCGTTGGCCGCGCCATCCCCAAAGATGCACAGGCACACCCTATCAGTCCCCTGCATCTTCATACACAAGCCTACACCTGTGGCAATGGGCATACCTCCTGCAACTATTCCGTTTGCCCCCAGGTTGCCCGTTTCCACATCAGCAATGTGCATCGAGCCACCTCGACCGCGACAATAGCCCGTTTCCTTGCCGAGTAGTTCGGCCATCATAAGCGCTATATCAGCGCCCTTCGCAATGCAATGGCCATGCCCGCGATGCGTGCTGGTGATATAATCATCGCTCTTCAGGGTACTGACAGCGCCCACTCCGGTTCCTTCTTGACCAATAGACAAATGAGTCGTCCCGTGCATCTCACCGCGCATAAATAACTCATCTACTTTCTCCTCGAAAGCGCGGATACGGTACATGGTGCTCAGCATAGCACGGAGTTGGGAGAGGGGAAGCTCTGGCATCTGCTCAGACATATCGTGTTCCTCCTGAGGTAGTAGAGATGAACAAAGAAGAGCAAAAGGATCGTGTTTATATTTGTATGTAACTGTAACATGCCTAAAATAGTATGTCAAGGTTAAAATCTACTATCTTCGTCCAGAAATATTGACTTTTATCTGAAATTCAGTATACTAAAGAATAGTAAAGAGTAATATAGACGTTACTCTATGATGCTCTTTGATTAGAGTATAAACATCGGCGCTGCTGTTTCTCAATGCTAGCTAACCTTATCGACGCTAAACTTATCTCTCCTGCATAGAAAAGAGAAGCGGTATTACCGAGATCGGAGGATGCTAACATGAAAATAAGAGGTGAGGAGGTCCTCCTCCCATGCTCGATGATCGGCGGATACCCGCGGCCGCACTGGCTCCAGGGAAGGGTGTTTGGTTCCTTACACGAGCCGCTGTACCGCAGCATGGATATGCGGATAGCCTACGAAGACGCAGTTAGACTAGCTGCTCAGGACCAGGAACTGGCTGGACTGGACATCCTGGCCGATGCGCAGCAATACTTCCCCTGGGAGACCCCGGCCTTCCAACTTGAGCCTATTTTTCACTACAACACCGAGATGGTCGAAGGTTTCCGACCCTGGGGGCCTCCCAACTCAATCAAGAAGTACGAAAAATTTTACATGTCCGAGTGCGTCGAGAAGATTCGCTGGGTCCGGCCCATATTCGAAGGCGTGTTGGTGGCCATGCAAGAGGCAACCAGGAAGCCGTTCAAGATCGGCTGTTTCGGTCCTGGGCAGAACAGCGTGATCGTGTCCGATCGCTACTACAAGGACAACGTAGCCCTGGCCATGGATCTAGCCGCGGCTCTTAACGAGGAGTTCAAGTACCTCAGAGACAGGGGGCTGGAGGCCATACAGATCATCGATGTTCTCCCCGCTTATATCCAGGACCTGTGGCAGATTGAGGCCATAAATCGCATGCTCGAAGGCCTGGACGAGATCATCAGTATTTGGCACATTTGCTATGGCAGCGTGGATGGCCAGACCGATGTCTGGGAAGATAAAGCAGCGGAAATGATGCCGATGTTTGCCTCAGCAAAAGTAACCGCCATCCACTTTGAGTCGACCCACAGGGACTTCAGAGAGATGAACGCGTATCGTGAGTTCCCCAAGGACAAGGTGCTAGGATTGGGTTTCATTGATGTGAAGGATCCCAACGTCGAGAAGCCGGAGGATGTTGCCAATAGCATCCGCAGAGTCCTGGATTCCGGTGTTGTGCCACCCGAGCGGCTGCTGGTGATGCCCGACTGTGGCCTTGGGTACATGAGTCGCAGCGTTGCCTCGGGCAAGCTGAAAGCAATGGGTGAGGGTGTCCGTTTAGCACGGGAAAAATTGTAAGAGAGTCTCACGAGTCGAGCGTTGGAGAGCTGCGAGTGTGTGCCTCTCCACCGCTCTAATGAGCTTATCTTTCGTAGTTGCGCCAGGATGACAGCGTGTATACCACTTAGATTGCAGATGGCAGATTAACCTCCGAATAGGGCCGGTTCTGTGTAACCGCCCATTCCGTTCACATGAAGATATGGATGGCAGCTATGGATCATTATCCATTATGGATCAACGGCGAAGCCCGGGACACTGGCGAATATCTGACAGTAACGGATAAAACAACTGGAACCCCCTGGGCGACAGTGAGCCAGGCCGGGCCGAAGGAAGTAAACGCGGCGGTAACAGCGGCAAGCCAGACTTTCGCACAGAAGGGACTGACGGTAACTCAACGCTATGATATTTTGATGGCCGCAGCCGCGCGCATTCGCGCACTCAGGGATGAACTGGCGTTCGTCATGGCATGCGAGGCAGGCAAGCCTCTACGTGATGCCCGCGCAGAGATCGAACGCGCGGCTGATACGTTCGTCTGGTCGGCTGAAGAAGCCAAACGCATACACGGTGAGATGGTACCGCTGGAAGCGACGCCCGGCTCTGAAAATCGCCTGGCCTTCACACTGCGTATTCCGGTTGGCGTCGTCTGCGCCATTACCCCCTTTAATTTTCCGATCAACATGGTCGCGCACAAAATCGCCCCAGCACTGGCGGCTGGCAATGCCGTTGTCCTCAAGCCAGCCTCTTATACACCAGTTATAGCCGTGAAGCTCTGCGAGATTCTGACCAAGTCTGGACTCCCTCCCGGTTGGCTGAACTTGCTTGTCGGGCCGGGGGATAGCGTGGGAAGTGCGCTCCTGGCAGATGAGCGTATCGGTTTCTACACCTTTACCGGCTCGAAACCTGTCGGAGAAGCCCTCAAACGAACTATCGGCCTGCGCCGCTGCACCCTGGAACTTGGTTCCAATGCGGCTGTGATCGTACACGAAGATGCTGATATCTCCAACGCTGCTACTCAGTGCGCGCTGAAGGGTTTTTCCTATGCTGGGCAGGTCTGCCTCTCGGTGCAGCGCATTCTGGTTCATCATACAGTCGCGGAAGCATTTACTGCGAAGCTGATTGCGGTGACACAGGGTTTGCGTACAGGCGATCCCAAAGACGAAAGCAGCGACATCGGACCGATGATTAGCGAGGGCGAGGCAAAACGGGCCGAGTCCTGGATACAAGAGGCGGTGGCTAGTGGCGCCTCCTTGCTGACAGGTGGTCAACGTAAAGGCTCATTTTTAACCCCTGCTGTTCTCACTCATGTGCAATCAAATATGCGTGTAGTGTGTCAGGAAACATTTGCTCCAATTGTCGTTGTGCAAACATTTAAGACAATGGATGAAGCCTTGCGCCTGGCTAACGATTCTGAATTTGGCCTGCAAGCAGGCGTATTTACCAGTTCGCTAGCGGTAGCTATAGCAGCTGCACGCGCCTTGCATGTCGGCGGCGTCATGATTAATGACACCTCATTTTATCGTGCTGGACAGATGCCCTATGGAGGAGTCAAGCACAGCGGTATGGGAAGAGAAGGGCCGCGTTACGCCATCGAAGAGATGACCGAAATGCGCCTGGTAATGTTGAATCCCTAAGGTTGCAATACTGGCAGATTGTTTATAGCGTCGACTATCGTTGTGGTGAGGTATGTATCCATACCTCCAATGAAAGAGATCATTGACGATGCGCCTTGCACAGAAAATCGCCCTGGTCACGGGCGCTGGCTCCGGCATTGGACAGGGGATCGCCCGTCGTTTCGCCGCTGAGGGTGCTTTCCTGGTATTAAGTGACATGGCCGAGACAGGGTTACAGGAGACAGTGGCTTTGCTTGAAGAAGTGGGGGGGCAGTCTGTCTCAGTGGTCGGTGATGTGTCGGTACGTGCTGATGCCGAGCGTATGGTAGAAGCTGCTGTGAAACGCTGGGGACGATTAGATATCGTTGTCAACAACGCAGGTATTTCAGGCTCACGTGAAGCCACACTTGCTCACCTGACGCCCGACGAAGAATGGGAGCGCGTGATGGCGGTCAACGTGAATGGCGTGTTCCGGGTTGCAAGTGCAGCCATTCGACAGATGTTGATCCAGGGCAGTGGCACCATCGTGAATATCGCGTCAGCCGCCGGATTTGTGCCATTTCCGGCGCGAGCAGCGTACAACGCCTCAAAAGGCGCTGTCGTATCGTTTACGCGTGCATTGGCATTGGATTACGCCCCTTCGCATATCCGCGTGAATGCGATCTGTCCGGGCATGGTTGAGACGAATATGACGCGCTGGCGTCTGCAAATACCGGAACTGCGCCAGCAGGTGCTGGATATGACTCCCTGGGGCCGCGTTGGTACACCAGAAGATATCGCGGCGGCGGCGGTTTATCTGGCATCTGACGAGGCTGATTATGTTACCGGACATATGCTGGTTATCGATGGTGGCTGGACGGTCAAATGATACTATGAGCGCCATGCGCAAAGAGAGTTGAAGTATGCCAATCTTTCCCTCAGATGATAAAAGGATGTCACTAACGGAGGCCGCTGCTATTGTGCAGAACGGTATGACGCTCGCGATCGGAGGTGGTTTGTCCTGGCGCGAGCCGCTAGCCTTCCTGCGCGAAATTATTCGACAGGGTCGGCGCGACCTGCGCGTAGTGGGCACTGCGCACGGAGTTGATATAGACCTGCTATGCGGCGCGGGCGCGCTTAGCGTGGTAGAGGAATCATATGTTGGCTTCGAGCATGATTTTGGTATGGCTCCAAACTTTCGCCGAGCTTGTGAAAGTGGACAGGTGCAGATGCATGACACTTGCTGTCATAGCATTCTCCAACAATTGCGTGCAGCCGAATTTGGCATACCCTTTTTACCCGTGCGAAGCATACAAGGTACAGATTTTCTCAAGTTACACCCTGAATACAAAACCATGATTTGCCCATTCACCGGACTGCCTCTGGTGCTGGTTCCCGCGCTCTCACCGGATGTTGCCATTGTGCATGCTCACTATGGAGATGCCCAGGGAAATTTGAAGATATTGCCACCACTTGTCGCAGACCTCTTTTTCATTCGCGCCTCCAAACACGTCATCGCAACCGTCGACAAGTTGCTACCAGCGCACGAACTGCGAGAAATGGAGCCAAATGTGCCCTATTTCTGGGTAGAGTCAGTGGTCGAGGTGCCCTTTGGCGCGCATCCCACTTCATGCTACCCTTTCTACGCCTATGATCGCGAACACCTGAGCGAATATCACAAGGCAGCCCAGGCGGGAGCGGAGGCGTTTGCAGATCAGTATCTTACGAGATACGTCTTCGAGCCTGCTACTCATGACGAATATCTTTCACGTATAGGAGGAGTGACGAAACGCCGCCTGCTGGAAAGCTGGAAAGATGGAGACGATGCCTGGCGCGCCCTTTTTACTACCCCCGAAGGAGCAATTGCATGAGTACAAGCACCATTACGTATGCCACGCTCTCTGAAGTGATGATCTACCAGGTAGCGCGCACCATCAAAGACGGCGAACTCGTTTTTCACGGCTATGGTTCGCCCGTGGCGACGCTTGCTATGCTCTTAGCCAGGCGCACCCATGCACCGCATATGATCCATGTCGAGGGAGCGACCTATAGCATCAATCCTGAACCGCCGTTTCTGCCGCCAACCTCAAACGATTGGGTGCTTGAACGCGGCAGTTCAATAGCACTGGGAATAAGTGACCTGTTTGATATCGCGGCGCGCGGCGATATGGGCCGCATGTTTCTCTCCGGAGTACAGGTTGATCGCTATGGCAACTTGAACGTCACTGCTATTGGTTCTGCTGATACGCCACGGGTCAAGCTGCCAGGCAGTGGCGGTGGCTGCAACCTCTCTGGGGACGTGCAGCATATTACTATCTGGACGGCTGGCCATCGCGCGCCCAAAAACAAAGCGGGAAAACAGCTTTTCCGCTTTGTGAACCATATTGATTTCGTCTCATCTATCGGTCAAATGACGCGCGATGGCGTCTCCCGCACAGATCTGGGCCTGCGCGGAGGTGGACCAGAATGGATCGTGACAGAGTTGGGCGTTTTTGATTTCGATCCGGTGACGCATATCTTACGCCTGTGTGCTCTCTACCCGGATACGACAGTACAGGATGTGCTGGACAATACCGAATTTGACCCGGTAATTGCCCCAGACGTACATGTAGTGCCACTGCCCACAGCAGAACATGTAGAGCTTATTCGACGTTTCGATCCGCTTGAAACGCATCGTCACGAATTCAGGCCAGCGGATCTTTCCCGGCGCTTCGAGCTATTCTGAGCGCAGTCGCTTCTTGAAAGACATTTTGCAACGCCGCTGCTGGCTCCGCGGTGCCTGTTTGGTATCCATCGATGCAACTACGCTCTCTTGTATCGCTTCTACCTGCGGTCAGCAAAATGAAAGGAATATAAGGAGATTTTCATGGATATCACCCTTACACCGACCACTAATGCTCAATGGGTTCAGCTTGTAGCTGAGTATGAGAAGAAAACCGAGCCAATCATTAATGTGCATCGCGATGATACACGGAAGTTCGATGCTATCTTTATTGGCGGAGGCGCTGGAGGACGCTTCGGTTCCGGCTACCTGCGCGCGATGGGAGGTCGGCAACTGATTGTGGATCGCTGGCCCTTTCTGGGTGGAAGCTGCCCCCACCTGGCCTGTGTGCCTCATCATCTCTTCTCAGAAGCCGCGCGTGAACTGGACCTGATGCGCTGGTTTTCGGGCAAGCTCTGGTTCCCCGATGCCACTAACCTGCGTGCATCGATTCTTCAGATGGTGAACCTCTTCAAATCCGGGCGCGGGACTGCCCATGCCTTTATGAACTGGCAATCCAAAGAGCAGCTTGACCTGGAATACATTCTGAACGCACCAGCTACTGTCATCGACAACCACACTGTGGAAGTTGCTGGAGAACGTTTCCAGGCAGACTACCTGGTGCTTGGCACGGGTGCCGAAACAGTATACCCTGCTATCCCCGGCATTCAATTGCACGGCGTATACGACTACGCGAGCTTGATTGAAGAGCTTGACTTCGAACCGAGCCGCTGTGTCATTATTGGTGGTTCGAAAGTTGCCATCGAATATGGTTCGTTCTTCCAGGCCGCCGGGTGCCCCACCACCATTGTCGCGCGCAAACCATTGATGCGAACGGCGAGTCTGCATCATATTGACGAGGATTTGCGCCAGTACGTCGTTGAAGGTATGCAGAAGCGCGGCATGCAAATCCTTGAGGGTGTTGAACCGGTCGCAATTCGAGGGGATAGTAATGGGCATGTCAAGGAAGTTGTCATTCGAAACATGACCGATGGCTCAGAGCAAGTCCTGCCCTGTGATTTCGCCTTTATTGGCACGGGTGAGCGGCCTAAATCCGATCATTACCGGGAGGTGCTTGGCGTCGCGGTAGGGGAAAAGGGTGAGATTCTTGTCGATAAGCATATGCGTACCAGCGTGCCCAACGTCTACGCCATTGGTGATATCATCGGCCCTCCTATGGAAATGTTCAAAGCGCGTAAAGGTGGTGTGACAGCCGCACGTAACATTATGGGCGAACACTACGAGTTCGACTGGACGGATTACCCCGACTTTTTACATTCTACCTATGAGATAACCTGGGTTGGCCTGTCGGAAGAGGAGGCAAGGCAGCGCTACAAAGATGTGACTGTGATACAGATGCCTCCCAAAGGGGTACCGCATGAAGATATTCCGCTTCCATGTGCTGAGGGTACCATGCTCTATGCCTTTATGTACCCGGAGCTTACAGGTTTTCAGAAAGCAGTGATCGATAGCGATACGCGGCGCATACTGGGTTTCCACCATGTTGGTTTTGGCGCAAAGGATGCTTTCCAGTATCTTGATCACTTGATGAGACGGCCAGAGGGCATCACCATCGACGAGATGGGTTCCATGAACGAGCTGTTTCTCAATCCTGAGCATTTCATCCAACTCTGTCGTTTGCGTGCTGGTTCAGCGAATTTACAAGACCTGTAAAGCTGTGAAGACAGCTATTTCGTACAGGAGAGGGTAGTTATGCTACAAACTTCAAGGTCGTCAACATGGCGATCGCTACAGAATCTAGTTCCGCTGCCCTATCGTCGTGTCAGCGTGCAGCGCTATGACGGGCCGATGATGGAGGAGGCCATAACTACGCTCTTGTTGAGTCGTGACGCCTATCGCCGTACCGATTTTATCGTGTTGCGGGCAGATAATGGGCAAACTGCCGTCGTTGCTATTACGCGAGCGGAAAGCGAACCGTTGTTTTCACAGATCACCTCTGTTGAGGTATTGGCGCTGCCAGACAGTTGTGTCTATGCCGAGCGTGAATCGGTTGATCCCGCCAATCGTTCTGCCCTTGCCGAGGTCGTGCACGACCTCGGCATCGGGCCAGAGGGAACTTTAGTCGTCAAGGGTATGTACGATCATGTCAATTTTATTCATCATCCCAACCCTCTAGTAGTGCGCGTTATTGAGGTTGCGCCGCCAGAGCCGCCCAAGTTATTTGGGCTGGCAAAGCACGTGTTGAGCTATGCAGACCTGCCTCCCATTCGACTCGAATTAGAGCGTATCGAGGTGCGCGACCTTGCTGAAAGCGTTCATCCGGAAGCCTATCTTGTGCCGTGTCGCTCAGGTGGACTCGACGATCTACCCGCGTCAGTATACTTTCTCGACGAGCATCCAGAGCGTCACAATTGGACTATGATCGGCTGCGAGCGCAGTTTGCAGTTTCATCGGCACTTTTATGGCGATGAACCACCACGAGTGGAGATGTGTCCTCGCCGCATAGCAGGTCAGCGTGGAGAACCAACGTTGCTAAAATGTTGTCTGCTGGAGACACATATTGAAAAAGATAATCAGATGATGGTTGTGCCCTGGGGATCAGACCTTGTGATGGTCGAGTCCGCCTTGCGCAAACTATCAGAGGAGATACAGTATGCTTGAACTGGCATGGGCAAATGTTGTCGATGGCCTGCTCACCGGGCGAGAACAGGCACCGCGCACGAAGGGGCTGACAATGGTAATTGACAAAGGGCTAGGTACCTCAGCCACGGCAGATCTGCTGGAAATATGTGGTGGCCTGATTGACCACTGGAAATGCACCTTTGGCACGTCCGCCTTTGTTCCCTCGGACGTATTGCGCCGTAAGCTCATGTATCTCACCTCTCACGGTACTTTGACCTATCCAGGAGGAACACTGTTGGAAGTCGCCATTGTGCGTGGTAGCTGCCGTACCTTCATGCAGCATGCGCATATGCTGGGCTTCAGTGCGGTAGAAATTTCAGATGGCACCATCCCTTTGCCGCTGCGCCGCAGGCGTAACGTCATTCGTTGTGCGCTCGATCACGGGCTGATACCCATCACTGAGGTCGGAAAGAAAGACCCGGCACAGCAGCCGACCGCGCTTGAACTGGCGGACCAGGCGCTGCTGGACCTTGAATGGGGTGCTGCATATGTCACGATGGAATCCCGCGAATCGGGCCAGGGCATTGGCATTTACGACGATAATGGAGCAGTGCGCCCCGAAGAAGTGGACGCGATATGCGAGCGCATGGGCGCGCAGGTGGATCGACTGATCTGGGAAGCGCCGCTCAAGAACCAGCAGGCCTACCTGATACAGCAATTCGGTCCAAACGTCAACCTGGGTAACATTCCCCCTGGCGAGGTACTTGCGCTGGAATCGCTGCGTGCGGGCCTGCGTTTTGAAACGTTCTACCGCATAGCTGAAGAGCTGGAACGACTTGGCCAATGGAATCCAGATGTGATCGAAGAGACGCCTGGTTCTGATCACACCTCTATGGTCTCTTCCCGAAATGTGGAATAGAAGGGATGCGCGAGCAGTGGAACAATCCGATGGCTCTGCTAATGCTTTCTCACCCGAACAGGAACAGGCAAGCTCCGTATTAGGCGTTGGCAGCAGGCTGGCATCCGGTCCGGCTGAGGCGCTGGTAAAGACCGCGTTCGCACGGGAGCTGGCAGATCAACTGGCGCTTTTTAGAGGTATGAGCCTCGCGGACCTTGCTCATACTGTCATCTTGATCGAAGTAGGGGTAATCCCAGCAAAAGAGGGCGCGTCTCTGTTGGCGGCCCTGCTTGCCCTGCATTCCTCTCCTACTGATTTCACGCCAGAACCCGCATCGGGAGACCTCTATACCAATCGTGAAGCCTGGTTAGCAACGCATACCTCTCATGCCGTAGCAGTTGGATGGCTGGGAGCAGGGCGTGCACGGCGCGAATCTACCACTACTGGCTATCGTATCATTGTACGCTCGCTGTTGTTATCCTTCGCTGACACATTGATTCAGGCTGCTCAAGCCCTTATCGCACGTGCAGACGAATATCGCGCCTCGCTCATGGCCGACTACACCTATTTACAACCCGCCCAGCCAACTACCTTTGGTCACTACTTGTTAGGATTTGTCTATCCACTTTTGCGAGACCTGGATCGACTGCAGGCGCTCTACACGCGCACAAATTGCAGTCCCGCGGGCTGCGGCAGTGTCAATGGTTCCCGCATCCCTCAGGATCGTATGCGGCTGGCTGAACTTCTGGGCTTCGCTGGTCTGGCTTCCCATGCGCGCGATGCCATGTGGCAGGCGGATGGTCCGATTGAAACGCTGTCAACTATTGTGATGGCGCTCGTCAACCTGGATAGATTAGCCGAAGACCTGCAAATCTTCGCTACCGCCGAATTCGGACTGGTGGAACTTGCCGACGGACATACACGCGCCAGTGTCATCATGCCGCAAAAAAAGAATCCCTATGCGCTCAACTATGTGCGTGGTGCGACGAATGAACTTTCGGGGACATTGACTTCCGTTACAGCTTTTGGCCGCACTCCTTCAGGACAGGTTGACAATCGCGTCTTTGCCTATGGAGATGTACCGCGCGCGCTTGCAATGGCCAGCGGTGTGGCCGTACTGATGGCAGATGTGGTAAGAGGATTACGGTTCAATGCCTCTCTAGCAGAAGCGCGCTTAGCAGGTGGCTTCGCCACGGCCACCGATCTCGCGGAGACCATTACCCTTGAAACAGATGTCGATTTTCGTACAGCGCATCGCATTGTAGGGCGATTAGTACGTGAACAGGCGCATCGCTCAATGCGTGATCTCACCACAGCGGACCTGGATGCAGTGGCGCAGTCCGTGATACAGCGCCCACTGCATCTATCGGAAGCAGCATTTGTGCAAGCGCTCGATCCCGCGAGCGCAGTAGCCGCTCGTCAGGGGATAGGTGGGGCTGCATCAGAACCACTCGCGGCCATGTTTGACGAGTGCCGAGCAACAATTGCAGCACACGCTGCCTGGCATGATGGAATTGCAGCGCGCATCGCAGCAGCCGAAGAGAACCTGTTGCTCCATGCGCAAAAGTTGGCTGGAGATAGAACATGCCCGTCCACATAATCGACTCGCTGATTTACCAGAACTCGTGGGGAACACCAGCGCTGCGTGACATCTTTGACGAGCTGCCTCGCACACGCTCATGGCTGGAAATCCTGGCTGTGCTGGCAGAGACACAGGCAGAATTTGACCTCATCCCACAAGATGCAGCCAGGTCTATAGCCACAACTTGCCGTACTGTTGAGCTTGATACAGCGTTCTTTGAAGAGGTGCGTGCGGGTTTTGAGGCCACCAACCATTCTACGCTTGGCCTCATTCACGCGCTGCAGCGCCGCTGTTCAGAGACGAGCGGAGAATGGGTCTACTATGGCGCAACCGTACAGGACATCACAGATACCTGGACAGCTCTGGCACTGCGAGATGTTCAGGAAATCGTCAGGCGAGAATTGAACCAGATTGAAGCAAATCTCTTGCAATTGGCAGCAGAGCACCGTGATACCGTCATGGCTGGACGCACGCATGGCCAAATCGGACTGCCCATTACCTTTGGTTTCAAAGTCGCCAGTTGGGTAATGGAAGTGCGACGGCATCGTCGGAGACTAGCAGAAATTGCGCCCCGTTTGAACGCTGGGCAACTCGCAGGTGGAGTAGGCAGCCTGTCTTCACTTGGACCTCGCGCGCTGGAACTCCAACAGCGCTTTCTGGCAAGACTTGGTCTGAGCGCTCCTACGATTTCGTGGACCACGGCGCGAGACACGTTGGCTGAGTGGTTCAATTTACTCGCGCTGATCGCCTCGACTGGCGATAAGATTGGCCACGAAGTATATAATTTGCAGCGTCCTGAAATTGGCGAGGTGAGCGAGGGCTTTGTCACGGGTACGGTTGGCAGTATCACTATGCCACACAAGCGCAACCCGGAGATTGCTGAACACCTGGGAACGCTTGCTCGCGTCATCCGCCACAATGCGGCGCTGCAAGCCGAAAGCCTGGTACACGATCACGAGCGCGACGGGCGCTCCTGGAAAGTGGAATGGGCAATCATACCCGAAACTTGCATGGCCGCAGGCAAACTTCTCTCACTGTTGGCAATCCTGACTGCCAACCTTGTTATACACGCGAGCCGCATGCTTGCCAACCTCGAAGCAACGGGTGGCTTCGTGCTTTCAGAGGCGGTCATGCTGACCCTGGCGCAACGCACAGGCAAGCAGAGTGCGCACACACTTGTGTATGATACCACGATGGCTGCACACGCGCAAGGACGCGGACTCAAAGATGCTATCCTGGAGAATGCGCGGATTCGCTCGCACCTGTCGCAAGATGAGATTGAGGCGCTCTTTGATTTTAGACAGCATACAGGTCAATGTGGTGCAATGGTAGACCAGGTACTGGCAGAATTGAGGAAGACCGATGGGCTTTGAGAGAGGAGACGTGCTAAAGCTTGACGCCATCCCTCGCACCCCTCTGGCGTACTTGCCGACACCGCTCATGGCAGCTCCGAGACTGGCAGCTGCTATTGGTGGGCCGAGGCTTTGGATCAAGCGGGACGATATGACGGGCCTCGGATTCGGCGGCAACAAGGTACGGGGGTTGGAGTTCCTGTTGGCAGATGCACTCGCCCAGGGGGCAGATACGCTGATCACAGGAGCCGGGCTGCAATCCAATTCTGTGCGAGCAACAGCAGCAGTTGCTGCGCATGCTGGCCTTTCAATGGTCGCGATCTATGCTGGCTCGCCACCTGCGAAGAGCGAGGGCAATTATCGCCTGACGTATCTGACAGGTGCCGAGATACGCTTCACCCACGATCCAGACCGGTCATCGGTGGATGGAGCAATCGAGGCCATCGCGGCAGAACTGCGCGCAGCCGGGCGAAAACCTTATGCCATTCCTCGCGGCGGCGCTTCTGTACTCGGCACTCTTGGCTATGTACTGGCTGTGCGTGAAATGGCTCGACAATGTGCTGATCTGAACATTGTACCGGATGCCATTGTGCTTGCTACCGGTTCCTGCGGAACGCATGCAGGATTAGTAGCCGGGATACACGCGTTATCGCTACCCTGGCGCGTCGAGGGCTTCACGGTCAGCAGGTCGGTTGAGGAAGTGCAAAAACGAGTATTGACGCTGGCGCAGGAAGCTCTCGCTAAGCTGGGATTGCAGCGAACCATTGTGGAGCAGGCCGTCATAGTGCATGGTGGCTTCATCGGTCAGGGTTATGGCGTCCCTACCGCGGAAGGTGCGGAGGCTATTCGCATTGCTGCGAGGAGCGAGGGTATCTTTCTCGATCCGACGTATACTGGAAAAGCGCTGGCAGGGTATAGGGCTTATTGCAGAAGTGGATACTTTCATCCCAATGAGACCATCATTTTTATGCACACAGGTGGAGAACCAGCATTATTGGTAGGAGAAGGGAACTGGTGCTATGAGTAACTGGGGAGAGGCGGCATTCAATCCGCGTAGTATCGCAGTCATAGGCGCTTCAGCCAAATCTGGCAAGCTGGGACAGATAGTGATGCGCAACCTGTTGGATGGGTATCCCGGCACAATCTTTCCTATTAATCCTGGGGACACAGAGATTATGGGACATCGGGCCTACCCGCGCGTGCAAGATGTAGCTGAACAAGTAGATCTGGCAGTGATTGCACTCCCACCAGAACTATGTGTCGAGGCAATGCAAGACTGCTCAAAAGCGGGAGCGCGCGCGGCGCTGGTATTGAGCGGCGGCTTTGCCGAAACAGGGCCAGAAGGTCAGAAGCGACAGGATGCCATGCTTGAGGCCGCGCGTGCCGGAGGAGTGCGTCTGATCGGGCCAAACTGTTTTGGTCTGTACAACTGCAACCTCGGCCTGAACGCCTCGATGGGTTTCGGCCTTCCCCCCAAGGGCGGCACTATCTCGCTTGTCACGCAAAGCGGCGCATACGGTATGGCGATCTTTGGTCTCGCCCAGGCGCGGCGTTTGCGCTTCGCCAAAATCCTCTCCCATGGCAATAAAGCCGACTTGACCGATCATGAAATTCTCAAGTATTTTGCTGAAGACGAGGAAACAAAAGTTCTCTGCCTGTTTTTAGAATCGGTGAGTAACGGGCGTGCCTTTTATGAGGCGCTGGTATACGCAACACAACGCAAACCAGTTGTGATTGCAAAGACAGGACGTTCGACTGCCGGTCGGCGCGCTGCCGCTTCACATACCGCCGCCTTAACTGGCGATGCCACTGCATTCGTTACGGCAGTCCAGCAGGCAGGCGCTCTACTGGCTGAGAGCGGCCTGGAAATGGTGGACATTGCTGAGGGATTGAGCCGTCAGCCCCTGCCACCTGGTCGGCGCGTTGGTATTATTACCAATTCGGGAGGAACTGGCGTCGAATTGACCGATATGTGTGAACGTTTCGGACTCAGCGTACCAGAACTACACGCCGGGACGCAGGAACGTATCTCTCCTATGATCCCTGCCTACGCCAGTCCACGTAATCCGGTGGATGTAACCCCTGCCTGGACGCGTTTCCCAGCAATGTATGCTGGCAGCATCGAGGTCCTCTATGAATGTGACGAGATTGACGTAATCATACCCGTCTTGCTGCAGCGTTCTGCTTTAATGCGCGAGAATGTTGAAGCCGTACGAGATGCTGTATTGCGCTGCCAACGAGAAAAGGGCATCGCTAAACCTACCTATATTTGCTGGGTGGCAGGCAGTGAAGGGGCTGAGAACCAGGCACTCTTACAGGAAGCAGGTATTCCCGTCTATGAATGGCCCGAGCGCACAACGCGTACCGCTGCAGCCATCGTTGCCTATGCCAATACGCGTCGTACGCGAGCTACCTGGCAGAAGGTACATGAGTCGCCACCGCCAGAAGCACATGCAAAAGCAGCCTCAATCATTGCAGCCGCACACGCGCAGGGGCGCACGCTGCTATTTGAGAGCGAAGTCAAGACGCTTTTGCACATCTATGGGGCCAGGATACCCCAGGAAACGCTGTGTACCAATGCAGCAGAGGCCCAACAAGCCGCGGAAATGCTGGGAGGACCTGGCGCCCTTTGCGTGCTCAAAATCGTTTCACCCGACATAAGCCATAAATCGGATGTTGGAGGTGTACGAGTGGGTGTGCCGCTTGCCAACGTCAGTGCGGCATTTGAGGAAATGCTGGCAGTGGTGAGTGCGAACCAGCCGGCAGCACGTATTCTAGGGATCAGCGTGCAGGAACTGGTACAGGGTCAGGAAATAATCATCGGTGGTTTACGTGATGAAGAGTTTGGACCAATGTTGTTGTTTGGTCTGGGTGGGGTATTTGTTGAAGTACTGCGCGACGTTGCGTATCGCCTTGTTCCTGCTGCAATTGATGAACTACACGCAATGATACGAGAAGTGCGCGGCTATCCGCTGTTAACGGGCGTGCGCGGGAAGTTGGCTGTGAATATGCAAGCCATCATACGGACATTGCAGGCAACGGCATGGCTGCTCACGGAATTTCCTGAGATTATAGAACTCGATCTAAATCCGGTGATGGTAGGGGAGGAAGGCGCTGTTGTGGCTGATGGGCGAGCTGTGCTTTCAGAGATAACTAAAGAGAGCATACAAGAAAGAAAAAAAGGAAGAAATCATGGCGAATGATATGACTGTGCGAGCGGTCTTAGAAACGGGTATGCGCTTCAATGTGGAAACAGGCTCTGGACATCATGTGATACTTGACGCTGCTGAACACAATGGCGGGCAGGATGCCGGCCCGCGTCCAATGGAAATGCTGCTGGTGGCGCTGGCCAGTTGCGCTGGTATGGATATTCTTGGGATTCTGCGGAAAAAGCGCCAGGAAATAACTGCCTATGAGGTGCGTATTCACGGAGAACGTGTCGAGGAACATCCGAGGATATTTGTGAAGATTTCAGTTGAGCACATTTTCACTGGGCATGCTCTCCAATCAGAAGCGGTGAAGCGTGCGATAGATTTGACTGAAGAAAAGTACTGTGGTGCAAGCGCTATGCTTGGTAAAACCGCCACCATCGCGCATACGTTCCGCCTCACTGAAGCAAACTAAAGCCCAAAATCGGAGGGGCAAAGTCTTCCCACCCTTTAGCACCTTGCCCCTCCGATTTTGCACCCGCCGTTACTCCGCTCTCCATCCCCACTCTCCATCGTTGCTTTCTGAGGATTGTTGAACCGTTACATTTTCAACATGTACGGTATCGAAAACCTCCAATAAAGCTGTGCCCAAAATGCTCTCAATTGTAAGCTCGGTATGCTCCACATCACTTACAATCACCTCAGAGAACCTATCTGAACATTGGACGCGCACGTGTACGACACACATAGCTGTTTCCTTCCCTCTTTGTAATGAATCCTACTCTTCGCTACAAATGAATCCTGACTATGCAGTTGAAAAGCGCTAGATGTATTGTGCTGGCAAGTGAAAACCTATATAATGATGAGTAATGAACTTCATCCATTTGGAATTTACAATGCCAACCTCTGCGGTAAGTATGACATACATGCTGTCGGCAGTGAATAGCATTGTTATCATCTACTTATCAACTTGATTCAACTCGATCGAGTTGATAGTATAGGACCGTCTGCGCCCAGTCTTTATTTTTTCATTTGCAGAATGCACATAGGTATGTAAGGGAGGAAGCCAGTGGTGAAAAACGGCAGGAAGTCTCCTCTTAATCCTCGCTTGCGCGACGAACGATCACGTCGCGGATGGTCACAAGAAGATCTAGCCGAACGAGTCGGCACGACACCCGTCAATATCAGCCGTTGGGAAAATGGTTCGCACTTTCCCTCTCCCTATTTTCGCCAGCGACTCTGTGAGGTTTTTGGCAAAGCCTGCTGAGCTTGGCTTAATACCACCACTATCGCATGGTTCCAGGATATGGACCATTCCTTATGTGCGCAACCCATTCTTCACAGGTCGCGAGCAACTGCTGGCATTGCTCTATCGGAGCCTCTCGACGGCGAGAATGGCAGCATTAATCCAGGCCCAGGCACTCTATGGATTAGGTGGCATCGGCAAATCGCAGACAGCGGCTGAATTCGCCTTTCGTTACGGCGACGACTATGCCCACGTGTTCTGGATGTGGGCTGCCACCCGTGAGACACTCACTGCTGACTTTGTGACCCTGGCTGCATTGCTCAATCTCCCAGAAAAAGATGAGCAGGATCAATCACGGATTGTTGCCGCCGTCAAGCGTTGGTTGGCTGCCAACGAAGGCTGGCTGCTCATTCTGGATAATGCCGACGACCTGCGCATGGCACAGGAGTTCCTGCCTACCAGTCACAAAGGCTATATCTTGTTCACGACGCGCGCGCAAGCGGCGGGCGCGATCGCCGCTTGCGTCGAAGTGGAGAAAATGACCCTGCAGGAGGGCACCCTGCTGCTGTTGCGCCAGGCCAAACTGTTGGACATGGAGACCCCTCTCGAACAGGCGGAGGCTGCGGATCGTGCTGCTGCTGAACGCATCGTGCAGGAGATGGATGGGTTGCCGCTGGCCATCGTCCAGGCTGGCGCTTACGTGGAGGAGATCGGCTGCAGCCTGGCGGATTACCTCAGCCTCTATGCGACGCACCGCAAAGACTTGCTTGCGCGGCGCAGTCGCCTCGTCCTCAACTATCCTGAAACAGTGGCCACTACCTGGTCACTCTCGTTTCAGCATGTCAAGCAGGCCAACCCCGCTGCCTCCGCTCTGTTGTGCCTCTGCGCGTTTCTCGCTCCCGATGCCATCCCTGAAGATCTCCTTCCTCGAGGTGACGCTGAACTGGGCGCTGTCCTTGGGGCCGAAGTTCGCGATCCATTCAAGCTCAACGAAGCCTTGGAAGTGTTGCGCAGGTACTCACTGGTGCAACGCACTGGGAGCACGCACATGTTGAGCATCCATCGTCTCGTGCAAACAGTGCACAAAGAGAGCATGAATCAGGAGACCCAATGCGCATGGGCAGAGCGGACCGTGCGGGCCGTCAACGCTGCCTTTCCAGACGCCGACTATAGTACCGGCGCATTGTATCAGTATTACTTGCACTATTTCATGCCCCACATCCAGGAGTGCGCGACGCTCATCACACAGTACCATCTCCACTTCCCGGAGGCCGCGCGACTGCTTTACCAGGCCGGAGCTTTTCTGTATTTTCATGGCTTCTATCCTCAGTCCCAATCCCTCCATCAGCAAGGCCTGGCTCTCCGCGAGCAGGTTTTGGGGTCTGACCATCCCGCTGTCACCGAAAGTCTCAATGCAATGGGCGTGCTCTCTCGTATCCAGGGCGACTACGTGCAAGCGGAAGGGTTCCATCGGCAAGCCCTGGCCATCCGCGAAAAGACGCTCGGACCGGAACATCCGGCTACGGTCGAAAGCCTCAATAACCTGGGCGTGCTCTACCGCATTCAGGGAAAGTATGAGCAGGCCGAGCCGCTCCTCCAGCGAGCGCTCAGCATCCGCGAGCAGTTGCTTGGCTCCGAACATACCGACACCTTGATTCCCTTCATCAACTTGGCGAAGCTCTATGCAGAGCAGCGCAAGTATGAGCAGGCCGAGCAGTTGATGCAGCAGGCACTGGCAACCAGTGAACGAATCTTGGAGCCAGGGCACCCTCTCATTGCCCACAGCCTCAATCTGCTGGCAAGGCTCTCGTATGAACAAGGAAACTACGAGCGGGCCGAGACGTTTTGGAAGCAGTCCTTCGCAATCCTTGAGAAAACGCTTGGACCGGAGCATCCCGCTACCGCGGAAAGACTCAACGACCTGGCCGAACTTTCCTCTGCCCAGGGTCGTTATACACAGGCGCAGTCCCTGTGCCAGAGGGCACTCAGCATCTGTGAGAAAATACTTGGTTCTGAGCATCCTGATACGATCACCTATCGCAAACACTTGACCAGTATCTTAGGTAAAATAAAGGCGGAGCAGGATGGTGACCATCATCCTGCTCCGCCTCCGTGTTGATCTAGCAGTCGTGCGTCGAGGGGAAGGGACAAGGCGGGTAGTGTTTGAAGGCAACTGACCTCGTCAATGTCCCAACCACGAATGAGGAACTGACATGTCGGCTAGAAGCTGCATTTGCCATCGATCCCAATCCCATACCTAGTAGTGCGGGCCCACTCAGAGTTGCTAGCAGCGCAATGGCTGCGAGGTAACAACGTATCTTTTTCATTGATACTCCTTTTCTGTTTTCGTTTCAAGCAAGCAATGTTCGTTACACCTGTCCCTGCAGTCGCAGGGGCTGTGCTCGCAATCGAATGGGCCCATATCGATCTGATCACTAAGATAAGTATATATAGAAAAAAGAGACAATAAAATACTACTTGTGGAACACATAAGGAACATTTATGGTATATTGGAGACCATTGAAGGGACATTGCCTTATGGAGATTGGATAGGCAGAATAGATTACTTATATCGCGCGTTGTATCTCACCGTAAAAAATACACCTGAAGCCCTATCAGGAAAAACCATACGCAAAAAAGATAAAGTACCGTCGTATAGCCTGAAGAACGAACAGACAGTGGCGCATGTTCGACTTTAAGCGAGCTGTACATTCGTGAGAATATTCTTCTACTGAACTGAAAGAGAGGGCCAATTATGGATCATCAGGAAAAGCACGACATATCATCCCTCGAGGGGCGCATCAGAAACCTGAGCAAGCAGTTGAAGCATGTGGCTGATGAGACGGACTTAGAGGAAATGTTCGTAATCCTTCATAGACCGGGGTGGACAACTCCAGCAGAGTACTTGCTTGTGAGTGGTATTGTCGATGTGATGCATGAGTATGCAAAGGCCATGGTCAGTCTTAAACAAGTTCTGATCAATGGGAGTCGTGCTGTCGAGCTTAACCCTCAGCCGCTTCCTCCTGAAGCTGAATGACAAGAAAGGCAAGCAGGCCTCAGCGTAATATTCGGGATAAAACCTACGCTGAGGCCTCTTCACGAGAGCCGCCATAATTCAACCTACCGGATCAGAGTTGCTCAAGACTCGGAGGTTATCACAAGCGTGAAATCCAATGAGCAGGCGTCTGGCAAGATGGTGCTTATAGTGGATGGGCATCGGCAGCGAGTGATGCTTGCCCATACCGGAAATACATGGTGGGTCCAGACGAAAAGCGGGGATGTTCAATTGCATACGCTGGAACTCTTACCGGAACCAAAGGCGCCAGCTGACGCGGGCGGTTCTCTGCGATCGCCAATGCCGGGTGTAGTGCTGGCGACCCTGGTGGAAGTGGGCCAGCGGGTAAATAAATGAGATGTGCTGTTAAAATTGGAGGCGATGAAGATGGAGCATACCATCCGTACCGCGGCTGATGGTGTGGTCGAGACGATCTATTTTGCACCAGGCGACACAGTAGCAGCGGATACAATTCTGGTTCAGTTGAAAGAAATTGAGGGATAAAAGTGGCACAATCATCTTTTTACGTTCATCCAACCGCCGAGGTATCTCAAGATGCGCACATAGGAGCAGGTACACATATCTGGCGCCAGGCACATATACGCGAGTTTGCGCACATTGGCGAAACATGCACTATTGGCAAGGGCGTTTACATCGATGCACATGTACATATCGGTTCCCGTGTCAAGATTCAGAACCATGCCTCTATCTTTGAAGGTGTAACTTTAGAGGATGGCGTCTTCATTGGCCCGCATGTATGCTTCACCAACGACCTCGTTCCTCGTGCTATCACACCAACTGGCGAGCTGAAAAGCGCCGATGACTGGGAAATCACGCCAACGTTGGTAAAGTATGGCGCATCCATTGGCGCCGGTGCAATCATAGTTTGCGGAGTAACCATTGGAGAGTTCGCCCTCATTGGTGCCGGCTCTGTGTTGACGCGCGATGTTCCACCGCACGCGCTCGTCTTTGGGAATCCTGCCTGCGAGCATGGCTACGTCTGTCGCTGCGCTCGCCGACTCACGAACGTTCGCCAGTCCGAGGGCAAGCTCGTGGGTTGGTGCGAGTCCTGTGGCCAGGATTGCCAATTGTAGCGTTTCCGCGAAAGTGGTACAATCAGCTGAAATTCATTGACCCAGGGAAGGAGCATTCTTATGGAAAATTCGCCATCCTTTGGTAATCCAATCGTAATCCTCAATCCCACAGCAAATCGTGGCAATATGGCACAGCATCGTGCGTTACTCCGTAGTCGCTTAGAGTCCGAACCGCAGGCAGAGTATGTTGAGACAACCAGGCAGGGAGAGGCACAAGAACGCGCAATGAACGCAGCGAAAGAAGGACGCCCGATTATCATCGTGGGTGGTGATGGCTCTGTTCACGAGGTAGTCAATGGCATCCTTCGTGCCGGCAGACGCGTTCCCCTGGGTATAGTTGCCGCTGGTTCTGGTAACGACTATGCCTGGCATACGCTCAAGCTGCCAAGGGATCCGGCTGCTGCAATTGAACGCGCCTTTACAGGCCAGCTTGTGGACTCGGATGCAGGAATTGTCAATGGGAGATATTTTGCTAACTCATTCAGCGTGGGACTTGATGCCGATATCGCTGTAGCCGCCAGTTGGATGAAAAAGATACCTTTCATGAGCGGCTCACGTCTCTATTATGGCACAACGATTAAACAGCTCCTTTTTGGCTATCATCGTTGCCCCTGGCTTACGATTACCCTTGATGGCGCTGCGGAACCTGCTGAAGCTGTAGCCAAACGCTACGTCTTAATGGCGGTAACGAACGGACCAACCTATGGGGCAGGCTTTCGCATTAATCCAACTGCCGATTTCAAAGATGGGTTTTTAGATATCTGCACCATTAGCTATACGCCGCTCCCACGTGCCCTGAAGTTGTTGCCTGTTGTCCAAAGGGGAGAACATTCAGGGCTGCCGGAAGTAACTTTTTTCCGTGCCAGGTCAATACGTATTGAGAGTCAGCAACCTGTGAACATCCAGATGGATGGTGAGACGACAAATGCCACAAGCTATGATGCTAAAATTTTATCGGCTGCTTTATTGGTGCGCGTGTGAGCGGAGGGCTGGTTGCATTGCTCTATTGGACGTTACGTAACCTGGCCTACTTGCTTGCACACCTGGTCTGCCGTTATCGTGTCAATGGTCGAGAAAATGTACCAGCATCAGGTGCTGTACTCATCGTTGCCAATCACCTGAGCTGGTTCGATCCCCTTTTGTTAAGTATTATATTCCCTCGACGCATCTGGTACTTCGCCAAAATCCAGGTCTTTAGCTGGCCTATTGTTGGCTGGATGTGTAAGGTGACAGGACAAATTCCGGTGCAGCGCGGCGAGGGTGATCGCGCTGCTTTAGAGAGAGCAATAGCCTACTTACGCGAAGGGAAAGCTATCGTCTTTTTTCCAGAAGGTACAGTCGAGCGGCGAGAACAAATGATTGCAGCACATACAGGAGTAGCAATGCTTGCTCTTCGTTCAGGCGCGGCTCTGCTGCCGGTCGCCCATAGCGGAACGCGCCGTGTACTCCGGCGTGGACAGGGTTGGTTTCCCCGTGTGGATATCCAGATTGGTGCGCCGTACATACCTACCATACCGGAAGGCGTGCCACGCAAAGCTGGATTGCAGCTTATCACTCAGGAAGTCATGGAGCACATCGCAGAAATGCTTCCCGCAGAGCGACGTGGAGTATACGGGAAGCAATAGGGGTTCACTTCTTTAATAACAGAGCTGACGGGCACAAAGTCGCTAGAGTGCACTGACTGCACAAGGGTCTGCGCGCATCACAAATGGCACGACCATGATAGATTATGAGATGTGAGAGGTCTAGCCAATCCTGCCGCGGGATAATGCGCATAAAGGTTTGCTCAACTTTGGCCGCGTCCTCACCGGTTGTCCAGCCAAAACGGCGTCCGAGGCGAATATTATGCGTGTCTACGGTATAGCCTTCCACTATGCCAAAGGCATTGCTCAACACCACATTGGCGGTCTTTCGCGCCACTCCAGGAAGGCTGAGCAAATCTTTCATCGTATGCGGTACCTCGCCGCCATATTCAGTTATGATACGCTGGCAGGCGGCCCGGATATTTTTGGCTTTGTTGCGGTAGAAGCCAGTAGACTTTATATCCTGCTCCAATTCTTCCTGGCTGACAGTTGCGAAAACTTCAACACTGCGGTACTTGCGGAAAAGGTCTTTCGTCACTATATTGACGCGCTCGTCAGTACACTGCGCTGCAAGCTGCGTCGCGACGAGTAATTCAAGAGGCGTAGAGAAGTTCAGTGTACATTTGGCAGCAGGGTAAAGGTGGCGCAGTTCGGCGATAATGGCCTCGACCTGTTCAGGTGAACCGGGTTCAGGACCGCTGTATGTAGATACCGATGTTGATATAGATTCCATACTTGACAATCTTCCTTATTTAACAAGTTATAGAGCATTTTTTGCAAAAGCGGCTGGCGAAGAAAATGCAGCTTCTACCTATCCCTGCTCACGCTGTAATCGTAAAATCTCTCGCAACGCGGCAGCCTGGCCGCGGTTCCAGGCTGCTGATCGTACTTCTGCTCCGATCACAGGCAAGGAACTTTTTTCGCGAATCAGAGCCGCTCGTTCACGATGCTTGATCTCATGGACAAGCTGTCGATCACTTAAGCGCCATCCATGCCGACGAGCCTGTTCGGCATACCACATGACACGCTCATATCCAGCGTCATAGTCATATTCTCTATCGCTTTGTGTTGGAGTATCTTGCATCATCGTATCGTGCCTCGTAACTTATCGCAAAATCAATACTTCACAATAAGGAATTATCGCAGAAATAAGCGGAAGCGTCAATGTTTGCGTATCACCGAACACCTTGCACTAACGTTATTTATGCCGTCATCCTCGTGCCTATAGTGAACGGTCCCCATTCGCCTGTCAGACCCTGTCCATGAACAGAGACGCTTTTTCCTTGTTCAATCCCTTTCTCAGTCATCAAACCAAGTGCTATCACAAAAGAATGAACTTTGCTCGGTACTTCGGTATAGATTCCAGCGTCTTGTCCATCGATGAAGAAGCGTACTTCATCTTCGTTCTTTGAATAGCTGATGCGGTAGCGATGTACCTGTCCAGGTTTTGTCTCTATGGGGAGTTCGTTAAAATCTGAAAAATATTTCGGTCTTACCGCGTTTTCAGGGTCTTGGGGTTCGGGTACGCCAGGGAAGGGTAAACGTGCATAGACTGTGGCTATCACATCATTGCAAACAAAGAAATCAAGCGCCATCCCTGTACGAAAATCCAGGAGATTTACCGAGACGAAACCGTCATACAGGTCACGTGGTCGCGTACCTGTGCAGCGAGCTGTCATTTCCCATTCAACGCTCATTTCTCCCTCATCGGGTGGCTCAAACTTTTTTGTAGTGAAAAACATATTTTTTGCATTATCAAGAATTTGAACCTGGTTATTAAAACGTGTGATTTGTCCCACGCGTACGCGCAGCCGCTCGGCCTCTACAATGACTGCCGCGTTTGGCTCCCTATAGCGCCAGAAAGAGCCATCGGGCAAAGTAAAGCCGCCATATTCCCAATGAGGGTTAACACCCGAAATAATGCTGTGATAGCCTGAATAACTGAAAGTTTCTTCTTGTTGCGCCACCGCAACCGAGGTTGTCTGTATTGTGTCCATTCTATTCTTCTCCTCTATCTTCAATGAGAGCAAAACCTTAAAAGTGGCATAGTTCTTGTTGTCATAGTATACGATGGATGGTAGTACTTCGTATCTTCTATTGTAACAGTTGCGATTGAAGGGCCAGTAAGGCTATAATGAATACAAGCAGTTCTAGTGACCTTTTATCCAATTCTTGGCATTTTATCAGGGAAGGAAAGAGAGCATGGCTAGCAGAAAAAAAATACAGAACTCCGCTGAGGATATGAAAAAAATTACCCAGGATACTCTGAAGAGCGCTATTCGCAAGACTAAAAGACCCAGAAATATCCGTGATTTAGGCGTCAGTACTATCAAAAATCTACCCGCTACCATTGGAATGGTACAGAGCTTTATGAAGACCGTCAACTGGAAAGTGGCTCAAGAAGAGGTGCTCAATGGGCTGAACGATACTGTAGTGATCGTCGGGCAGCCTAATACTGGAAAAAGTACCCTTTTCAATACAATCAAAGGGCAACGCATCTCTCAAGTCTCTTCAGCGGCGGGTACCACTCGCACATTGATACGCGCAGACTTTGGGCCTTTCACGTTACTCGACACACCAGGCATTGAAAAACCTGGCCACCTTTCTGATGAAGTAAAAAGTGGTCTTGAACAAGCAAGCGTTATTGTGTTTCTCATTGACGCGACCAGGGGAATGCAAACGATAGACCGCGACCTCTACGGGAGCATCAAGAAACTGAATAAACCGATCATTGTTGCTGTCAACAAGATTGATGCGTTGAAAGGTGGAGAAAGCGGGGATCAATTTGCAACCGAAGTAGCTGTGATGCTTGGGGTAGCTGGCGTTATTCCCATTTCAGGCAAGACGGGCAAAAATATTGCCGAAGAACTTATCCCGACGATGATTGACGCAAGTCCAGAGGCCGCGCTGGTTATCGGACATGAATTGCCTGCCTACCGTCGTTCAGCAGCACAGCGCATTATTCGCAATGCCACGCTGGTGAGCGTAGCAGCGGGAATAGAGCCGATCCCATTGATCGATATTCCCATCCTCCTTGGAGCGCAGATTCGTCTGGTATTGCGCCTGGCAGCTCTTTATGGAGAACCATTGGACTCTACCAATGCTATGTTGCACGCGCGTACGTTGATAACTACCATGGCTGGTGGTCTGGGTTTTCGCTACCTGGCGGAGCAGGCGGCAAAAGTTGTCCCATTTGGTGGTGATTTCGTTGCTGGCGCCATTGCAGGTGCTGCTACATGGTCGATGGGACAGGTTGCCCTTGAATACTATGATAGCGGTAAACAGATTAATCCTCGCACCCTGCGCCAGCTCTATACGAACTTCTACCGCCGCTTCCGCAGGCAAAATACGCCGGGGGAACTTCACCAGTATCAACTCGAGGGAAAAGATTTGCCGCTCCTCCTTGAAGAGTCGAATGATGACACATTAAAAACGCCAAAGGTGGAAAAACTAAAGCTATAAAGCAAAAATAATTGGTACTTGCCGATGTAGTACAATCTGCATCGGCTTTTTCGTTTTAACAATCATTTTCCCTACTTGATTGGCAATCCATAGATTAGCATGATATAACATTGGTGAGGTTATGAAATGACAAACAAAGTATCTTTTCCTTATGAACGCTATGAAACGTTAGCAGAGCCACTCATTGTCTATTATCCAGCCGGTGAAGAGGAATTTGCGCGCTGGGTCCTTCAGTCTATCGACAAAGCTGGCAAATTGTTGACACAATTGCTCAGCCAGCCTATGCCTGATATTGAACTGCTGCTGGTAGCTCCAGATGATTGGAACCTTGCTCCTCGCGATGAGGAAGAAGAGTTACACAATCCTCATCCTTTTTGGACGGATGTAACCACTCCTCCTTCTATTGTAGTGCCCTTAGAGCTTGACCCTATTTTTGGCGAGCCGACCATTGAAAAGCTTGCTTTTATGTTGTACCACGAATTGGCGCTTGCCTTTCTTGAAAACGACCCTCGTCCTTATCCGGGAGAATATCCTTTGTGGGCTGACGAGTGGCAGTTGAAGTTTGCCGCGCTCTGGGTCTCTCAACAAGTAAGTGCACATCAAGGCATCGTCAATAAGGATCTCCATGAGAAATATGCGGAAATTTTTGAGCCAGAGGAGGACGGGAAGACGCCTGTCACTATACGTGGTTTTGACTGGTATGAGGATACTATTCCAGAGGATTACCTGTGTTATGAGCTTCTACTCGAACAGCTCGCCGCTGATATCCTAAAACAATATGGGCCAGAAGTGCTACCTCGCTATCTTGCTCTCTATCGCAAAGCTCACACTATTTTGCTAAGTGACGAGATAACTGAAATGCTGGGAGTTGCGCTCGGCGTGGGCGGCGTTGCATGGTTGGATGAACTAGTCTATTTTTAAATTCAACCTGTCAGCAATTCGGAAGAAGGAATATTCATGTTTAATCGCGTAGCAATCATAGGCTTGGGGCTAATAGGTGGCTCGATAGGGTTGGCACTCCACAAAGCTAAAGCGGCGCAGCAAGTCACTGGCTATGATCTGGCGAAAGGTAGCAGTAACCAGGCCCGTAAAATTGGCGCGATCGATCAGCCATACAATGTTCTTGCAGATGCCATAGAGGGAGCTGATCTAGTTATTTTAGCTACTCCAGTAGGAGCTATGCGTTCCTTACTTCAGGAGGTAGCTTCGTCTATACATCCTGGAGTAGTAGTTACGGATGTTGCCAGTACTAAAACCCAGGTAACTAGTTGGGCTGAAGAGTTTCTCCCTCCCTCCGTTGCTTTTGTCGGTGGACACCCTATGACGGGCAAAGAATTAAGTGGCGTTCAAGCTGCTGACGCTTCACTATTTCAAGGTCGTATCTATTGCCTGACTCCTACTCCTCGTACTCATTCGATCGCCATTACTAAAGTATCTGCGCTTATTGAGGCTCTGGGAGCCCGCATACGTTTCCTGGAACCCGCTGAACATGATGGTCAAGTAGCAGGTGTTAGCCATCTCCCCTTTATCGCCTCGATTGCTATCATGAATACAGTTGCTGAGGGGCCCGCCTGGGCAGATGCTTCCATGCTTGCAGCTGGAGGGTTTCGAGATATTTCTCGTCTGGCAGCTGGCAATCCAGAAATGTACCGTGATATCTGTCTCACTAATAGCGAGAGTCTGACTAGATGGCTGAACGAATTTATCACCACGCTCAGTGGGTTGCGTGATCGTATCGCTGTACACGATAGAAGTCTGGACGAGACTTTTGCTAAAGCACAGCAATTGCGTTTAGAATGGCAAGCTTTACATAACATTACTGATTAGCTATCTCGATCTCTACTTTTTTGTACATTGCTCTTTCTGTTAGTGCCGCATAGTATATTTTTACGGATTTTCACTCAAAAAAGCCTTGACAAGTTTCTCCGCTTATGCGAGAATACTGAAGTCGCCGATAAGACAATCATCTGACCTTTCATGGTTGGATGCTCCTGTTTTGTTTTGTTATTCTCTTGACATTTCGTTAGGGATGTGCGAGAATGGCAACACCACCAAAAAGACAATCACCTGACATGTTTTGCACGCTGGGTGCTCCTGTC
>JRHI01000053.1_pt1 | contig 106837 bp, 102 predicted proteins | sample 215371 | NCBI WGS metagenome assembly JRHI01 (sample SAMN02929681, study PRJNA255918) | sediment metagenome | biome: cave system; feature: Ice Cave; material: Sediment; isolation source: sediment from deep within a dark volcanic ice cave with no known source of... ...
ATCATCCCCTGGAACTGGCGCAACAGCTCATCCTCCGGCGAGCCCGAGCGCTCCGGTTCCTTCGCGAACACGACCTCGATCCCAGCGCGCACGAGTTCCTCGAGCAGCAGCACTTGGTAGGCGTAGCGGCGCGCGAGCCGATCCGGCGCATGGCACAGCACGATCTCGAAGCATCCCTCGAACGCACGGTCGCGAAGCCGCTCAAGCGCCGGGCGTTGCAAGCTCACGCCAGAGAACCCGTCGTCCTCGAAGACGAACTCCTCGGGGACCACCAACCCGCGCTGCTCGGCGAGCTCACGCAGCGCGACGGTCTGGCTCTGAATCGTCTGCTCTTGGCGCTGGCGTTCGGAGGACACCCGCGCGTAGATCGCCGCGACCCTGACCTGCCCATCCGTCCGCGTGACCGTGCCGCTCACCATCGCTCCCTTCGTTGCCTGTCACTCGCCGCCGCTCGGGCGCCAGCGCCGAGTACGCCCGCGCCAGCCGCGCGCCGGCGAGCCGGTCGCCGACGAACTCGATCTCAACCCGCCTGCCCACCGCCCCGCTGCCCCGCTCCGGCGAGATAGCCACGCACCGCCTCGGCCGTCACCGCGCTCAAGGTCTGACCACTCGCGCCCGCCCGCTCGCGCAACCCGCCGATCAGCGACGGCGCCAGCCGGACCGTGAACACCGCCGTTCGCTCCGGCACCGGCACACCATCCGGCTGCTCCAGCGCCACGTTCACATACCGGCGCGCCTGCCGCTCGGACAGGCCGAACTCCGCCTCCAGCGCCCGCACCGCGTCCGCTGGCGACAGCTCGCGTAACAGCACCACCGCCCGGTTGACCCGCGCCGCGTACTCGTCCGCGTAAGCCCGGCGGAACGCCATCAGCCCGTTGACTACTACACATCACGGCCGATTCCTTCTCAGCGGCCCACGGATCCGCTCGATCAGACGCTCGAACTCGAAGTTCGCAACTGCGTTCAAAGCGTTTTCCCTCCGTCTATGACGAAGATGATCGCCTGCTCGGGATCAAGCCCCCGGTCGACCAAGTCGGCCAACAACGTCCGCGCGAGCGTCGCGTTCTCGGTTGAGCCTTCCCACAGCCCGAGCGGGATCTTGACGCCCTCGGTCGAGATCCCGAGCGCGACGACATGAGTGCGGTCGGCGATCTCCAGCCCGTCGAGCATCATCACCGCGAGGCGCACGTCATCGAGTCGACGACTCATCAACTCCGCAAGCGCGGTGCGGGTCCGGTCGATGAACAGCTCCGACACCGTGCTCTTCGACGACGACCTGGACTGCTGCTCGACCTCCTCGCCGATCGGCTCACCGACCGCGGCGTACTTGCGGGTCGAGACACCGGCGAGCATCCGGTCCATCACCGCTCTGGTCAGCGGGTCACGGTCGGCGAAGTACGCGTACGTCGAGACCGACACCTCGTGCTCGTCGTCGGCCGTGCGGATCCTCGGGCGGCTGACCGGCACGCGCCGGCCGCCCAACGTCATCGACCCGTCCTCGTGCCCGTGACGCTTCGCGGTCCGATCCGGTTTCCACTTCCCCTTCGGACCGACGACCTCGTCGACCTCCCGCTCCATCAACTGATGAACGACGGTCAGGCCGACACCAACCGACAGCGCGAGTAGTCCCTCCCTCGCCGCGCCGACCAGCTCGCCCAACGCTTCCTGGATCTCCGCAGGTAGCGGCAACTCCGATGCCTGCACGGCCGTGACGACCTGCGCGCCGGATACCTTCTTCATGGCGGTTTCCTCCTGTCCTCGCGGACTTGTTGACACCCCGAACGCTCCCAACCGGAGCGGACGAGGCAGGAGGACCGCCACTCAAATTTCTACGACGTCTCGGACAACCTCGCAGCGCGAGGCGGCGCACCCAGCGACATAAGCAGCGCTCGCGTACGCGCCGCCGGTGCCTGGACGAGCGTTGCCCGCTCAAGAGACGACGAGCAGCCCTTTGGGCGTGAGCTCGAACTCCGCCTCGCGCGCCTCGCCGATGTAATCGCCGTCCACCTGCAGCGGCAGCGGCCGATCGTCGAGCGAGTGCACCCGGAGCGCGGTGAGCTCGCTGAACGGGTGAACGCGACGATGGCGGACGAGCCGAGCCCGCTTTGACAGCGCCCGCCAGGTGATGGTGGGAACGTCGATCGGGCTCGCCCGCGTCAGCACCACCCCGGCCAGATCGCCACTGTCGAGGCTCGCGCCCTCGCCGAAGTCGACGCGCCGGTCGCCGAAGTATGTGTACGGAGCGGCGTTCTGAACGATTGCCGTGACGCCCTGGACCGGTTCGGCGCCGAGGTCTGCCTCGAGGCGGGGAGGGCGGATCAGGTAGTGCCGGTTGAGTGTCCGGACCCCGGTCCAGGTGTAGTAGTACTCGCCGAGCCGGGCCTTCAGGCGTGGGTGCGCGTCGACGCGCCGGACGACACTGGCGTCGAGTCCCACGCCGGCCGAGAACACGAAGCGGCGCTCGTTGACGCGCCCAACATCGACCCAGCGCGGGCGCCAGTCGTCCGCCATCCGCAGCAGGTGCTCGGTCGCGTCGACGACGTCGGTGGGAATCCCGAGCAGCCGGCAGTAGACGTTTGTGCGTCCGCCGGGCAGGCAGCTGAGCGGCGTCTGTGAGCCGGCCAGACCGTTGGCCGCTTCGTTGACGGTGCCGTCGCCGCCGAACGCGACGACCACGTCGTAGCCCTCGGTGGCCGCCTCGCGGCACAGTTCAGTGGCGTGATCTCGCGACTCGGTATCGACCGCGTCGACCTCGTAGCTGCCGCGGAGCGCGTAGACGACAAGGTTCTTCAGCCGGTCGGAGACCGTCGTCGCATAGGGGTTGACGATCACCAGCATCCGCTTGCTCGGGGCGCTCGCGTCGGCCCTCAGGGCAGCCTCGAGGCGCTGGATCGGATCGATGGACGTGGCGGTCATCCGAGATCGTGAACACCGCCCCTCCCGCCTTGTTACGCCCGGCACTTGTCAATTCGTGCCCGAAACCCCTTGGCGTCCTGTCCGCGCTGTGGTTATACTTCTGGCCACATAGCAGTACGCAGTACGCATCCAGAGGGGTGGAGGGATATGGCCCTTAGAAACCCCGGCAACCTCCCGAAAGGGCACGGTGCCAATTCCATCAGGCTCCAACAACTAGCCTGGGAGATGTGGAAAAGGGCGGTTTCTCGACCTCCGGACCCACAGACCCCGGCGGAGGTTTTTGAGATATGCCGCCAGAGTCTCTACGTTGCAGGGAATGCAGGACAACCTATCCGCTCGATGCTAGCTACGTCTGTGAGCGGTGCTTCGGGCCGCTTGAGGTAGCCTATGCCTCTCGTCGCGACGCTGATCCGGACGAGCTGCGCCGCCGGATTCAGGCCGGACCACACTCGATCTGGCGCTACGGCGACTTCCTGCCCGTAACCGCGCCGCCGCGAGCGTCGCTGCCCGCGGGGTGGACTCCGCTGCTGCGGGCCGATCGCCTAGCCGACCTACTCGGTCTGCGGGAGGTGTGGATCAAGAACGATGCCGCCAATCCGACCCACTCTTTCAAGGACAGGGTCGTCGCGGTGGCGCTGGCGCGGGCCCGGGAGCTGGGCTTTGAGACGATCGCCTGCGCCTCCACCGGAAATCTCGCCAACGCGGTCGCGGCTCACGCGGCGGCGGCGGGTCTCGAGTCCTACGTCTTCATTCCCTCTGACCTCGAGGAGCAGAAGATCCTGGCCACCGGTGTGTACGGCACGAATCTCGTCGCCGTGCGGGGCAACTACGACGACGTCAACCGGCTGTGCACCGAGCTCTCAGGCGAGCATGACTGGGCATTCGTGAACATCAACATGCGGCCGTACTACGCCGAGGGGTCAAAGACGCTTGCGTTCGAGACCGCCGAGCAGCTCGGATTTCAGCTGCCCGACCGGGTGGTCGCGCCGATCGCCTCGGGCTCGCTGTTCACCAAGATCGCACGCGGGTTCCAGGAATGGCTCGAGGTGGGACTGCTGGAGGGCGAACTGCCGACGTTCAACGGCGCCCAGGCCACCGGATGCTCTCCCGTCGCGAGCGCGTTCGAGAACGGGCAGGACTTCTGCCGTCCGGTGAAGCCCGACACGATCGCCAAGTCGCTGGCCATCGGCAACCCGGCCGACGGGCCCTACGCGCTCGAGCTGGCCCGCAAGACGAACGGCTCGATCGACTCGGTGGGCGACGACGAGATCCGCGAGGGCATCAAGCTGCTCGCCCGGACCACCGGGATCTTCACCGAGACGGCCGGCGGCGTCACCATGGCGGTGCTGCAGACGTTGGCTCGCCGCGGAGACATCGATCCGGACGAGCGCGTTGTCGTCTACATCACCGGTGAGGGCCTGAAGACCCTGGACTGCGCGCGTGGGACATTCGAGACGATCGAAATCGATCCCACCGTGACGGCGTTCGAAGCGGCCAGAGAGCATGCGGTCGTCGCGGCCTGAAAGGATCCGTTGACGATGGCGGTCAGCGTCAAGATCCCCACCCAGCTGCGGGCCGCGACCGGCGGCGATTCCACCGCGAGCGTCGATGGCGCGACGGTCGGCGAGGTGCTCGACGCTCTCTACGAGCGCTACGGCGAGCTGCGGAGCCGAATCGCCGAGGACGGCGGCTTGCGGCGGTTCGTCAACGTGTACGTCGGCGGTGAGGACATTCGCTTTCTCGACGGCCTGGAGACGCCCGTCGAGGATGGCGACGAGGTGACGATCCTGCCTGCCGTCGCAGGAGGCTAGTTCAGGCTCGGAGCCGGCTACGATGCGCCGTTGCCGGACGGCGCCGACGCGGCCCGAGGCGCGTCGACCAGCTCCCCGCTGCCGAGATCGCGGAACGGGCGCTCGGCCGGATCGCGCGGCATCCGTAGGCCTTGGCCGAGGTAGTTCGCGCCGTGATGGCGGACGGCTTCGCCGTGGGGCAGGCCGGCGGCCTCCTCGCGCCGCACGAAGAAGGCGTTGACTCCGGTGCTATCGGTGTGGACAAGCTCGTATCCCTTGGTGGCGCCGAGGGCCCGGTAGGCGCCGAGGGACGCGCCGAAATAGTCGCTCCCATCCCACGCGTGGGCGTCGTCGAGCGGCATCACCAGCGTGGAGCTCAGTACCAGGTTGGCGTTGTATTCGATCACCACGACACGTGGGCGAAACACCGTGATGGCTTCCCAAACCCAGAAATCGTTGCCGTCGATGTCGATCGAGAGGACGTCGAAAGCGGGGGGAACGCGGTCCTGCGTGAACAAGGCCTCGACGTTGGCGGCCCCGACGACGGCGTGGCGCGTCCGTACCCGCGGGTTGCGTCGGTACTTCAGATTCAGCCGGGAGTAGTCCGGCACGCTCGATTCGATGAACAGTCCCGTCCAGCCGCACCAGTCGGCCAGGAAGACACAATTGCCCTGCTCGCCGCCTCCCACCCCGAACTCGACGAAGAACCGTGACTGGGGACCGATCCGTTGCAGCAGGGCCTGAGCACTCCGTCCTCTCCGTTCTGCGAGCAGACGGACAGCTCGGAGCTGGTCAGGGTCGGGCCGGCGGCGGCCATCGCCCGCTCCACCCGGCGCCTGAGACGGCGGGTCTTGGCCGGGCCGAAGGGGAGAGGGACGCGCCTAATCGCTGACGGTGCTGAGTCCCACCGGGCAGTTGACACCTGTGCCGCCGAGCCCGCAGTAACCCCGCAGATTCTTGTAGAGGTATTGCTGGTGGTAATCCTCGGCGTAATAGAACGGACCAGCGTTCGCGATTTCGGTGGTGATCGTGCCGTAGCCGGCGCTCCCCAGCTGCGCCGCGTAAGCGTCGCGCGATTGCTCTGCGCCGACGCGGTGGCGCTCTTCGGAGGCATAAATCGCCGAGCGATACTGAGTGCCGACGTCGTTGCCCTGCCGCATCCCCTGAGTGGGGTCGTGGTGCTCCCAGAACAGGCGCAGAATCTCCTCGTAGGAGGTCTGGGCCGGGTCGAACACAACCAGCACCGCCTCGGTATGGCCGGTGCGCCCGCCGCAGACTTCCTCGTAGCTGGGGTTCTTGGTGGATCCTCCCGCGTACCCGACTGCCGTCGTATAGACGCCGGGGGCTTGCCAGAAGATCCGTTCGGCGCCCCAGAAGCACCCCATGCCCACGACCACCTGTTCCATTCCCACGGGGAACGGCGGCGTCATCGGCGTACCGAGCACTGCGTGCCGGTCGGCGACCGGAATCTGTGTCTCACGACCCGGGAGCGCACTCGCGGGGTCGACCATCGATGTCTTGTCACGAAATCCGAGCATGTACTTAGCTTAGTGCCCGAATCTGACGCGCAGCGAAATTGGTGGCGCCGACCTCGCGCGAGCACCGTGGCGGCGATGGCTACGCTGAAACGGTGATCACGCTACGCACGCGGTGGCTGTCCGTGGTCGTGCCGCTGCTCGTCGTGGCGGCCACCTCCCTGGTGTTCCTGCCCCTCAGCCGCCCCTACGACCTCGACGTGTTCTTGCGCGCGGGCTCTGCAGCGCTTCACGGACTGCAGGTGTATCCGTCCCCAGGGTCCTCGGTCGTGTACGCGGGGGGGTCGTTCGTATACCCCTATTTCGCCGTGTTCCCGTTCGTCGCGCTGACCTCGGTCTCCCACGACCTGGCCAGGTTGCTGTTCTTCCTGGTCTGCGTGGGCGCTGTGCTGGCGCCTTCGCTGGTCGGAGCGATGCGGGATCGGCCGCCGGTGACGCTGGTGCTGTGCACGACCTTCGCCATCACGGGGCTCCAGCTTGGTGCCCTCAGTCCGCTCCTGTTCGCCGGAGTGCTGTTTCTGTGGCGGCTGCGTGACCGCCCGGGTGCATTCGCGTCGCTCGCGGCGCCCGTGGTGGCCAGCAAGCTGTTCCTCGCGCCGTGGCTCATGTGGCTGCTGGTGACGCGGCGCTACCGGGCGTTCGCTTACGCCAGCGCGGCGACGCTGGCGCTGCTGGCGCTGTCGTTCGCGCTCGGGCCAATCGGACCGGTGTCGTATCTGCACGTGCTGTCCCAGCTCGGGACCCACGAAGCGCGGGCCGGGTTCGGCCTGATCGGCGCGCTGATGAACCTCGGCCTGGTGCCGTCGGTCGCTCAGGGAGTGGCGCTGGTGCTGGTGCTCGTCCTGGGCGGTGTGACCTACGGCTACTGGCGACGGACCGGTAACGACCGCGTCGTCTTCTGTGCCGGGATCGTCGCCTCGCTCGTGCTCACGCCGGTGCTCTGGAGCCACTACCTGATCCTCGTGGTCGCCGGGCTCGTGGTCCTCGGCGTACGACGGCGATGGTTCGTGATCCTCGCCCTGGCCAGTTGGGCGATCTCGCCACCGCACGGCGTCGACCTGCACGCGGATGTAATCGCGGGGGTGCGCTCCTCCGGGGTTTGGCTGGCCGTCGCCGCATGCCTGATCGGGTTGACCGTGACGCAGCCGCACGGCAGCTGGACTCGGAGTCCGCTCGGCGAGTAGCGCGCGAACGCGCCTACAGCACCAGCGTCCGGTGCCGTATCGCCCCGCGGGCGACGGCCCAGCATTCAACGGCATCGTGGACGAGCAAGAACGGGATTGCCGACGGTCCGGCATCGGCGCGCCGAGCGCGCGTCTGCAGTTCCCTCAGATGCAGGCTGAGAAGCATCCGCCGCGCCCACGCGGGTCCCAGGAAGGCCAGCAGCGAGCGCCACAGCAGGTAGTGCCAGACGTTCCAGAAGATCCCGCGGTAGAGCATCGAGCGCGTCTGCGGATGGTCTGCGTACACACGCATGCCCTCGCTCCAACGCGCGGCGATCCGTAGCGCACCGCGGATCCCGATCCTCTCGACGGCGTGATATACCACCGCCTCGCGAGCGAATACCGTCTCGTGACCGGCTTCGATCGCCCGCCACGCAAGGTCGGTGTCTTCGCCCGCGGGACGCAGACCAAAGCTCTCGTCGAAGCCTCCGAGTCGCTCGAGCAACGAGCGCGGGTAGCAGATGTTGCAGGTTTCATACTGCGGGCCGAGGCGCTCGATCCGCTGCGTGTGAACCAGCAGCCCGTGAGCTGGCAGCGAGGACGGCGCGGGAAGCGTGCGGCCCTGAACCACCGCCTCCGGGCGCTCAGACGCGACAGCCAGCGCCGCCGCGAGCCACTGCGGCGCCGGGACGCAGTCGTCGTCGGTGAACGCCACCAGCGGCGCGCGGGCCGCCCGCCAGCCACTGTTGCGGCCACCCGAGGGACCCCGAGTCGCCTCGTGACGCAGCGTCCGCAGCGCCAGCCCGCCGCCGGCCAGCTCGGCCTCGAGCAGCTCGCCGGTGGGGGGCGCAGAACCGTTGTCGACCACCACCACCTCGAACTGCGCCGTCGGGAGCGTCTGCGCACGCAACCCCGCCAGCAGCGCCCTCAGCCTCTGCGGGCGGTTGTAGGTCGAGACGACGACCGAGACCCGTGGCGGCGGCACGCGGCGGGACTTTAGTGCCCGCCGGGGCCGATCAGAGCACGCAGTTCAACCTCGATCGCCATGTGAAACGCGGTCTGGCTGAACCGAGACGCGGTCTCCCGGCCGGCGGCGAGCAGGGCAGCCCTGAATCCGGGCTCCGCCGCGAGACGGTGGATCGCCCGCGCCATCCCGGCGGCGTCRCCGGCGTCGAACTGCAGGCAGTTGCTTCCGTCGTGGAGATACTCCGACGGTCCACCCCCGGCGCGGCTCGCCACCACCGGACGACCGACGGCCATCGCTTCCAGCGGCACGAGCCCCCAAGGTTCGCGCCAGCGCACGGGGAAGACCAGCGCGTCGGCCTCGGACAGCACATCAGGTACCGCATCGTGGTCCGAGCGCGTGAAGCTTACGCGCTCAGCCACCCCCAGCCGTTCGGCCAGCGAGCGGAGCTCGGCCTGTGCCTCGGCGCTGCCGTCTCCGTGGATGCGCAATGTGGCCGTGGCGGGCAGCAGCCTCAGCGCGTCGATCGCTGAGGTGATCCCCTTGCGCGGATCGATCCGACCGAGGTAGAGCAGGCGCCAGCCCCAGTGCTCCGGCGCTCGGAGGGCGAACCGCCCAAGGTCGACGCCGGGGGGCAGGATCCGCGCCGAGGGCAGCCGCCAACCATGCTCGCGCGCCTGCGTGAGCAGATGTTGAGAGTTGAACGCCCATCGCCCGGCCCGGTCGAGGTCGAGGCGGGTGGGCACGCCGGCGACGCGCTCGGCCGGCCCCGCGCCCGGCCACCACGGGCGACGCCAGTGCCGGGTCCACCGGTCCACCCGGGGGCCATAGATCATCCATTCGTCACCGACCAGGCCGAGGGCCGGGATCCCGGCGCGGCGGACCTGCTCGAGCATCGACAGCGACATCCCGCCCATCGCCGACCACAGGACAGCGTCCGGAGCGAACTCCTGGAGGTGGTGCCGTAACGTGGCCGCGTTGTGACGCTCGAGCGAGACGCACTGCCTGACCGAGACCTTCGGAAAGGCATAGTCGCGCCAGTACCAGCGCAGATCGCGGTGGACCTCGGGCTCGGTTGGGCCGTTGTGGGGCCGATCGGAAGGGTCGGGCAGCGTCGTCAGCACCCGTGCCGGGTGACCTGCGGCCCGCAGCGCCTGCACCGCTTCCTGCCAGACGACCTCGTAGCCGCCCATCGCCCACGGCGGGTAGCGATTGCCTACGGAGAGGATCCTCACGGTGCCATCGGCACCGGTTCAGGATGCCGTCGCGGCGGGGCGCCGCGTCCACACGTGCGCGGCCGCCTCGCGCAGGAGCGGCGATTCGAGATACCAGGTGGCGAGGGCGGTGACCAGCAGATAGACGGCCAGCTCGCCGAGCGCCAGGGCCAGCGAGCGCCGGCCGGTTTCTGCCTGGCGCAGCAGCAGCACGGCGCCCGCAGCCGGCACGGTGGGCAGGAACGAGCGAATGGCATGGCGCAGGAAATCGAACCCGGGGAACAGCTGCTGCAGGAAGTAGGCCCGTAGCGCAACCGACGCGAGGCCCTGCAGCGCGATCCCGATCGCAAAGCCCTTCAGTCCCAGCGCCAGCAACAACGGGATCCCGGTGAGCAGAAACACCAGGGTGGCGAGCAACGAGACCGTGGCGATCGGCCGTGTTCGGTTCAGCGCCCGGAAGTAGGCCGTCCAGTTGAAGCCGATGTGGTTGATGGCCGCGGCGACGCCGTAGAGCTGGAGGACGATGACCGCCGGCTGCCACCGATCCCCAATCGCGAAATGCACGAGGTCGTGGCAGAACAGGGTGATCCCGATCCCGAATGGCACCGCCCACATCAGCGCCAGCCGGTTGGTCTTGACCAGCGACTCGTAGAGGAGCGCGGTCTGATCCTTGACCGCGCAGATCGCGGGGTAGATCGTGCCGGTGACGATCTGGTCGACGCGGTCGGTGAAGCTGCTGATGTTCGAGGCCAGGGCGATCACCCCAACCGCGGCCACCCCGAGGTCGAGCTTGGCCGCGATGACCGCGCTCCAGCCCATCACGAAACTCGCCGCGCCCGCCACCAGCAGCGGCCCGGAGAACGACCAGTAGCTTCGAATCGTTCCGGGTTGGTAGCGCAGGCGGAGCTTGAACGGCGAGTACACGACGGCCACGATCGCGGCGGCGCAGACACCCGCTGCAAGGCCGCCGACGAACGCCCAGTAGCCCGCCCCCAGGGCCGCCAGCGCCACCGAGACGATGAATCCGACGACCGGGTCGATGGCCGCCAGCGTGCGCTGACGCGCGAACTCCATGCGGCGGTAGTACACCCACAGCGGCGACTGCAGCACCGAGACCATCAGGACGGCTGCGATCACGACGCTCGGCAGTACCAGCTCGGGCAAGCCATAGATCAGCACCAGCAGCGGGATCGCCACGAGGATGATCACCGCGCAGGCGCCGGTGAACGCGAGCTCCAGCGTGAACGCCTTCTGAAACGCGACCGCCTGGTCGTCCTCGTCCTGTTGGACGAACTTGTCGCCGATCCCGGTTTGCTTGATCCACAGCAGCGTCGAGAGCGACACGACGACGATTCCCCAGATCCCGTAGTCGGCCCGGGAGAGAAAGCCGGCGAGGATGAACCCCTTGAGCAGCCCCAGCAACCCCAGCCCGACGCTGAAGGCGGTGTTCACGAGCGTGCCACGCGCCGCGCGGGTCCGCAGCGAGCCGGAGAACGCGAACCGGCGAGAGGGCTCCGGCGGGCTCTCAGCGTGCCGCTCCTCAACCGTGGCGCACACCCCAGTCATACGGGATCTGGTCGCCGAACGGCTCGAGGCGCTCAATTTCCAGTGGATCGTGCGCCACCGTGGCGCAGTTGGCGACGAGCGCGGGCAGGGTGCCCTCGCCCTTGAAGCCGTTCCAGATCTGCGGCGGGATCTTCACGAGCGCGTAGTTCAACTCCCCGACGTGGAGCTCCTGGGTCGCGCCGCGGGTGGGAGAGCCCTCACGATCATCGTGGAGCACGAGTTTGACCATGCCGATCGGCACGGCGTAATTCAGCGTCGTCCGCGTGTGGAGATGCCAGCCCTTGACGACGCCGGGGTAAACGACCGAGAAGTAGATCTCGCCAAAGCGCTCGAATGCGGGATCGTCCTCGCGCAGCATCTGCAGCACGGCGCCACGCTCGTCGGGGATCCGCCGCAGCGGCGTGACGATGACGTCGTGGATCTCGCTCACCTACAGCTCCTCTCGATGGGCCAGGCAGAAACGGACCGTCTCGGTGACGGCGTCCTGCAACGGGGTCCCTAACCGTAGCCCGCCGGCCAGTGCTCGGTCCACCGCGACGTGATACGGGCCCGGTGGATCAGCCTCCGCCGCCGGCGCCCGCAGAGGCGGGCGCGCGCCGGTTTCCCATTCGAACGCATCCTGGATCATCTCGGCCAACGCGCGGACGGTCCGCGGTATCCCGGACCCGAGGTTGTATGTCCCGGGAGGCAGTGGGGGATCGAGTGGACGGCACGCGTCGGCGATCGCCGAGCAAACTGCGCTCAGTGGCACAAAGTCACGCCATTGGGTCCCCGGGGACAGGAGCGTCAAGGTCCCCGTCAGTGCGCCCTGTCGGCACAGGTCATTGGCCACCAGCGACCAGCGATCAACGCACGCAGCGTCCGGCGCCCCGACCGAGTTGCTGAGGCGCAGGACCACCAACTCGTAAGCTTCGCCCGCGAGCGCGGCGGCGACATGCTCGGAGGCGAGCCGAGAGATCGCGTAGGCGGATCGCGGCTCGACGCGCATGTCCTCGGTCAACGTCGCCCCGGGCGTCATCCGGGCGCCGTAGACGTGCACCGTCGACATGTAGACCAGCCGCCTGACACCCGCCGCCGCGCAGGCTTCGGAGACCCGCTCGGTGGCGAGGAACGTGCCGGCCAGCGCCGCCGCCGGCTCCCGGGCGGCGAGGTACTCGTTCTCCCCCGCGAGGTGGACGACCGTGTCGGCTCCTTCGCAGGCCCGGGCCAGGAGATCCGTGGCTCCGGGGTCGGTCAGGTCGCACACGGTCTGCGGCACCTGCAGGCGCGCCGAGGACTCGCGCGCCAGGGCGTGGACCTCCCAGCCCGCCCCGGTGAGGGTCTGGACGAGCCGGCCGCCGACGTACCCGGCGGCGCCGGTGATCAGCGCCTTGGTCAAGTTGGAGACCCTAGTGGGTCGTGCAGGTACAGCCGTTCGCACAGCGGAGCGATGCCGAGATCCCAGTCGAACGGCTGGGCGGCTGTCCGGCAGACGCTCACGGTCTCGCCATCCCGGGCCAGCTCGAACGCCCGCAGGCACGCCGCAGCCAGTTCCGCCGGATCACCGGGAGGGCAGAGCTCGCCGGTGACGCCGGCTCTCACGAGTTCCTGAGGCGCCCCGTTGGTGGTGGTGACCAGCGGGGTCCCGCAGGCCAGCGACTCGACCAGCGCCATACCGAAAGAGTCATCGACCGAGGGCAGGCAGGTCACCCACGCCCGCCCGTAGCGCTCGTGCTGCCGGCCTGCCTCACCCAGACCGAGGACCTCCACACGCTCCCGGAGGCCGGCGGGCACCGCGGCCAGAAGCCCGGCCGGATCGCCGGGGCCGCTCAGCCACAGCACGACCTCCGGTTCGGACTGTGCGATCAACGGGAGCGCCGCCAGAAGCACGGGAACGCCCTTGCGCTCCTCCGTTACCGCGCCGGAGAAGAGGATCGTCGGTCGCAGCTCGCGGGCTGTGGCGGGGGAGAACGCCGCGAGGTCGACGCCGCCGGGGACGACGACGCCGTCCGCACGCCCATAGCTCCGGGCCAAGCCGGCGACCGCGGTCGCCGACATGCAGCTGTAGACGTCGATGTCTGACACGACCCTCGCGGCAGCGCGGGCCTGGCGCCATCCCTGCTGCGCCCACCACTGCCGATCAGGAATCCCGAGGTCGGTGGTCACCGTGCGCCGGCCGTCGCGGCGCAGGCGAGCGGCGCGGATCGACGCCACCCCGTCATGGCGCCCCAGCGAGTGGACGGCGTCGAAACGATGGCGGACCAAGTGCGGCAACAGCCGCCGTCCGAAATCCGCCTCGTGGCGAAAGTTGTCCTTCAGACGGCGCCGCAGGCGCACCGTGTCGACGCCGTGTTCGGCGCTTCGCCCCGGCTCCCAGGCGGCCGAGAAATGTACGACCTCATGGCCTCGGCGGGCCAACGCTGCCGCCAGCGCAGGGACGAACCGCTCCGCGCCGCGTCGAACCTCCGGCCAGCAGAATGCGTGGGTGAGAGCAATTCGCACGGCGAGCAGCGTAGATCCTTCCTCGTCGGCGGCGGAGCCATACAGTTGCCGGCGATGCTCAAGGCCAGCGTGATCGTGCCTGCCCGGAATGCGTCGGCGACCCTGCCTCGGACGCTGGCCGCGCTGTCCGCCCAGGCGCTGGGCGGCGACTATGAGGTGATCGTGATCGACGACGGCTCGGATGACGGGACAGCGGAATGCGCCGGTGCGGTGCCCGGCGTGATCCTGATCAGGCAGCCTCCGCTCGGGCCGGCGGCCGCCCGCAACGCCGGGGTGCAGGCGGCGCGTGCTCCAGCGCTGGCGTTCTGCGACGCCGACGTGTTCCCGACCCCGGGGTGGCTGGCGGCGGGGCTGCACGCGCTCGAGCAGCTCGACGTGGTCCAGGGCCAGGTGCAGCCCGATCCGAACGCGGCGCTCGGTCCGTTCGATCGGACGATCTGGATCACCTCAGAGGTTGGGCTGTTCGAAACCGCGAATCTGTTCGTCCGCCGCGAGACGCTGGCTTCGGTGGGTGGCTTTGAGGAATGGATCCGTCCGCGCCGGGGAAAGGCCCTGGCCGAGGACGTCTGGTTTGGCTATCGCGCCCTGCGCAGCGGCGCCCGCTCGGGGTACTGCGCCGAAGCTCTGGCCTACCACGCCGTGTTTGCCCGGGATTGGCGCGAGTACGTCCTTGAGCGCGGCCGTCTGCGCTTCTTTCCGGCCATAGCGGGCAAGATGCCCGAGCTTCGGCGTCGGTTCCTGTACGGCCGCGTGTTTCTGAATCCGCGCAGCGCCCGGTTCGATCTGGCCCTCGCCGCGGGAGCAATCGCGGCCGCGCGCCGGTCGATTCTCCCGCTGGGGGCTGCGCTCCCGTATCTGCTCGTGGTGGCGCGCGATGGCGCCCGCACGCCGGCTGGGGTTGCGCGGCCGGCCGTGGCCGCCGCTGACATCGCCGCCGACGTCGTCGGATTCGCGGCGATGCTCAGCGGGAGCGTCCGCTACGGCGCTCCGGTGATCTGAGCCGCTCTCGCCACCGGGATCGGAGCTCACGCAGCTCGTCCTTGACCGCCGGCCACCGGCCGGCGGGCTCCGGAAAGCGAGTGCGGACGATCCGCTCGAGCTGATCGAACGGATAGTCGTGGATCGCGATCCACTCGCGGGCCGGCAGCTCCCGCTCCCAGAACCGGGCCAGGACCCGCTCCTCGGTGCTCAGCCGGCTGAACTGGGTCGGAGACACGCGCAGGCGGGGACGCGCGTGGAGGGAATGGAACTTGGGCAGGAAGACGAGCGAGCCCTGCTCGAGGGTGCACAACCAGCGATGGTGGGCGTGACCGACCCACGGCCCACCCGAGACCTCCGGATTTCTCCACGTGAGTTCATCGAGGACGGACGGCACTTCGAGGTACCCCGCCTTCGCGACACGGGACATCTCCTCGCACACCCGGATCGGATCACGGACGTCCTCGAGCGTGAACGTGCACACGACGAAATCGAATGTGTTGTTGTCGAACGGCCACGGTTGATGGCCGCAGATATCCGCCTGGACCCACGTTTCGGCCGTGAATCGCTGCGGTAGCGGCCCCACGCCTTCAGGCGCGAGCGCCCCGCGTGTGCTGTAGGGCATCAGATCGATCACGCAGTCAGCCCGGTTCAGAGGCGCCGCCCAGCCGCCGACATCCAGGACGCGCGCGTCCTGCGGCAGCGCGAGGAGCCGGGCCAGGCCATCCGCCAACACGCCAGCGCCGCCTAGACCGAACGCGTGAGGACGGCGTGGTGGGGAACGCCGTCGTTGCCGGTCAGGAGCCTGCGGGCCAAGCTGCGCAGCCGCCAGCGCGGGCTCCGCGGGCGAGGGGGGTGGGCGGGCCCGAACGGGATCGAGTACAGGCGGGACTCGCGCTCGGGCTCGAATCCGGCCGCGCGGAGCATCTGACGGTGTCCGGCGACGTTCGGCAGCCACCATTGGGTGACGCCGCTGGTTCCGTCGAGCCGGATCAGGGGCTGGCGCCGGTGCTCGAGCGAGCGGGAGAGATCGACCTGATTGGTGCACAGGAAGTGCTCGGCACACACTGAGCGGATCGCCGCCAGCGCCCGCAGTGGGTCGCGCAGGTGCAGCAGCAGGCTGCCGCAGACCACGACGTCGAACTGGCCGATCCGCTCGGGCGTGAGGTCGTAGACGCTGAGCGGCTCGCGCACGACCGCGGAGGACAGAAGACGGTGGGCGACTGCGAAGCCGGCGCCCATCTCGGGGCCAGAAACATGGTTGAGGTAATGCGTCCCCAGGTCGCCGATCCGGACCTCCCAGTCCCATCCGTCATGGGAGGGCAGATCGACGGCCACGACCTCGGCGGCGCCCCGGCGTTCGAGCTCGAAGGCGAGAAATCCGTCGGAGGTGCCGACGTCGAGGCAGCGCTTGCCGCTCACCTGCGGCCACGGAAGGCGTTGCACGATAGGGCGGAGGTCGAACAGCCCCGGGGTCACGAGCCCCGGTGCGACCTCGATGCAGTGATACCAGCGCCGGACCGAGGCGATCTGCGCCCGCGGGTCATTCGCGGCGGCGCCGCGCTCGGAGATCGTGCTCACGATGCGGGCGACCGTAGCATGTGCGGCATGGCCCACAACCTGATTTACAGCCTGGTTTCGGACCTCGTGCAGCGGGTGGGGCTGTGCGAGCCGATCGTCGAATTCGGCGCTTTGCAGGTGGAGGCAGGGCAGCCGAACAATCTCCGCCCGCTGTTTGCCGGTCGCCCATTCATCGGGACGGACTTCCGGGACGGGCCGGGCGTGGACCGGATCGAGGATCTGCGCAGCCTGCGCTTCGCTGACGGCGAGGTCGGAACCGCCCTCTGCCTGGACACGCTCGAGCACTGCGCTGATCCGCTGAGCGCAGGGCGGGAGCTGCGCCGCGTGGTCAATCCCGACGGCGGCGTCTGTCTGATCTCCTCGGTGATGCTGATGCCGATCCACGCGTACCCGGCGGACTACTGGCGCTTCACCCCCGAGGGCTTCCGGCTAGTGCTCGAGGGCTTCGATCACATCGACGTCGCCGGCTGGGGCGATCCCGAGATCCCGTTCTGGGTGTTCGGCCTGGCCAGTCGGGGGCGAGCGCTCGACGTGCGGCTGGCCGATCTGCCGTCGTTCGCCTCCGGTCAAGCGGACTACGACCGATCCCGGGGCCAGGTGAAGCTCGGCCCATTTCGCTACACGCTGCGCCAGCTGGCCACGGATCTGAGCGGAGAGCTGCCGCGCGCCCTACGCGAGCAGGTAGCCGCCAAGCTCGCCCGCCGCTGAGCGTCAGTCACGGCTCAGCGCGCGCAGCGTGGCCTGCCAGCGCTGATCCTGGCTCTCGACCCAGGTCTGCGTCCGAGGATCCCATCGGCGGATCACCTCGGCGGGATTGCCCGCGGCGAGCGAATGCGCCGGCACGTCCTCGGCGACCACGGCTCCGGCCGCGACATAGGCCCCGGCCCCGATCCTCACCCCTGCAAGGATCACCGCGCCCGGGCCGATGCTCGCACCGGCTTCGATCCGTACCCCTCGGGGGGGCGCCATCGGCTGGCGCAGGATCGGCCTGCTCCGATCCTCGTATTCGTGAAACGAATCGGTGATCAGCGCGCCGTGGCCGATCAGGACGTCGGCGCCGACGTCGATCTCCCCGACGCAGCTGAACCACGCCGAGTGCCCGACCACCGTACGGTCCCCGATCCTCAGCTTGGGCGAATACCGCGTTCCCCAATGTTCCTCGACGAGCGAGAAGGTGACCCGCTCGAAGATCAGCACGTCGTCGCCGATCTCGATCCGGTGTGCGGCGAGCATCGTCGTGGGGGGAACGATCACGCTGTCGCGGCCCAGCGCGCCGAGCCGGCGAGAGCCCGTTCTGCGTCTGGCCCAGAGCAGAAACCCGCAGTGGCGCAGCGCCGTCCAGGATGCGAGCACCGCGGCAGTCTACGCTGGCGCGATGCAGCAGCGACCAGAGTCCCGCCGATGAGCGGGCTCCGGCGGATCTCGCGTCCACCGTTCCATGCCCGGCTCAGCGTGCGGCGCTTTGAGCGCTGGGCCCGGAAGGAGACCGAGTCGCACCGCTTTGCCGCGATCGGCCCGGGCAGCATCGTCTATCCGCCGGCCCTGATCGACGGCCATCACCTGATCGAGATCGGCGTGGACGTGGTAGTGCATCCGGGTGCGTTCTTCTCCGTCGTCGATCAGCACGCAGGGCATCGCTACGACGCTCGGCTTCTGATCGGAAACGGCGTGAGGATCGGGAACGACATGGTGATCGCCTGTTGCGGGCGGATCGAGATCGGCGCAGGCGTGCTGACGGCTGACCGCGTGTTCATCGGCGACACTTACCACGAGTACCGGGACGTGACCCGACCCGTGCTCCACCAAGGGCTGCACGACGCGCGGCCGGTGTCGATCGGAGACGGCGCGTTCCTGGGCATCAATTGCGCGATCCTCCCCGGCGTGAGCGTCGGCAAGGGGGCCTACGTCGGCGCCAACGCGGTCGTGGTCGAGGATGTTCCGCCGCACAGCGTTGTGGTCGGGAATCCCGCGCGGGTGGTGCGGCGGTGGAACGGGAGCGAGTGGGTGCCGCAGTCCCCGGCGTCGTGAGTGCTCCACGGCTGCGGATCGGGGTCCCGGTCGGCCTGTTGTCGCTTGAGGCCGACAGCGGGCACGGCAAGGTGTGGAACCGCGTGCTGGCTGAGCTTGGCCGGATCGCGACCCTGGTGGCGATCGGATCCGACGGGCAGCCCGTGGGCCGGCTTCGACGCCGTCCAGCGGAAGTCGTGCTCGCCGACGGTCACGCCCCGCTCCCCGCGACGCAGCTTCCGCTGGTGGTTCAGATCCACGAGGCAGGCTGGTTCGACCCCACGCTCCGGGAGCTGCTGAATCCCGAGTTCACCGCACAGATCGCGCAGCTGACGGCGACCGCCATGTCGCTCGCCGCGCAGGTGATCACCCCGTCGCAGACCGCCCGCCGCGACGTCGCCGCCGCGTACTCGCTCGACTTCGACCGCGTCCATGCCGTCCATCACGGAGTCGACCCCGGCTTCCGGCCCGGGCTGCCCGGCGGTCGGAAGCTCGTAGCCCGCGCGCGCGGCGGCGCCGAGGCGCCCTACGTCCTGTATGTGGCGGTGCTGCATCCGCGCAAGAACCTGGACGTGCTGCGGACGGCGATGGCGGAGTTGGCCGGCTCCGGTCTCCCGCACGTGCTGGCGATCGCCGGGCGGCCGCCGGGCGACGGTTCCGATGCGTTGGCGCTGGAGCGGGCAGCGACGGGAGAGCTGCCCGGCGCTCCAGGACGGGTCGTGGCGCTCGGTGCCCTCAGCGACGATGAGCTCGCGCGGCTGATGGCGGGCGCCGATGCTTTCTGCCTGCCCAGCCTCTACGAAGGGTTCGGGCTCACGCCGCTGGAGGCGATGGCCTGTGGTGCACCCGTGGTCGTCTCCGACCGGGGCGCGCTGCCGGAGGTCGTGGGCGACGCCGGCGTGATCGTTGCGCCGACCGTCGCCGCGGTGACTGAAGCTCTCCGTGCGGTCCTCACCGATCCGCAGCTGGCGCTGCGCCTGTCCGCGGCGGGGGTGCAGCGAGCGCATGGATTCACCTGGCAGCAAACCGCCGCAGGGTGGCTGGAGGTCCTGCGAAGCGCCGCCGGAGCCCCGTACACTCGCGCCCGATGAAGATCCTAAGCCTTCCCGCGTGTCCGGCATGCGGGGCGAGCGCGCTCCGCGCCTTCGACCTCGGCGACGGGAACTTCCTGCGTCGCTGCAGCGCCTGCGACACGGTCTCAGCGGCCGACTACGCCGACCCGGCTGAGGTCTATGTGGACGGCTACATGTTCGGCCAGGCCGGGCAGTTCGGCCTCGACGTGCGCGACCCCGGATTCCAGCGATACCTGCACCGAGTCGCCGGGCGGCGACTGTCGATGATCGAGGAGGCGAGCGGGATCACCGCCGGGTCGCTGCTCGACGTCGGGTCCGGCACCGGCGAGGTGCTGCTGAGTGCGCAGGAGCGGGGATGGCGGGCGCAGGGGGTGGAGCCGGAGCGGACCGCGGCCGAGATGGCGATCGCTCGCGGCCTCGACGTCCAGATCTGCCTGCTCGAGGACTCCGGACTTCCCGAGCGGAGCTTCGATGTCATCAGCGCGTTTCACGTGCTCGAGCATCTCCCGGACAGCCGCGCCTTTCTGAGCACGCTGGCCCGCTGGGCCCGGCCCAGTGGCTTCATCACGATCGAGGTGCCGAACTTCAAGAGCGTGCAGCGTCGCCGGCTGAAGCAGCACTGGTCGGGGCTCCGCCCGCACGAGCACCTCGTTCACTACACGCCGGAAACGCTGTCGCGAACGATGCGCTCGGTTGGCCTCGAGCCCGTGCTCGTGCGCTCTCCGGCGTACGTCGGGCCTCCGCAGAGTCTGCAGGACTCGCTCAACGACCTCGTGCGCCACGGTCGCTATCGGCGGCTGATGGAGCCGCTCAGCTCTGTCCGGGCGCTGAACGGGCGCACCGATCGCTATCCAAATCGCGCGGGCCGTGCGGTCCTGGCTCTGACCGAAGCGATCTACGACCGGGCCGGGGTCGGGGCGGTTGTGTTCTGCGTCGGCAGGGTCCCCTGAGCAACCAGTGAACCGGGTGAGCCCCGGTGGTCCTCGGGTGACGGTGGCGGTGGTCCTGGAACACGCGCGAGCTGCTCCTGCGCTGCCTGCGCTCATTGCATCCCGCGGTCGATTCAGGGCGCGCCGATGTCTGGGTGGTTGACAATCGCTCGGAGGACGGCTCGGCCGCGGTGGCGCGCGATCTCGCTCCGTGGGCCCGGGTGGTCGTGCCCGAGGACAACCTCGGCTTCGGCCGCCGCCGAGACGTCGCGCGCGCCCCGGGACAGCGTCCGGATGTGGCTCGACGCCCATCTGCGCGGGCTCCGCCGGCTGAGCGGCTCGGCGGGTGAGAGGTGAACCTGGAGATGGCCAGCGCCGTTGCCGCGGGGCGTGTCCAGGCGACAGAGCCGAGCACGCTCCCGTCTGGCCGGCGGGTCACCAACGTCGACGTCCTCCGCGCGGTCGCCGCGCTGGGCGTGCTCGCGGTCCACGCCTATGCCCTGGGTGGACGCGCGGTCCCGGTCAAGGCGCAGTACTGGTACGACGTCCCCTTGATCACGCTCTCGACTGGCGTGTGGCTGTTCTTCGGGATCAGTGGTTACGTGATCACCCGGCCGTTCGTGATCCGACGGGTCGAGAACCGTCCGCCGCCCGAGGTCGGCTCGTACGCGCTCCGGCGCGCACGGGCTGGTCGAGCTGCCGGGGCAGCCGGTGGCGCTCGTGTTCGCGGCGGGGGCGCTGGTGGCAGCTGCGCTGCTCGGGCGCTCGCCGAAGGGACAGCGTCACGCGGCCTGGCTTGGCTCCCATGTCGAGCTGTCGGCAGTGCGGGCGGCGGCCGAGACCTCGGGTACCAGCGTCGAGCGGGTGTGGGGCGAGGGAACCCAGTACTGCCAGGTGCTGCTTCGCAAACACTAGGGCGCGCGCGCCAGGACCCAAGCGGAGGCAGGGCCTATCCGGCGCACGAACAACCAGAACACGAGCTCTCGGTACCGGCGCGGCAGGCGCGTCGGCCACGGGGGAAGGACCTCACCGAACGGCTGGAACATCGGGCCGCCGTGCCTGAGGACCTCGAACCCGGCGGCGTGGAGCAGGCGCCGGTGGGCGGCCATGTTCGGCGTCCACCACCGCGGCTGGTCATCCCAGTTCCACAGCTGGCCGAGCGGCAGCCGAGGGCTGAGCACGGTCAGAGCCAGTGAGGTCGCCTCGAGTGAGAGCAACTGTCCTCCGGGCCTGAGCACCGAACGCAAGGCCCGCAGCGCACGAGCCGGGTCGGAGAGGTGGATCAGCACGTTGCCGACGAACACGAAGTCGAATGTGCCGAGCGCCTCGGGCCCGACGTCGTAGATGTTCATGTCCCGCCGCTCGACGTTGCCGAGCCCGAGCGCGCTGCGCACGATCTCGAAGTGCTGTTTGGCCAGGCCGCTTCCCGCCCGCTTGCGCTGCTCGCTGGGCAGCCCCTGCCAGTCCTGCTCGTCGGTGTTCGGCAGGTCGAGGCTTATCACCTCGCTGGCGCCACGTCGCGCGAGCTCAAACGACCAGAAGCCTTCGCACGCCGCGGCGTCCAGGCAGCGCAGTCCGTTCAGGGAGGGCGGGAGCGGTAGCTTCGCGACGACGCTTCTCAGGTCGAAGTATCCCTTGGTGAGCACTCCGTCGGGCAGCTCGAACGTGTGGTACCAGGGACCGACCCGCTCCACGTCGCTCGCCACGTCGGTCACGGCCGCAATCTATCGAGGTTCGCCTGCGGTGCCGGTGGCCCACGAGGCCCGGACTGCCTCAGGTAACGTTGACCCCAGGCGGCCTGGATGCCACCGGAGAGGAAGCGTCCTTGGATTTGTGCCATCAGACACGGTCGAGCCCTCTGGGCGCCGATCGGGCAGCGCCGGCGCGGCTGTGGCCGCGCTGATCGCGTTCGCACCGTTCGTGGTCGGACTGCTGATCACTTCCCGAGTCCCGTGAGCAGCCAGGAGCGCCACGAGTCCTCGCTCGAGCGGCTCGATCGCAACGAGGTCGAACTTCTAACCGAACTCCGAGTGGCCGGCACCGGAGTGCAGGTGCTGCTCGCTTTCCTGCTGATCGTCCCGTTCAACAACCGCTTCGCCCGCCTGAGCTCGTTCGAGCGCTACGACTACTTCGTGACGCTGGTCTGCATGGCGATCGCGGCGACGCTGCTGATCGCTCCCTCGATTCATCATCGGGTGCTGTTCCGCATGTCCCAGAAGGCGTTCCTGGTCAGTGTCGGCAACCAGGTCGCGATCATCGCGATGGTGTTCATGACCGCTGGGATGACCGGGATCCTGATGCTGATCGCCGACGTCGTGTTCGGCGGCGCCAGCACCGTGGTCGTCGGCGTGCTGGCTGGTGTGGTGGTCAGCGCGGTGTGGTTCGGGATCCCGCTGAACCGGCGTCGCAAGCTCTAGCGCGGCTCGGATCTGCAGGTTGCCGGGCGGAGCAGCTACAGCGTGCAGTTGAAGCGGAGGCCGCGCCTATCCGAACAGGGGCAACCGCCGCCGCCGGGCCAGGCGGTCCATACCGTGCTGGATCGCGTCGCGGACCTCGTCGTACTTCGCCTGCACATAGTCGTCGTCGTTGGCCCGCTCAGGATCGGTGTCGAGCTCGATCGGCTCGCCGAACGCCGTGCGGATCTTTGTCGGCAACGGAATCTCCGGGAGGAACGCCGGGGAGATACCCCACGGCGCCTGCAGCGCGATCGGAAACATCTTCAGTCGCGCGATCCTGTCGAGCTGCAGCAGCTTCGCCAGCCGCTTACCGCTGGCCAGCACGGGCATCGAGTCGGGACCGCCCACGGTTGAGATCGGAACGATTGGGACGCCGCTGCGGATGGCCAGCTTGACGAACCCCTTCCGGCCGGCGAGAACTGCCTCGTCGCGCTGCGTCCAGGGCCGCAGCGAGTCGCGTTCGCCGCCAGGCCACAGCGCGACGTCGTGGCCTGCGGCCAGGGCGGCGGAGATGCTGTCGGCCGCCGCGGGCAGGACGCCCATCCGGCGGAAGTACGAGCCGACGAGCGGTGCTGCCATCAACGCATCGTGGGCCGTGCCGTGAAGCTTGCGGGCGCGGCCGAAGTGGCGCCACCAGGAGAAACCGACCGTCCACGCGTCCCACACGAACGGCGCCCCCGCATGGACCCCGACCAGCAGGACGGGCGCGGGCGGGATGTTCTCCCAGCCCTCGACTTCCATCCGAAAGTAGTAGTCCATCAATGGGTTCCACAGATACTTCTGGCGCTCCATCAGCTTCCAGTCGGGCCCGTCGAGGTTCCACTCCGAAGCCCGATCGGACACCCAGCCGGCCGCCCCCGACTGCTCGTCCCGGCGCGCGGACATCTTCTCCGCGGCCTGATCGGCCTGGCGCTCCGCCTGCTGTTGACGCTCGCGCGGGCGCTCGGCTCCGTTGGCCGGCGAGTCTACGCGGCGCTCGCGATGTGTCTGCAGATCGTTCATCCACTCTCTCTCTGAGAAGACTGCCTTCATGGGACTTACCCACCAGGGCTGATTACAACCCCATGGCGTGCCTCAGAGAGCGTGCTCGGTGCCGTCTCGCCCGCGTCCCGATTCACCGGCCGTACATCGACTCGAACAGCTCCTCGTAGCGCTCGTTGATCACGTTGCGCTTGACCTTCAGCGTCGGGGTCAGCTCGCCACTGTCCACGGACAGGTCGTGATCGAGCACGGTGAACTTCTTGATCTGCTCGACCTGTGCGTAGTTGCTGTTGGCGCGATCGATCTCCTTCTGGACCAGCTCGCGCACCTCGTCGCTCTTGGCAAGCTCGGCCATGTCCTCAGCGATGCCCTTGTCCTTGGCCCACGGTCCGATCTCCTCTTCATCCAGGGTGATCAGCGCCACCGGATAGGGCTTACGGTCGGCGTACATCACGGCCTGGGAGATGAAGCGTGACTGCTTGAGGTCGTTCTCGATGTTCGACGGTGTCAGGTTCTTGCCGCCGGCCGTGATGATGATGTCCTTCTTGCGGCCGGTGATCTTCAGGAAGCCGTCAGCGTCGAGTTCGCCGACATCTCCCGTATGCAACCAGCCGTCGATCAGCGTCTCGCCGGTGGCCTCCTCGTTGTCCCAATACTGCTTGAACACGTTGGGGCCGCGCATCAGGATCTCGCTGTCCTCGTCGGCGATCTTCAGCTCGACACCCGGCATCGGCCGGCCGACGCTTCCGAACTTGAACTGATCGAGCGTGCTGACCGTCCCCACCGCTGAGGTCTCGGTCATCCCCCAGCCCTCGAGTACGGGGACGCCGGCGGCGTAGAAGAACTCGAGGATCTCCGGTGCGATCGGTGCCGCGCCGGTGACCGCCTGACGGATCTCGCCTCCGAACAACTCACGCACGCGCCCAAAGATCTGTTCCTCGGCCTGCTGGAAGGGCCGCTCGAGCTCCTGCGGAATCGGCTCGCCCTGCTCCTGGAGCTGGCGCACCTTGATGCCGAGCTTGACGGCCTGGCGAAAGCGCTCCTTGTCCGCATCGCTGGCCTGCTCTTGCCTCTTGTTGGCGGCGGCGTAGAGCTTCTCGAAGATCCGCGGCACCGAAGGGAGGTACGTCGGCTTGGTCTCGACGATCTCCTCCAAGATCTTCTTGGTGTCCCGGCCGTAGAACACGATCGTCGTGCCCTGATCGAACGACGCCAGCTGCGAGGTCAGCGCAAAACAGTGAGCCAGCGGGAGGTAGAGGTACGTGGTCTCCCCGGGCTGCACGAACTGGAGCTCCTCCACCATGTGACAGACCGACATCGCGTTGGCGTGCGAGAGGACTACGCCCTTCGGCGGTCCGGTGGTGCCGGAGGTGTAGACGATCGTGTACGGATCCTCGGGCTTCACCTGCTCCTGGCGGGAGCGCAGCTCGTCGCTGTCGTCGCCACGGCCCCGCTCGCGGAGCTGCTCGAGCGTGATCTCGCCGCCGGACTCGATCCCGATCACGTGCTCGAGCGTCGGCAGCTCGTGCTTGATCTTTTCGATCTTCTCGGCCTGACCCTCGTTCTCGCATACCACCGCCCGGGCGCCTGAGTTCCCGATCACCCATTGGCACTCGTGCGGAGAGTTGGTCGGGTAGATCGGCACCACGACGGCGCCGGCGGCGGAGATCCCATAGCTCGACAGCGTCCACTCGAGCCGCGTGTCGGACAAGATGGCGACCCGGTCGCCCGCCTCGATACCCATCGCAACCAGTCCGAGTGCGATCTCCTCGATTGCCGCGCCGACCTCGGCGTAGCTCGCATCGCGCCACTCGTCGTGCTCCTTGAAGCGCGCGGCTACGCGTTCGCCGAACCGCTCCGCAGCGGACGCCGGCAGGGCCGACACCGTCGAAGCGATCAGCTTTGAGTCAGACGTCGTATCAGTCATGGGCTCTCCTCTTCACCGGCAGATAGGCCTGGGATCATCCTCCAGATCCGATTCTCTCGCGCGCTGGATGGCAAGGCCATGCTTCCCGCCACCATCGACGCTTCATTCCCCGGTGCAACGGGTAACGGTTTCTCATGCGGCCGTTGCTGTTTGTCAACTGGCGTCAGGTCAGCACTCGCTTCACCGTGCTGATGTGGCTGATCGCCTGCGCGCTCGCCGTGATCGTGCTGCTCCATCTCCCCGGCGGTGGCACGGCTGCGTCGGCGTCGACTTCGGCCGGTGCGTCTCGGCTCGCAGTGCCGCAGCTCGCCGCGCCGATGACGCGTTCGCGCCGCTGACGCCACGGAGCGCGCCGTCGGGCTGACCGGCGGGTAAGCTCATCTTCATCGGCTAGCATCGGCCGCGTCGTATGAGTCGTACGTCCAGAGTCTTGACGCTGGCGGTGCTCATAGGGGTGATGTTCGCCAATGCGTCGGTTTCCGCGGCCGCCAAGGTCGTTCGCTACCACGGGTTCGCGCTCCGGGTACCTTCCGCCTGGCCGGTTGTCGACCTCGGCGCGCGCCCGCACAGCTGTGTGCGCTTTGACCGCCACGCGGTCTATCTGGGTTCTCCGGGGGCCAGCCAGCGCTGCCCCGCCCACGCCGTCGGCCGGACCGAGGCGATTCTGGTCGAACCGCTGACGGCGGCCGCCGCACGCAGCGGGGCCGCGCAGGGGACGGTGCTGCCCGGCGGCGGAAATTCGACCCGCATTGTCCGCAGGCGCACTGGGATCGCCGTGACCGCGACCTGGCGCGGCGACCCCGGCACCGTTGCCCGCGCCCTTGGGCTTCGGGCGGTGCCCGCGAGCCGGACACCGTCGAGCGCCGCCGGACTAGTGGCACACGCGGCCTCCGGAGCGGTCGCCCACGCCGCGGGCATCACGACAGGACTTGGTTTCGACCCCTGCGCCACGCCGAGCGTGAGCGCCATGTCGGCGTGGAAGGCATCGCCGTACCACACGGTCGGGGTGTACCTAGGGGGCACGAACATGGCGTGCGCTCAGCCCAATCTCACGACATCCTGGGTGACGACCGAGACCGCCGCCGGCTGGCACTTGATCCCCACCTACGTTGGTCTGCAGGCCCCGGGTGGCTCCTGCGGCAGCTGCGCGATGATCGTGCCGGCGCACGCCGCGGCCGAGGGTGCCTCCGCGGCCGCCGACGCCGTGAGCCGGGCCCAGGCCGTGGGTCTCGGCCGGGGGAACCCCATCTACTTCGACATGGAGGCCTACTCAACCGGGGGGAGTGCCACCAGTGCGGTCGGTAAATTCCTGTCCGCCTGGACAACCACGCTCCACGCCGACGGGTATCTGTCCGGCGTGTACAGCAGCGCCGCATCCGGGATCACCGACCTCGTGGCTGGGCTCAACACCACGTTCGTCGAGCCGGACGACATCTGGATCGCCGATTGGAACGGCACTCATTCCACCAGCGACCCGTATGTGCCGAGTGGTGACTGGCCATCGCATCAGCGGATCCACCAGTACTCCGGTGGTCGGGACGTGACCTATGGGGGCGTGACGATCAACATCGACGGCGACTACGTGGACGGAGCGACCGCGCCGGCGGGCGTCTCGATCGCGGACAACACGTTCGTGCAGGTGTCCGGTTCGCCCGACATCTACCGGATCGCCGGCGGCGCGCCGCTGTTCGTCAGCGACCTGAGCCGGTTCGGGGGCTACCCGACGGTGATGACCATCTCCCAGGGCCAGTTCGCCTCGCTGAACCCTGTGCCGGCTGACGGCACCTTCATCACCACCACCGGCGGACTCGTGTTCCGGGTGGCGGGCGGGGCGCCACTGGGGGTGAGCAGTTGGACGATGTTCGGCGGCGTCCCACTGCCGTCGGTGACGATCGACCGATGGGACATCGACAACATCGCCGACCCGCTCGCGCACCTGCGGGCTCAACCGTTGACCGGCACGCTGGTGGAGGGGCTGCCTTCACACAGCTACTGGCGTTTCGTCTCCGGGGGCAGAGCTCCGGTCGCGGCGACCAACCCGGCTACCCCCGTCGATGATTACGCGCTCGCGCCCTACACGGTGCTGGCAGGTAACACCGGCGGCGGTGGCCTCGGCGGCCCAGGCGACTGCGTCGTGCCGCGGCTGCGTCATCTGACGATCGGTCAGGTACGCCGCGTGATCAGGCGTGCGCACTGCCGCCTGGGCACGGTCAGCCGACCCCGGCACTGGCCACGCCATCGCCAGCTCCGGGTGGCCGCCCAGTTGCCGCCGGCCAGCAGCCGCCGGCCTCTCGGCTACGCCGTGGGCGTGACCCTGCGCTAGCGCCGGCGCTGGCCGCGGCGGTAGCTCGGGTCGAATAGGACGCACCCACTCGCGGTCCAGAGGCATCCCGCAATTTGCGAGGATCCCAGAGCGCGCCCGGCAGGATTTGAACCTGCGACCTTTCGCTCCGGAGGCGAACGCTCTATCCCCTGAGCTACGGGCGCGGGGCCGCCGTGACCGGCGATGATGGGTGAGCTTACCGATGGAGATCGCGATCCTCAGACCGCAAGCTCGAGCTCGGCCTGAGCGCGTTCTCCTGACAGACTGCGGCGCCGTGGATCTCTCGGTGTTCTTCGCCGGCACCGCCGGCTCGATTCCCACCTCGCGGCGAGGGCTGCCGGCGCTGCTCGTGCGCCGTGGTGGCGACCGCATCCTGTTCGACTGCGGTGAGGGCACCCAACGCCAGCTCGCCAGCTCGGTCGGCCTGGCGGACCTCACCGAGGTCTTTCTCACCCACTTCCATGCCGATCACTGGCTGGGCCTGCCGGGGCTGCTGAAGACGTTCGATCTGCGCGGGCGTGAGCGCCCGCTGGCCGTTTACGGGCCTCCGGGCGTGCGGGAACTGATGGTGGTGGCGCTGCGGCTCGCAGGCCGGGTCAGGTACGAGCTTCAGTTGATCGAGCTCGAGCCGGGGGAGACCCTGGGCCGAGACGGCTACAACATCGCCGCGGTGCCGGTCAGCCACCGCGGCCCCGCCTACGGCTACGTGCTGTTCGAGGATCAGCGCCCTGGCGTCTTCGATCCTCACCGGGCGATCGAGCTCGGTCTGGCCCCCGGCCCCGACTTTGGGCGGGTGCAGCGCGGCCAGACCGTCGAGGGTGTGCAGCCGGATCAGGTAATGGGTGCGCCGCGGCCGGGGCGCAAGATCGTCATCTCGGGCGACACGATGCCCTGTGAGACGGTGAAGATCGCCGCGCACCGGGCCGACGTGCTGGTCCACGAGGCGACGTTCGCGCACGAGGAGAGCGACCGGGCGGCTGAGACCGGTCACTCCACCGCGGCCCAGGCCGCCGCGGTGGCCCGCGACGCCGAGGTGAGGATGCTGGCGCTGAACCACGTGTCGACCCGGTACCCCGTGCGGGTCCTGCGTGAGGAGGCACGCGCGGTGTTCGAGCGCACCGTGCTCCCGCGTGACTTCGACGAGATCGAGATCCCGTTTGCCGAGCGGGGCGACCCGCAGCTGATCCGCTGGCCGGACCGACCGGCGCCACCCCCAGAGACGCTGGGACCGATCGTCGACCCGGCGCCCTGAACCGGGCTGGCGCCGTGAACCGGGCGCGCCGCGAGTGCGTCAACACTTCATGCCGTAAAGGTGACGGGCCCGCCGACGCTATTGCTAGGCTGCACGAGTCGGCCCCTTTAACCCAGTCCCGTGAGGCTAGGAAGGAGCGCGTTGCAAGCCCCAACGGTCGTGCTCGACCGGGATGACATGCGCCGCACGCTCGTGCGGATCGCCCACGAGATCGTTGAAAAGAACCCGGACGGACCGATCGCGCTCGTCGGCATCCAGCGTCGGGGGGCCCACCTCGCTCAGCGGCTACACGCGCTGATCACCGAGCTGCTTGATACGCCGGTCCCGCTCGGCCTCGTCGATATCTCGTTCTACCGCGATGACCTCTCGCTCCGGGCGGGTTCGCCGGTTGTCCACGCCACGCAGCTTGAGTTCGAGATCGACTCCGGCACGATCGTGATCGTCGACGACGTGCTCTACACCGGCCGGACGGTTCGGGCGGCGATCGACGAGATCTTCGACTACGGCCGGCCGGCGCGGGTGCAGCTGGCCACGCTCGTCGACCGTGGTCATCGCGAGCTGCCGATCCGCCCCGACTACGTGGGCAAAAACATCCCGACTTCGCAGCACCAGCGGGTCAACGTCCGCGTCGAGGAGGTCGACGGCTACGACGAGGTCACGATCGGCCCGGCCGCCCTGACGGAGGCCGAGCTCGCATGAGCGCGTTCAGCCGGACGGCCAAGCACCTGATCTCGATCGACGACCTCGACCGGCCCGGGATCGAGCGGATCCTCGATCGCGCCGAGTCGTTCGCGGAGGTTTCCGGCCGAGAGATCAAGCGGGTGCCCGCGCTGCGTGGACGCACCGTCGTCAACCTGTTCTACGAATCATCGACCCGGACCAGCTCGAGCTTCGAGCTGGCCGCCAAGCGGCTGAGCGCGGATGTGGTCAGCGTTCGCTCGCAGGGCTCGAGTGTCGACAAGGGTGAGTCGCTCAAGGACACCGTGCAGACGCTGTCTGCCTACGACCCGGCGGCCATCGTGATCCGCTCGCCCCACGCAGGCGCCGCGCAGCTCGTGGCGGGCTGGACCCCGGCCAGCGTCGTCAACGCCGGCGACGGCAAGCACGAGCATCCGACCCAGGCCCTGCTGGACGTGTTCACCCTGAGACGGAAGCTGGGCGCGCTGGACGGAGCCAACATCTGGATCATCGGCGACGTATTGCATTCGCGAGTGGCCCGGTCGAACATCCTCGCCCTGAACCGAATGGGTGCCCAGACGACGGTGTGCGGCCCGCCGACCTTGATTCCTCGGGGGATCGAGGCGCTCGGCTGTGAGGCCACGTCGAGCCTCGACCGGCTGCACGAGGCCGATGTCGTCTACGTGCTGCGCATGCAGCAGGAGCGGATGCGGGAGTCGTTTGTCCCGTCGCTGCGGGAGTACGCCGCGCGCTATCAGATCAACCTCGAACGGCTGCGACCCGGCCAGCTGCTGATGCATCCGGGACCGGTCAACCGCGGCGTCGAACTCTCCGGCGACGCGATCGATTCACCCCAGGCGTTGATCGGCGCGCAGGTGAAGGCGGGGGTGGCGGTGAGGATGGCCGTGCTCTACGAGTTGCTCGTCGGCTCACCGGTGCTGGCGGCCGTGGCATGAGCACCCTGACCGACCACCCTCGGCTGTTCGCCCGGCCCGGCCAGCCCGCCGAGCTACTGATTCAGGGCGCCCACGGCCTTGATCCACGGGCCGAGCTCGACGAGCCGTGCGACATCCTTGTCCGCCAGGGGCAGATCGCCGAGCTGGGTGCTTCCGGCTCGTTGAGCGCGCCGGCGGGTGCTGAGACGATCGACGCCACCGGCAAGCATGCGCTGCCCGGCTTCGTCGACCCACATGTCCATCTGCGCACGCCGGGCCAGGAGTACAAGGAGAACCTCGACACCGGGACGGCGGCCGCCGCGGCCGGAGGCTTTGTCGCAGTGATCGCGATGCCCAACACCGACCCCGTGATCGACGACTCCGCGGTTCTGCGCTCGCTGGTCGACGGAGCCGGCCGCCAGGCCAGAGTTCCGGTTGGGTTTCTCGCCTCGATCACCCGCGGCCTGGCCGGCCAGGAGCTGACCGAGATGGCCCAGCTCCGCGACGACGGCGCGCTCGGCTTCACCGATGACGGCAAGCCCGTCGTGTCCGCGGGCATGCTGCGCAAGGCCCTGCAGTATCAGCGCTTGGCCGGTGGCGTGATCGCCCTGCACGAGGAGGATCCGGCGCTGTCCGGAGACGGCGTCATGCACGAGGGTGGCGTCTCGGCCCGCCTCGGACTGGCCGGGATTCCGTCGATCTCCGAGTCGACGATGGTCGCCCGGGACTCCGCGATCGCGCTCTACGAGGGCGCGCGTGTGCACTTCCAGCATCTCTCGAGCGTCGAGTCGGTCCAAGCCCTGGCGGCCGCCAAGGAGGCCGGCGCGCAGGTCAGCGCCGAGGTCACGCCTCATCACCTGACGCTGACCGACGAGGATGTGCTGACACTCGACAGCCGGTTCAAGATGAACCCGCCGCTGCGCACCGAACAAGACCGCAACGCGCTGGTGCGGGCGCTCGACAGCGGCCTGATCGACTGTGTGGCCACCGACCACGCGCCACATGCCCGTCACGAGAAGGAGGTGGCGTTCGAGCAGGCGCCGATGGGAACCACCGGCCTGGAGACGGCGTTCGCGGCGCTCTACACCGAACTCGTCCTGCCCGGTGATCTGGAACTCGAGGTGATCATCGAGCGGATGACCAGCGGGGGGGAGCTGTACGGGCTGCCGGTCCCGCGGATCGCTCTGGGTGAGCCCGCCAATCTCTGTCTGGTGGACCTCGGCGCGCAGTACGAAGTCGGAGCCGCGGGCTACGCCAGTCGCTCGGAGAACTGCTGCTTCCACGGACGGACCCTCCACGGCAAGGTCGTGCTGACGATCGCCGCCGGAGTCCTCGCGTACCGGGAGCGGATGCTCCAAGCGGCCGGAGCGCTCAGCCGATGAGCGCCAGCGGGGCCTACGTCCTGCTGGCCGACGGCGCCCGGTTCGACGGCTTGGCCTGCGGAGCCGAAGGGGCCGCGGTGGGTGAGATCGTCTTCACCACCTCGATGTCCGGCTATCAGGAGGCGATGAGCGATCCGAGCTACGCCGGGCAGTTGATCATCTTCACCTACCCGCAGGTCGGTAACTACGGGGTCAGCGCCGGAGCGATGGAGTCAGACCGGGTCCACGCCCGTGCCGCGATCATGCGCGCCGGCGTGGACCGCAAGGATGCGCCAGGCGCCGAACGCGGCTGGCTTTCCTGGCTGGCTGACTGCGGAGTTCCGGCCATCACCGATCTCGACACCCGCGCGCTGGTGCGACACATACGGGAGCAGGGCGCGATGAAGGGGGGCGTGTTTCCCGAGGGCATCTCCCCGGCGCTGGCCGCCGAGATGATCGCCGCCGAGCCGTCGATGAGCGGCCGTGACCTGGCGCGGGCGCTCACCCCGCCAGCGCCGCTCACGCTCGAGGCCGACCGCCCGGGTCCACGCATCGCGATGATCGACACCGGTGTCAAGCTGTCGATCGTCCGCAACCTCCGCTCGCGCGGCGCGACGATCGAGCTTTACCCCTGCACGGCTTCCGCTGACGAGCTGCTCGCCACTAATCCCGATGCGATCTTCCTGGCCAACGGCCCCGGAGACCCCGCCGCGCTCGACTACATCGTGCAGACGGTCCGCGGACTGGTCGGCAAAAAGCCGGTGTACGGCATCTGCCTCGGCCACCAGCTGCTGTGCCGCGCCGTGGGCCTCGAGACCTACAAGCTCCCGTTCGGCCATCACGGCGCCAATCACCCGGTCAAGGACCTGACCACGGGCCGCATCGAGATCACCAGCCAGAACCACGGCTTCGCGGTGCTCGGGCCGGACGGCGCCAAGACGATCGAAGACGATGAGGCGGTGCGCTGGGAGACCAACTTCGGAGCCGCCGAGCTGACCCACATCAACCTCTACGACCGCACGGTCGAGGGACTTACGCTCAAGGACGTGACCGGGGCCACCGTCCAGTACCACCCCGAGGCCGGTCCCGGGCCCCATGACGCGCTGTACCTGTTCGACCGCTTCGTCGACGAGATCAAGGCCGCTGCGTAAATCCGTGCCGAGACGCGAGGACATCCACAAGATCCTCCTGATCGGTTCCGGGCCGATCGTGATCGGTCAGGCGGCCGAGTTCGACTACTCCGGCACTCAGGCTTGCCGGGTGCTGACCGAGGAGGGCTACGAGGTCGTCCTGATCAACTCCAACCCGGCCACGATCATGACCGACCCGGAGGTCGCGAGCGTCACCTACATCGAGCCGCTGCTCCCGCGCACGGTGGCGCAAGTGATCGAGCGCGAGCAGCCCGACGCGCTGCTGCCGACCCTGGGGGGGCAGACCGCGCTGAACCTGGCCAAGGCCCTGCACGAGGACGGAACCCTGGCCAAGCACGGCGTCGAGCTGATCGGCGCGGACTACGACGCGATCGACCGCGCCGAAGATCGTGAGCGCTTTCGCCAGACGATGACCGACGCGGGCCTGCGCGTGCCCCGCAGCACGATCGCGCACAGTGTCACCGACGCGCGCTCCGCTATCGCCGAGGTCGGCCTGCCGTTCATCGTTCGGCCCGCCTTCACGCTCGGCGGCCGGGGCGGCGGCGTGGTGCACGACACAACCGAGCTCGATCGCATCGTGGGCGGCGGCATCGACGCCTCTCCGATCGGACAGGTCCTGATCGAGGAGTCGGTGCTCGGGTGGGGCGAATTCGAACTCGAGGTGATGCGCGACCACGCCGACAACGTCGTGATCATCTGCTCGATCGAGAACCTCGATCCGATGGGGGTCCACACCGGCGACAGCGTCTGCGTGGCCCCGCAGCAGACGCTCACCGACAAGCAGTACCAGGCCCTGCGTGATCAGGCGATCACCGTGATCCGGGCGGTGGGCGTGGAGACCGGCGGCTCCAACGTGCAGTTCGCGGTCAACCGGGAGACCGACGAGATCGTGGTCATCGAGATGAACCCGCGCGTCTCCCGCTCGAGCGCGCTAGCCAGCAAGGCGACCGGTTTCCCGATCGCCAAGATCGCCGCGCGGCTGGCCGTCGGCTACACCCTCCAGGAGATCCCCAACGACATCACACGGGCCACCCCGGCCAGCTTCGAGCCCGCGATCGACTACTGCGTGGTCAAGTGGCCGCGGTTCGCGTTCGAGAAGTTCCCGGGCGCCGAGGCGGAGCTCACCACCCACATGAAGTCCGTGGGCGAGGCGATGGCGATCGGGCGCACGTTCCAGCAGGCCTTCGCCAAGGCCCTGCGCTCCCGTGAGCTCGATCTCGAGGCCGTCAGCCCCGACGACGAGGACAGGCTGCTGGAGCTGGTCGCTTCCCCGGGGGCTGAGCGCTTCGATCACCTGCTGGAGGCGCTGCGGCGCGAGGTGCCGATCAACGTCCTCCACGAGCGCACCAGCATCGACCCGTGGTTCCTGCACGAGCTCTCCGAGCTGGTGACGAACCCGGAAGCTCCGTTCACCGGCGAGCGGACCTACAAGGCCGTCGACACCTGCGCGGCCGAGTTCGCTGCCCGCACGCCGTACTTCTACTCCGGCTGGGAGCGGCCGGGGCCAGACGGCCCCAGCCACGAGGTGCAGCGGGGCCAGCGTCCCAGCGTGGTCATCCTCGGCTCGGGTCCCAACCGGATAGGTCAGGGGATCGAGTTCGACTACTGCTGCGTTCATGCCGCGCAGACCGTGCGCGAGCTGGGCCGCGATGCGGTGATGATCAACTGCAACCCGGAGACGGTCTCGACCGACTACGACACCTCCGACCGGTTGTACTTCGAGCCGCTGACCCTGGAGGACGTCCTCGGCGTCTGCGAGATCGAACAGCCCGAGGGGGTCGTGGTTCAGTTCGGCGGCCAGACGCCGCTCAAGCTCGCGGCGGGGCTTGACAAAGCTGGTCTGCGGATCCTCGGAACCGGCATCGACTCGATCGACCTGGCCGAGGACCGCTCGCGCTTCGGACCGCTGCTCGATCGCCTCGGCTACAAGGCGCCGCCCTACGCGAGCGCTGATTCGGCCCAGGAGGCGCTCGACCGGGCGCCCGAGGTGGGCTTCCCGCTGCTCGTTCGTCCGAGCTACGTTCTCGGAGGCCGCGCGATGGAGATTGTCTACAGCGTCGACGGGCTGCGCGGCTACCTCGAACGGGTGGGCACGAGGGCGGGCGGGCCTCGGTCCACGATCTACCTCGACCGCTTCCTCGAGGACTCGATCGAGGTAGACGTCGACGCGCTGTGCGACGGGTCCGAGGTCTGGATCGGTGGGATCATGCAGCACGTGGAGGAGGCGGGGATCCATTCCGGCGATTCGGCCTGCGTCCTGCCACCGCATGCCCTCGGCGAGGAGATGCTGAGGTTGATCGCCGAGCAGACCGCGGGCATCGCCAAGGCGCTGGGCGCGATCGGCCTGATGAACGTCCAGTTCGCGATCCACGGCGAGGATGGCCTGCACGTGATCGAGGCCAATCCACGCGCGTCCCGGACGGTGCCGTTCGTCTCCAAGGCGATCGGGCTGCCACTGGCCAAGCTCGCCTGTCGGATCATGCTCGGCGAGACGGTGGCCGAGCTCGAGCTTCCCCGGGAGACGAACAACGGCCATGTCTGTGTCAAGGAGGCGGTGCTGCCCTTCGACCGGTTCGCCGGCGCCGATTCACTGCTCGGGCCGGAGATGCGCTCCACTGGAGAGGTGATGGGCATCGCGCGGGACTTTCCCACCGCGTTCGCCAAGGCTCAGGCCGCCGCCGGCGCGCAGCTGCCCAGCGCGGGGACGGTGTTCATCACCGTGGCCGACGGCGACAAGCCCGCGGCGACCGGGATCGCCACCGCCCTGCATGATCTCGGGTTCGAGATCATCGCCACACGCGGTACCGCGCAGGCGCTGAACCGAATGGGCATCCCGGCCCGCGCGATCAACAAGATCGGCGAGGGGTCCCCGCACGTCGTCGACTGCATCGAGCGCGGCGAGGTCGACCTGGTGATCAACACCCCGGTGGGGACCGGCGCACGCACCGACGGCTACGAGATCCGCTCCGCCGCTGTCACCCGCGGGATCCCGTGCGTGACCACGATCTCAGGCGGAATGGCCGCCATCCGGGCGATCGCCGCCGCACGCCGGGGCGAACCCGAGGTGATCTCGCTCCAGGAGATCCACACACGCGCCTCCGGGGTCCATTGACCACCGCGCGTGTCCAGGCGCCTTTCGGCCGGCGTGCCGCCACGGTGGTAGCCCGCGAGCAGCACGGGCCCTACGTGGTGCTGCGCTGCGAGGACCCCGCCGGCCCGCGCCCGGAGGCCGGCCAGTTCTACATGCTGAGCACGGCTGAGTGCTGGGGCGGGGGAGAGGGCGAGCGACCATTTCTGCCGCGTGCGTTCAGCGTGCTGCGCGCACCCGCCGACGGTCACGAGCTGCACTTTCTCCTCCAGGACGTCGGACCGGGGACCAAGCGGCTGTGCGAGCTCGAGCCTCCGGACGAGTTGCTGCTCGTCGGCCCGCTGGGAGTCGGGTGGAAGTTAGCGCGCCAGGAGCGAGCCCCACTGCTCGTCGGCGGGGGGGTCGGGATCGCGCCGCTGGCCATCCTGCAAGACCAGCTCACCCAGGCCCACACCACCCTGCTCGGGTTTCGCGACGCGGCCCACGCTGCGGGGGCCGCCCTGCTGAGCAACCCGCGCCTCGCCACCGATGATGGCAGCGCGGGGCACCACGGACTGGTCACAGAGCTGCTGCAGGACCGGATCAGGGACGATCCTCACGTGGAGATCTACGGCTGCGGGCCGCCGGCGATGCTGGAAGCCGTTCGCGGCCTGTGTGAGCAGACCGAGACGCCGGGGCAGCTCGCGCTGGAGGCCGGGATGGCGTGTGGCTTCGGCGCCTGCTTTGGCTGTGTCGTGGCGACCCGTGAGGGCTATCTCCGCCTATGCATCGACGGCCCGGTGCTCGATGCCGCAAAGCTGATGACGGCGATGAGCCCCGGAGCCGGGCATTGAGCCTCACGTTCTGCGGGGTCGAGCTGGAGCACCCGATCATCAATGCCTCGGGTACGTTCGACGCGCTCGCGGCAGAGCGCGCGTTCGGGGAGCAGCTGACCGAGCACTTCCCGTTCTCCGCCTTCGTCTCGAAGACGGTCACCGTCGAGCCCCGCCGGGGCAACCCGCCACCACGGCTATGGGAGCTCTCCGGTGGGCTGTTGAACTCGATCGGCCTCCCCAACAAAGGACTCGCAGGTTACCTGCGTGAGGATCTTCCCAAGCTGGCCCAACTGCCGGTGCCGCTGATCGTCAATGTGATGGGCTTCAGCGCCGAACAGGTGGCCGAGCTTGTTCAGAGTCTCGCGCCTCGCGAGGCGGTGGCCGCGTTGGAGCTCAACGTGTCGTGCCCCAACGTCGAGACCGGGCTGATCATGGGCGCCGATCCGCAGGAGCTCTCGCGGCTGCTCGGGCGCGTCAGACCGCTCACCGACAAGCCGCTGATAGTCAAGCTGACGCCCAACGTCTCAGACGTGAGCGCGGTCGCCCGGGCCGCCGAGGACGCCGGCGCGAGTGCGCTGTCCCTGATCAACACGATCCGGGGCATGGCCCTGGACCCCGCCACAGGAGAGCCCTGGCTCGGCGGCATCACCGGTGGCGCATCGGGCCCGGCGGTGCGCGCCATCGCGCTCGCTCAGGTGCGCACGGTGCGCGACGCGGTGGAGCTGCCGATCATCGGCATGGGCGGCGTCCAGCGCGGACGCGACGCAGCTGATCTGCTCCGCGCGGGCGCAGACCTGGTGGCAGTCGGGACTGAGAGCTTCAGAGATCCTGGCGCTGGATCACGCGTGCTCGCCGAGCTCAAGCGCAGTCTCGGCACGGCCTGCAATCAGCGTTGATGTGAGGATGCTCCGCACGAACGGCCCTTTTCCGAGGCTGCCGCAGCTAGTCGGTTCAACCGCGCGGGGGAGGTTTCTCAAACCCCCTGCAAACTCTGGCTATTCCCCGAACCTTCCTCGACAATGCTCGACCTCAAGTTGAGGTCGAGTCGAATTGGGGAGTTTGGCCTTGATCGCACGTGCCCAAGATGTATAGTCGCCGCCCATGCCGCCGGTCAGCGAATCACCCGCCAAACTCATTGCTGCGCCAGAGCGGTCACTAGTGCAGCGCATGGACGCGCTCCAGCGTGCCAACGACATCCGCAGCCGCCGCGCCCAGCTCAAGCGCGACCTCAAAGCGGGCCGTCAGCCGATTCACGAACTCCTGCTCTCACCGCCCGAGTATCTGGAGACGGCCAAGGTGTTCGATCTTCTGCTCGCCGTCCCGAAGTACGGACGCGTCAAGGTGAACAAGATCCTGACTCACTGCCGGATCTCCCCGAGCAAGACGATCGGCGGGCTCTCGCAACGCCAGCGCGCCGAGCTGGTCGACTTGATGCGCCGCCGCTGACGCGGCCACTGGTTCGCCGCCTCAGGCATGTCCGAGGTGTTCGTCATCACCGGACCGTCTGGGGTCGGAAAGGGCACCCTGATCCGCGGCCTGCTCGGCCGCCTGCCCGAGCTCGAGCTGTCGGTTTCCGCGACCACGCGCCCACCTCGACCGGGGGAGCGCGAGGACATCGACTACTACTTCCTCACCCCCGAGGAGTTCGAGCGCCACGTCCAACAGGGCGATTTCGTCGAGCACGCGACGTACTCGGGCAACCGCTACGGGACGCTGCGCGCTGAGCTCGAGCGGCGACTGGGGGCGGGGACGCCGGTCGTACTGGAAATCGAGGTGCAGGGCGCGCGACAGATTCGTCGCACGATGCCGCAAGCGATTGCCGTGTTCATCGCTCCGCCGTCTCAGGAGACGCTGCAGGTCAGGCTGCTTGACCGTGGGACCGATACGGGCGAACAGGTTCAACAGCGGCTGCTGAGTGCCCGGCAGGAACTGGCCGCGCAACCGGAGTTCGGCCACGTGATCGTCAACGACCGCCTCGAGCAGGCCACCGACGAGCTCGAGCAGATCGTCAAGGCCGCACTGGCCCGCAGCTGATGGCGCAGACCCCCGGCCCGGCGCCCGCTAACCTGTGGGCACCCCGATCGCAAAGGACCGCCAAGTCTTGATCTCTCCCCGCATCGACAAGCTCCTCGACCACGTCGACTCCGACTACGCGAGCGTAATCGTCGCGGCCAAGCGCGCGCGTCAGATCAACTCGTACTACCACAACCTCGGGGAGGGGACCTTCGACGAGTTCCCGCCGCCGATGGTCGACACCCGCTCGAAGAACTACCTCACGATTGCCCTGGAGGAAGTCGCCCAGGGCAAAATCAAGTACCACTACCGGTAGACGGAGTCGGCGGAGGCGAGCGATGGCCCGGCTGCTCCTCGGTGTGAGCGGCAGCATCGCGGTCTACAAGGCGCTCGAGACCGCGCGCCTGGCCATCAAAGCCGGTCACGCGGTACGCGTGATCCAGACCGCGACCAGCGAGCGCTTCGTCGGCCGGGCTTCGTTCGCGGCCATCACCGGTGCTCCCGTGCTGGGCGATGAGTTCGAGCCCGACGCCGCTCGGGGCGCTTACCCCGGGGAACCGCTGCCCGAGCATGCGCCGATCAGCCACCTCGCCCTGGTCGAGCGCGCCGACCTGTACCTGATCGCCCCCGCCAGCGCCAACACGATCGCGAAGCTGGCCGCCGGTCAGGCCGACAACCTGCTCAGTACGGCGGCCCTGGCGGCCGCCTGTCCAGTGGCGATCGCGCCGGCGATGAACAATCGCATGTACACGGCTGCTGCCACGCAGGCCAACCTGAAGCTGCTGTCCGCGCGCGGGGTGACGGTTATCGCACCCGGCGAGGGAGACCTCGCGTCCCACGGCGAACACGGCATCGGTCGCCTCGCCGAGCCCGCGGCGCTGCTGGAGGCATGCGAGACGCTGCTGAGCACCCCCTCGCTGAGCGGGCTGAGGGTGCTCGTCAGCGCCGGGGGCACCCGCGAGCCAATCGACAGCGTCCGTTACATCGGCAACCGCTCCTCGGGGCGCATGGGTCTCGCGCTCGCCACGGAGGCGGCACGGCGCGGAGCTCAGGTCACGGTGATCGCCGCCAACGTCAACCTCGCCGCCCCCGGCGCAGTCCGGATGGTGGCAGTCGAGTCGGCGGCCGAGCTCGCACAGGCCTGCGAGGCTCATTTCGAGTCGTGTGACGTGTTGCTGATGGCCGCGGCGGTCGCCGACTTCCGCCCCGCTCACGTGGCGGACACCAAGCTCAAGAAGGATCGCGGCACCCCCCTGATCGACCTCGAGCCGACGCCCGACGTGCTCAGCGCGCTGGCACTGCGCCGATCTCCCGGACAGCTGCTGGTCGGCTTCGCGGCTGAGCATGGCGACACGGCGCTGCAGTACGGCCGCGACAAGCTGATCCGCAAGGGCCTCGATGCGATCGTCATCAACGACATCTCGCAGCAGGAGATCGGTTTCGACTCCGATCAGAACGAGGTGAGCATCCTCACCGCCGGCGGCCGTCTTCGGCACGTGGCCCAGACCAGCAAGCAGGAGATCGCCTGCGCGGTGCTCGATGAAGTGGACAGTCTGCTGTCCGTCCAAAGAGAGGGGAGAGGTGGAGCCGCCCGAGCGGACGCCGGTAGCACCGCACGAGTCTGAGGTGTTTGCGGCCGTGGCGCGGCGGATCGCCGAGAACATCTCCCGCGCCGTGCAGGTTCGCAACGACACGCTGAGCAATCTGCTGGTGGCGCTGCTGGCCGAGGGCCATGTACTGGTCGAGGACTATCCCGGGGTCGGCAAGACCGCCCTGGCGCGGGCGCTGGCCCGGTCAATCGACTGCCACTTCGCGCGGGTGCAGTGCACTTCTGACCTGTTGCCGGCGGATGTGGTCGGGGCCAACGTCTACGACCAGCGTGAAGGGCGCTTCGAGTTCCGGCCGGGACCCGTGTTTGCGAACATCGTGCTCGTCGACGAGATCAACCGGGCCTCGCCGAAGACTCAGTCCGGACTGCTCGAGTGCATGCAGGAGCGCCGCGTCACCGTCGACGTGCAGACCCATGAGCTCGCCCGGCCGTTCATCGTCCTGGCCACGCAGAACCCAGTCGAATACGAGGGGACATATCCGCTGCCCGAGGCCCAGGTCGACCGCTTCATGGTGAAGATCTCGCTCGGCTATCCCGAGCGCGGCGCTGAAGCCGGAATGCTCGCCGACCACGAGGCCGGCGACAAGGTGTTGAAACTCGCGCCCGTAGCGACCGCGGCCGAGGTGCTGGCCGCACAGGACGGCGCGGCCCGGATCCTCGCCTCGGAGCCGCTGCGCGACTACGTCGTTCGGCTGCTGTGGCGCACCCGCGAGGATCCGCGGGTCGAGCTCGGCGCGAGCCCGCGCGCGGGGCTGCTGCTGCTCCGAGCCGCCAAGGCGCACGCGATGATCCAAGGACGCGACCACGCACTGCCTGACGACGTCCAGGCGCTGGCTGGGTCGGTGCTCGTTCACCGCCTGGTGATGGCGCCGGAATATCCGCGGGTCGCGGCCCGTGAGGTGGTGGCCGATGCTGTCGCCTCCGTGCGGGCGCTGTAGCTGAGCATGGCCCGGGCCGTCGGAGTCGCCATCGCCGGGGTGGTGCTTACGCTGGCCGCATTCACCTTCGACGCCGCGCCGCTGTTCGTTCCCGGCGTGGCGTTCACACTGCTCGGCGTGCTCACCCCGCTGTGGGTGTGGGTCAGCGCCCGCGGTGCCGACGTGCGGCGCCGGCTGGTCGCCGACCGCGTGATCGAAGGCGAGCCCGTCGAGGCGGTGATCGAGGTCCGCCGCGGGCGCTTCGGGCTCCCGGGGGCCGAGGTACTCGATCCGCTGGCGGGCGCCCCGGTGTCGCTCTCCCAGCCGCTGTCGCTGGTGGCTGGTGGCTCCCGAGCTGAAGTCCGGATCGTCGCACGAATGCATCGGCGCGGCATGCACCGAATGGAACCACCCTCGCTGGCGGTCCACGACACGCTGGAGCTGGCGCGGGTCGTGCGGGCGGGCAGCGGAGCGGCGCAGGAGCTGCTGATCCTGCCCCGCACCGAGCCGGTGCGCTGGCTGGAAAGCGGCCGGGGTGAGCGCGTGGAGAGCGGCGGCGCGCGCTCGGTCGGCGAACCGCTCGCCGCGGTCGACGTCGACGGCTTGCGTCCGTATCGCCCAGGTACACCCGCCTCCCGGATTCACTGGGCCGCGTCGGCTCGCGGCGCTGGGCTGCTGGAGCGCCGACTGCAACCTGACGGCGACAAGCGACCGCTGATCGTGCTTGACGCGCGGGGGACGGGACCGATCGAGCATCTCGATGCCGCCGTGCGGGCCGCCGCCTCGCTGACGCTCGAGTTCGCCCGGCGCGGCGGTTGCCGCCTGCTGCTCCCGGGCGAGCGCCGGACAATCACCGTCGAACCGGATCTGGTGAGCTGGCCGGGGGTCCACGCGCGGCTGGCCCTCGTGCAGGGGGGCGCCGGGGCGAGGCCGCCGATCCTCGGCCCGGCGGCGCGAATGGGGTCGCTGTTCTACGTGGCCCCGCAGACCTCGGAGCGGCTGGCGGCCGCGTTGAGCGCAGCCGGGGCAGGCGCATCCGTCCTGATACTGCCCGTCGCGGTCACGCCGCGGTTCTCGGCCGCTCCGAGCTTCGAGGTCTCAGGGTGCAATGGTTACGTGCTCGGCGTCCGCTCCGCGGCACCGGGGAGCTACGCGGCGTGAGCAGCACCGCCCAGGTCGCTGTGCTCGAGCCCCGCGGGGTTCGGCGGCCCCGCAGTCGCTCCGAGCTCGCGGTCAGAGAGCGACCGCGACTGCGTCTCGCCGCGTTCGCCGCGCTCGCCCTGTACGGAGCGCTGCGGTGGGGGACGTTGCTGAGCCCGGCGCCGATCTGGCGGCTGCTCGGTCTGCTCGGGCTGGCCGTGCTCGTGGCCGGGGCGGGGCGCGCGCTGGCCGTACGCTCGCGCGCGCTGGGCGTAGCGCTCGCGGCGGTGGCGATCGTGGCGATGCTCCCGCTCTGCGGCATCCCGGTGAGCTGGGTCGTGCACGCCCGGCTCGGGGTGTCCGCACGCGGGGTCGGCCAAGGGCTCAGTGCGCTTTCGCATGTGCTCGTGCCCTACACCGGAATCAACGACTGGGTGCGCGTTGTCGTCTCCCTCGGCGCCGGCGTACTGCTGCTCGACGCGTCACTCGTGCTCTGCTTTGCCCCGCCACGTCTCGGCGCGGGCTGGCGCGCAAGCGCCGCGCTGCCGCTGATCGTGCTGGCGATCGTGCCCAGCACCCTGGCCCGACCCCAACTTCCCTACCTCCACGGCCTGATTCTGTTCGCGCTGCTGGCGGTGTTCATGTGGGGAGATCGCATCCGCCGCTATGACACCCCGCTGGCGGTCGTGGTGAGCATTCTCGCCGGCGCTGCGGCGATGGTGGCCGCACCGAGGCTGGATCCGCACACTCCGTGGCTCAACTTCCAAGCGCTGGCGGGCAACCTGGCGGCGGGTCATCTCGAGCGCTTTGATTTCTCCCAGCACTACGGGCCGCTCCACTGGCCGCGCACCGGGCGCGAGGTGCTCGACGTCAAGGCCTCACGTGCGGACTACTGGAAGGCGGAGGATCTTGACGCGTTCGACGGGCGCGGCTGGGCCCGGGCGACGAACAGCGTCGTGCTGCCGGCTCCGGACGCCACGGCGCTGACGCGGTGGACGCAGACCATCCAGGTGACGCTCCGCGCGATGCAGTCAAACGACGTGCTCGTCGCCGGCGCCGCGGAGGCCCCACAGCATCTGGGGCAAACGCCCGTGCGCGGAGCGGGTGCCGGGACCTGGACCGTGCCGGGGACCCTGCAGCCCGGCGACAGCTACCGGGTTCGCACGTATTCGCCCCAGCCGAGCCCGGCTGAGCTCGCTGGGGCGGCCACCGGCTACCCGCCCGCCGAGCTGGCGCTCTACCGCTCGATGCTGCTGCCGTTCGGTTCGGCCCCGAGCCAGGTCGTGCCCGTCGTGTTCCCGCCGTTTCGCACCTCGGGGCCGGTGCTGAAAGCGGCCGGCCTGTATGGATCGGACGGAATCAATTTGATCGAGCAGTCGCCCTACGGTCGCGCGTACCGGCTTTCCCGGCACCTGGCATCCGGCGCCGGTACTCCCTACGCCTTCATCGAACGCGTGATGGGCTACCTCCACCGCGGCTATGTCTACGATGAGAATCCGCCCCTCAGGACGTTCCCGCTGGCCAGCTTCCTGTTCGCCGACCGGCGTGGGTATTGCCAGCAGTTCGCCGGCGCGATGGCGCTCCTGCTGCGGATGGGCGGCATCCCGGCGCGCGTGGTGGGCGGATTCACCACCGGCGCCTACAGCACGACGACGCGTCAGTGGCTGGTCAGCGACCTCGACGCCCACGCGTGGGTCGAGGTCTGGTTTCCGCACTTCGGGTGGGTCCGCTTCGACCCGACCCCCGCCAGCGCCCCGGCCCGCGCGGGCGCGGTCCCCCTGTCCGCGCTGAACGGAAAGATCGGAACCGCCCCGCACCCGACGCTGCTTCGTCACCGGGACGTGAGCGCCCCGGCGCCACAGCCACGCCTCCGCTCGCGACCCGGCGGAGGTTCCCCGGTGCCGGTCGTGATCGCGGTTGTGGTGGCCCTCGGGCTGCTGGGGCTGGCTGCCCGGGGCGCGACGCACGGCCGCGTCCCGGGTGATGAAGCCTGGGTTCTCGAGCTAGAGCGGGCGCTCGCCCGGTCTGGCCGGGCGGCGGCTGCGGGCTTGACGCTGGCGGCGCTCGAGCGCTGGATGGCGTCCTCGCCGGAGGCCGCGGCGTACGTCCGCGCCATCCGCATGGCGCGATTCGGCGGGGGCTCGGCGGCTCCTACGCGAGCCGGGCGCCGCGCGGTCCGCTCGCAGCTGCAGACCGGGATGGGAGTGCTCGGCCGCCTGCGGGCGCTGTGGGCACTGCCCCCGACCTGGGTCGCCCCGGGATCGACTTGGAGGCGCCCGCGCGGGGAATAAAATGGGGACCATGGACGACGCGTACGAGCTGTATCGCCGCGGCACCGAGCTGCTCGACGGCGGACACCACCACCAGGCGACGATTCCGCTCTCCCGGGCGCGGGACCTGGCGCCGGACAAGACCTCGGTTCGGGAAGCGCTCGGGCGGGCGCTGTTTCACACCCAGCACTATGAGCAGGCGGCGCACGAGTTTCAGGCCGTGATCGACCGCGCCCCAACGAACGACTACGCCCTGTTCTGCCTTGGCCGCTCGCTGCAGATGCTCGGTCGCCACGCCGAAGCCCGCAAGCCGCTGGCGCAGGCCGCAGGCATGGCGCCCGGCCGCCGCGACTACCGGCGCTACCGCGACCAGGCCAGAAGAGCCGCCGGCGCATCCGGCCAGTAGCTCGGAACCCAAAAATCGCCGGCACAGCGTTCGCCTGCGACCCTCGGGGGCGGCTCCGCAGTGCTACGCTGAGAGGCACAGTTTGTGCGCCGGGCGCTTCCCGGTGAGGTTTCGGAAGTGGGCGCTGGCCCGCTTTTTTTATGAGTTTTCAGACGGAGGAGATCGTGAGTGCACTTCAGACTGACATCGAGGCTCGGCTCGCCGCTAGCGAACCCGACGTCGAGGTGCTGCTGGCGGAAGTGCTCGGCGGCAGCACGCTGCGTCTGTTCATCGATCACCCCGACGGCGTGACCCTGGCTCTCTGCGAGCGGGTCACCGAGCGCTTGAGCGATCTCCGTGAGCAGTTCTCGCTGGAGGTCTCCTCGCCGGGGCAGGACCGCCCACTCACCAAGCCCCAGCACTACAGCCGCTTCCTCGGTCGGCACGCCCGTGTGCGGCTGCGGGAGGCCAGAGATGGACATAAGAGCGTGACCGGAGAACTCGTCGGCGCCTCTGAGCGTGAAGTCACGATCGCGTCCGGTGGCGGTGTCGTCACGATCCCCTACGAGCAGATCGCACGCTCCAACCTCGTTCCCGGAGACTGACCAATGTCACGTGAAATCGTCGAGGCCGTACGGGGCCTCGCAGCGGAAAAGAACATCTCTCAGGAGAAGCTGATGGAAGCGCTCGAGGACGCGCTGCTGTCTGCGTACAAGAAGACGCCCGGAGCCGCTCGCTATGCGAAGGTCGAAATGGACCGCGACAGCGGCGACTTCCGCGTCTGGGAGCTGAAGATCCCGCCGGAGCTCGAAGAGCAACTGCTGGTGGAGTCGACGACCGACCAGCAGCCGACCGTCGATCCCGAGACCGGCGAGATGCGGGAGCCGCCCGAGCCGGAGATCGACTTGGAGAAGCTCAAGGAGTTTGAGGATCAGATCGAGACCGCCGACGTCACGCCGGACGACTTTGGCCGGATCGCCGCCCAGACAGCCAAGCAGGTGATTCTGCAGCGGATCCGCGAAGCCGAGCGCGACATGATGTTCGAGGAGTACCGCGACCGGGTCGGTGAGCTGATCACCGGCATCGTCCAGCAGTCGGACTCGCGTTACACGCTCGTGCAGCTCCGCGAGCGCGTCGAGGCGCTGTTGCCGAAGTCCGAGCAGGTGGACGGTGAACGCTACGACCACTCGCAGCGCATCAAGGCCGTGATCAAGGACGTATCGAACTCAACCAAGGGTCCGAGCATCATCGTCTCCCGGCGTGATCCTGAACTGATCAAGTCGCTGTTCGAGCTCGAGGTTCCGGAGATCGCCGACGGTCTCGTGGAGATCACCGGGGTGGCCCGCGAGCCCGGTTACCGCTCGAAGATCGCCGTCGTCTCCCACGTCGACGGTGTCGATCCGGTCGGCGCCTGCGTTGGCCCGCGCGGATCCCGAGTGCGCATGGTCGTGTCCGAGCTGCGCGGCGAGAAGATCGACATCATCCCCTACAACGATGAGCCGGCCCGGTTCGTCGCCAAGGCGCTCTCGCCGGCCCGCGTGCGCGAGGTGCTGGTCGACGACGCCAACAAGCAGGCGACGGTGATCGTCCCCGACGACCAGCTCTCCCTGGCCATCGGCCGCGAGGGCCAGAATGCTCGTCTGGCGGCGAGATTGACCGGATGGCGCATCGACATTCGCTCGGAGACCGAGTTCGCGGCCGAAGAGGCCGAGCACGGGTACGAGGAGGAAGAGGCGCAGGGCCGCTGCGCGGCGATCCTCTCCAACGGCCGCCGCTGCCCCAACGCGGCGCTGCCCGGCTCACGCTACTGCGGGATCGACGCCCACCAGGCGCTGGCGGGTAAGGACACCGATCAGGTCGAAGGTCCGGCCGGGGACGGCGACGAGCCGTCCAACGGCACCGACGCCGCCGCAGCAGCCGAGGCTGGAGGGGCTGCGTCTTAGGCCGCTGGCCGACGTAGACTGGATCTAGATGAGTAAGCGAGTTCATGAGATTGCCAAAGAGCGCGGGGTTCCCGCCAAGGAAATACTGCAAGCGCTGAGAGCCGCCGGCGTCAACGTCAAGGCGGTGTCCTCGAGCGTCGACGAGGCCACCGCAACACGCGTGCTCGGAAACGGCGGAGCCGCCCCGGCGCCGGCCTCCACGACCCCAGCCGCCGACGGTACGCCCCCCGCGGCAGCCGCGCCCGCCGACGAGACCGCTGCGGCCGCGGGCGGCGAGACCGCTGCCCCCGCCGCGGGCGGCGACGCCCCCAAGCGCCCCACCCGTGACTCCCTGCAGGGCGAGCGCGCCCCAGGCACAGCCCACGGACGCCGCCGCGTGGTCATCGACTCGCAGGCCTCCCGCCGCGCCCCGGGAGGCGGCCCGGGGCAGTCAAATCAACCGCCGCGGCGCCAACGCCGCGGCCGGCGCCGGCGCGGGGTCTATGACGAAGAGGCCGAGTCGCGCCCCTCGCGCACCGCGCTCGCCGAGCCTGACACGATCCAGATCAACTCCGGGTCGACGGTCAAGGACGTCGCCGAGTACCTCGCGGTGCCGGTCCCCGAGGTGATGAAGCAGCTGATGGCCCTGGGCGAGATGAAGACGCTCACCCAGACGCTGTCCGACGACGCCATCGGAGTGCTCGCCACCGAGCTGGGCAAGCAGGTCGAGATCGTCCACTCCGAGGATGAGACCGTGGCCGAGCCGGTATATGCCGACACCGATGAGCAACTGGTGGAGCGCGCGCCGGTGGTGACGATCATGGGGCACGTAGATCACGGGAAGACGTCGCTCCTCGACGCCATCCGGGAGACCGAGGTGGCGGCCGGTGAGGCGGGCGGGATCACGCAGCACATCGGCGCCTACCAGGTCCATCACGCTGACCGCACGATCACCTTCCTGGATACGCCCGGCCACGAGGCGTTCACCGCCATGCGGGCCCGCGGCGCCAAGGCTACCGACATCGCCGTGATCGTCGTGGCCGCGGACGACGGGGTCAAGCCCCAGACCCAGGAGGCCGTCGACCACGCCAAGGACGCCGCCGTGCCGATCCTCGTCGCCGTCAACAAGATTGACAAGGAGGGCGCGGACCCGACGCGCGTGCGCACCGAGATGTCCGGTCTCGGATTGCAGCCCGTGGAGTGGGGAGGCGAAACGGAGTTCGTCGACGTCTCAGCCCGGAGCAAGGAGGGCCTTGACAACCTGCTCGACACGATCGCAGCGATGGCTGAGCTCGAGGACCTGAAGGCCAACCCCGACGCCCCCGCGTCGGGAACGGTGATCGAGTCAAAGCTCGACCCCGGCCGCGGTCCCGTGGTGACGATCCTGATCATGCGCGGCACCCTCGAGGTCGGCGACGCGCTCGTAGCCGGCGCCCACTGGGGCCGGGTGCGGGCGATGCACGACTTCCTCGGCAACCGGGTCAGTGAAGCCCTGCCGGGCGAGCCGGTCGAGGTGCTCGGGTTCGACGGCGTGCCGGAGGCAGGCGAACGCGTCCGCGTCGTGGAGCACGAGCGCCGCGCACGCCAGCTCGCCGGCGAGCGCGCGGTCCGGCTGAAGACCGAGTCGCTGGCCCGTCGCAGCGGCAAGCGGATCTCGCTGGAGGACATCTTCAAGAGCGACCTGCAGGAACTCAACCTGGTGCTGAAGTCCGATGTCGCCGGTTCGCTCGAAGCGATCGAGGACGAGATCGCCAAGCTGCCGCAGGACGAGATCTCGGTCAACGTGATCCGCCGCGCGGTCGGCGCGGTGACGGAGTCCGATGTGATGCTGGCCGCCGCCTCGGATGCGGTGATCCTCGCCTTCAATGTCCGCCCGGTCGGCGACGCGCGGGCAGTCGCCGAGCGCGAGGGCGTCGAGATTCGCCACTACGCCGTGATCTATCGCGCTATCGAGGAACTGCGCAGCGCGATGCAGGGCATGCTCGCTCCCGAGGAAGTGGAGGAGGTGCTCGGCTCGGCGGAGGTGCGCCAGACGTTCCGTGCCTCGCGCGTGGGGGTGATCGCCGGGTCGCATGTCACCGACGGAAAGATCACCCGCGGCTCGAAGGTCCGCTTGATCCGCGACGGCACCGTCGTCTACGACGGCGAGATCGCCAGCTTGCGGCGCTTCAACGAGGATGCCCGGGAGGTCGCGGCCGGGTTTGACTGCGGGATCGTGCTGCGGGACTATGCCGACGTCAAGGATGGCGACGTGATCGAGGCTTACGCCACGCGCCAGGTCGAGCGCGAGCTCGCCTGAGCGCCCGTGCGGTGCCTCGGCGTGCCTGCGCCCATGAGCCGCGCCGGGCGCCGCGCCATTTCGTTCGCCTTTAGCCGCAGGCGGATAGGATGAGCAGCGGACGCATGCGCCGCGTCGATGAGGCCGTCCGAGCCGTCCTCAGCGAGGCGATCGCCTCGGAGTTGAAGGACCCGCGCGTGGGATTCGTCACCGTGACCGGAGTCAAGACCAGCCCAGACCTGCGGCAGGCTCGCGTATATGTGAGTGTCCTCGGCGACGACGAGGCACGCACGGTCACCCTCGAGGTTCTGCGCTCCGCACGCGGCTTCCTCCAGCGCAAGGTCGCCTCCGAGCTGACGCTCAAGCACACACCGTCGCTGAGCATCGAGTACGACACGTCGATCGACCACGGCATGCGCATCACGGAACTGCTGTCCGATGACTGAGAACGGTAACCGTCCCGACCGAGCACGGATCCTCGACGAGATCCGCGGGGCGGACAAGCTGATCGCGGTGACCCACGAGAACCCCGACGGCGACGCACTCGGTTCGCTCGTGGCCATGCAACAGGTGCTCGTCGCGCTCGGCAAGGACAGCGTCATCTACATCGACGCCAACGAATTTCCGCTCCCCTACGAGTACCGCTTCCTGCCGCTTAGCGGCGTGGTCTCGAGTCCGCCGGAGGACATCGGCGAGCGCACCATCACGTTTCTCGATTGCGGCAATCTGGACCGTACCTCCGGGGAGGCCCTGCAGCGACCCGGCGCCCGCATCCTCAACATCGACCACCATCACGACAACACTCGGTTCGGCACCGTCAACCTGGTCGATCCGCAGGCGTCATGCACGGCCGAGATCGTCTGGGACCTGATGCACGGGCTCGGGGTCGCCCCGACGGTGACCATCGCCGAGGCCCTGTACGTCGGGCTGATCACCGACACCGGCCGGTTCATGTACGAGAACACCGGAGCGCGCGCCCACCTGATGGCGGCGGAGCTGATTGACGCCGGAGTCGATGTCCACGAGATCTACCGCCGCGTCTACGAAGGCATTCCGTACGGAAAGCTCGCACTGCTCGCCCGCGGACTGGCCAATGTCGAGCGCTACGACGATGGTCGGCTGACGCTCACCGGCCTGAGCGCCGACGACTTCACCGAGTCGGGCGCCGAGGAGAGCTACTCCGAGGGCGTGGTCGACCACCTTCGCGCGGTGCAGGGGACGGCTGTGGCCGCGCTGGTCCGCGACCGGATGGGCGAAGACAACGGCGTGCCGCTGCGCAAGGTATCGCTGCGGGCCAGCGACGAACGCATCGACGTCTCGCGGATCGCCCGCGCCCAGGGGGGCGGCGGACACCGGCAGGCGGCTGGGTTCACCACCGCGCTGTCGTGGGCAGAGCTCGTTTCGTTTCTCCGAAACGAGCTCGCACAGCAGCTTCCGTGAACGTCTCGGACGGAATCATCCTGTTCGACAAGCCCGCCGGCATCACCTCACACGATGCGGTGGCCGATCTGCGGCGCCGGCTCGGACGCGAGGTGAAGGTCGGCCACGCCGGCACTCTGGACCCATTCGCCACCGGCCTGCTGCTGCTCCTGGTCGGGCGCGCCACCCGCGTCCAGCGGTTTCTCATGGCTCTGCCCAAAACCTACGTGGTCACGGCGCGCTTTGGCGCGAGATCCTCCACGGGAGATCCGGACGGCGAGATCGTCAGGACCGGCGTGGTGCCCGACGGTGAGCTGCGGCTGCCCACCGGCACCGTGCGTCAGCGCCCGCCGGCGTTTTCGGCGATCAAGGTCGGCGGCCGCCGGGCCTACGCGCTGGCCCGAGCGGGTGAGCCGGTGGAGCTGCCCGAACGGGAGGTCCAGGTCTACCGCTTCGAGCAGTGCTGGCAGGAACCCGAGCGGCGGGGGTTCGTGATCGAATGCTCCTCGGGCACCTACGTCCGGAGCCTGATCGCCGCCCTCGGCGATGCCTACTGCGAGGAGCTGCGCCGAACCCGGATCGGAGACTTCGACGTGGAGCACGCCGAGGTCGAGCGCCTCGTGCCGCTGCGTGACGCCCTGGGATTCATGCCCGAGGTCCGGCTCGCAGACGAGGACGCGCGCAGAGCAACCCACGGCGTCGCCGTGGCCGGCGACGGGGTCGGCGTCGTGCGACTGACCGACGACGAGGGTCTGATCGCGCTCGCGCAGCCCGGCGAGCAGGCCGGGCTGCTGAAGCCGTTCGTCGGTTTCAGGTCGTAGTGCGTAGGCTTGCGCGCCGATGCAGATGATCCAGCTGAACGAGGCCGAGCCGCGACCGCGGAAGATCGCGGTGGGGGAGTTCGACGGTGTGCACATCGGCCATCGCGAGGTGATCGCCGGCAGCGACACGGTCCTCACCTTCGAGCCGCATCCGCTACAGGTGGTGCGCCCGGAGGCGGCCCCGAAACTGCTCACCAGCCTCGAGTCAAAAGCCGAGCTGATCGAGCGGCTGGGGGTGCAGGAACTCGTCCTGATCCCGTTCGACAACGGCTTCGCCCATCAGAGCCCGCAGGAGTTCATCGACGAGGTGCTGGTCAACACCCTCGGCGCCACTCGCGTATCGGTGGGGGAGAACTTCCGCTTCGGCCACCGAGCGGCGGGTGACCCGGCGCTGCTGGCGATGGAGCCAAGCTTCGACACCCGCGTCGTGCCCCTGGTCGAGCTCGACGGCGAAATCGTCTCCTCCAGCCACATCCGCGCGCTGGTGCTGGCCGGCGAGGTCGAGCAGGCGTCCCGTTTCCTCGGTCGTCCCTTCCAGCTGCGAGGCGAGGTGGTCACCGGCGACCGGCGAGGCCGCGAGCTCGGCTTTCCCACCGCCAACGTCGTCCCCGACGAGGCGCTCGTCTGCCCCGGACATGGTGTTTATGCCGCCCGCGCGCATGACGCGTGCGCCGCGGTCAACGTCGGTGTGCGTCCCACCTTCGGCACCGGCCGAGCCGTCCTCGTGGAGGCCTTCCTGCTCGACCGGGACGTCGACCTCTACGGGCAGACGCTCGAGGTCGACTTCGTGGCCCGGCTACGAGGCGAGCGCCGGTTCGACTCGGTCGATGCGCTGATCGAGCAGATGAACAGAGACGTACAGCGAACCCGCGAGCTCTGCGGTTGATCCGGCCGACAGCCTCTCTGCTAGCCTCAACCGCCGCATGACGATGACCGCAGAACGCAAGCAGGAGCTCATAAGTCAGTTCGGTGACAGCCCCGCTGATACCGGCAAAGCCGAGGTCCAGGTGGCGCTGCTGACCGAGCGCATCAACGAGCTGACCGAGCACCTGCGCGCGCACGGCAAGGATCACCATTCGCGCCGCGGCCTGCTCATGCTGGTCGGCCGCCGGCGGCGCTTTCTGAATTACCTACAGCGCCGCGACCTCGAGCGCTATCGGTCGCTGATCCGCGAGCTCGGCCTGCGCCGGTGAGCGCGCCGGGCATCATTGCGCCCGGGACTCCTGCTCCACCGTTCACCCTTCGCCGCGAAGACGAGACCGAGTTCACCCGCGCCGAACTGACCGGTCACAAGACGGTGCTGGTGTTCTACCCGTTCGCCTTCAGCCCGGTCTGCAGCGACCAGCTGAACCTCTACGAGGAGGTCCTCGACGAGCTGACCGCCCGCGGCGCCACGCTGTACGGAGTCTCGTGCGACGCTCACCATTCACAGACGGCGTTCCGAGAGAAGCTCGGCGTCAGCATCCCGCAGCTGTCTGACTTCGAGCCCAAGGGCGAGACCTGCCGGGCCTTCGGCGTCTACCACCCCGGTGGATTCCCGCAGCGAGCGCTGGTCATCGTCGGTCCCGATGCCCTCGTCACCTGGAGCTATCAGGCACCCTCGCCCGGCGACCTGCCGGGGGCCAATTTGATTTTCGACGCTCTCACGGCCTGATTGCGTGGAGCTCGGCTCAGCTCCGGTTCCGGATCCCACCAGCGAGGACCACGCGCAGGGACCACCGGGCGCACGGCTGGTGGTCGAGTACGCCGACTTCGAGTGTCCGCACTGTGCTGTGCTCAGCGCACGCCTGGCCAGGCTGCCGGTGCGCCGCGTGTTTCGGCACTTCCCGGTTCGTTCTAGCCACCCGCGAGCCTGGGCGGCAGCCTGCGCGGCAGAGGCGGCCGCGCGCCAGGGGCGCTTCTGGGAGATGCACGACCTGCTGTTCGCCGATCAGGCACGGCTCGAGGACCCGCACCTGTGGGAACGCGCCCGCGCGCTCGGTCTCGATCTCGACCGCTTTGATCGAGAGCGCCACGAGGATGAGGTGATCGCTCGAGTGCGGCGAGACTTCACTTCGGGAATTCGGGCCGGCGTTGTCACCACGCCAACGGTGTTTGCCGGCGATCAGATGCACGCGGGCCGGATCGATGCCGCAGCGGTTGAAGCTCTGGCGCAGGTCTCCCAGCCCTGAGTAGTCACCCGGGGAGCATGATCGCCGCTCAGTCAAACGCAAGGTCATTCCGCTCGCCCTGGTCGCAAGGCAGACAGATGCACGGCTCGCTCGCCGGCTGGTACGAGGCTCAGCCACCGGGAGAGGACGCTCCCGGGCCGGAACTGCTGGCCCATCATTGGACGCGAGCCGAGCAACCGGAGCGTGCCGCCCCATGCCTGGAGAAGGCGGGACGGCAGGCGCTTCGCCACGGCGCCTTCAGAGAAGCGGTGCAAATGCTCGGCGACGCCATCGATGCCACGCCCAACAGCTCCCCCCAACGCCGCGCCCTTCAGGAGAAGGCGCTCGCCGACGCCCACTACTTCCTCGGTGATCTGCCTCGCAGCCGTGCACTGCTCGAGCAGGCGCTGGAGCGTCTCGGCCATCCGGTCGGCGGGGGACGGCTGGAGCTCGCCCGCGGACTGGCCAGCTATGAGCCGCTTGTTCGGCCACCCCACGCCAGGGTGGCGATCATTCGGGCGCAGCTGTGTGCCGATCCCGCGCGTCGCAAGGTGCTGCTGGCCGAGCCGCTCCGGGCGCTCGACGAGCTGGGCCAGGAGCGCGAGCTCGCCCGCGCGCAAGCGCTGCTCGGATGAGCCATCTCCGCGGCTTCGACCTCGGCCACCATGCGGCACCCGCATGCCCGTGGCAGCTCCAGTCAACTGACCTCGCTCCTCACACACGCGCGGGTCAGATCGATCCGCGGACACTGGACGCAGTCAGCGCCCGCTGAGCGCCGGCGACTCAGACCAACTCGCCCGCTCCCGCCGCCTGCAGCGGCGCCGTCCCAACGCGTGGTTCGACGTCCACGGGCGCGAAGCCCGGCAGGTGCAACGCGAAGACCGAGCCGCTCGAGCTGCTCAGGACCGTACAACTGCCGCCGTGTCCCTTGGCGATCGTGTCAACGATCGCCAGGCCCAGACCGACACCGCCCGCCGAGCGCGTGCGGGCCGCATCGGCTCTCGCGAAACGGTCGAAGATTCGTTCCAGCGCTTGCTCCGGGACACCGGAGCCTTCATCTTCGATCTCGATCAACACTTTGTTTGTGCCGTCCCGGCGAGCCCGCAGCTCGATCACGTCGTGCTCTTGCGTGTATTTCACGGCGTTCTCGAGCAGCGCGTCGAGCGCGGTCCGCAGACGCTCTGCGTCGACGCTGAGGCGCCCGGTCGGAACCGGKCCAAGGCGCCAGGCGCGCGGCGCGACCCCCGACCAGCGCATGAACACATCCTCCAGAAACGTCTCCAGCGCGATTTCCGCGATCCGGAGAAAGTCCGGCTGATCGGCCGTCGCGAGCACGAGCAGACGTTCGATGATCCCGTCGATGCGAGCCAGCTCATCGAGCGCCACCTCGAGCTCCGGGGCTTCCCGAGAATGCGTCCGCAGCAGTTCGAGGTGACCGCGAGCGACGGTGACCGGCGTGCGGAGCTCGTGCGAGGCGTCGTGGATGAAGCGCTCCTGACGCTCGAGCAGCGAGCGGCCCTCCTCGGCCCGCTCCTCGGCGACTCGCAGCGCCTCGACACGGCGGCGCGCGTGCCACACCATGGCCAGGAACATCGCCGCCATCAGGGGCACCTCGAACAGCTCCCCCCACAGCTGGACCCCTTCGAAAGCATCGATCCCGATCGACCCGGCCGTCATGATGATCACTCCGCCGAGCACGAGCAACGTCCCGCGCATCGGCCACACCCGAAAGCCATATAGGAGCGTGAGGCTGATCCACACGAAGTGGAAGGGGATCGTCTCCCAGCTGGCCCAGGCGATCATCGCCGCGTAGTTCGCGGCGGCGAAGGCCAGCCACAGCAGCTCGACCCGGAAGCGTCGCAATCGCACGCCGGGACTCAGGCCACGGCGCGGTAGCCGGCGTTGCGGACGGTCTCGATCGGCGTGTCGGGCCCGAGCTGGCGGCGCAACCGCCGCACGCAGACGTCAACCACGTTCGAGCGCGGATCGAAGTCGAAGCCCCAGACCTCAGAAAGGAGACGTTGGCGGCTGATCACCTGACCGACGTGCAGCATCAGGAAATGGAGCAGGCGGAATTCGCGGTCTGGGAGGTCGGCCACGGTTTCGCCGACCCGGGCCTGCCTGCGGGCGACGTCGAGCGCGAGACTGCCCACCTGCAGCTCCGCACCAGCATCCACGCCGTGCCCGCGGCGCAGCTGCACACGGGCGCGGGCGAGCAACTCGTCGAGCGAGAACGGCTTGGCCAGGTAGTCGACGGCGCCGAGCCGGAACCCGCGCAGCTTGGTCGCCAGGTCGGCGCGGGCGGAGAGGATCAGAACCGCCAGCTCTGGTCGCAGGCGGTGCAGCTCGCGGAGGACGTCCAGGCCGTCGAGCCCCGGCAGCATGAGATCGAGGATGACGAACTCGTACCTGCCGGCCAGGGCTTGCCTGAGGCCCGCCTCACCGTCCTCCACGACATCGACCATGAATCCTTCGGCCTCGAACGCACGAGCGAGGAACGCACGAATCCGTCTCTCATCCTCAACCACGAGTATCCGCAAAGGAACCTCCAGCCCTCGCTCGACGAGAAACATACACATCTGCGGATGACCTGTAAATGAGCGGCAGATGACATCATCGTCATCTGCCTTGCCTTTGACCCCGCAGGCGATAGGTTGCGCCCCGGTGGAGAGAGACGGTCGTGAGCTCCCAGGCTAAGAGACTGATCGGAGTCGGCGTCGGCACGGCAGTCGTGTGCGTGCTGCTTGGCCTCTACATCGGCCTCTACCTGACCAACGTGCCCGGCTCGGCCTCCGCCTCTCAATCTGTCGCCGGTGCCCAGCTGTACCTCGCAACCGTCCCGGCGGCCGCGCTCAACGACCCGCATCCCACCTGGGTCTCCTACTACGCGGCGAACGCCAGCGGCGGAGATTGGCGCCACGCCACCACCTACACGCTTCCGGCGAACACGCTGGTACGCGTCACGATCTACCAGTTCGACTCCCAGACCGGTCTGCGCAACCCGTTTATCGCCCAGGCAACCGGCACCGTCGGCGACGACTTCGTGCTCGATGGCAAGCCGACCAAGGCGGTCGATCCCGCCACCGCCTCGCACGTGTTCGCAATCCCCGAGATCGGCCTCTCGGTCCCGTTGGTCGGAGTTACTTCCGACGCCAAGAATCCTTGCAGCAACGCGCCGTGTGCTCTCAGCTTCACCCACACCACGACGACGTTCACGTTCCGCACGCCAGGGCGCGGCCTCTACCGCTGGCAGTGCTTCGTTCCGTGCGCGGCGGGGTTCATCGAAGGGTGGGGCGGACCGATGCAGACGGTGGGCTACATGGCCGGCTTCATCAAGGTGGTATGAGGCTCCGTCGGCGATGAGCGAAGTCAACCACTGGCGCCGCGTTGTCCTGTGGTGGGCGGGCGCGAGCGTGATCGCAACGCCGCTGGTCGTGTTCGCACTGGCGCCGGGCCTGCCTCCAGGCAACGGCTCGGTCGAGGCCTCCGGTCAGGTGGTCGACAACGCGGTGCTGCTGGGTGTCTCCACGCCGATCGCGCTGGCGGTGCTCGTCTACTTCATCTACGCCATCATCGCGTTCCGCGAGCGGGAGCCCGAGGCGGTGCTCGACGGCCCGCCCGTTCGGGGCCACGCCGCCGTCCAAACCTGGTGGCTTTTCAGCACGACGGCGATCGTCCTGTCTCTGGCCGGTTACGGCACGGTGCGGATGCTGGCCGACGGGTCCGGCGGCGGGCAGGGACCGAACCCGATCGCAGCCCCCGCGGGCTCCAGCCACGCGCTCCAGGTCCAGGTAATCGCCCAGCAGTGGAAGTTCGACTACCGCTGGCCGGCGTACGGGGGCGTCGAGACGCCGACGCTGGAGCTCCCGGCCAACCGGACGATCGAGCTGCACGTCACCTCGCTCGACGTGATCCACTCGTTCTGGGCCTACCAGCTGGGCGTGAAGGCCGACGCCAATCCCGGGATCGACAACATCGCCTACGTGACGACCAAGGGCCCGCGGACGTTCAACATCCATTGCGCCGAGCTGTGCGGCGTCTTCCACGGCTACATGTTCGAGACCGGTCACGTCGTGTCCCAGGCCCAGTTCGTGAGCTGGATCGCGCAACAGCAGCAGCAGTACGCGCCGGCGACCAAATCACTGCCGCCTTACTCCAAGAGGTACTTCCCCGACCCGCAGAGGAGAGGTGGATGAGCGCAATCGCGATTTCAGCCGGCCGCCGGCCAGCTTGGCGCGGGCTGCTCGGATTCAACCTGCTGACCGGGATCGTCCTGTCGATCGTGGGCTGGTTGGTGGGCAACTTCATCGGTAACCGCATCCATGCCCATAGCCTCCACTACTACGCCGCTCAGGCCGGACAGAACGACATCTCGATCCTGCTCGGCTACCTGTTCGGGGTGATCGGCTTCCTCGTCGGACTCGGCTTCGCCAACTATCCGATTCGCAGGATGCTCGGCCACCCGCCGACGCTGGCCGAGCACGAGAGCGAGGGCGAGGGCGTGGGTCGCTACTTCCGCCTGTGCACCGATCACAAGGTCGTCGCGATCCAGTACGTCGTCGGGATCGGGGTCTTCTTCTTCGTTGGCGGCATCAACGCGATGCTGATCCGCACTGAGCTGCTTCAGCCCAACGTCCACGTGTTCGGGGCGAACCAGTACCTGAGCCTGGTCGGGATGCACGGCGCGATGATGATGGGAATGATGACCTCGGGCGTGCTCGGCCCGTTCGCCAACTGGCTTGTTCCTCTGATGATCGGGACGCGGAGGATGGCCTTTCCCCGAATCGAGTCGCTCACCTTCTGGCTGTTGATGGCAGCCGGAGTGGTTCTGGTCACGACGATCTTCCTCGGCGGTTTTCAGACCGGCTGGACCGGCTACCAGCCGCTCGGCGACCAGGGCACGGCCGGCTACGACGCGTACATCGGCTTCTTCGCGCTCGTGGGGGTTTCGATGTGCCTGCTGGGCTTCAACCTGCTGGCCACGATCCTCACGATGCGCGCGCCCGGCATGACCTGGACACGGCTGCCGATCTTCGTCTGGAGCGTGCTGGCGACGGCCATTCTGATGCTGCTCGCTTCGCCGATGCTGGTCGCCGCACTGCTGATGGGGGCACTGGACCGGACCGCGCAGACTGCCTTCTACGTCGCCGGCAACGGCGGCAGCTCATACCTCTTCCAGAACCTGTTCTGGGTCTTCGGACACCCCGAGGTCTACATCGTCGCGCTGCCCGGCTTCGGGATCGTGCTCGAGCTGTTGCCGGTGTTCTCGCGCAAGCCCTTGTGGGGCTACCGCCTCGCCGTCGCCGGCATGCTCGGCGTGTCGCTGCTCAGCTTCTTCGTCTGGCAGCACCACCTGTTCGTGAGCGGCATCAACGCCGACCTGCGGCCTTTCTACATGCTCTCGACCGAGCTGATCTCGCTCCCCACCGGCTTCATCTTCCTGTGCGCGATGGGCACGATTTGGCGGGGACGATTGCGATTCACGGTACCGATGCTGTTCTGCCTGGGCTGGGTGTTCAACTTCCTCTTCGGCGGGATCTCCGGGGTGCTCCTGTCCGATGTTCCGAGCGACGTGACCACCCACGGCAGTTTCTTCTCGATGGCGCACTTTCACTACACGATCATGGGCGGTCTGGTGTTCACCGTGTTCGCGGCGATCTACTACTGGGGTCCGAAGATGACCGGGTTCCGGTTCAACGAGCGCCTGGCCAAGATCCACTTCTGGTCGTTGTTCATCGCCTTCAACTGCACCTTCGGCCCGCTGTTCGCGCTTGGCCTCCTGGGGCAGCCGAGGCGGGTGGTCAGCTATCCCACCCACCTCCAGGCCCTGAACATCTGGGTATCGGTGTCGGCATTCGTGATCGGGCTTTCGATGCTGGTGTTCCTCTGCAACCTGATCTGGTCGATGCTGATCAAGCGAGAGCCCGCCGGGGACAACCCGTGGCACTCGAAGTCGGCCGAGTTCCAGCTGCCCACGCCGGTGCCGTTGCACGACTTCGACCGGTTCCCGGTGTTCGACGACGATCCGTATCCCTACGGGGTCGAGCCGGCCGGCGGCCGGACCCTGGCACCGGCGGGAGGAGGTGTCTAGGCCATGGAAGCTTCCGCATCAGCCCCCACCCACCCCGACATCGAGCTTGAGCCGCCCGAGTGGCAGCCGCGCGCGAACTGGGTCTCCGCCCGCCTGCTCTGTGGCGCGGGCGCCTTCTTCCTCGTGTCGTTCGTGTTCGCCTACTTCTACCTGCGCTCGCTGGACAGCAACGGGGGCTGGAAGATCGGACACGTCAATCCGTCGATCGGCCTCGGGGTGGCGATCGTCGTGGTGCTGATACTGAGCGCCGCGTCGCTGCGCGCCGCGGCAACGCGCCCCGATCTCACCCTGACCGCAGGGGCGGCGGCGCTCGGGCTCGTACTCCTGGCGGTCGTGCTGCAGGTCCTCGAGTGGACGACCCTGGGCTTCGGGCCGGCCAGCGGCGGTTATGCCAGCGTGTTCGTCGGCTGGACCGCGTTCTACTCGGTGTTCGCGCTGGTGTGCGCATACTGGATCGAAACCCAGGTCGCCACCGTCTGGCGCCGGCGTACTCACGGCGTGGGGGTGACCCGAGCTGAGGTACTGACCGACACCGAGGTCGTGCGCTCCGGGCTGGAGGCGTGCTCGTTCTTCTGGACGTTCTACGCCGCCGGCGGCGTGCTGTTGTTCGTGATGCTCTACCTGCTCTAGCGATGAGCTGGCACGGCTGGTCGATTCAACCCCCGCTGGCCTATGTGGCGCTCGCAGCGCTGCTGTACTGGCTCGGCGGTCGTGGGTATAGCTGCTCGGGAGATCGGCGCCTGCGCGCTGCGCCGTTCGTGGCAGGCCTGGCCACGATCGTGCTCGCGCTGGAGTCGCCGCTCGACGGGTACGCCGAGCAGCTGTTCTGGGCGCACATGCTCCAGCACGTGCTGCTGCTGACGATCGCCCCGCCGCTGATCCTGCTCGGCCGCCCATGGCCGCGGATGTGGCGCGCACTCCCGCTGCAGTCGCGTGCGGCCGTCGGACGAGCGTTGGCCCGGGCTGGTTGGAGCGCTCCGCTGCGGGCGCTGGCGCGCCCGGTTCCCGCCTGGCTGCTGTTCAACGCCGCGATCGTCGCCTGGCACATACCCGGCGCCTACAACGCGACCCTGGGATCGAGCGCGATCCACGATCTCGAGCACGCGATGTTCTTCTTCACCGGCCTGCTCTTCTGGACTCGCGTGATCGACCCTGGCCCACTGCGCCCACGCTTGATCTGGCCGGCGCGGATCGCGTACGTGGTCGGCGCGATGGTGGTCGGGTGGGGTCTCGCGATCACACTGGTGCTCGTTCCCGAGCCATTGATCCTCCACTACGCCGCGCTCACGCAGCGGCCAGGCGGGATCTCGGCGTTGACCGACCAGCAGCTGGCAGCAGGAATGATGTGGGTGCCCGGCTCACTCTCGTACGCAGCCGCGATGATGCTCGGCGTCTATCGCTGGCTCGACCCGGAGACCAAAACCGCTCGGCGCCGTCCTGTGCTCACCACCTGAGGAGGACTGACAGTCTGATGCCCCCGATTCCGTTCGCCGACAATTTCCTCGCCGGCTCGCTCATCACTCTGCTGATGCCGGTCAGTCTCGTGATCGCGCTGGTGATCTGGTACCTGATGTCGGTCCGGCGCGTGCCAGAGGACACGCCGATGTCCTCGGCCTCGTTGCCAGCGCCCGAGGTCGTGGCCGCGGCACCCGACTCCGAGAGCACTCCGGCCGGGCCGCCACCGGGCGACTCTTGATGCAGCGCGCAGTCGGCGCGGAGGCTCGGGCACCCCGGCGCCCGAGCGTAGCCGGTCAGATTGCGGCCGTTGTGGTGCTGGCGGCGCTGGTCGGCCTCAGCCTCGGCGTAGGATCGCACTTCCTGCTGGCCAAGCGCTCACCGGCGGCGACGGCGAACGTGGGACTGCGCGGCGAGGCGACGTGGGCAGCCGGGAGCCGGCCGGCCCCACCGATCTCGACGCTGCGCGACCAGAGCGGCCGGCGCTTCTCGCTGAGCTCGCTGAGGGGGCGCACAGTGGCGCTGGTCTTCTTCGACTCCAATTGCACGCAGGCGTGTCCGCTCGCCGGTCGAGCGCTCGCCGCCGCCGAGCGCTCGCTGCCCGCGGCTCAGCGCCCAGTGCTCGTCGCGGTCAGCATCAACCCGCTCGACACACCCGCGAGCACACGCAGAGCCGTTGGGGAATGGGGGCTCGCACAGATCGGCGCGTGGCATTGGCTGCGGGGCAGCCACGCTCAGCTCGCGCCGGTCTGGAAGGCGTACCACATCTTCGTGGCGCCGCCTGTGGGCGGCGACATCAGCCACACCGAAGCGCTCTACCTGATCGACCGCGCGGGCAACGAGCGGTCAGCGTACCTATATCCCTACGCACYGCGTTTCGTGACGTTCGATCTGCGCACGCTAGCCGAGGATCGCCGGCGATGAGAGGTCTCTAACCAGGGTCCTACCCACCACTTAGGCCAAACTCACGTGCCGCTTGAGCTCCGGTTCGATGCTTCTCGAAAGCGGAAAAGGAGCCAAGATGACTCTGACGATCATTCTCAACGCAATTCTCTGCAGCGCCGTGGTCACCGGAGTCGTGGCCCCCTTGGGATGGGCGATCGCTACCCAGCACCATCACGAGCCGGCTGTCGTTGCCACGGCGCGCCGGACGGGCGGCGGACGCGCCCGGGTGGCTCGCGACTCCCGCCGACGCCTGTCCGATCCGATCGTTTGGCCGGCCGCCTGACGCGGGCGGGTGATTTCCGGAGCTGGCGGCGCCCGGACCGATGGTAGCGCTCATCGCTGATCAGCGGTGAGCGCTACCATCGACAGGGTTCGGAACGAAAAAGAGAGAAAGCACTCCGCCGACCGAAGGGCGGAGCAGAAGGGAATTGAATATGTCTGACGCCGTCAAGCGCGTCTCCGTCGAGATCTCAGGAACCGAGATCTCGTTCGAAACCGGCAAGTTGGCCAAGCAGGCCTCCGGCGCCGTAGTCGTCCGTTCGGGCGACACCATGGTGCTCTGCACCGCCACCGCGGGGAATCTCCGCGATGTGGATTTTCTGCCGCTCACCGTAGATGTGGAAGAGCGGATGTACGCCGCGGGGAAGATCCCCGGCTCATTCTTCAAGCGCGAAGGCCGCGCGGGGGAGAAGGCGACGCTGACCGCGCGCCTGATCGATCGGCCGATCCGGCCGTTGTTCCCGAAGGGCTGGCGGCATGAGACGCAGCTCGTCGCACTGCCGATGTCCGTGGACCACGAGCATCCCTACGACATGCTCGCCATGAACGGCGCCTCCGCGGCGCTGATGATCTCCCAGATTCCGTTCCCCACGCCTGTCGGCGCGGTGCGGATCGGGAAGGTCGACGGCAACTTCGTCATCAACCCCAACGAGGAGGACCTGCTCGAGAACACCGAGCTGGACCTGATCGTGGCCGGCACCGACGAGGCGATCCTGATGGTCGAGGCCGGCGCCAGCGAGATCCCCGAAGCGGAGATTCTCGACGCGCTTGACATCGCCCATGACGCGATCAAGCAGATCTGCGCCGCCCAGCGCGAGCTGGCCGAGAAGGCCGGCAAGCCGAAGGTCGAGGTCACCGCGCCACAGGTTGAGCCCGAGCTCCTGCAGCAGATCAAGGCCTCGCACGCCGAGGCTCTGAGCATCGCCACCCAGGTGGAGGACAAGCTCGAGCGCCAGGACGCGACTAAGGCAGTCGAGGAGGAGATACTGGCGAAGTACTCCGGCGATCCTGACTCGGAGACCTATGCCGAGTACCGCGCCAACGCTCAGCGAGCCTTCGACCAGCTGGAGAAGTCGATGATCCGTGAGCGGATCGCCGTCGAGAAGAAGCGTCCCGACGGCCGCAGCGCCGACGAGATTCGTCCGATCTCGATCGAGGTCGGCGTCTCCCCCCGGACCCACGGGTCGGCGCTGTTCACCCGTGGCCAGACGCAGGCGTTCAGCGTCGCCGCGCTCGGGACCACGCGTGAGGAGATGAGGCTCGACACGCTCGGGTTGGAAACCACCAAGCGCTACTTCCACCACTACAACTTCCCGCCGTTCTCTGTCGGGGAGGCCGGATTCATGCGTGGACCCAAGCGCCGGGACATCGGGCACGGGGCGCTCGCGGAGCGAGCGTTGGTGCCGATGATCCCCAGCCAGGAGGACTTCCCCTACACGATTCGCGTGGTCTCCGACATCCTCGAGTCCAACGGCTCGAGTTCGATGGCCTCGGTGTGCGGTTCGACGTTGTCCCTGATGGACGCCGGCGTGCCGATCAAGGCCCCCGTCGCCGGTATCGCGATGGGCCTGATCAAGGAAGGCGACGACTACATCATCCTCACCGACATCGCGGGCGTGGAAGACCATCTCGGCGACATGGACTTCAAGGTCGCCGGCACAAAGGACGGAATCACCGCCCTGCAGATGGACATCAAGATCACCGGGGTGACGTTCGAGATCATGCGCGACGCCCTCGCTCAGGCGAAGGTCGCCCGTGAATTCATCCTCGGCGAGATGGACAAGGTGATCGAGGCTCCGCGCGGCGAGCTGTCGCGGTACGCCCCGGGCATCTCCTCAGTCAAGATCGATCCGGAGAAGATCGGCCTGCTGATCGGCAAGGGCGGAGAGACGATCCGCGCGCTCCAGGAGGAGTTCGAGTCCCAGATCGACGTCAACGACGAGGGCCAGGTTCTCGTCTACGCGGCCAACCGGGAGCTCGGCGACGCGCTGGTCGACCGGATCCGCTCGATGACCAAGGAGGTCGAGGTCGGCGACGAGTTCACCGGCAAGGTGGTGAAGACCACCACGTTCGGCGCGTTCGTCGAGTTGGCCAAGGGCACCGACGGCCTGCTACACATCTCCAACGTGGCTCCCGGCCGGCGGATCGACACCGTCGAGGAGGTCCTCAACAAGGGCGACGAGATCGCCGTCCGCGTGGTCGAGGTAGACCGCGAGCGCGGCCGGATCGGGCTGCGTATGGCCGAGGATCCTGACGTCGCCGGCAAGACTGTCGAGGAACTCGCCTCGGTGGGCAGCGGCGACGGCGGCCCGCGGCGCGAGCGCCCGGACCGCGGCGCTCGCGATGGCCGCGACCGTGACCGCGGCCGTGGGCCCCGAGACCGTGACCGTGATCGCGGCCCCCGTGACCGCGACGCCGGTCGCGTGCGCGATCGCGATCCTGAGCGGTCGTAGTTCCCGCTCAGTGGCGTTCGAGCACCGGCTGACCAGGCTGGACTGCGGAGTGCGGATCGTGACGGAGGCCATGCCCTCCGTCCGGTCCGCGTCCCTGGGCTTCTGGATCGGGACCGGTTCTCGCGCTGAGACCGACGCCCAGGCGGGTCTCTCCCATCTGCTCGAGCACCTGCTGTTCAAGGGGACCGCGAAGTACGCCTCGCTGCAGATCGACCAGATCTTCGACGGGATGGGCGCCGAGCTTAACGCCGGCACGGGTAAGGAGACCACCTCGGTGTACGCGCGGGTGATCGATCAGCACGTGCCCGAGGCACTCGACGTGATGACCGACATGGTGTTCCATCCGACGCTCTCCGACGTCGATTCAGAACGCGCGGTGATCCTCGAGGAGATCGCCATGTACGAGGACGATCCACAGGAGAAGGTGTTCGACGTCCTCGGCGAGGCGGTGTTCGGCGCGCATCCGTTCGGACGGGCGATCATCGGTCGCGCGTCCGTGATCGCCGAAACGCCCCTGGCTGAGATCGCGAGCTTTCATGCCTCCCGTTACGTTCCCTCGAACATCGTCATCGCCGCCGCGGGTGCGGTCGATCACGACCGCTTCGTCGAGATGGTGTCTGAGCGCACCGCGGATCTCAGCAACGGCGTGATGCGGGCGCCCGATCAACTCGCGCCGGACGCCGGCGCCCGGCGGCGGTTCGAGCGCAAGGACACCGAGCAGTACCACGTCTGCCTCGGCGGCCCCGGGCTCTCACGCCACGACGAGCGACGGTTCGCGCTGCGCATCCTCGACACGATCTTCGGTGGGACCTCCTCCTCTCGCCTGTTTCAGGAGATCCGGGAGCGTCGCGGTCTCGCTTATGCGGTGTATTCGTTCGCCAGCGCCTACCAGGATGTGGGGCAGGTCGGTCTGTATCTCGGAACCCGTGCGGAAAACCTGCGCGAGGCGATGGACGTCGTCGGGACCGAGCTGGCCCGGTTACGGGACGAGCCGGTCACCGCGGCGGAGCTCGAGCGTGCCAAGGAGAACCTAAAGGGCCGCGTCGTCCTTGCGCTCGAGTCGACCGGCGCTCGGATGAACCGTCTCGGCTCGGAGGTGCTGGCGGCCGCGCCGCTGCTCTCGCTCGACGAGGTGATGGAGCGGATCGAGTCGGTGTCGATTGAGGACCTCGGTGCCCTGGTGGCAGAGCTGTGGGCGCCGGAGCACCTGTCCGCGGCGGGCATCGGTCCTGACGAGCAGCGCTTCGAGCACGCGCTGGCGGCGGTCGAACCGGCGCTCGTGTCCGAGGGCGCGGAGTGATCAACGTCGCCGTCGCCGGTGCTGCGGGCAGGATGGGGGAGACAGTGTGCCACGCCGTCGAAGGCGCCGAGGACATGCAGTGCTCCGGGCGCGCCGATCCAGCCCTCGGATGCTCCGTCGCCGAGGTGCTGGGGGATGCGGACGTGCTGGTCGATTTCACGATCCCGGATACGGCGGTTGAGCATGCGCGACAGGCGCTCGCCGCTGGCGTGCACGTCGTCATCGGCACGACCGGGTTCGACATCGAGAGCCTCAGGGGACTCACCGGCGCCAACATCTTCATCGCTCCAAACTTCGCCATCGGTGCGGTGCTGATGATGCAATTCGCCGCTCAAGCCGCACGGCACATGGCCCGAGCGGAGATCATCGAGCTCCATCACGACCGTAAGCTCGACCGGCCGAGTGGGACCGCAGCGCGCACGGCGTCCCTGATGCGGGAGTCCGCCGGCAGGGACTATGAGGTGCCGATCCACTCGGTTCGTCTGCCCGGTCTGGTCGCGCACCAGGAGGTGATCCTGGGGGATGTCGGCCAGACCCTGACGATTCGCCACGACTCGATTGACCGCGAGTCGTTCATGCCGGGTGTCCTCCTGGCGGTGCGGCGGGTGGGCGAGCTGACCGAGTCCCCGGTGGTGGGACTCGAGCGACTACTGTCCAGCTAGCGGCGTCGGACCATCGCCGCCACGGCCGCCTGAACGATCCCGCCGTACCAGTCGGCTACAGCTTCGCGGGGAACCTCGGGATGCTCGAGCCACCAGTTGGCCAGCGATTCGCCCGCGCCGACGATCGCGTGGCCGACGGCGTCGATTGCGGCCGGGGGGAGGGCAGCGTCCGCCGCGAGGCTGGACTGGACCATCCGGCTGATCGCGTCGGCGATCTGCCTGCGCAGGTCCGCCACCTCCTCGGCCAGCGGACGGCTGGAGCTCATTTCCGTGAACAGGACCCGCCAGCCGTCGCGATGCTCCTCGACGAAGGCGAGAAACTCGCCGACACGTGTCCTCAGGCGGGCGATCGGTGGATCGTGCTCACCATTCGCCCGGAGCAGCCGATCGAGCAGCTCTCGGCCCATGCGGTTGATGTAGGCGACGTACAGCTCCTCCTTGGAGCCGAAGTACGCGTAGACCATCGGCTTGGAGACGTCCGCGAGCGCTGCGATCTCCGCCATCGAGGCCGAGTGGTAGCCGTCCCGGGCGAAGGCCTGGCCGGCCACTTCGAGGATCAGCTGCTCGCGCTCGCGCCGGGGCATCCCCCGGGTGCCCGCCTTACGAGGCCGGCGGCTTGATTGAGACGCTGCGGATGCGGCACGAACGGACAAAAGTTGGTTAGGAAAAGTACCTCGAGGGATATTACTCTTGAGTACATGCCCGAGAAAGGTGCTCCCCCAAACGTACATCCGATCCAGCGACGTGTGCTAAAGGCGCTCGGTGCGCTCAGCTCACCGCTCCTGATCGACGATTACCTCGAGCTGATCAACCCGCTGTGGTCCACGCGCGAGTTGCGCGGGCGGATCGAGAACATCAATCACGAGACCGAGGATGCCGCCACCGTGCTGATCAAGCCCGGCTACCGATGGTCGGGCCACAAGCCAGGACAGTATCTGCGTATCGGGCTCGACATCGAGGGCGTGCGGCACTGGCGCGCCTACTCCCTGACCTCGGACCCATGGCGTGAAGACGGATTGATCAGTATCACGGTGAAGAACGTCGACGAGGGCAAGGTTTCGCCGTATCTGGTCCGTCGTGGCCGGCCCGGCACGATCGTCGCCCTCGGCGGAGTGGAGGGCGACTTCATCCTGCCGGAGGATCCGCCGCAGAAGCTGTTGTTCATCAGTGCCGGGAGCGGGATCACCCCGATCATGAGCATGCTCCGCTATCTCGACCACAGCCACGAGCTCGGAGATGTGGTGTTGTTGCACTCGGCTCGCCACACCGACGACGTCATCTTCGGCCCCGACCTGCGGGAGCTGGACAAGCACCATCAGGGCTTCCGCCTGCACGAGCAACTGACCAGCGAGCACGGTCGGATGGGCCCGGACGACCTGGAGAAGCTGTGCGAGGACTGGCGCGAGCGCGACGCATACATGTCCGGCCCTGGAGAGATGCTCGATGCCTTCACCGAGCACTGGGAGGAGCACGGCAACTGCGAGCGGCTGCACATGGAGCGCTTTCAGCCCAAGCTCGGGCTGGGTGAGGGCAGCGAGGGCGAGGGCGGCTCGATCAAGTTCCTCAAGTCGCGCGGCGAGGCTCGGTCCGACGGCAAGGTGCCGATCCTGGTGGCCGGGGAGGAGGCCGGGCTGGATCTCCCGTACGGTTGCCGGGAGGGGATCTGCCACACGTGCGTCGGCGAGCTTCGCTCCGGCCGGCTGCGGGATCTGCGCAACGGCGAGGTCTACGGCCAGGACGGCGAGATGGTCCGGACGTGCATCAGCGCGCCCGAGGGCCCAGTCGAAATTGATTTGTAGTTCTGAACCTGACAAGGGAGAATCATGGAAGCCGCAACCGCAAGCCAGAACGGTCACCACACCAACCGTCACGTCGCGCTCGACACGTCCGAGAACCCGCTGCACCGGTTGACTCCGGAGCAGATCGAGGAGATCGGCAAGGAGTTCGACCGGCTGCACGAGCAGGTCAAAGCCGACCTGGGCGAGCGCGACTCCAAGTACATCCGCTCGATGATCGCGCTCCAACGCCAGCTCGCCCTGCTGGGTCGCATCGAGATGATCGCGTCGCGCTGGCGGGTGCCGTGGGTGCTCGGGGCGTCCACGCTCGGCCTGGCCAAGGTCCTCGAGAACATGGAGATCGGACACAACGTCCTGCACGGCCAGTGGGACTGGATGAACGACCCGGTGATCAACTCCCGGGCCTGGGACTGGGACACCGCGTCGACGGCCGAGTCCTGGCGGCACTCTCACAACTACATCCACCACACCTACACCAACATCATCGGCAAGGACAAGGATCTCGGCTACGAGATCATGCGAATCGATCCGGCCCAGAAGTGGCACCCGGTATATCTGCTGCAACCCTTCTACAACATCCTGCTCAGCCTGCTGTTCGAGTGGGGGGTGGCCGTGCACGACCTCGACCTCGAGGCGATCCGGTCCGGCGAGAAGGGGATGGATCAGGTGGCGAAAGACCTCAAGGGCATCGCGGGGAAGGCGCGCGGCCAGATCCTCAAGGACTACATCGCCTGGCCCGTGATCAGCGGCGCCGTGATGACCCTGATCGAGCTGGCGAGCATCAGCGCCAGGGAACACGCCGACCAGGACAGCAAAAAGCCGACCGTCCAGGCCAGGCGCGTGGGTCGTAAGCTCCGGCGCAGGCGGGAGAGCTTCGGCCAGAACGTCGTACGCCAGCTGATCGAGCGGCGCTCGTTCCGGGAGCCGTTCACGCGCACGCTGACCGCGAACGTGGTGGCGAACCTGATCCGCAATGTCTGGTCCTACGCGATCATCTTCTGCGGTCACTTCCCCGACCAGACGTACACGTTCACCCAGGAGGAAACCAAGGAGGAGACCCGCGGTGGTTGGTACATCCGTCAGCTGACCGGCGCGGCCAACATCGACGGCGGCCCGGTGTTCCACGTGATCAGCGGCAACCTCGGATACCAGGTTGAGCATCACCTGTTCCCGGATATGCCGAGCACCCGCTACGGCGAAATCGCGCCGAAGGTGCGCGAGATCTGCGAGCGTTACGAGCTGCCGTACAACTCAGGGCCGTTCCACCAGCAGCTCGGCATGGTGCAGCGGACGATCTTGCGCCTCGCGCTCCCCGGGGGCAAGGCGCGGCCCAAGCCGGGCCCGTACAAGGGCCCGCTCGTGCGTGGGAGCGGCGAGCAACAGGAACGCACAGTCCGCGCCAGGTCCTGACCGGCCGCACGACGGCGGGTGTGGCTCACAGTCGGGCGCCCGCGGCCCCTGCGATAATCGATTGATGCCGGCAAATCTTGGTGCGATCCTCACCGCGATGGTCACCCCGTTCGATGATCGGGGGGGGCTTGACGAGGACGCGGCGGTCCGCCTGATGAACTACCTCGTCGAGCACGGGTCCGACGGCCTCGTGCTGTGCGGCACCACCGGCGAAGCGGCGACCCTCAACGATGAGGAGCACCTGCGGGTGATCGAGCTCGGCGTGCAGGAGATGCGCGGCCGCTGCACGATCGTCGCCGGAGTGGGCTCGAACGACACGCGACACGCGGTCTACCTGACCGAACGGGCGAGCGAGCTGGGGCCGGACGCCCTGCTGTCGGTGAACCCTTATTACAACCGTCCGAGTCGTCGGGGAATTGTTCGACACTACGAGGAGATCACGCGCGCCACCGATCTGCCGATCCTGCTCTACAACATCCCCCAGCGAACGGGCGCGGACATGTCCAACGATCTGCTCGCCGAGCTGGCGCAGCTCGATCACGTGGTCGGGGTCAAGCAGGCCAACCCTCACAACCTGGCGAGGATCGACGGGCTCGAGATCTATGCCGGCAACGACGACATGCTCGCCGACGTTCTCGATCTCGGCGAGCCGGGCGGGATCTGCGTGGTCAGCCACATCTTCGGTGAGGAGATGCATCGCATGGTCGATCAGCCCGACCGCCGCCGAGAGATCGACCGCAGCCTGTCCGACGTGTACCGGGACATGGCCGGCCCCCTGGCCTGCAGCGTGAAGTCGGCCCTCGCCATGCTCGGCCTCCCCGTGGGCCGGCCGCGGCTGCCCTACGTCGAGCCCGACGAGCGCGAGAACACCGTGATCCGCGAGCTGCTCGAGCGCCACGGACTCCTCCAGGCCGCCCGCGCGTGAGTAGCAGTCTGCGGGTCCTGCCGCTCGGCGGCCTGGGCGAGATCGGCAAGAACATGTTGGTGGTCGAGTACGAGGGCCGCATCGTCGTCGTCGACACGGGGTTACGCTTCCCGACGGCCGAGATGCTCGGGATCGATCTCGTGCTGCCGGATTTCACCTACCTGCGTGAGCGCGCCAAGGACATCGAGGCGTTCGTCATCACCCACGGCCACGAGGACCACGTGGGGGCGCTGCCCTGGGTCCTGCGCGAGCTCGGGGCGGATGCGCCGGTGGTCTACGGCGGCCGTCTGACCATGGCCATGGCCCGCTCGAAGCTCGATGAGCACAAGCTCCGCGACAGCCGGCTCGAAGATCTCGCGCCTGGGGACGAGCTGAACCTCGGCCCGTTCACGGTCGAGCTGGTCCACATGACGCACTCGATCCCCGACGCCTGCGCCGTCGCCCTGACCACCGAGCTCGGCACGGTTCTGGTCACCGGCGACTACAAGTTCGATCAGACCCCCGTCGATGGGCCGCCCGCCGACGTCTCGCGGCTGGCCGAACTCGGCCGGGACGGCGTGCTGCTGCTGTGCGGGGATTCGACTAACGCCGACCGTCCGGGCTTCTCGCCGTCCGAGCGCAACGTCGGGCCGCACCTGGAGGAAGTGTTCGCTCGGGCGCAGGGACGGATCATCGTCACCAGTTTTGCCTCCAACATCCACCGCGTCCAGCAGTGCGTAGATGCCGCGTCCGCCCTCGGCCGCAAGGTCTCGCTGGTCGGGCGCTCGATGCGCAAGAACGTCAACATCGGCCGCTCGCTCGGCCACATCGAAATGCCGGAGGGCATCCTGATCCAGCCCCAGGAGGTCGAGGACTGGCCTGATCACAAGATCGTCGTGATCTCCACCGGCTCCCAGGGCGAGCCGCTGTCCGCGCTGCGGCGGATGGCCCACAACGACCACCGGATGATCAAGCTCCGCCGTGGCGACACGGTCGTGTTCTCGGCCACGCCGATCCCGGGCAATGAACGCGCCGTCAACGAGACGGTCGACCGGCTCTACCACATCGGATGTGAGGTGATCACCCCGCGGGAGGCGCCGATCCACGCGTCCGGCCACGGATACGCGGAAGAGCTGAAGCTGATGCTGAACCTGGTCAAGCCACGCTATGTGCTGCCGGTACACGGCGACCACAAGCGGATCCATCTGCACGCCCAGCTGGCGGACGCCGTCGGGATCCACCCCGACGATGTCTTTCAGGGCGAGAATGGGCTGCCGCTGGACATCGACAGCCGGGGGGCGCGGTTCGGCGAGCCCGAGCAGTCCGGGATGATCTTCGTCGACGGCGTCGACATCGGCGATCCAGCCGATGTTGCCCTGCGCGACCGCCGAATGCTGTCCGCGGACGGGATCTTCATCGTCGTCGCGACGATCTCCGAGCAGTCGGGAAAGCCGGTGGCACCGACCGAGGTGATCTTCCGCGGCGTCCCGTTCATCGAGCAGGCGGACAGCTTGGTCCAGGAGATCCGCGACGAGGTTGAGCGCTCGTTCGAGCGCTCGGCGACCGACGGGGTGCGTGAGATCGATCTGCTCCAGCAGGAGCTACACGATGATCTCGCCGCGTTCGTCTACGACCGGCTGCGGCGCCGGCCGATGGTGCTGCCGGTCGTCGTCGAGGTCTGATCGACCTCCAGCGCGCCGTCGGTCGGCGCGTTCGCCGGCTCGCTCGGCAGGCGGATGACGAAGCGCGTCCCACCGTGGTCCGGACGCTCGAGCGTGACCGTGCCGCCGTGCGATTCGGCCACGGCGCGGACAATCGCCAGGCCGAGGCCCGAGCCCCGACCGCCGTCACGCCCGCCTCGCACAAAGCGCTCGAAGATCCTTCGTTCGAGCTCGGGGGGGATCCCGGAACCGTCGTCCTCGACCACGAGCACTCCCGCGCCGTCGCCGAACTCCGTCCGCGCGCGGACGTGGGTGCCAGGCGGAGTGTGGCGCAGCGCGTTCTCGAGCAGGTTCAGCGTCAGGCGGTGCAGATCGTCGCGCACCCCCTGGACCACCGCCGAGCCGGCCTCGATCGTCAGTTCGTGCTGCTCGGCTACCGGTCCGAGCTCGCCCGCCGCCTCCAGCAGCACATCCCCGAGGTCGGTCCGCCGGTGCGGCTGGTCTCGGCGCGCATCAGCCCGGGCCAGCAGCAGCAGGTCGCCGACCAGCCGTCGCATCCGCCGGGTCGAGCGCAGCGCGGCCTGAGCGGTATCCGCCTGCTCACCGTCGAGTTCCTCCGCCAGGAGCTCGAGATTGGCCAGCACGCTGGTCAACGGCGTGCGCAGCTCATGCGAAGCGTCGGCGACGAATTCCCGCTGGCGGTCGAGCATCGCCTCGGTGTCAGTGCGGGCGGAATCCAGCGCGCCGAGCATGTCCTCGAGCGTGCGCGCCAGCTCGGCCACCTCGTCGTCGGCCTCGGGTCTGGGCAGCCGCCGGCTGGGATCGCGCGTGCGCTCAACCTCGCGTGCCGCATCGGTCAGCTCGGCGATCGGGCGGATCGCGCGCTGCGCCGTGGCCAATCCGGCCAGCAGTGCGAGGATCGTCCCGCCGAGCACGCCGAGGATGAGGAAGAACTGAACCCGGGCGAGCGTGTGGTCGACATCCGACAGCGGCCGCGCGAACAGCAGCTTGACCTCTCCGGAGGGGGACACACTGTGATCACGCACGTCGATTCGATAGCCGTGCTCCTGGAGGGTTCCCGTGCTGTTGGGTGGGGTGAAGCTCGGCGTGGTGGCCTCGGGCAGCTTGGCGCCTTTGACGATCACTGAGTCCTGGGTGCAGAGGAGCCGTCCGGCGTCGTTGTAGATCCGGATCTGCGCCTGCTCAGCGCTGGCGAACTCGCTCAGGTGGACGGTGTGAAAGCAGTCGAGCACGCCGTTCTTGAAGCTCAGATGCAGCTGTCGCTCGAGCTGGTCGGCGGCCGAACGCACCTCGTCGTTGAACTGCCCGCGCACCTGGCGCGTGGTGAGCACGCCGACGATGGCCGCGAATCCGGCCAGGATCACGAACGTCAGCGCCGCGGAGCCGCCGGCCAGCCGCCAGCGGATCGGCAGCGACCTATACGCGGAGAACGTAGCCCGCGCCGCGGATCGTATGTAGGAGCCGAGGCTCTCCACCGGCTTCAAGCTTTCGTCGCAGGTTTGACACGAACACCTCGATCGTGTTCGTCATCGAGAACGGGTCATAGCCCCACACCTCGTCGAGCAGGCGCTGTCGCGAGATCACGATCCGCTCGTTGCGCATCAGATACTCGAGCAGCTCGAATTCACGCTGGGTCAGCTCGATCCCGCGCTCGCCGCGGGTGACCTCGTGCGTGTCGGGGTTGAGCTTCAGGTCCCCGACGGTCAGCGTGGCCTGACCGCGGGGTGGCCGGCGCCGCAACAGCGCCCGCAACCGCGCCAGCAGCTCCTGGCGCTCGAACGGCTTGACCAGGTAGTCGTCGGCACCCGAGTCGAGTCCCTCGACGCGGGACTCAACCGCGTCGCGGGCCGTCAGCACGAGAATCGGGACGTCGTCGTTCTGCCGTAGCGTCCTGGCGACCTCGATCCCGTCCAGCCGCGGCAGACCCAGATCGAGGATCACCAGATCGGGCAGAAACGCGTGGGCGAGATCCAGCGCGCTGATCCCGTCGCCGGCAATCCGGACGTCGTAGCCCTCCATCCGGAGCGAACGCTGCAGCACCTGCGCGATCGCGTCGTCATCCTCGACGACCAGCACTCGGGGCGGGCGCTCGAAATCCACCATTGCTGGGCGGATGGTACGGGGGGGAGAGGGCGATTTCCGGATTATTTAGTGCGCGTTGATACGGACCAGCGGCAGGGAGCGCGGCCTCACGGGGCAGGAGCCTGCGCGCCCACGTCGAAGCCACTTCTTCGGAGATGGCCGCCACCCGAAAGAAGCCGCCCGCCAAACGCCGGTCGCCTCCCCAGCGCGCCAAGCGCTCGGTGATGGCGAGCCGACCGTCGCTGGCGCTGCCCGCGCTGCACCTCGAGGCCCATCATGTGGACATCATCGGGTTGGGGCTGATCGCGGTCGGGATCTTCCTGGCCGGGGTGGGCTACCTGCACTGGGGCGGGGGAGCGCTCGGAAACGGCGCCATCAAGGGCACGCGATTCGTGTTCGGCGCCCTTGGTTACGCGATTCCCGCCTCACTCGTGGCCGCCGGCGCGCTGGTCCTAGCCCGGGAGCTGCGGCCGCCGGGCCGTCCGACGCGAACCGGCTCCGTCTGCTTGGCCGCCGCGCTCACCCTCGCGCTCGCCGCCGGGACACTCGGGATCGGCCCCGGCGCGCTCAAGGGGCACTCGTTCTGGCACGCAGCCGCGTTCGAATCCCGAGGCGGCATCGTCGGGCAAGCTGAGTTCTGGGTCGCCTCGCATCTGCTCTCGACGCTGGGCGCCGACATCCTCGCCGTGTTCCTGTTTCTGGCGGGTCTGCTCCTCTTGTCCGGTGCGACCATGGCCACCGTGATCCGGGTGACCGGGGCCGGAGTGGCGGGAACCAGCCGGGCGCTCCGCCGCTCCACCGAAGACGCCGCGGCCACCGTCGTGGCCAGGCGGCCGGCGTCTACGCTCGGACCCGCGACGCAGGCGGGGAGCAGCGCTTCGTTGGAGGGGGAGCCGGAGTCGCAGCTTGCACCGGAGCCGAACACGACCGAGCTGATCGTCCGCGCCACCCACGTGGAGGCACCGCCGATCGAGCCCCAGGATGGCTTCGGAGAGCCGCCCCCGCTGGCGGAGTTCGACGAGCCTGTTGTCGACGGGCCGAATGCCGATCCGGGCGCCCCAGCGCAAGCGGCCGAGCGCCACGTGGGGGTCCGAGCAGAGGACTTGACCCCGCAGGGCCGCTATCGAGCCTCGGTCACCGACGACCCCGGTTTCGTCTGGCGCGTTCCGGGCTCGCGCTCGCTCACCCGCTCGACCGGAGAGGCGGCCAGGCCCGACACCGAAGGTCAGGAGCTGGTCGCCCGCACACTGGTCGAGACGCTCGGACACTTCGGCATCGAGGCTAAGGTCGTCGGCCGCGTCACGGGCCCCCACATCACCCGCTACGAGCTGCGGTTGGCCCCCGGCGTGAAGGTCGGGAAGGTGGCGAGTCTCAAGGACGATCTCGCCTACGCGCTGGCGGCGACCGACATCCGGATCCTGGCCCCGATCCCCGGCAAGCAGGCGGTCGGGGTCGAGGTTCCGAACGCGCGGCGGCGGATCGTTCACCTCGGCGACGTGTTCCAGGAGCCGCCGCCCGAGTGGTCGCCACTGACGGTCTGGCTGGGCAAGGACATCGCCGGCCGCGCGATCGGGGCCGACCTGGCGAAGATGCCGCACCTGCTCGTCGCCGGCACCACCGGGGCCGGCAAGTCGGCCTGTGTGAACTCGATGTTGTCCTCGATCCTGCTGCGGGCCACGCCGCACGAGGTGCGCCTGGTGCTAGTCGATCCAAAGCAGGTCGAGCTCAACCACTACGACGCGATTCCACACCTGCTCACCCCGGTGATCACCAGCCCACGGATGGCGGCCAACGCGCTGCAGAATCTGGTCAAGGAGATGGAGACGCGCTACGGGACGATGTCGCTGGCGCGTACGCGCTCGCTGCCCGAACTCAACCGCGCGCGTGAAAAGCGGGGCGATCCCCCGCTGCCCTACATCCTCTGTGTGATCGACGAGCTCGCGGACCTGATGATGGTCGCGCCCGCCGACGTCGAGGACTCGATCATCCGCCTGGCCCAGAAGGCCCGTGCCGTCGGCATCCACCTCGTGCTGGCCACGCAGTCCCCCCGCGTCGACGTGATCACCGGGATGATCAAGGCCAACGTGCCGTCAAGGATCGCCTTCGCGGTCTCGTCGCAGACCGACTCGCGAGTGATCCTCGACCAGAACGGCGCCGAGTCGCTGCTCGGTCAGGGGGACATGCTGTTCTCTCCGGTCGGCTCCAGCAAGCTGCAGCGGATCCAGGGCGCCTACATCGATGAGGACCAGATCCTCGAGCTGACCGATGCTTGGCGGCGCCAGGGTGAGCCCGAGTTTCACGCCGAGCTGCTGGAAGAGGTCGAGAGTGTCGATGCCGGCGGCTCGGGCGAGGAGCCCGAGTTCCATCCCGACGAGGACCCATTGCTTCAGGAGGCGATCTCGCTCGTCGCTCAGATGGGTACCGCGTCGACCTCGATGCTGCAGCGCCGCCTCCGTCTCGGCTACACGCGGGCCGGCCGGTTGATCGACATGCTGGAGCGCCGCGGGATCATCTCCGGCTACGAGGGCTCAAAGCCCCGCCAGGTCCTGATCGCGGAGGCCGACGTACCGCGGATCCTGATGCATCTCGCCGAGGCGGATGGCGGGGCGACTCCGGTCGGGGCCGGATCGGCCCCTCCAGCCGGCGCCTTGCCGACCGATCCCGAGCTGTCCTGAGCCGGCGGTGAGGACCCCGCGGCCATCGTGGCTTTGCGCTGTTTGCACCGCGTTCTTCGGCTGTAGCCTTTCGTGAGATGGCAGACATCGGTTCGACTCTCCGGGAAGCGCGAATGCGCGCACGAATCGATATCGGTGAGGTGGAGGCACGCACGAAGATCCGCGCCAAGTACCTGCGGGCGATGGAGAACGAGGAATGGGACCTCCTGCCCGGGCCGGTCTACGTCAAGAGCTTCCTGCGGACCTACGGTGATTTCCTCGGACTCGACAGCCGGCTACTGGTCGACGACTTCAAGCACCGCTACGAGCGACCCTCCGACAACGAGATGCGCCCGATCGCGGCCCTCGGCCGGGAGCGTGAACGTGCCGCCAAGGGCCCCCTGATCCCGCCATGGGCGATCATCGGCTTGGTGCTGGTCGCCGTCGTCGTTGCCCTGGCGATCCTCGGCAACAGCACCAGCAACAAACCGACCGCGCCCACCGGGCTGCACGCCAACCCGGTGGCACCAAACCACCATCGTCACCGTCACAGCTCACGCGTGGGCTCGGCCAGCTCGGAGACGGTCAAGCTCCAGCTGATTCCGACCGGAAGCCTGTACGTGTGTTTGGTCGACGGCCGCGGCAGGAAGCTGATCCCCGGGACGACCTTCGCCGCCGGCCAGAGCATTCCCGCGCAGACCGGGTCGAAACTCCTGCTCACCCTCGGCAACGCCTCCGTCCAGATGAAGGTCAACGGGGCTGCGGTGCGAATCGCCCCCTCGGCTACGTCGATCGGCTACCTGCTCAAGCCGGGCGCCACCACCACGCTGCCCGTAGCCAAGCAGCCCCGGTGCGCATGAGCGACGAACCGCGGCGGCACTCGAACCCCAGGGCCGGCATCCTTATCACCGGAACCGAGGTCTTGACCGGGATCATCTCCGACCGCAACGGACCCTGGTTGTCGGAGCGGCTGCGAGAAACCGGCGTCGACGTGGCGATGATCCAGATCGTCGGCGACCGCCCCGACGATCTACTCGCGGCGTTGGCGTACATGGCGCGTGAGGACATGGCCCTCGTGGTCACCAGCGGCGGCCTCGGGCCGACCGCCGACGACCTCACGGCCGAGGTCGTCGGTCGGTTTTCCGGCCGCGAGATGGTGCTCGATGCTCCGCTCGAGGAGCGCATCGCGGAGATCCTGCGGCCGATGCTGCGGCGCTGGCCGGGGCTCGATCCGGATGCGATCCGCGCCTCCAACCGCAAACAGGCGGTGATCCCGGCCGGCGCGACCGTGCTCGAGCCGATCGGCACCGCGCCCGGCCTGGTCGTGCCGCCCGCCTCTGGGTCAGGGCCGACCGTCGTCGTGCTTCCCGGTCCCCCCAGGGAGCTGCAGCCGATGTGGAAGACGGCCAGGCGCACGCAGGCCTTTCAGGACACGATCGCGGGCGCCACCACCTACCGGCAGGAGATCGTCCGGCTGTTCGGCATCCCGGAATCCGAGATCGCCGACACGCTGCGCGCTGCCGAGGCGGACGGGGTTGCCCTGGCGGCGCTCGAGATCACCACCTGCCTGCGGCGCGGAGAGATCGAGATCGCCACGCGATACGAGCCACCCGACCAGGCCACCTATGACGCCTTCTTGGACTTCATCGCGCGCCGACACGCCGACACGCTGTTCTCACGTGACGGTTCGACGGTCGATGATCAGGTGGCGGCCCTGCTGGGTACGCGCACGGTCGCGGTCGCCGAGTCGTGCACCGGGGGGCTGATGGCGGCGCGGCTGACCGAGCGCTCGGGGTCCTCCGCCTACTTCGCCGGAGGCATCGTCGCGTACTCCAATCAGGCGAAGATCGAGCTGGCGGGAGTCGACGCCTCGACGATCGAGCATGATGGGGCCGTCTCCACCGAGGTCGCGGAGGCGCTGGCCAGCGGTGCCGCACGGCGGATGGGCTCCGACGTGGGGATCGGGATCACCGGAATCGCCGGACCCGCCGGTGGCACCGAGGAGAAGCCCGTCGGCCTGGTTTGCTTCTCCGTCTGTGCCCGGGCCCCGGGCGAGGAGCCCGGCAGCGCCGGCGTGATCACCCGCAGCACACGACTACCGGGAGGGCGCTTGGACGTGCGGGAACGTTCCACCACGGTGACGATGCACCTGCTGCGGCGCCTGTTGCGCGGCGAAACCGAGATCGGGCGGCTACCCGGCGAGCAGGCGACGGACACAGGCTAGGTCCGGGGTGGCGGACGAGCGCGTGCGCCTGTTTGTCGCGTTGGAGCTGCCTGACGCCGTCCAAGCCGCGCTGGCCAGCTGGCAGGAGCGCGCCATGCGCGGACGCGAGAGCCTGCGGCCGGTGGCCTCCGAATCGCTACACGTGACCTTGTGTTTCCTGGGCTGGCAGTTCGCCTCGCAGACCGGCCCGGTCCTGGAGGCCTGCGAGGGGGTCGCGGCTTTCGCGGCGCTTGAGCTGTCCGCTGGGCAGGCGGTGTGGCTGCCCCGGCGGCGCCCCCGGGTGCTGGCGGTTGAGTTCGCGGACCCCGATGGCGTGCTCGTCGAGTTGCAGGCCGCGCTCGCCGAGCGTCTCAGCGCGGGAGGCTGGTATCAGGCTGAGCACCGGCGTTTCCTGCCCCACGCGACCGTCGCGCGAGTCGGACGGCACGCGCAGCCCGCGCCTCGCGCGCTGCCGGATCCGCCTCGCGCGGACTTCACCGCTACACGGGTGACGCTGTACCGCTCGCGACTGCAGGCCACCGGCGCCCGATACGAGGCGCTGGCATCGGTGCCGCTCGGGGTCGCCTGAGCGCCCCACATCCGCCCCGGGACGTGGGTGGTTCTCGCGCGTCGTATGCGAGCGCCAAAGCCACACGTCGCTTCACCGGGACCCGAAGCGCCCTCTGACCGCCCAATTGTTCGATTTTCGCCACAAACGTGTCTTGTCTCGTTACAGCAGCCCGGTCTAGCGTGCGGATTCTGTCCGCCCGTCGCCCTACCGTGGACCACCAAAGCGCTTGAGAACAAGGAGTCGAACCGAGATGAGCGAGAACGAGAAAGCCGGCGCCAAGTCCGGCGTGACGTCTGACCCCAAGTCGGACGCCAAGCGACAGGCTGCGCTGCAGGGCGCTCTGACTCAGATCGAGCGGCAGTTCGGCAAGGGCTCGGTCATGCGGATGGGCGATCCCGGCGCGCGGGTGGCGGTCGATGCGATCCCCACGGGCGCGCTGTCGCTGGACATTGCGCTGGGCATCGGCGGTGTGCCGCGCGGGCGGATCATCGAGATCTTCGGCCCTGAGTCCTCCGGTAAGACGACGCTCGTCTACCACCTGATCGCCGAGGCGCAGAAGCTCGGCGGTGTCTGCGCGTTCGTCGACGCCGAGCACGCGATGGATCCCCTGTACGCGAAGGAGATCGGGGTGGACATCGACGAGCTGCTGGTCTCGCAGCCCGACTTCGGGGAGCAGGCGCTGGAGATCGTCGACATGCTGATCCGCTCCGGGGCAGTCGATCTGATCGCGGTGGACTCGGTGGCGGCGCTGACGCCGCGCTCCGAGCTCGAAGGACAGATGGGCGATCAGACGGTCGGCCTGCAGGCGCGGATGATGTCCCAGGCGATGCGCAAGCTCGCCGGCAATCTCAACCGCACGCAGACCCTGTGCGTGTTCACCAACCAGATCCGGGAGAAGGTGGGCGTCATGTTCGGCTCGCCGGAAACCCAGCCCGGCGGCCGCGCGCTGAAGTTCTACGCCTCGCAGCGGCTGGACATCCGCCGGATCGAGACCCTCAAGGACGGCACCGAAGCGGTCGGAAACCGGGTCCGCGTGAAGGTCGTCAAGAACAAGGTTGCGGCTCCGTTCAAGCAGGCCGAGTTCGACATCGAGTTCGGCCGCGGAATCTCGACCTCGGGTTGCCTGATCGACTTCGGCCTCGAGCACAACATCGTCACCAAGTCGGGCTCGTTCTTCTCCTATGGCGAGGAGCGACTGGGCCAGGGCCGCGGCAATGCCAAGGCATTCCTGGACGAGCATCAGGACATGTCACGGGAGATCGAGGAAAAGGTCTATGCCGCACTGGGGATCAATCGCGACGTGACGAACAACATAAACGGGCCACGTGAGGAGGCTCCGCTCGCGGCAGTGGAACCGGAACCGGTTGCGGCAGTTGAAGACAAGGCCGCCTGACCGCGTCGAGGAGCGCATCCAGCACGCGCTGGAGCTGGCCTATCGCTATCTGAGCCGGCGTGAGCGGACCACGGCCGAGGTTCGGCAAAGGCTCGAGCGCGAAGCGCTGGATCCAGCTACGGTGCAGGGCGCAATCAGCGCACTGATCGAGCAGGGATACCTCGACGACGGCCGTTTCGCGCGGCTGTTCACCGAGGACAAGCGCCAACTCGAGCATTGGGGAAGCGATCGGATCCGCCGCTCATTGCGCGAGCGCGGTCTCGGTTCCGAGCTGATCGAGACCGCGCTGAGGGAGCAGCCGGCGGAGTCAGAACTCGAACAGGCGCTGGAGCTACTCCGCCGCCGGTTCGCCGACCCTCCGGCGGACCGCCACGAGCGGGATCGTGCCCTCGGGGTCCTGCTGCGCAAGGGCTACGAGATGGAGTTGGCCCTCGACGCGCTCACGGCGTACGGCCGGCAGCCCCGAGCTTCGCGGTGAGCGCAGGGCGCCGGTTTGCGCCGTCCCGCCGCCAGTACTACGATGCCGGTAGCGAACGAACGGCTCGCGAGCCGCAAAACACCAGCAAATTTCATAGATATCGGATTCCGGACTTTCAAGTTGACGGCACACCACCGCGGGTCTTCGGACCCACTCCCAATATTCAGACCAATCGCCATCTAGCCGCCGCCTGAACGGCACGTAATCGTCTCACCGGCATCCTTCGTGCGTCTCGCACGAGCCGCTCGGTCGCTTCCAAAACCCGAAGCAGTGAATCGGTCCGAATTCCGGACCGCCAGGAGAGGAAACGACCATGGACATCATCACCGCCGCAGCGCTGATCGCGGTGGGAATCGTGGCTGCGGCCGTGGTGTATGCGGTCGTCAGCGGGCGGCTGCACCCGGTCCGTGCGAGCGCCGCGACGGGCGCGAGCACACCGCCGATCGTCGTTCAGAGCGCCGAGAACGACTATTCGCAACGGGCAGCCGGGGTGGCCCGGCGCGAGGAGTCGGTCGTGCAACGAGAGTCGGAGCTCGACCGAGAACGCGCCGCGCTCGCTGTCAGCCGAGAGGAGCTCTCGCGTGAGCTCGAGCGCGTCTCGGGGCTGTCGGCCTCCCGGGCCAAGCAGATGCTGCTCGAGGAGATCGAGGACCAGGCCAAGCATGACGCCGCCCGGCGGCTACGGCAGATCGAGGAGGAAACCAAGCGGGAGGCCGAGCGGCGAGTGCGCAACATCCTCTCGGTCTGTATGCAGCGACTCGCCGCCGGTCACGCAGCGGAAACGACCGTCTCCGTCGTGCAGCTCTCCGCCGACGACATGAAGGGCAGGATCATCGGCCGGGAGGGGCGCAACATCCGAGCGCTCGAGAACCTCACCGGTGTCGACTTCATCATCGATGACACCCCGGGCGCGGTCGTGCTCTCTGGCTTCGACGGCGTCCGCCGGGAGATCGCGCGGCTGACCCTGGAGAAGCTGCTCCAGGACGGACGGATTCATCCAGCTCGGATCGAGGAGATGTACTTTCAGGCCAAATCGGAGCTCGAAGCCCACATCATCGAGCTGGGTGAACAGGGCGTCTTCGAAGCGCGCGTGCAGGGACTGAATCCGGAGCTGGTCAAGTACCTGGGCCGGTTGCGGTTTCGCACCAGCTATGGGCAGAACGTGCTCGCGCACTCGATCGAGGTCGCGCATCTGGCCGCGATGATGGCCGACGAGCTCGGGGCCAGTCCGAAGACGGCGCGGCGCGGCGCGCTGCTGCACGACATCGGCAAGGCCGTGACGCACGAGATCGAAGGGCCGCACGCGCTCGTAGGGGGTGACCTGGCTCGCAAGTACGGTGAGCCGGAGGCGGTCGCCCATGCGATGGAGGCCCATCACAACGAGGTCGAGCCGCAGACCATCGAGGCCGTGATCGTCCAGGCGGCGGACGCGCTCTCCGGCGCCCGTCCCGGCGCCCGCGGCGAGTCGCTCGAGCAATACGTCAAGCGGCTGCGAGACCTCGAGCAGATCGCCACCCGCCACAAAGGTGTCGACAAGGTCTACGCGATGCAAGCGGGCCGGGAGATCCGCGTGATGGTGGCCCCCGGCGACATCGACGATGACGCCGCGACGATCCTCTCGCACGAGATCGCCCGTGAGATCGAGAAGGAGCTGGAGTACCCGGGCCAGATCAAGGTGACGGTGATCCGCGAGTCGCGCGCGGTCGAATACGCACGCTGAGCACGGTCTCAGTCACCTCCCGCGGCTCGTCCAGACCGAGAAATCCGGCAGGAACACGAGCGCCAGCACCGATCCCGCCGGATGCCAGCACCGATCCCGCCGGATTGAGAGCCTCCTCGCCAAGCCCCTGGTGCGCCGCGGCCAGCGATAATCGCCGGCATGCCCGAGGTGATCCTGGTGATCGAAGACGAGCCCGGGATCGTCGACTTCCTCGATCGTGGGCTGCGCGCCCAGGGGTTCGATGTGATCTCGGCGCTCGACGGCGTGCGCGGTTCCGAGCGGGCGGTGAACGAGGATGTCGATCTCGTCGTGCTCGATTTGATGCTGCCGGGCCGCAGCGGGTTGGAGGTGCTGGCCGAGCTGCAGGCCGCCAAGCCCGGCCTCCCGGTGATCGCGCTGACGGCTCGGGGAGCGGTTGAGGACCGCGTCAAGGGCCTCGATGCCGGCGCGGTGGACTACTTGACCAAGCCGTTCTCGCTCAGCGAGCTCGCCGCGAGGATCCGGGCCCAGCTGAGGGTCGCCGCGCAGGCTCCGGCTACCGCGCTCTCCGCCGGCGCGCTCAAGATGGACCTGATCACGCGCGAGGTGAGCTACGCCGGCGCACCGGTCAGGCTGTCGACCACCGAGTTCGAGCTGCTCGCGTATTTGCTGCGCAACCGCGGCCGCGCCCTCGGCCGTGACCAGCTCCTGCGGGCGGTGTGGGGCTATGACTACGACCCCGGCACGAACGTCGTCGATGTCTATGTCGGCTACCTGCGGCGCAAGCTGATGCGCGGAGGGCAGAGCTCACCGATCTCCACCGTGCGCTCGGTCGGATACCGGCTGGATGCGGACTAGACCGCGTCCGCCGTCCGGCTTGCGCTGGCGGCTGACGGCTTGGGTCGCCGGGGTGCTCGTGGTCTCGGCGGCGATCGTGTTCGCGGTCGTCTACACGAGCACCGGCGCGCAAATCACCAGCCAGATCGATCGTGACATCGCGGCGGAAACCGCCCAGCTGGCGCAGGCCCTGAAGCCCTTGAGAGCCCGCGGGACGGCCGAGTTGGCGAGACTGGCCGAGCGCTACGTGCGCGCTCAGCCCTACAGCGTCAATTCGACGCTGCTGTTCGCGCTCGTCCCTGGTTCGGGCCCGATCAGCAACCACCCAGAGCTGTTCCGCACAGCACAGCCCGAGGCCGGCGAAACGCAGGCGGAGCAGGCGCTCGAGACTCTCCGCTCGCAGGAGCTGCGCACGCCGGCGCTCGGCTACTCGAATCGGCACCTCGCCGACGCCGGGGCGATCCGGGTGCTGGAGCGCGCGGTCACGGTGGCCGGGGCGCGGGTGATCGTGGGAGCGGGGGAGCCCCTGGTGCTCGTCGAGCGCGCGCAGCACGGCGTCGCGCGAGCGTTCGTGCTGGCCGGCGCGGTCACGCTCCTGCTCGCCCTGCTGGCGTCCTATCTCGCCGGCGCTCAGGTGACCGCGCCGCTCCGGCGCCTGGCCGCGGTGGCGGCCCGCGTCGATGCCGGCGAGCTTGGGCCCCGGATGGATCCTCCACCGGGCACGGGCAACGAGGTGCGCGTCCTGGCGGTGACGTTCAATCACATGCTCGACCGGCTCGAGGAGGCATTCGCCGGTCAGCGGGCGTTCATCGCCGACGCCTCCCATGAGCTGCGCACGCCGCTGACGGTGATCCGAGGCCAGCTGGAGGTCTTGGCTGCCACCGAGGCGCCGACTCCGGAAGAGGTGCGCCGAGTCGCGCGACTGCTGCAGTCCGAGGTGACCCGGATCAGCCGGCTGGTCGACGATCTGCTGGTCCTGGCCCAGGCTGAGCAAACTGCCTTCCTCCGGGCCGAGGAGATCGACCTGCCGTCCTACGTCTCCGAGCTGTGGGATGGGCTCAGCCTCACGGCTGAGCGCCGCTTCTCCGTGGGCCCGATTCCCGATGGCACGCTGCGCGCCGACCCCGATCGCCTGGCTCAGGCGCTGCGAAACCTGGCCCGCAACGCGATCGAGCACACCGCGCCCGGCGACGGCATGGTGCGCGTCGAGCTCGAGCGTGCCGGCATCGATCAGGTCCGGTTCGTGGTGCTCGACGATGGGCCTGGCATCCCTCCCGAAGAGCGCGAGCGCGTGTTCGAGCGCTTTCACCGCACCGATCCGGCCCGCAACCGCACCTCGGGCGGCGCCGGGCTGGGCCTCGCGATCGTCCGGGCGGTCGCCGACGCACATCGTGGCCAGGTCCGTGCGCTCGACCGGGATCCGCCCCCGGGCGCACGGATCGAGTTGCAGCTGCCGGGATTCTCCCCCGGCTAGCACCGCTACGCTCTGGCGCTTTGAAGCGCTACCACGTGACTACGTCAGCCGATTCCTCACCAAGCTCGACCTACGAGACCGAACCCAGGCAGTCGCGTATCAGAGCGGCCTCGTTCACCCGGGAGAAGCCGCCACAGCAACCTGAGCACACAACGAACCGGGTCTGGCACCGTACACCGGGCTGTGGTGGGGCCATCGTGAGATGGCCCCACCACGGGAATGGTTGGTGGTGCCGGAGCTACGGCAGTAGGTGGACGGTGATGACGCTGCTGGTTTGGTTGATGTCGGTGGCGTAGGCGGTTCCTCGGGCGCCGTCGTAGGCGCCGGTGCCGCCGGTGATCGCGACCTGTGTGTTGTGCGCCCGCTCGGGGAACAGACCTTGGGCGGTGAGGGTGCCTTTGGACAGGGTGATCCATACCGTGCACGGCAGGCCGCCCTTGCCGCCGACGAGGGTGCAGACGGCTTGGCTGTAGCCGGTGTCATCGCCGGTGATCCGGTCACCGAGGCCAAATCGGTCGCCGGGCTTCGGCGGGTGCTTGGGGAAGAATCCGACGTTTTTCTGGGCGTTTGTCTTGAGGTGCAGCGTGGTGGTGGGCTGGGTTTGCGCGGATCCTGCGGCCGCGAGGACCGCGGCTGTCGCGACGGCGGCAGCGCCGGCCGTGAGCGCAATCGGCAGGCGTCCGCGGATGCTGTCGGGTGCTTTCTTGGTCATTGTGTGCTCCTGTCGGTCGGTTGACGTTGACGGCGAGCACAGTACGGGCGTGGCGGCGCGGTTTCGTCGGGCGCGAGAAGGATCTTGGCCTCTGCCGCGCGGGTGATCTTGGGCGCCGTAGATCTGCCGCTCGGGAGAGGACAACCGCTCGCGCAGGGGCTACCGTTGGCGACTGTGAAACGGCTTCCTGGGGGTGAGCGTCTTGACCGCATCGTCGCCGCTGCCCTGGCGGTCCTCGCCCAAGTGGAGCTGTGGGCGGGAAATGCGACTCCCGGCTTGCCGAAAGGACTCGCTGTACCGCTGGCGATCGCAATCCCGGCGTCGGTCGCAGTCCGCCGTGGCTGGCCGCTCGCGGTCGGAGTTTTCGTAGTTGTTGCGACCAACCTGATCTTCCTGGTCGGTGCGCACAGTTATGCGGTGGCGCTCGCCATCGCCTGGATGTGCGGGCTCTACGGGATCGCGGTCTGGACGAACGCGCGCGGGTTTGTCATCGGGCTGGCGACGCTCGCGAGCTCGAATGTGGTGTCGTTGCTGGCGACAAACGGCAAGGCACGCGACGCGTTCCTGTTCACGGTGATCCCGGCAGTGGCGATGTTGCTGATCCGTCGTACGGTCCGTGATCGCCAGTTGCTGGCAGAGACGCTGGCAGAGCGCGCGGAGCTGCTGGAGCGCGAGCAGGAGCTGCGTGCCAATGAGGCGGTGGCGGAGGAGCGCGCGCGGATCGCGCGGGAGCTGCACGATCTCGTCGCGCACAACGTCAGCGTGATGGTCGTGCAGGCCGGTGCGGAGCGCCACGCGCTGCCCGAGGAACAGGTCTCGACCCGCGAGGCGCTCAGCTCGATCGAGCAATCTGGGCGGCAGGCGCTGGCGGAAGCGCGCACGCTGCTCGGGATGCTCAGATCCGGAGACGGGCACGAGGAGCTCGCGCCACAGCCAAGCCTCGATCAGCTCGAGTTCCTAATCGAGCAGGTGCAGCGAGCGGGCCTGCCGGTCACGCTCGAAGTCGAGGGAGACCGCGCAGCGCTTCCTGCGGGGATTGACCTGTGCGCTTACCGTGTCGTCCAGGAGAGTCTTACCAACGCGCTGAAGCACGCCGGTCCGGCGCGAGCCGACGTGTTGCTGCGCTATACGCCGCGAGAGCTCGCGGTCGAGGTCCGTGACAACGGGCGCGGCGGCTCGCGAGCCGACGTCAGCGGCACCACGCACGGGCTGATCGGGATGCGCGAGCGGATCGCGCTCTACGGCGGGGAGCTCATCGCCGCGCCACGCGACGGCGGCGGGTTCGAGGTCCGCGCACGGATTCCGCTGTCGTGAGCGTGCGCGTCCTGATCGCCGACGACCAGGCCCTCGTGCGCGCAGGTTTCCGAAAGCTGCTCGAGTCGGCGCCGCACATCGAGGTGGTCGGAGAGGCCGCCGACGGCCGTGACGCGGTCGACCAGGCGCGCAAGCTGCTTCCGACACTCGTGCTGATGGACATCCGCATGCCGCGGCTCGACGGGATCGAGGCCACCCGCCGCCTCACCGCTGACCGAGACGGCACTCGCGTGCTCATCCTGACCACCTTCGGGCTCGACGAGTACGTTTACGAAGCACTGCGTGCCGGGGCGAGCGGCTTCATGCTCAAAGACGCCCCACCCGAGGATCTGCTCGCTGCAATCGACATCATCGCTCGGGGTGACGCCATGATCGCCCCCGCGGTCACCAGGTCGGTGATCGAGGAGTTCGTCCGCTGCTCGCCAGCACCAACCCCAGGCCCGCCCGCTCTCGACGAACTGACCGACCGCGAACGCGAGGTGCTGGAGCTCCTCGCCCGCGGCCTCTCCAACGCCGAGATCGCCCAACGACTCGTCGTCAGCAACGGCACCGTCAAAACCCACGTCGCGCACATACTCCAGAAACTCGACCTCCGCGACCGGGTCCAGGCGGTGATCCTCGCCTACGAGCTCGGCGTCGTCACCCCCGGCAAAGCGAAGTCCGGGCAACCATAGACCCGCCCCGCAAGCGCAACTTCGGTCGGGGCCACGCTCAGCCAGACCAGGGGCGAGAGGACCGACATCGGAAACGGCTGCCACCGCAAACCGGGCGGAGAAGTCTCGAACGCCCAATCCGCCCTAAATCAGGCCGCTGGAACGGCCTGCAGCAGCGTTTCGAGTACATCAGTAACGCACCCGCATTCTCATGAGAGCAGAGCGCCCGACGTTCTTTCGGCGCCGGAGCCAGAGTGTCGCCGTAATCGAGAAGCGGAAGCTGCTGGTCACCTCGAAACAGGATCTCTCGAAGCTGCGCGGCACGCCTCCTAGCTACGCTTGGCCGACGGTGAGGACCTACCACGTGACCACATTCGGATGCCAGATGAACGAGCACGACTCCGAGCGGATGAAGGGGATGCTCGAGTCGCTCGGTTACATGGAGGCGGAGTCTCAGGACCAGGCCGACCTGATCCTGTTCAACACGTGCTCGATCCGTGAGAACGCGGACAACCGTCTGACCGCGTACCTCGGGCACGCCAAGCGCATCAAGCGCGAACACCCCGACCGGATCGTCGGGGTCGGCGGCTGCTGGGCGCAGTCGATCAAGGAAGAGGTGTTCGCTCGGTTCCCGTTCGTGGACGTCGCGTTCGGACCCGGGCAGGTCCACAAGCTCGCCGAATTCCTGACCAGCGACTCGATCACTGCACAGGGATTTTTCGAGTTCGAGGGATTCACCGGGCGCCTCCCGGCCAAGCGCGCTCGGGAATTTCAGGGCTGGGTGCAGATCAGCGTCGGTTGCAACTCCGTCTGCGCGTATTGCATCGTTCCTTCGACCCGCGGGCGGGAGGTCAGCCGAGACCCCGGCGAGCTCGTCAGCGAGGTGCGGAGGATCGCCGACGACGGCGTCCGGGAGGTGACGCTCCTTGGTCAGAACGTGAATTCCTACGGCCGCGACCTCCCCGGCGACGAGCGCGCTTCGTTTGCCGAGCTGCTGGCCCGAGTCGACGCCATCGACGGCATCGACCGGATTCGTTACACCAGCCCGCATCCGAAAGACATGCGCGAGGACGTCATCCGTGCGCACGCCGAGCTGCCGGCGCTGTGCGAGCACATTCCCCTGCCACTGCAGTCCGGATCCAGTGCGGTGCTCAAGCGGATGCGCCGCACCTACACCCGGGAGCGTTATCTCGACCGCGTCGCGATGATCCGCGAGCACGTGCCCGACTGCGCGCTGACCACGGACGTCATCGTCGGCTTCCCGGGCGAGAGCGACGCGGACTTCGCGCAGACGCTGACGCTGGCCGAGGACGTCGCCTACGACGGGGCGTTCACCTTCATCTATTCACCGCGCCGCGGGACCGAGGCTGCCACGCTGCCCGACCAGATTCCCCACGAGCTCAAAGTGGAGCGGCTCGAGCGGCTGGTCGAGGTGATCCAGCGCCGCGCCCGGGAGCGCGCCCAGCGGTTCGTGGGACGCACGGTGGAGGTCCTGGTCGAGGGTCCCTCGCGCACCGATCCGAGTCGGCTGCGCGGACGCTCGCGCCATAACAAGGTGGTCAACTTCACTGGGTTGGGCGCGGTGGGCGAGCTCGTTCAGGTCGAGGTCACCCGGGCGACCAGCCAGACATTGTCAGGACACGAGTCGATCCTGAGCCGCGCGGCGGTCTGAACCGGTCCGGCGCGTATGCGAACATGCGTTCGTGCGCTGGAACAACCTCAGCATCGCAGCCGACGAACGCGCCCGGCTACCGGGTTACCGCGACGGCGTAGTCGTACGGCACTTCGAAGCCCCCGACGCGGTCAAGACGAGGTTCTACGAGGTGCAGGCGAAGTCGATCCTCAACAAGGTTCCCGAGGCCTCGCGGATGCCGTTTCGCTGGACCGTGAACCCCTATCGGGGTTGCAGTCACGCATGCGTCTACTGCTTTGCCCGGCCGACCCACAAGTACCTGGACTTCGACGCCGGCCAGGATTTCGAGCGTGAGATCGTGGTCAAGGTGAACGCGCCGGAGCGCCTCCGCGCGGAGCTCGCGCGCCCGTCGTGGCAGAAGCAGCATGTCGCGCTGGGCACGAACACCGACCCTTACCAGTGGGTCGAGGGGCGCTACCAGCTGATGCCCGGCATCTGGGAGGCACTGCGCGACGCGGCCAACCCGTGCTCGGTTTTGACGAAGTCGCCGCTGCTGCTGCGGGATCTACCGTTGATGAAGGAGATCGCTGCCCGCACGGAGTTCAGCGCCGCGCTGTCGATCCCGACCATCGACGAGCGGGCGTGGCGAGCCACCGAGCCCCACACGCCGAACCCACGGGCACGCCTCGAGGCCGTGGCGGCACTCACGCGGGCCGGCATCAAGACGGGCGTGCTCGTCGCCCCGCTGATGCCCGGGATCAACGATGCGCCCGAGGAGATCGCCCAGATCCTCGAGCGGGCCTCGGAGGCCGGCGCGTCATACATCACCGGGATAGCGCTACACCTGCGCGGCGACGTGCGAGGGCTGTTCTTCGATTGGCTGAAGGACAACCGTCCCGACTTGGTGACGCGGTACACGCGCCTTTACGGCCGCGGGGCATACGCCCCCTCGGACGAACGCAAGCGACTGGCTGGGCTGCTCAAACGCCCCGGCCGGGAGCCGGGACAACGCGTGCGCGGCACGTTTCTGCGTCCTGTGGAACCTCCGCCGCCGGTGCAGGCTCCCGCCCAGACGAGCTTGTTTTGATCAGGTCTTGAGGCGTGACTGCTGAAACTCTGGTGGCAGATCGGTGATAGGTAACTGAGAGAACATGAGAAATCGTTTGAAATCACGCAAGGATCTCCACCTCGAGCGGATGTTCGAGACCCGCAGCGAGGCGTGGGAGCGCGTCGGGCTGGCGGTCAACGTAAGCCAGCGTGCGCTGCGCCGGGCCCAGCGCGAGGCCATCGTGCTGCTGCCGCTACTGATCGCCGTCCTGGTGCTCTACAACGAGCGAGAGCGCCTACTCGGGCGCCGGACAGCCGACCAATGGCTGACCGCCATCCGGATCGTCACCGTGCTCGTCCTGCTCGTCATTGGCTGGGCGATGGCCCGGGATGTCGGCCGCGCGGCCGCGCCGACGTTCTTCCGGCGCATGGACCCGGCGACGGCTGGCACCGTGGGCTTCCTGATCCGGCTCTCGACGCTCGGAATCACGCTGCTGATCGCGCTGAACGTGGCGGGCATCGGTCCCCAGACGATCGCCGTCGGCGGGGCCTTCACTGCCGTGATCTTCGGTCTCGCAGCGCAGCAGACGCTCGGCAACCTGATCGCGGGCATGGTCCTGCTCAGCGCCCGGCCGTTCCGCGTCGGAGAACGCGTACGTCTGCAGGCCGGAGCGGTCGGCGGCACGATCGAGGGCGTGGTCAGCTCGCTCGGTCTGCTCTACACGACGCTCGCCCGCGGTGAGGATCGCATTCAGATTCCCAACAACGTCGTGCTCAGCGCCGCGGTCGTTCCGTTGCGCGAGCCCGATTCAGTCGACGTGAAGGTGCGCCTGCGCTCCGGCATCCGTCCCAGTCACGTGCAGCAGATCCTCGATGATCAGATCTCCACCCCGACGCGAAGCTCGGCCGTGGTGCTGCTCGAGGAGATCGACGGCGAAGACGTCGTGGTCAGAGTCCAGGCCACGCCCGACCGCGCGAGTGACGGCGCTCACCTGGCCGACGAGATCATCGCGGCACTGGCCTCGGTGACCACTGAGCACGCCCTCAGCAGCAATGATTCCAGCTAGCGCTAGCGCTTGTTGCTCTGGCCGGCGGCCAGATCAGTCGCCGTCTTCTCCCCGCCCAGGCGGCGGCTGACCGACGCGGCCAGCTGCGGCGCGAGCCCGGCGAATGCTGCGCCCACGCGGAGGCTCGCCGGAGCGACCTCGATCTCAGCTCGGTTGCGCTCCACCGCGTCCAGCACAGCGGAGGCCACATCCTCCGGCGAGCGGGTACCGACGCCGCGCGGCAAGTCGATCTGAGCCTCGGCGAACATCCCCGCCTCCCGGATGAAGCCCGGCAGCACGACCGAGACTCCGACGCCATCGCCCTGCAGGTCCTGCCGCAGCGCCAGCGCGAAACCACGCAGGCCGAACTTCGTCGCCGAGTAGACCGAAGATGCGGGGGAGGCGACCTTGCCCGCCAGTGACGAGATGAAGACCAGGTGGCCATGGCGCCGCTGCACCATGGACGGCGCAAACGCGCGCGCCAGGGCCACAGGTGCGCGCAGGTTCACCTCGAGCATGCGGTCGATCTCCTCCTGCGTGAGCTCGAGCAGCATTCCGCTGGCCGGAAGCGCTGCGTTGGCCACGAGCACGTCGACGTCGCCCGCCTCGCGCACGAGCCGGTCGACCTGGTCGCGATCAGCCAGATCGCACGACAGCGCGCGGCCCCGTAGTTCGCTCGCCAGCGGCTCGAGCACGTCTGCGCGCCGGCCGCTCAGAGTCACTTCCGCGCCCCGCGCGGCGAACGCCCGGGCGATCGCCTGTCCAATGCCTCCCGTGGCCCCCGTGATGAGAACTCGCACGCTGCCCAGATCCATGAGTGCGTGAGTCTATACCGGGCCGCGATACTGCGGAACATGGACCGCCCGGAGGTGATCGCCCTGTTCGGGCCCACCGGCGTCGGCAAGACCGCGGTGGCGCTTGCGCTGGCCGAGCGACTGCTCCGACTGGGCGAGCGGCCGGTGGCCGTTTCCGCTGACGCGCTTCAGGTCTACGCGGGGCTCGAGATCATCACCGGCGCGGCCCGCGCGGGCGAGCGCGCTCAGCTCGAGCACCGGCTGATCTCGTTTTTGCCCGTGGACGCCCGGTTCAGTGCCGGCCAGTACGCCGAGCTCGCCCACGCCGAGATCGACGCGCTGCTGGCGGACGGAGCGCGCCCAATCGTCGTCGGCGGCACGGGGCTATATCTGCGCGCGGCGCTGACCGAGCTCAGCCTCCGTCCGCCGCCCGCCGAGGGTGTGCGCGAGCGCTGGCTGTCCGAGCTCGAGCAGCGGGGTCCGGAGGCGCTCCACGCGGTGCTGGCGCGGCGCGCTCCGTGGGCGGCCGCCGAGATCGAACCGAGCGACCGCCAGCGCGTCGTGCGCGCATTGGAGCTGTTCGACGCGGGCGAGCTCGAGCCGCCGGGCGCCGAGTCAGAGTTGTGGACCGGCAGTGTCCGCCGGCCGACGCTGCTGATCGGACTGACGATGGAGCGCGAGCAGCTCTACGCCAGGATCGACGCGCGGGTGGATGCGATGATCGCCGCCGGCGCCCGCGAGGAGGTCCAGCGCGCCAACGCGGCCGGCGCCTCGGGCACAGCTCGGAAGGCCCTCGGCTTTGAGGAGCTGCTGGCCGGTGACCTTGAGGGGATGAAGCGCAGAACACGCAACTACGCGCGCCGCCAGCTCACCTGGATGCGCAAGCTGGCAGGCGCCAACACGATCGACGTGACCGATCGCGTGCCCGAGGCGGTGGCCGACGACGTGCTCACGCTCTGGCTCGCAGGCGTGCCTACGGGAGCGGGGTGAACGGATACATCACGACGACAGCCGCCAGCACCGTCACGGCCCAAGCCGCCACGATTCGCCGGTGTCGGCGCGTCAGCGCCGGCAGGGCGCAGGCGCCCGCGAGGTAGAGGCCCGGCATCACGATCACCATGTAATAGAGGTAGCTCGTGCGACTCCACAGCAAGCTGAGCAGCACGAACGGGACGAACGTCCCCAGAAACCAGGCCACAGCCAGAGCTGGGCCGCGGCCGTGCCGGCGCGCCCGATCGCCGCGCAGGCTCCACGCGGCCCAGACGAGCGCCGGCAGCGCCAGCAGCAGGATCGGCGGGCTGATCATGCCGAGGAAATGGATCGGCGGATTGATCGCACTCAAGTGGCCAGCAGGACGCGACGGGTCGATGTTCAGGTACACGATCGGCTTGAGATCGATCAGCCACCCCCACGGATAGGACGCGATTCCGGCCGGTCCGTGGGGGCTCGTCTGCTGGGAGGCGTAGGTCAGCATGTGCCCGAGGTGCCCTAACGGCCCGTCGCCCACGCGCCTGCCGGCGCTCGCGTCGTACGGTGCCGCGATCCAGTCCATCAGCGCCAGCAGTCCAAGTCCCAAGGCAGCAGCCGCCGCGGCACAGCCGCCCAGGCGGGCGAGCACACCCCCGCGCGCGGCCCGCGTGCGCGCGCCGGACCAGACCGCAGCCAGCTCGAACAGCGCCAGCACCAGCAGCACATACGGCGCCACCAGCTTCAAGCACGCTCCGATTCCCAGCAGCACCCCGGCCGCCACCGGCCGTCCTCGCAGATATAGGACGACGCTCCACAGCATCGCGACCAGCACATAGATGTCGAGCGTGGCGATCCGGCCGTGCACGAGCAGCAGGTTGTCGGCGCCCATCAGTGCAGCGGCACCGACGGCCGTCCATTCGCCCGCGCCGGCCGCGCGGGCGAGGGCGAACATCCCCAGCAGCGCGAGCGTGCCGGCGATGACGCTGCCGAGCCGCCATGCCAGCGGCCCATCGCCCAGCAACTCAATCGAGCCCGCGATCACCAGCTTGGCGAGCTGGGGATGCTCCGAGTTGGGGTCACCGCCAAGCGGTGCGCGAGCATAGCGCTGCCCCGCGGTGGGGCTGAGTCCGGCGATCACGCGGGCTGCGTTGACGTAGTAGGCCTCGTCGAACACGAGCACGTGGTCGGCCGCGGTGCGGCACGGGGCGTGGCAGGGCTCCGCCAGCCACGCCATCCGTGCGCCCAGCGACAGCACCGTGATCGCCAGCAAGAGCTTGATCGGGGTAGACGTACGGCGCAAGCGCTCGGCCATGCTGGCGCGACGGTACCTACACTCCGGGCGCGTGGAGTTCGAGAAGTGGCAGGCGCTGGGCAACGACTACCTGATCGTGGAGGCGGCTGCGCTCCCGTTCCCGCTGAGCGGCGCGCGGATCCGAGCGATCTGCGCGCCGCACACCGGCGTGTCCGCCGACGGAATCCTGTTGTTGTCCGAGCCCGACGACGGCCGCTCTGTGGCACAGCTGCGCATCTTCAACCCCGACGGCTCCGAAGCCGCTCTCTCGGGCAACGGCGCGCGGGAGGCGATCCTGTATCTGCGCGCTCGCGGCCGGACCGACGCGGACGAGCTCTCGCTGCAGACTGCGGCCGGGAGGGTCCACGCGCGGATCACCTCCGAAGAGACCTGCACCGTGGCGATGGGACGCGCCCGCGTGCGCAGCGAGGATTACCCCGGCGGCGCCGAGGACGGCCGAGGAGAACTGCAGGCCGATGGGGTCAGCTGGCCGTTTCAGCACATCCAGGTCGGCAATCCCCAGTGCGCGATCGCGCTCCCAGGTGAGGAGCAGCTCGAGGCACTGGACCTGACGGCGATCGGACCCTCGATCGAGCATCACCAGGATTTCCCCAACCGCACAAACGTCTCCTGGTTCACCTCACTCGCTCCGGGACGAATCCGAGCTCGGATCTTCGAGCGCGGAGTGGGGGAGACATCAGCCAGCGGGACCGGCGCCACCGGCGCAGCCGTGGCGTACGTGCTGGCTGGTGGCACCTCTCCCGTCACCGTTGCACTCGACGGCGGTGAGCTAGAGGTCGAGGTCAGCGAGGACCTTCACATCAACCTGACCGGGTGGGCGGTTTCAGTCTTCCGCGGCTCGCTCAGCGACCAGTTCACAAAGGAGCTGCATGCGATCCAGTAAGCGCCTGGAGAAGATTCCGCCGTATCTGTTTGCCGAGCTCGAGCGGAAGATTGCCCGCAAGCGAGCGGAAGGCGTGGACGTCATCAGCCTCGGCATCGGCGACCCTGATCTGCCGACTTATGCGCCGATCGTGGCCGCCGCGCAGGCCGCAGTGGCCGATCCCAGCACGCACACGTATCCCTCCAACCGCGGACGCCGGGAGTTCCGCGAGGCGGTGGCTGCATTCTACGCGCGGCGATTCGGCGTCACCCTGGACCCGGAGACCGAGGTGATGCCGGCGATCGGCGCCAAGGAGTGCATCTTCAACCTGAATCTGGCCTTCCTGGACCCGGGGGACGTGGTGCTGGCCTCCGATCCCGGCTATCCGGTTTACACGGGCGGTCCGCTACTAGCCGGTGGCGAACCGGTGCTGATGCCGCTGCTCCCGGAGCGCGAGTTCGGATTTGACCTCACCGCCCTGACGCCTTCAGAGCTGAACCGCGCCCGGCTGCTGTTCTTCAACTATCCGAACAATCCCACCGGCGCGGTGGCCCCAGACGGACTGTTCGATGAGGTGGTGACGCTGGCCGCTGGGCACGACATACTCGCCGTGCACGACAACGCCTACAGCGAGACGACCTACGACGGCTACGTCGCCCCGTCATTTCTGGCCACACCGGGTGCCAAGGAAGTCGGGGTCGAGGTCTTCTCGCTCTCCAAGGGCTACAACATGACCGGCTGGCGGTGCGCTGCGATCGTCGGCAACGCGGAGGCGATCGCTCACTACTGGCGGCTCAAGTCGAACATCGACTCGGGGCTGTTCGAGGCGATTCAGCTGGCCGGCGCGGCGGCGCTCGCCCCCGGGCTCGACGCCGAAGTGCGAAAGATGAACGCGATCTACGCGCGTCGGCGCGACCTGGTGTGCGACGCGCTCGCGCAGGCCGGCGTGCACGTCACACCGCCGAAGGGCACGATCTACATATGGGCGCCGATTCCCGCAGGCTTCGACTCCGCGGCCGCGTACTGCGAGCACGTCCTCGAGCAGGCTGCGGTGGCGATTTCGCCCGGCGGGGCCTACGGCCGCAGCGGTGAGGGCTTCTTCCGAATCTCGCTGACCACGCCGGACGAGCGTTTGGCCGAAGCAGTTGAAAGGATTCGCTCATTGTGAGAGCCATCAGACCCAGACAACTGCTGACCATGCTGGCCGGGGGCGTGAGCGTGCTTGCGCTCGCGGCCTGTGGAAGCTTCGACTCCGCCGCCTCCGGCGAGCATCTGATCAAGGACTACGTCGCGAAGTTCGGTCGGGGCAAGGTCGCGCTGAGCACAGCGAGCTGCCCGGGCAGCGTCACACAGAAGACCGGAGGTAGCTATAGCTGCAAGGTCGTCATCCACGAGGACAAGACCGGCACCCAGCACTCCGGCACGATCACCATCCACATGCTCGCCGGCAACAAGGTCTCGATCGACGGTTCCCGAGACGTGCACATCAGCTGAGCCCGCAGGGCTACCATGGAAGGCTTGGAGAGATCACGCAACGGGCGCTCCGGCCGGCCCCTGAACTCCAGTAACGGCGAATCGCGTCAGGGTCGCGCACGCCAGCGGGCCTACCTGATCGCCGCCCTTCCTGACGGCGATGAGCAGGAGCTGGCGGAGCTCCGGGAGCTGCTGCGGACGGCCGGTGTCGCCGCCGTCGGCGAGATCGTCCAACGACGTGAGCAGCCGCACCCCAACACCTATCTCGGCGCCGGCAAGCTCGAGGAGCTGACGGCCGAGCTAGGGCGCGCGGACGCCAACCTGGTGGCCTGTGACGACGAGCTTTCGCCTCGCCAGGAGCGCAACCTCGAGGCTGCGCTCGGCATGCCGGTGATCGACCGCACAGCGATCATCCTCGACATCTTCGCCGCACACGCTCACAGTGCCGAGGGCAAGCTGCAGGTCGAGCTGGCCCAGCTCGAGTACAACCTGGCCCGGATGCGCGGCCTGTGGTCGCACCTCGAGCGCCTCGGCGCCGGGCGCATCGACGGCGGCATCGGTACCCGCGGACCAGGGGAAACCCAGATCGAGACCGACCGCCGTCTGGCCCGTGACCGGATCTCCGCCCTCAAGCGGAAGCTGGCCCAGGTTCGCTCCAGTCGTTCGGTGATGCGCGCCGAGCGTGAGCGGGGAGGGCTTCCGTCGGTGGCCCTGGCCGGCTATACCAACGCAGGTAAGTCAACCCTGCTGAATGCCCTCACCGGCGCCGAGGCCGGCGTCCGCGATCGGCTGTTCCACACGCTCGATCCCACTACGCGAGTGATGCGCACGGGCGGACGCGACTACCTGCTCACCGATACGGTCGGGTTCATCCGCAAGCTTCCCCATCAGCTGGTCGAGGCTTTCGGGGCCACCCTCGAGGAAACCCGGCTGGCCGGACTGATCCTCCACGTCGTCGACGCTTCGGCCCCCGAGGACGAGCTGAACGAGATGACGCGCGCTGTGGACGAGGTCCTGCACGACATCGAAGCGGAGGAGGCGCCGCGGATCCTGGTGCTGGGCAAGGCTGACCTGATCGACGAGGAGCGTCGCACGGAGCTCGGGCATCGCCGTCCCGACGCGATCCTCGTGTCCGCGGTGACCGGGGAGGGTCTGGACACGCTGAACGAGCGCATCGAGGAGGAGTTTTCCCGCACTCTGCACAGCGTCGAGCTGCTGATCCCCTACCAGGACGGCAGCCGGCTGGCAGAGCTGCACCACATCGCCGGCGACCTCGAGCGCCACGAGACCCCGGACGGTGTCCGGGTGCTGGCCCGGCTGCCGGCCACGGTGGCCGCGCGCTACCGGCCGTTCGCGCTCGACTCCCGCTCGGTATGAGCGACCCGCTACCGGTCCGCCGGCTCGATCCGCGCGCCATGCTGCCCACCCGAGCCTATCCCGACGACGCGGGCCTTGACCTGTACGCGGTGGAGAAAGTCACGCTCGAGCCCGGAGAGCGGGCTGCCGTTCGCACCGGGATCGCGGTGGAAATTGCGCCGGGTCAGGCCGGCCTCGTGCTTCCCCGCTCGGGGCTGGCGATGCGCCACGGCATCGCGCTGGTCAACGCCCCGGGACTGATCGACGCCGGCTACCGCGGCGAGGTGCAGGTGCTGCTGCTGAACACCGACCGGCAGGCATCGTTCGAGCTGGCGGCGGGGGAGCGGATCGCCCAGCTGGTGCTGCTGCGCGTGGAGACCCCCGCGGTGCTGGAGGTCGGCGAACTGGCCCTCTCCCAGCGCGGCATCGGCGGATTCGGCTCAAGCGGCGCGTGACGGCGGGCTCCTACGGCGCGGTCGGCGCGACCAACCCCCGCGACTGCAGGAACTGTTTGGCCACTACGGCCGGGTCCTGGTGCCCCAGGTCAACCGCCGCGTTCAACCGTCGCATCACCGGCGTGCTGAGCGCCGCGTCGACGCGATCAACGGTCGCGGCAAAGGCCGGGCCCTCGGCCAGCAGAGCCCGGGCCGAAACGACGGGCACGACGTTGCCCCAGCCGAACACCCGTCGGGGATCGCGCAGCAACACGTACTTGCCACTGGTCAGCTGAGCGTCGGTGGTGTTCACCTCCGCGGCTTGCACCGTGCCCTGATCGAGTGCCTGGTACTGGGCCCCGACCTCCAGCGGGCTGAACGTGGCGGGGGTGAACCGATAGGCCTGTTCGATCGCCGGCAGTCCCGCAGGGTCTTGCTCGAACTGCGGAGGAGCGCCGAGCACCAGCGTGGCTCCGACGCTGCGCAGGTCGCCGAGTTCACGCACCCCGTACTTGTCAGCGAAGCCGCGAGTCACCGCGATCGACGGCGTGTTCGTGAACGGGGTGGGGTTCAGTAGCTCCAGTCCGTGGGCGAGCGCATATTGCTGTCCGGCTCGATACGCGCCGAGTGGGGAGTGGAACGGTCGCCGATACGAAGCGACGGTGCGGTCCCAGGTCGCCAGGTACTCCGGATAGATGTCGACACGCCCGCTCTCGACGGCGGGGAGCGTGACCTCGGTGGGTCCAATGTTGCGGTTGAGAAAGACGTCGTAGCCTTGCGCCTCCAGCGCCTGCTTGTACAGCTCGCCCAGCACGAACTGCTCGGTGAAGTTCTTGTCGCCGAGCGTGATCTGAGGCTGGCCCGTGCCCGGGAGGGTCCCGGCAGCGATGCTCGTCGGGGTCGTTGTCGGGGTCGTTGCCGTTGTCGTGGTCGACGTCGCGGTCGAGTCCGGTCGCGGATCCGAGCCACGCTCACCGCCGCCGCAGCCGAGCGCGCCGAAGGACAGCCACACAGCAGCAGCCAACGCGCTCAGACGGCTTCCGCGCACGGCCATGTCGCTAGATCCCGGCAGCCCGGCGAGCGTCGGCATGAGCAGCCGCCTCCAACGTGTCGTCAAGCGTCGTGAGCGGCTGCGGCGGCCTCAGGGCGGCGGCAATCAGCCAGTCGGCGAACCAGGCGTTCTTGGGCAGCAGCGGGCCGTGCAGGTAGGTACCGATGACGTTGCCCTCGCGGACGCCCTCGTGGTTGTCGTTGCCGTTGTTGCCGTGCCCGCGCAGCACGCGCCCCAGCGGCTTCGCCGCCGGCCCCAGGTGGGTGCGCCCGCCGTGGTTCTCGAAGCCGGCCAGGACCCGGTGCTCACCGGGTTCGAGTTCCACCTCGATGGCCACGTTGCCGATCAGTCGCGGCCCGTCCTCGCGGATCGTGTGCAGATCGAGGAGACCGACGCCGGGAAGCTCCTCCTCGCCGAGTTGGTAGGAGTGCCCGAGCAGCTGATAGCCGCCGCACACGGCGAGGATCACGCCGCCCCGTGCCGCCACGGCATGCAGAGCTTCCCGCTTGACCTCGGCCAGATCGAGCGCACACAGTCGTTGGTCTCGGTCCTGGCCGCCTCCGATGTAGTAGAGATCCGCGCCGTCGGGATCGAGCGCCTCACCGAGCCCGGTGCCCGTCACTGAGCACCCGATTCCGCGCCACTGACACCTCCGCTCGAGCAGCAGCAAATTGCCACGGTCGGCGTAGATGTTCATCAGGTCGGGGTAGAGCGCGCAAACTCGCAGTTCACACCCAGGCTCAGGCACTGAGGATCACCACCTCGCTAGCGACGTAGTCCCGCGTCGCCGGTACTGTCGCGCGGCCGTTTCGCCGCAGCCCGACCTCGGCGGCCTCATGCTCGAGCTGGCTGGCGGTGACGCGATCGAGGTGGATCACGTCGGGGGCGACGGTGTGCGTCCCGGCGGTGCCCACCACCTCCCGGCGTCGCTCGAGCACGAACCCGAGCTCGCTGGCGCGGACTGCGGTGGGCTGGCTTGAGTAGACGACACCGTCGAGCTCGCAGATGTCGGGGAGCGGTGCCGGAGATCCATGTTCGATCTCGAACGGCTCGAGCTCCTCGGTGATGGCGATTGCGATCACGCCCGCCGGGGACAGATGTCCTCGCGCACAGCCGAAGAAGGCCTTGCGCCCCGCGGCGGCACCCATCAGCTGGATCGTCTGCATTGGCACGATGCACAGCGCGAACTCCTGGTCGAGCTCAAAGCGCCGGGCGTCAGCGAGCACAGCCGCGACGGGCAGCCCATCGGAGCGCCGGGCAAGTTCGGCCAGAAGCTCCGGATCTTCGTCCAGCGCGGTCACGCGGTGTCCGGCCCGGGCCAGCTCGAGCGCGACCCGGCCGGTTCCGGCGCCGACGTCGAGCACCGGGTCGCCATGAGCGTCCGCGAGCTCCCGCCACAGGCCGAGATCCTCGGTGTAGCTGCCGCACTCGAGGTCGTGCCAGATCACATTCACCCGGTTCTCACCTCTCGGGGCTGCCAAAACTGCTTGACGTACCCGCGCGTCGACAGCTCGTCCCGGAGCTCGAGCAGCCCTGTGTAGGTGGGCAAGGCGAACAGGCGATGGTTCACTTGCGCGGCCAGTGCGCTATCGAGCGCCGTGGCCAGGTTCGGCTCGACCGTCAACCGCTCGGCCCGCACGCCGGCGTACTTCAGGCGCACCGCCAGCTCAGCCGCTCGGGTGCCCGCGCAGGTGATGCGGCGCACCCGCCCGGCCAGCAGCTCGAAGTCGGCATCCCACACCCAGGAGACGTCCTTTCCGTCCGCCGTGTTGTCGTTGAGCACGGCGAGCAGATCGAGCTCCCCCGGCTCGAGCGTGAGGGTGCGGAGCACCTCGTTGGCCCCGGCCGGATTCTTGACCAGGAGGATCGACAGCTCGACGCCGTCGACCACCACCGTTTCCGCCCGCCCGAACGACGCGGTGACCGCCTCGAGACCCTCCACCACCTTGGCCAGCGGGATGCCGAGCTGCAGACACAGCGCGGCGGCACCCACGGCGTTGTAGACGTTGTAGAGGCCCGGCAGCGGCAACCGCACGCGGGCCGAGCCGGCCGGGGCTCTCAGCGTGAACGCAGCCGCCCGCGTCCCCTCCAGCGTGATCTCCTCGGCAGCGACCTCCGGGTCAGGTCGGCGCTGGTCGCAGGTGGGGCAGTGGTAGCGGCCGAGATGCCCGAGGTACACCGCGTCGTAGACGTATGCCGCCCCACAGCGGCGGCAATGCTTCGAGTCGGAGGCGTGCTGCATCTCCGGGAGCGCCATCCCGGCGTCCTCTACGCCGAAGTAGCTCACGCCAGGAAATCCGCGGCCCAGATCGGCGATCAGCGGATCATCGGCGTTGAGCACCAGCCGCGCATCGTCGGGCAACCTGGCGACCACGTGCGCCCACCGGCCGGCGATGGTCTCGAGCTCTCCGTAGCGGTCAAGCTGATCCCGGAACAGATTCGACAGCAGGATCGCGCGAGGTTGCAGCTCGGTGCTGACGCGGTCCAGCCAGAACTCGTCGACTTCGAACAGCCCGAGTTCACCCTCGATCTCCCCCCGCGCTCGCGCGGCGGCGAGGAGCGTCGAGGCGATGCCTCCGGCCATGTTCGCGCCGGCGCGGTTGTGGACGATCGGAATCTCGCTGCGCTGCAGAATCGAGGCGATCATTCCCGCCGTCGTCGTCTTCCCGTTGGTCGCGGAGACGACGACAGAGCCACGGCTGAGCCGCGACGCCAGCTCGGCGATCGCGTGCGGTTCCATTCGCATCAGGACCTTGCCGGGCAGGCTCGTGCCACCGCCACGGCCGGCGCGCCGGGCCAGCTCGCCGAGCGTGCGAGCGACGGCGATCTTCACAGCCAGCCCGCTCACGCCGGAACCATCACCTGGACGGCGCCTTGGAGCGCACGGACGTGCACGGGCAGCTGACCGATCGGATCCCCGTCGGCATACATCGTGAACGGCCGGTCCGCGCTGACCTCGATCTCCCGCGCGCGCAGCACCTCAACGTTGGGCTGCCTGACGTGCTCACCTTTGAACACGGTGGGCAGCAGCCGCAGGAACCGCAGCTTCGGAACCTCGCCGACGATCACCACGTCGAGCAGGCCATCCTCCAGCGAGGCATCGGGCGCGAGCATCATCCCGCCTCCGTACGCCTTGGAGTTGGCGGCGGCTACCGTGTACCCGCGGATCGTGCGGGTCTCGCCACCGTCGAGTCTGACCTCGAAGCGCGCCGGCCGCCAGCCCATCAGCGCCCGCAGCGCGCCGTAGGCATAGACCAGGTTGCCCCGCACCAGTCGAGTCTCGTTGGCGATCCGGTTCGCCTCGGAATCAAACCCGCAGCTGGCGATGCCGATGAACGTCTGTTCTCCGACCTGACCAAGATCGAGCGCCCGGACCGTGCCCGTGGCCAGCACCTGACAAGCGGCGACCGGCTCAAGCGGGATCCGCAGCACCCGGGCGAAGTCATTGCCTCGTCCACCGGGCAGCACCCCGAGCACCCCGCCGCTGTTCCTGAGCGCTCCCGCGACAGCGCCCACCAGCCCGTCGCCACCGAACGCCACCGCCATCTCTCCGGCGGCGGCGGCCGCAAGCGCGAGCTCGCGAGCGTGCTCGATGTCCCGCGTCCGTTCGACGGCGTGCTCTAGGCCTAACCGCTCGAGCGCCGCACACACCGTGGGCAGCGCCCGTCCTGCGCGTCCGGCGCCCGCGTGGGGGTTGACGATCAGCGACAGCCTCAACTCCTCACCACCAGCGCGCGCAGGTCCGCGGCGACGGCCACAGGGGCCGGGTTCTCAGCGTGTTGCGTCTCCTCGGCCGAGGCCACGCCCGACAGCACGATCGCCGCGTCGAGGCCGGCCGCGAAGGCGCCCGCTAGATCCGAGTCCAAGCGGTCCCCGACGACCAGCGTCCGACCGGGTCCAAGCCGGTCCAGCGCGGTCAGAAAGATCTGTGGATCCGGTTTGCCGACGACCCTGGCGGTCCGCGCGGTCGCGTATTCCAGCGCGGCCACGATCGCGCCCGTACCCGGCCAGGGCCCGTCCTGTTCGGGGAACGTACGATCGCGCCCAGCCGCAATCATCTCGGCTCCGCCCAGCACCGCCTGCGTGGCGACCCGCAGCTCGTCATAGCGGAGATCGTCATGCGCCGCGACCACCACGACGTCCGCTTCGGACTCGCCGTCGGTTCCGTTGAGGATCCTCTGGCCTGACTCCGACACGTGGCGGAAGATCGCCGAGGAGCCGATCACGTACGCGCCGCCGCCAGGCGGCCGACCCGCCAGCACATGTTGGATCGCACCTCCGACCGTCACCACCTCTTCCAGTGAGGCCTGTACCCCGAGCGCCCAGAGCTTGCGGACGTAGTCCTCCGGCGAGTGCCGGACGCCGTTGGTGAGGAACGCGAGCTTCTTTCCGGCCGCGCGTAGCTCGGCGATCGCCTCCGGGGCGCCTGGCACCGCGAGGTCGCCGACGTACACGCATCCGTCGAGATCGAGGACGACGTGGTCATAGCCGGAGAGCAGGGGGGAGAGGGGCACCGGGGGCCGATTATCGCGGGCCGTTCGCTTCCACTAGGGCAAAGACGCTTCCGCGGAAGGGTTGCGCAACCTCAAGGTTGCGGGCAACTCTGCTTACGAGATCGCAACCTCCGGCCCTTTCCATCCGAGGGGAGACATACTCTACGAACATGTGTTCGCGTCACCTAGCCGAGCCTGAGCCCCGGAACTCGACCGCCGTCACATGCGTTTCACTCGAGGTGCTCGAGCGGCAGATCTGCGAACTGGCCGCTCACCTCGCGGCTGGTACATGCCGATGGCTGCTGCTTATAGAGGAATTCGACCGGCGTCGGGGCTGGGCCGAATGGGGCGTGAGATCGTGCGCTCACTGGCTGTCCTGGCGGTGCTCGATCGGCCTCGTCGCGGCCCGCGAGCACGTCCGAGTCGCCCGCCGGCTCGCTGACCTTCCTTGCGTTCGCGGATCGTTTGCGAGCGGAGAACTGTCCTACTGCAAAGTTCGGGCAGTGACGAGAGTGGCGACGCCCGAGACTGAGGCCAAGTTGGTCGAGCTCGCGCTGCACGCGACGGGGGCACAGCTTGAGAAGTTGGTCCGAGACTACAAGAGCGCGCTCGCGGCCACGCTCACCACAGCGCAGATCGCGCACGAGCGTCGCTCAGTCGCCTGGAGCTGGGAGGACGACGGCTCCTTCCGCCTTCAGGCGCGGCTTCCCGCCGAGCAGGGTGCGTTGGTGCTCGCCGCGCTCAAGGCGTTCGAAGTGCAGAGGCAAGACGACGATCACGACGCCCGTGCGGCGGACGCGCTCGTCTCGCTAGCTTGCTCCGGCCTCGACAGCACGTCGGTTGAACCCGCGCGTGCCGCGGGAGCCGGCCCGTGGGAGCTCCTGGTGCACGTGGACGTCGAGTCGCTCGCCGAGGACCGGATCGTCGAGCGCGCCGAATTACAGAACGGACCGCCGCTCGCGCCCGAGACCGTGCGGCGGCTCGGCTGCGACGCTTCGATGGTCCGAATCATCGAGCGTGATGGTCAGCCGATCTTCGTCGCTCGTCGCACGCGTGCGATTTCACCGGCCCTCAGGCGCGCGCTCCGCAGCCGCGACGGCGGTTGCCGCTTCCCCGGATGCGTGCATCGCCAGTTCCTGCACGCGCACCACATCCACCACTGGGCACGTGGCGGTTTGACGACGCTTCAGAACCTGATGGGAAATGACGTTGGGGTCAAGCGGCGGCTGGGG